>ERZ1026966.24-NODE-24-length-87790-cov-8.399373_pt1 | contig 87790 bp, 89 predicted proteins | sample MGYA00519296_ERZ1026966 | MGnify/ENA primary metagenome ERZ1026966 (study PRJEB26926, sample SAMN06164478) | human gut metagenome | biome: ENVO:00009003; feature: ENVO:2100002; material: ENVO:00002003 | host: Homo sapiens | place: USA | collected 2012 ... | reverse complement strand
GATTCATGAGCGTCTCGTGGGCTCGGAGATGTGTATAAGAGACAGTGTTAATACTTTGTTGAAGAATAAAAAAGGTGTGATTTCAATGTATGAATAAGCGCTCTGTTTTTTTCCTCAGTATTTTGCTCTTGCTTTCCGGCTGCGCGGCGCACAAGGTCGATGTGCCTGCACTCGAATTCGGCGGCACAAAGGGCGACGTTTCCGTGCTGCGGCTCTATTTTGACGCCGACTCCCCTGTTTTTCTTGAAAACGGGTTCACCGACCTCAGCGCTCTGTATGTCACCGGGCAGTACAGGCACGTATTTGACCTTGAGGTGCTCGAAACGACGGATACGGAGACCATTTACGAGTTGCCGCGAAGCTACGACCTGCTCGACAATGTGACGGGCATTTTGATTTACAGCGATTACGCTTATGCCGCCGTGCGTGAGGACAGCAATTTGCGCCTGCATCCGCTTTCCCCCGGTGCGCCGGAGAAAACTTGGGGGGATTTTTACACCGCCGCGCAGAGCTATGCCAAAACGCACTCCGAGCTTTCGGGTGTGGAAAACTACGGGTTCGATTAAATTTAATTTAAACATGACAAAAGCCCTACCGGGAATTTTCTCGGCAGGGCTTTGCTGTTGCTGTTTACTTTTCCAGTGCCTCGCAGCGCTCGTAAATTTCAAACGCGGCTCTGGCGTTGTGATACGGGCACTTCCACGGGCCGCACAGCAGGTGCGAATTTTCCTCGTCCGGGGAATTTTTGCCGCTTGCAAACCACTCGCCCGCCGGGCCGTTGATGATTTCGGCTTTGATGTATGCCCAGCTCTTCAGCGCGGAATCGAGATACTTCTCGTCGCCCGTAATCTGCCATGCGTTCACGCTGCCGACAACGGCTTCCGCCTGCACCCACCAGACCTTATTCGGCACAGCGATTCCGCCTTCTTCGTGACCCTCGTCAAACAGACCTCCGTCCGTATCCATGCCGTGGCTCAGCGTGAAGTTCACCATATTGATGGCGACCTCCTTCGCTTCCTCAAGGAGCTTTTCCGCACGGGCTTTATCTGCACCGTACTTTTCGAGCACTTCGGCAGCTTCCGTCAACAACCAGGAACCCTCAATGTCATGGCCGAACGAAACCTCGCCCGGCAGCGGCTCCATTTTATCGTTGAAAAACATGACAAAATGGTGGTGCTCGGTGTCGTAAATTCTGCGTGCGGTGATCTCGATGAGGTTCACAAGGCTCTCCTCCACGCAGGCATCGTGGCGAATACGGAAGTAGCACGTCATCGGCTCCAGAATGTGGATATGCGTGTTCATGGAAAGGTTGCCCGCCTCCGTAATGGCGCCGTTGCTGCTGCCCGTGCCGCGTGCGTTTTCAAGGTAATAGTTGCCCTCTTTGCACTCGTTTTCAATGTAATCATACGTCATATCGGCATATCTGCGTGCTTCCTCGCTGCCCGTTGCGCGGACGTACTCGGAGAACGCATACAGCAAAAAGCCCTGGCCGTAGGTCATTTTCGTGTCGTCTTCCACAGAGCCGTCTGCATGCAGCATCCAGAAACCGCCGCCGTTTTTGTGGTCCCAGAAGCGCTCAACAATGTAGTTAAACGCGCGGTCGGCGAGTTCCTTATACTTCTCGTCGCCGAAAATGCGGTACGCGCCCGCAAATGTCCACAGCAAACGTGCATTCAGCACGAGGCCCTTGGACGCGTCCTTGTGAATAACCTTATCAACCGTCACGGCGCCGTAAAAGCCGCCGTTTTCGTGATCGATGGTATATTGCTCCCAGAACGGGAAAATAGAACCGTGCAGCAAATCCTCTTTCATTTCATCGCGCAGTTTTAAAAGCTTTTCCATCACTTTCACCCTTCCAAATCACTATAAATTTAAAGCAGCGATCCGGCTGAACGGAGCCAAAAGCCGCTGCTTTACAATCAATATTTGTCCAAAATACAGTCCAGAACACTGACTTCTTTGCCGTTTTTCAGGTAAACGCGTGTAACGCGCTTTGAGATGTCGCACACCACTTCATAGTGGATTGTCTCCATGATGCCGGCAATTTCCGCCGCGGTGATCTCATCCTCGCCGTCGCGGCCGATGAGCGTTACGGTTTCCCCTACCTTCGCCTGCGGCACGGCGGAAACATCCACCATGCACTGGTCCATGCAGACTTTACCTAAAATCGGGCAGCGCGTGCCGTGAATGAGCACACTGCCGCGGTTCGAAAGCCTGCGGGAGTAGCCGTCCGCGTAGCCGACCGGAATGGTCGCGACGCGCATGCGTTCCTTTGCGGTGAATGTGCGGTCGTAACTGATGTCCGATCCGGGCTCAATCTCCTTCACGTGCGAAATGACGGAGTGCAGGCTGAGCACCGGGCGGAAATCCGCGTGATGCTCCACGCTGAGCGACGGTTCCATGCCGTATAAAATCACGCCCGCACGCACCATATCGAGGTGCATCTCGGGGTAATCGAGGATTGCACCGCTGTTCGCGCAGTGGTGAATTTTAAACGTGACGCCCTGCTTTTCAAGCTTCGCGATGAGCGCCATAAAGCACGAGAACTGCTTCAAGGTAAATGCCTTGCCATTCTCGCCACCATCTGCCACGGCAAAATGCGTGAAGATGCCCTCCGGGATAAGCCCCGGGCGGCGGCACGCTTCTGCCACAACGCTTACGGCCTCTTTGTCGCGCTCAATGTCCTGAAAATAGAATCCGAGGCGGCTCATGCCGGTATCGACCTTGACGTGAATCTTCACCTTAACGCCGCTTTTTACGGCGTTTTCGGAGAGCGCCGCGCAGTATTCTGCAGAATACGCGCACTGCGCAATGTCGTTTTCGGCAAGCACGTCTGCGGCTTCCGCCGGGGTATAGCCCAGCACGAGCAGCGGCAGCTTGATGCCCGCACGACGCACCTGCAAGGCTTCCTCAATGTTGGAAAGCGCCAGCCAGTCTGCGCCGAGGGCTTCGTATTCCTCTGCCATGCGCACCGCGCCGTGCCCGTAGGCATCTGCCTTAATCACACAGCAGACCATCGACTGGTTGCCGACATAGCGGCGAATTTCCTTAAAATTGTGCGCCGCCGCGTCGAGGTCGATCTGCGCCCATGTTCTTTTCTGTAAAATGTCCATAACCAAATTGTCCTTATACGCGGCTGCGCGGGCAGCATTTTGCCCGCGCATACCGGAATTTTATAAGGCGTTTCTGCCTTTTATTACTTGAAGTAACGCACGCCGCTCTCAAAGATCTGCTGATCCTTTTCGCCCGGCACGTTAAAGTAGAGGTTTTCGCCCTTGCGTTCGCTGTGGCCCATCTTGCCGAAGACGCGGCCGTCCGGGCTTGTGATGCCCTCAATGCCGCACACGGAGCCGTTCGGGTTCCATGTGATGTCGCCGCTCACCTTGCCGCACGGCGTGGTGTACTGCGTGGCGATCTGGCCGTTTTCGATGAGCTTTTTCAGCGCTGCGTCATCCGCTACAAAGCGGCCCTCACCGTGGGAGACCGGGATGGCGAAGACATCACCTGCGTTGACGCCGGAGAGCCACGGAGACTTCGTGTTTGTCACGCGAGTGTAGACCATGCGGGAAACGTGGCGGCCGAGCGTGTTAAACGTCAAGGTCGGGTCGTCGTCCTTGAGGTCCACAATCTTGCCGTAGGTGACAAGGCCGAGCTTGATGAGCGCCTGGAAGCCGTTGCAGATACCGAGCACAAGACCGTCGCGCGTGTCGAGCAGGTCCGTGACCGCCTGTGCAATCTTCGGATTGCGGAACGTTGTCGCGATGAACTTGCCGGAGCCCTCCGGCTCGTCGCCGCCGGAGAAGCCGCCCGGGATCATGATGATCTGGGAGGAGCGGATTGCCTTTTCCATGCGGTCGATGGTGTATTCGATGTCCTTTGCGCAGAGGTTCTGCACAACAAGAATCTCGGTCTCTGCGCCCGCCTTTTCAAACGCACGCTTCGTGTCGATCTCGCAGTTGGTGCCCGGGAATACCGGGATGAATACCTTCGGCTTTGCGACGCGGATGACCGGGGAGCCGGTGTACTTGTGGTTATCGAGCGGCACATCATATTCTACGGCGACGGTCTCCGCTTTATTCGCGAAGATCTTTTCGAGCTTGCCGTTCCAGGTCTCAATGAGGTCGTCCAAGTCGAGCGCTTTGCCGTTCAGCTCAATCTTTGCCGTATCGGTAACGGTGCCGAGCACAACAGCGTCGAATGTATTCTTGACGCTCTCAAGCGCATCTGCCGGAACTTCCACGACGAGCGCGCCGGCCTTCGGGGCAAAAAGCAGCTCTGCGTTTTCGGCAGTCTTCTCGAACTTGAAGCCAAGCTTGTTGCCAAACGCCATCTTCGCAACGGCAGCGGCTGCGCCGCCTTCCTTGACGACGTGTGCGGAAAGAACAGAGCCGTCCGCGATTTTTGCAAGCACGTTCTTGTAGTATGCCTTCAAAGCTTCCCAGTTCGGGAGCTCGGTTTCCTTGTCCTCCGGAATCGGCAGCAACACGGCGTAGTTGCCGGCGTTCTTGAACGCGCCGGAGATCGTCTTGCTGGCCTTCGTCATCGTCACCGCAAAGCTGACAAGCGTCGGCGGGACATCGAGGTCTTCAAAGGAGCCGGACATACTGTCCTTGCCGCCGATGGACGGCAAGCCGAGGTTCAGCTGCGCGGTGAGTGCGCCAAGCAGGGCTGCGGCAGGCTTGCCCCAGCGCTCCGGCTTATCGTGCAGGCGCTCGAAGTACTCCTGGAACGTCAAGCGGGACTTCATCGGATCTGCGCCGACAGCTGCGAGTTTCGAGAGACTCTCCACAACGGCGTACGCTGCGCCATGGAACGGCGAGAAGCGCGCAATACCCGGAATATAGCCGTAAGCCATAGCGGTGGCGTCATCGGTCTCACCCGTGAGCAGCGGAATCTTCGCAACCATGGCGTCTTCCGGCGTCAGCTGATACTTACCGGCAAACGGCATCAAAACGGTGCCGGCGCCGATGGAAGCATCGAAACGCTCGGAAAGGCCCTTCTGGCCGCAGACCTCGAGGCGGGAGAGGTTCTCTGCGAACGCCTCGTCCAGCGATTTGTTTGCAAGGCAAGCCGGTACGGCGTTGCGGTAATTTTTTGTTTCATCCGGTGCGCTGATGAACGCATCTGCGTTCTGCGTCACACCGTTCGTATCGAGGAATGCACGGCTCAGGTCGACTACGCGGTCGCCGCGCCACTCCATCTTGAGTCTCGGCTCTTCGGTGACGATGGCCACGACCTGCGCGTCGAGGTTTTCCTCCTGCGCCTTAGCGCGGAATTTCTCCACATCCTTCGGGTCGAGCACGACCGCCATACGCTCCTGCGATTCGGAAATCGCAAGCTCGGTGCCGTCGAGGCCCTCGTACTTCTTCGGGACTTTGTTCAAATCAATCTCAAGGCCCGGTGCAAGTTCGCCGATGGCGACGCACACGCCGCCCGCGCCGAAGTCGTTGCAGCGCTTGATGAGCGTGGAAACCTCCGGGTCACGGAACAGACGCTGAATTTTGCGTTCGGTCGGCGGGTTGCCCTTCTGCACCTCTGCGCCGCAAACCTCGATGGACTCGAGCGTATGCGCCTTGGAGGAACCCGTTGCGCCGCCGCAGCCGTCACGGCCCGTTGCGCCGCCGAGCAGCACAATGATATCGCCGGGCTTCGGCTCGAAGCGCTTGACGTTCGCCTTCGGAGATGCGCCGATGACCGCGCCGATCTCCATGCGCTTTGCAACATAACCGGGGTCATAAAGCTCCGTGACCTGACCGGTCGCAAGGCCGATCTGGTTGCCGTAGGAGGAATAGCCCGCCGCAGCGCCGGTGGTAATCTTTCTTGTGGGCAGCTTACCCTTCATCGTATCCTTAAACGGAACAGTCGGGTCGCCGCTGCCGGTAACGCGCATCGCCTGATAAACATACGCTCTGCCGGAGAGCGGGTCACGGATCGCGCCGCCAAGGCATGTTGCCGCGCCGCCGAACGGCTCGATCTCCGTCGGGTGGTTGTGGGTCTCATTCTTGAACTGCACGAGCCACTGCTCGGTCTTACCGTCGATCGTGACCGGCACTTCAATGGAACAGGCGTTGATCTCGTCGCTTTCATCCAGATCGTCTACCATGCCGTGCTTTTTGAGGTATTTCGCGCCGATGACCGCCATGTCCATGAGAGAAACGGGCTTGTCCTTGCCCTTATACAGCTCTTCGCGGGCTGCAAAATACTCGCCGAGTGCCTTTTCGATGGCGCCGCTCAGCTTGCCCTTTTCAATCTCGATGTTGTTGAGACGCGTAAGGAATGTGGTGTGGCGGCAGTGGTCGCTCCAGTAGGTATCAATCACGCGCAGCTCCGTCACGCTCGGGTCACGGTGCTCTTCGTCGCGGAAATAATCGCGGCAGAACGCGAGGTCTTCAAACGTCATGGCAAAGCCCATGGTGCCGTAATATTTTCTAAGCTCCTCGTCGCTCCAGGAGATCATGCCCGTGACGCGCTTAACGTCTGCCGGCACGTCGATCTTCATGTCAAGCGTCTCCGGCTTTTCCATCGATGCCAAACGGGATTCGACCGGGTTCACGATGTAGTTCTTAATCTTCTCCATTTCCTCTTCGGAAAGGTCGCCCTTAACGGCGATCACTTTTGCATAAGCGACCTGCGGGCGCTCGCCCTGCGTCAAGAGCTGTACGCACTGGGAAGCGGAATCCGCACGCTGGTCGTACTGACCGGGCAAAAACTCCGTTGCGAAGACGTGATATTCGCTGCTGATCTTGTAGTTTTCATCGTACACGTTGTCCACATTCGGCTCGGAAAGGATCGTGCGGGCTGCCGCCTCGAACTCCTCGCCGGAAAGACCGGAAACATCATAGCGGTTCAAAATACGCAGGTCCTCAATAGCCTTGAGGCCGAGATTCTGACGAAGATCCGCCATCATGTGGCGTGCTTCAACATCGAATCCCTTTCTTTTCTCCACAAATACGCGTGTGACCATGTTTGTGACCATTCCTTTCTTCTGGGGAAAAATCAGGATTTGTACTGCCGCAAAAAACGGCACTTGTGACAAAATAATCTCTTACTATTTTATCACAGGTGCCGTTTATAAGCAAATATAGATTATAGCAAATCACGCCCTGTTTTTGGGTGCAATTTTGTGCTATTTTTTGGTAGTGTCGTTCAGGTCTTCCACACTGAGCGCCACTTTGTGCTGAATGGGCTTCCATTCGATGTTTGTAAACACCGCGTAGACCATCGCAATGGCATACGTAAAAACGAACAGCGGGAACAAAAGCCAACCGAAGAAAATCTCTTTTTTAGACGCGCGAATGCGCTTTCTCTGCGTGATGCACGTGATGCCGCCGACAAACCACAGCGTCAGCATAGAGCCGAAAATGCCGCTGCACACGGAAAGCACGCAGACCTTCATGTCCGGCGTGCGCGTCATAATGCCCGCCGCGATCATGATCGCGTTGAATACAATAGAAAAGCAGGTGAGCACAAGGCACGGGATGTTGTTCATGATCATATCAAAGCAGGCAAAGCTGCCGTCCACGACCATTTTACGCAGCATTTTAAAGCCGTAGCGGCTGAAAACCTGCAAATAGCCCTTAATCCAGCGGGCACGTTGCATAAAGGACTGCCCAAGCCGCGTGGGCTGCTCGTCATAAATAATGGCGTTTTCGCAGTAACCGACCGTGTCGTCCTTTAAAATGCGGTCCACGGTGAACTCAAAGTCCTCCGTCAGCAGGAAATGCTTCCAACCACCGTTTTCGCGTGCGATCTCGCTGCTGAACAAAAAGCCGGTGCCGGAAACGCAGCTGCTGGTGCCGAACATCATACGGGCGCGATTGAGCTGCGTCGCTTCGCGCAGGAAGAAAATGGAGTAGCCCGCGCTGATCCAGTTGTCGCCAAAGTTTTTCGAGTTGCGGTAGGACGTGACAACCTTGTAGCCGTTGTCAAAAACGTTATTCATCTCGGAGATAAAATTCTCATCCAGAATATTGTCCGCGTCAAAGACGAAATAACCGTCGTAGGTATATTCGCCGAAATTCTTAAAAATGTTTTCTAATAAGAAACGCAGCGCATAGCCCTTGCCCACGGCATACGTATTGTGGCGCTCGTAAACGACCGCACCGGCTTCGCGCGCCGCCTGCGCGGTGTTGTCCGTGCAGTTATCCGCCACAACAAAAATATCGATAAGCTCCTCGGGATACTTCTGTGCGCGCACACTGCGGATGAGCTGCGCAATGACGGCTTCCTCATTGCGCGCGGCAATCAGCACACCGTAGCGGTGCAGCTTCTTCGCTTTGAAGACTTTCTGCTTTTTTAAAAGCGCCGCCGCAAGGTAGACCGCCTGGTACGCGTAGCAAGCCATAAATAAAATAGAAATGATAAAGTTCACATATGACAGTGTTTTCATGGTTTCTCCTTTTCTGGCCTTGGTGCAGGACCAACGTCATCGTCTGTTTTCAGATTTCCAATTCTGTCTAAATCTCCGTATTCAAAGCGCAATGCGCAACCGCCATCCGCTTTCATTCACATTCTATTCACAGTTTTCAGTATTTTCATTATACGGCATGGAAAAGGAATAAACAATAGAAATATGCAATTCTTATGAGTTTTGTAAGAAACCTTAAATTTCTGCGAACAGTGCACCAAATTTTACGCACTTTTTCGTGATATTCACGAAAGGAAAATTAATTTTAACTTTTTCGCAAAAAAGACTTGCATTTTTCGGGGACTTGCTATATAATAATTGAGCAACAGAAAATTGGGCGCTTAGCTCAGCTGGCTAGAGCACCTGCTTGACGTGCAGGGGGTCAGCGGTTCAAGTCCGTTAGCGCCCACCATAGAAAACCCGCATGAACGCTTAGTTTTTGCGGGTTTTTGATTTATCTGTAACACACTAAATAACACATTTTATATTTTAAGCCCCCGTTTTCCGGCTGTTTTGGTCGGTTGGCGGGGGCTCTTTTTCTATGCTCGTTTATGCTTATTCGGTTTTGTTCGGCGCCTGTGCGGGTTTATCTTTCGGCTGATCGGTGAGGAGCTTTCGGAAAAGCCTGTTGATCTTCTCGGCGGTCTCGGTGTCCTCGCCTTGCAGGGCGTGCCCGTATATGCCGAACGTGTCCATGCTCTCCGAGTGCCCGACAAGCGGTTTGACTTCGCCGACCGGCAGCGTTTTCACGACAGAAACGAACGTGTGCCGGAGCTCGTAGGGCGTGGTTTTCGTCATGCCGTTCGACGCGCAATACTTCTGCCAGCGCTCCCTATACGCCGTGGGTGACGGAAGCGGGAACACATAGCCGCTTTCGCTCGGGTATTCCTGAAGCTGCAAAGCGAGCTCACAGCGCGCGAGATCGGACAGGACGAACGACCGCACGGCGTTCTCGTTCTTCCCCTGCGTCGTTTCGCCGTAGACGTTTACAGACCGCTGTACGTACACCACGCCGCCCTGAATGTCCTTGACGCGCAGGCCGCGCAGCTCTCCCGGGCGCAGACCGGTCAGCACCTGAAAGCGGTACGCATGAATATACTCGTCTTTCTGCCGTTTTCCCTTATACAGCGCGGTATCTGTGGAAAACAGCGTACAGAGGTCATCCGGCTGCAGGACCGTCTTCCCTTTTAGCCTGGCGGAAGCGGGTATATGCACATCGTCCGGGCGGTAGGTGGTCTTTTTATTGCGCCGGCACCATTTCAGGAACTTGTTCAGAATGCCGTTTATATCCTGTATGGTCTTTTTGGAGCGCCCCATAGCAGCGGCTTTATCCAGCATCTTTTGCACGTCACCGTCGTTCAACTCGGTAATCTTCCGCTTTCCGAGGTTCGGAACGATCCAGACGCGCCCCACACTGTCTACGTGGTTGTATTCCGTGGTGCTCATGTTCTCCTGGCACTCCTGCCGATATTGGTTGTACGCCGCTTCCAGGCGCTCCCCTGTGGGCGAGATGCCGTCATCAAGCCACGCGTCGGCTTTGGCGTTGGCTTCTCTCTGCCCGGTCCTGCCGGGGGCGGAGCTGTAAAAGCTTCGGCGGTATCCGTCTTTCTGTACGTTGATCTGCCAGCGGTTATATTTTTCGTTCCATGTCGCTGTGTTCGTCCGCTTTCCCATATATGCGTTTCTCCTTTCTGCCTGTGCGTCTCTGCACGGGCTTTTTGTCTTCATAGGGAATTTATATACTTTCGCTTATCGTCGCTTACAGCGCGTTACAGAGCCTTTTAGAACTATGTGCAGAAAACTGACACCTAACGGCAGGTGTAGTTTTCTGTAGTCGTGCGCCGCCAAACCGTTATATTTCGTTATGATGATTGCCCGCCCGCTTTCAAAATTTCCTCTGTGTGTAAATCGGCGCTGGACGGCACCGGGTCGCCAACATGGGCGCGGGGGTCCCTCCCCCACCCCTTTAACGTGAAAGCGGTGCACAGGGCATAAGGCAAACTGTCCACAAAGCAGTGTTTTGTATTTCCGTAAAGTCTGATATTTCCTATCGTTCCGGGCGCTGGCGCGTGTGGACCGAATTCCCCCGAACGTGTGTATGCAGACTGCACAAAGCGCCGCTTTCGGGGTTGGGAAGATTGTACAGGCGGGTCAGAACATGTGCAGGAAACCCACGGCAAGCCCTTCTATCGCTACGTCTTCCAGATCCGCGAGAGAATACACAAGCGGCGGGTAACTGGCGTTAGCGGGCTGCAAGACCATTGTACCGCCGTTGATATGCACGCGCTTCAAGGTCGCTTCTCCGTTGATGCGCACGGCGGCAATTTGCCCGTTCTCTACGGTCGGCTGCCTGCGAATGAACACCCTGTCCCCGTCTTTAATGCCTGCGTCTATCATACTGTCACCCTCACAGATCAGGGCGAAATCTATCTTCATGTCTGCCGGAGCGTCTACGTAGCTCTCTATATTCTGCTCGGCAGTGATCGGCTCCCCGCACGCAATGCGCCCCACCACCGGCACGCGCTGCATCTTCGGAAGCGGCATGAACCCCGCGGGAATGTCGTCTTTCTCGGGCGTAGTATCATCTTCCCAACCCATAATATACTTAGCCGTCGTGTTCAGCGCTTTCGCCAAGGCTTCTACCTTGTCAATGGGCAGGTTGCGAATACCGCCGGTCTCATAGCGTTGGAGGGTCGATTTTGAAAGCCCTGTGCGCTGTGCAAGCTCTTGCAGAGAAAGCCCCTGCTGAATACGAAGGGATTTCAGGCGGAAACGGATTTCGTTCAGGTTTTCCGACATGGTTTTCACTCTCCTGTTATTTCTTTTTTATTCTTCTTTCTGCTCCTATTATAACCCGTTTGGTTCATATTTGCAACAATTATTTTCAAAAAGTTGCATATTTGGGTTGACAATTGGTCTGTTCTGTGTTACTCTTTAATTGTCCCAAATACGCAACGAAAGGAGATGACGCGAAATGAACTATTCTGTTCTGCGCGGCAAAATGGCAGAAGCCGGATACACACAAGGGCGTTTGGCGCAGGAAATCGGCATTGCGCCGCAGTCTTTGAGCCGAAATCTGAAAGGAAAGCGGCAGTTTACCGTAGGGGAAGCGGCTGCTATTTCCGCTTGTCTGTCTCTGGACGCCGCTACGAAGTCGCTTATTTTTTTATCCGATAATTCCCAAATATGCAACGATAAGTAAAGGAGGAACCCCCATGTATGAACTAAAGCTCACGGAGCACTGCGGGCAGATTGTAGCGGACAGCAGAGACGTAGCGCGGGCGATTGGGAAGGAACACCGAAACCTTATGCGCTCCATCAGCACATATTATAAGCATCTTAGCCAGCTCAAAATTGAGCGCGCTAAATTCTTCATTCCGGCTACATATATCGACGACCAGGGCAAGGAACGCCCCTGCTACTACCTGACGCACATGGGCTGCGATATGGTAGCGAACAAGATGACCGGCGAGCGCGGCACGCTTTTCACGGCGGCGTATGTCACCCGCTTTCACGAAATGGAAGCCGAACTGACAAAACGCCGCGAGCTGCGTGCAGAGGGCAAGCCGCAGCGGCGGAGCCTTACGGACATGATACGCGATAACCCGGAGGCGAACCGCTGGGACTACAAGCTATACACCGATTTGGCGTACAAAGCCGCTTTCGGCAAGACGGCGGCGCAGATCAGGAAGGAACGCGCCCCGGGCAGCAAGCGACGGGCGGTGGATCTTCTGACCGCGGACGAACTTTCCGCCTACCAGAAGCAGGAAAACGCCGTTGCGAGCCTGTACGCCGTCGGCGTGGATTATGAAGCGATGAAAGCGGTATTGCTTACAGAAAGGACGAAATAACATGCAGAATTCATTAGGTACATACCCCATAGGCGGGAAAGAATATCCGGTCATCGGTCTTTCACGGTTCAAAGGGCAGGCCGTGCCCGTCGTAGACGTGCCCGTCATGTCGGACTTCCGTTGGCAATTAAACGCGCTGAAAAGCCGTTTGCAGCGCCCGGACCTTTACGAGAAACAAGAACACGTGCCGCACACGGTTGACAAACTCCGCCACTGGCTTATCCGGAACATCGACAAAGCAACCGAAGTCGAGCGAAAAGAAGCCGAAGCCCTGTTTAAGACGGACGCACACAGAAAGGAAGCGTGAACCATGGTCAAGTGGAACAAATTAAAAGGACGCATGTTCGAGCGCGGCGTAACGCAGACGGACATTGTAAAAGCCATTGGGCGCGGCGTGAACTACGTATGCACCCGCATCAACGGGCACAAGCCCTGGACGATTGATGAAATGGAAATCATCGGCGAGCTTTTAGAAATTCCTCGCGATGAGCTTATAGATTATTTTTCTGCGAAAGGAACATTACCGCCATGCCGCAAGTAACAGACCCCCAGACAAAAGAAAAAGCGCCCCGTTCGGCGGCAACCGAGCGAGACGCAAAGATAAATAAGACCTCACTCAGACGATACCACGAACCGGCGGAAAAGTCAAGTGCAGATAGCCGGGAAGAACTGATAGACGCTACCGTGAAGCTGATGCAGCACATGCCGTTAAGCTACGTGCGCAAGCTGTTCATCACGGCTTTGGTGTGGGACAGAAAGCTATAAAACCATGAGCGGCGCGCTGAACGCCGCTTTCGGCATTTTGAAAAGGAAGTGAAAATTTGACCTTAGACGAAATTAAGGCACGCCTGCAGAACGTCCACGGCTGTTCCGCACGGTGCCCGGCACATGAAGACAAATCAAACAGCTTATCCGTCACAGAGGGCAAAGACGGGCGCGTGCTCTTAAAGTGCCATGCCGGATGCACGACGGAAGAAATATGCGGGGCGTTAGGGCTTACCGTCGCCGACCTCTTTGCAGAGCCCCTCAAGAAAGACGAAAAAATCCGCAAAGAAAAGCGCGAGTTTGTGGCGAAGTACGACTATACCGACGAAAACGGGGCGTTCCTGTACCGCAAGACCCGCTACCGCACCGAAAGCGGCGGCAAAACCTTCGTGTGGACGCACAGAGACGGCAAAGAGATGAAGACCGGGCGCGGCGGCGCGGAACCCGTGCTTTATAACCTGTGGGAAGCGGTCGACAAACCCGAACTTTACATGGTGGAAGGCGAAAAGGACGTGGAAACGCTGCGCCGCATGGGGCTTACGGCGGTCTCCGTGCCGGACGGCGCCGCTTCCAAATGGCACGAGAATTTCACCGCAGCGCTCGAAAACAAGCGCGTGACGATCATCGAGGATAACGACGAGCCCGGCAAAGCGTTCGCAGAGAGGGCAGCACAGGCGCTTTTCGGACACGCCGCAGAAGTGAAAATAGTAGACCTCACGCAGGAATGGACGGACCTAAAAACGCACGGCGATATTTCCGACGTCGTGGACATGGAAGGCAGCAAAAAGGACGTTCTGCGCCGCTTGGAAGCCTTACAGATCACCACGCCCGTTTATACTCCGCACGATACAAAAGCGGCACAGGAAGCCGCACAGAGCCCGGAGGACGCAGCGGAGGAAGCCCCGGAGGAGGAAGACGCGTTTTTCGAGTGCTTCCGCCCCTTAAGCGATTTTGACGAGCGGGAAGCCGCGTGGCTTATTCCCGGCTGGGTGCCGAAAGGGCAGATCACCCTACTTGCCGCAGACGGCGGCACGGGCAAAACCACGCTGTGGTGCAACATCGTCGCCGCATTGAGCAGCGGGCGGAAAAGCCTGCTTGATACCACTGACACGGACCGCAAGCCGCTTTCCGTTGCGTTCCTCACCACGGAAGACAGCGTGCGCCAGAAGCTGAAACGCAAGCTGCGCGAAGCCGGAGCCGACCAAACGAAGGTGCTGACGCCCGATTTTCTCGCCGACAAAGAAGGACTGCTGCGGGACTTCAAATTCGGCACAACCAAAATGGCTGCGTTCATCCGCCGCTTTCGCCCCGCGCTGTGCGTTTTCGACCCCGTGCAGGGCTTCATTCCGCCGGAGATCAACATGGGAAGCCGCAACGCCATGCGCGACTGTATGGCGCCGCTGATTTCCCTCGGCGAAGAATACGGCACGACATTTCTCATCATCTGCCACACGAACAAACGCAAGGGCGCTTCCGGGCGCGACCGCATCGCCGACACCGCCGACCTGTGGGACATTGCCCGTTCCGTGCTGATGATGGGCTACACGGAGGAAGCGGGCGTGCGCTACCTCTCGAACGAGAAGAATAACTACACCTCTTTGCAGGAGACCGTTTTGTTCACGATAGACGAAGCCGGTCAACCCCACCGCAGCGGAACGAGCATGAAGCGCGACCGGGAATACATGGCAGCAGTTTCCGACGCAAAGACGACACCGCGCATTGAGGATTGTAAAGAAACCTTACTTCTGCTTCTCGATGAAAACGAATGCCGTATGCCTGTAAAAGACCTTGAAGGCAAGCTGAAAGAATTCGGCTACGGCTACCATACCATACGCAAGGCAAAAGAGGAGCTCTGCGAAACCTCTGCCATACGCGTGAAACCGGGCGGCAAAGGTGCGCCTTGGGTCGTGGAAAAGACCGAGTTTTCCGAACCCGATACATACACCCCTCCGTCAGACATATAAAAAACTACAAATCTAAAAAAAACATAGATTATATCTATATTTCAAGATTTGTAGAGGGGGGCAAGACTTAGCAGTTTAGGGGCAAATCTTAAATCAAGTCTTGTCCCCCTGCGCAAATCTTGGGGCCCGCATAAACACTGGGAAAAGTTAAGATTTGACCACCCTGCGTCTCTCTGACGGGAAGCGCGCAAGACTTGTACAAGACTTAACCTCCGTTCCCTTCATGTTTCACGAAAAAAGAAAGGAGAATTCATGACGAACGAACAGCTTGCCGCATTGGCGCAGCAGGGTGACTGGCGGGCGCTCTTTGATTTGTGGGAAGCGGTGAAACCGTTCTGCATGGCAGCGGCGGGGCACGTTTACCGTAGGCACGACCCCGCGAAGCTCTCCGGGCGCGGCGTGACACTTGAAGACCTCCAGCAAGAGACCTACTGCGCGTTCCGAAAAGCCCTTGCGGCGTTCAAGCCGGAGCAGGCGTATAAATTCACCACCTATCTTTCCTACCCGCTGAAAAACGCCTTTGCCCAGCTTTTGGGCTACGGAAATACGAAGCGCGATCCGCTCGACGACTGCATAAGCTTTGACGCGCCCGCCGGTGAAGATAACGACGCCCCGCTTTCCGACGCGATAGAAGACCCGGAAGCGGCGCAGCAGATCACGGACGTGGAAGACGACTGCTACACCGCCGCCCTGCACACGGCGCTGGAAACCGCCATGCGGGAGACCTGCGACCCGGCAGAGCAGCGCATTTTGAAGACCCGTTTCTACCTGAACCAGACGCGCGGGCAGTGCGCCGAAACGCTCGGCATAACGAAAGCGGGCGTGCGGCAGTTGGAATCCCGGGCGCTGCGCAACATGCGAAAGCCCGAAGCCCGCCGCCTTTTAAACGGCTTCCGGGAAGAATACGCCTATTCCGTTTCCACGTCATTCTCTGCATGGAGCGCCAAAGGCAGCAACCCGGAGCGCGTCACAGAGCTTCTGGAACGCGATTTCCACGGCTTTAAGTGAATTAGTGGACACGAGTACGCGCGGGAAAAACAACACCCCCACAACCGTTCTTTTCGGCTGCGGGGGCTTGCTGTTTGGGGGCTGTTGTGTTATACTATGGGTGTTTAAGGTCGTTTTAACGGCTGCCGTTTCAGCGGCTTTTCCCCTTGCATCGCTTTACCGGAGCTTTGCAGGGGGATTTTTCATTGTACCGAGAACCGGCGCGTCTCCGTCTGCCGAAGGAAGCTGCCGTACAGGTCCGGCATGGCGCGCTTGAAAGCGGCGCTGTCAAATCGGCAGCTTTGCACGCTCGCCCAGCGGATGCGAAAAACGTCCACCTGCATTTCCGTTACGTTCTGCGCAGTCATCTCCGCCTTAATGGCGTCTTTCAGCGTATCGATCTCCTGCGCGATCTCCCCCGCCTGCGCTTCCAGCTCCCGCAGACGGTATACCGCTTTCTTCAGGTCTTTCTTGCTCATGGTTGCTGCTCCTTTCCGTCGTTTGCGTTATCGCCCCGAAGGGCTTGCCCCCGATGCGAGGGGCGGCGCTCGGACTTTTGGAAGAACGGGTTATGCCACTCCCCCGCGTCAATCCGCGAAGCGTCATGTTTCTGGTTCACTGACTAACCGGTGTTTGCCCGGTACCTACCGGGGCGGCTTTCTCTGGGAGCCGTCGAACCGTCGGGCTTTAACAAGAGTTCGGGAGCCAGGACGCTTACGCTGCTATATTCCACCTATCTGAGGGCTTTCAAGTCGTTAACCCCGGCTTTGTCGTTTCCCTTACCTTGTGATTATAGTATACACTAAATTCGTGTGTATGTCTATTGGTAGAATAGTCAAACTATGCACTTGCAATTCGTGTATATTGTACACTTGAAATATGTGCATATATGTGCTATACTGGTATCATGAAAGAGTGGACTTTCTACCGTGAACGCCCAAAAGGAGAGAAAACATGGCAATTCGTTACAAAATCGACGTGCTCAACGCTTTGAAAGAAGCCGGTTACAGCACGTACAAGCTGCGTAAAGAGAAGATCCTCGGTGAAAGCACGTTGCAGGCGTTCCGCCGCGGCGAAATTGTCTCATGGGAAAACATTGACCGCCTGTGCGCCCTGCTTCAGTGCCAACCCGGCGACCTGGTAGAATATGAGGAGGTCAAGCCAGATGCCTGAAATCATGCCGGAGCGCGAAAGCATGTAAAGGTGAAAAGCTATGAAAAAATCAAAGAATTTTTTATTTTTGCTTGCTTTTATAACTTATAAGTTATATAATCGAGGTGAATAATAGAGTTGTGGAACTAATAAAGCTGAGTGACTATGAAAACATATATGAAGTGGATGTTTTTGAAAAAGAATTCCACGGCTTATTTTCCAAAAACAAAGCCGAAGCCAGACGCTACCAGAATTGGTTAGACCGTCGGCTTCGCATTTTGGACGAAAGCGGCGCACAAGCAACGGACGGCGTGCTTTTTAGACAGCTGTCCGGCTATAATAATTTATTATACGAAATTCGGTACCCGCACAGCAAAGCAAACCCGCGTGTGATTTATTGCATACTTTCCGAAGAAGATGCATTGATATTGTTGGCCGCTTCAAAAGAAAAGTCCGCAACAGATATAACGGCTGCTGCGGATCGAGCTTTCGACCGTCTTAAGATTTTGGAGGAATGAATTATGACGCTGAAAGAAAAATTGCTCAACGCAAAAACTTCAGACACATTGTTCAACGCGCTGTCTGACACAGATAAAAAGAAAAACCGCCTTTTTGCACATATTTCCGTTCTTCTTCAGCGCTGCAGAAAAGAAAAAGACCTTGACCAATCCGCCCTCGCAAAGAAGCTCGGTGTTTCTCAACCGAGTATTTCTAAGCTGGAAAGCGGAGACGCCAATGTATCTATCGGAAAGCTGGTAGAAACCTTCGATGCCTTAGGGTATGATGTTGAGTTTTCCGTTAAACCCCAAAATGCAAGCGGCGCAAAGATCGAAGTGAGCGGAAGCAACGTGATCTCTTTCTTGCCGCCCATTTACATTATGAAATGGGACGATAATTGGAACAATAACCAAAAACTCGAGGTGAACTGATATGATACTTCGCCATGTAAAAGTGAGAAACTTGACGCTGAATGACTACCAACCGTTGGAAACTGTCGATTTCTCTGTAACAGCTACGCATAATATGAAAGTTGAAGAAGACCACTATGAGTGCTTGACGGAAATTTCGATTGAGCAAAACGAGCAGACCATTTTGAATGCTCATTTCCTTTCTATGCTTGAACGGGAAAGCACAGATCTTGAGGACGAAGCCTGGCTGCATCAAACCAGCTTAGAGCAGATCTACCCGCACATTCGCGCTATTATCATCTCTCTTATGTCCTCTGCCATGATCCAACCTATTTTGCTCCCCCTTCAAGCTCCTCAGCTTGACGCCCCTCAACTCGCCAAAACATCGGAATAAAAAAGCCCCACCGACAAAGCGCCGGCAGAGCTTAGAAGGCACAGAACGGCAGCACACCGCTTCCGTGCCCGAAAAATAACACACTTTATAACACACTTTCACCCGCAAGCAGCAAAAGCGCCCTTTTACCTACAAGTATGAACACCCGCATAAATACTGGGCTTTTTAAAGATTTGAAAAGGCTTTTTTTCTTCAAAAATACCTTTCGTCCCGGTTCAAGTCCGTTAGCGCCCACCAAAACCTCAGGAACTTCGGTTTCTGAGGTTTTTCTTTTTACCCAAATGACTATTTCTGAACGTTCTCTCCCCCATCGCGCTGAAATTCACATCGTCAAAGCAATATATGCGTCGGCTTTTATGTCCGTGGCATCTCCATTTTATGCGGTTTAGTCCCGCCGCATTTTGGCGGCGAGCAGAACAAGGTCTGCGGCATCGGGCCTGCCATTTTCATTTAAGTCGGCGGCAAGCGCGGCTGTGTCGGTCAGTTCCGTCTCCCCGACGAGCACACACTGCAAAAGACGCATATCGGCCGTATTCACGGTGCCGGAAGCGTTGATGTCGCCGGGCACAATGACCGTATACAGCTCATCGTCGATCAGCACGCTCATGCCGGTTTTCAGCCTGCCGGAGGCCGCTGCGGAGGATGACGTGTACACTTCCACTTCCGCCTGTGGGAACGCTGCCCGTAGCTTTGCTGCCGTAACGCCCGGTTCTGCGTACAAAATGTGGCCGGAAACACGTAACTTCGCCGTGACATCCGGATCCGGCGTGGCGGTCGGTTTCGGTGTAGCCGTCGGCTTCGGCGTCGTGCTCGGTTTTGGGGTAGCCGTCGGCTTCGGCGTCATGCTCGGTTTTGGGGTAGCCGTCGGCTTCGGCGTTTTAGAGGGCTTTGGGGTCGCGGTCGGCTCCGGCGTAGGTGTCGGGATGGGCGAAGGTGTGGGCGTAGGCTGCACAAATGTACCGAACGACTCTCTGCACAGTGCGCCGTTTTGCCAGATGATCGCCGCATTTGCGGTGAGTGCAGCCGCTTCGCCGGAAAGCGTGAAGAACTCCGCCTTGTCGCCGCGGCGCACGCGAGAGACCTCCGAGGTGTCCGAAAGCCAGTAGAGCATGTCGCCGCTCAAAACAGCCTCCGTCACGATCGTGTCTTCCGCCCACTCTTCTCCGGAAAACAGGCGCACTTCGCCCTGCATATTGACGTACACGTCGCTGCCAAGCAGCTTATACGGCCGCGCAGCCGGCGCATAGGTAAACGCCGTGCCGGAAAGTGTCGGCACATTTCCCGCAAGCGAAATCTGCACGGCACTTTCCGAAAGCAGCACATAAAGCGTACTATCCACCGTCTGCATGCCGAATATTTTATCTTCAAATATGAATTCCGTTAGGGGCTCACCCGCCGCGTCAAACACTTGCAATGTGCTCGGCGCACCGTAGGTAACAGCATAAAGCCTGCCCGCGCTGTCGCTTTCCGCAAAGCGCAGGCCGCTCGTCACAGGCAAAGCGAACAGGTCTGTTTCCTCCAATGTTTCCGCACTGAAACGCTCCACGGCAAGGAACTCCTCCGTTTCGGCGAAAACCGTCACGGTATCGCCATGCAAAACGGCATATTGCCCGTTAAACGGTGCTTCGGCGGAACGACCGTCCGGGCGATACAGCACCGTCGTACGACCGGTGTAGACCAGTATCTCGCTTTCACCATAAGTTTTATACAGTAAAATCTGCGCATCCTTGTCTTCCGTGATGCTCTGCGGGGCAAATCCGCAAAGCAAAAGTAAAAAGAAAATTGCCGCAGCACCCGCAAAATATCGCCGTTTTTTCATGTTTCCGTCCCCTCTCTGCGCCGAACGAACTTCTTGACAAGAGTATATCGTAATCCGTTGAATATTGAAATAGTTTTTCGGCAATTTCTGCCATATTTTGCAATTTTCTAACAAACTCACCAAATGGCACGGGCGATTCTACGACATTTTCACATACAAAAAATCGTCGGAGCGCACTTGCCCCGGCGATTTTCCGCATACTATCTGTTATTTTTCTGTTATTTTTTGAGCTTACGCCCGTCTTCTTTCGCAAAAAATTCCTTTGTCAGCTTCACCACCGTGCCGGAAAGCAATAACAACGCGATAAGATTCGGAATACTCATCAGGCCGTTAAACGTATCGGCGATGCTCCACAGCAGGTCGAGATTGACCGTTGCGCCGAGGATCGCGACGAACGAATAAATGACGAGGAACGGGCGCACGGCCTTGCTGGTGCGGAACAGGAACTCCACAAAACGCGAGCCATAAAGGCCCCAGCCGATAATGGTCGAGAACGCAAAACAGCACAGCGCGACAGCGGAGAAAATGGAAGCCCAGCTGCCGTAGGTCGTCGTAAAGCCGGAAATCGTCAAATCTGCGCCCGCCATAGTACCGTAATTTACCGCCGTACCGCTGCACAGAATAACGAGCGCCGTCAGTGTGCAGATGACAATGGTATCGACAAACACCTCAAAAATGCCGAACATGCCCTGCTTTACGGGCTTTTTCGTATCGGCGCAGGCGTGCGCGATGGAGCCCGTGCCGAGGCCGGCTTCGTTGGAGAAAATGCCGCGGGAAACGCCGCGCTGCATGCTGATGAACAGGCTGCCGATAGCGCCGCCCGTAAAGGCTTTCGGGTCAAACGCGCCGACAACGATTGACACCAGCACCTCCGGCAGGCGCGTGATGTTCAGCACGACCACACCAAGGCCCAAAAGCACGTACAAAAGCGCCATGAACGGCACAAGCTTTTCACTCACGCTGCCGATGCGCTTGATGCCGCCCAGCAGCACCATGGCAACGAGCATTGCGCATAAAATGCCGATGACAAGGTTCACCGTGGGAATGTGGTCCGCGCCGATCACATTGTACTGCGTCAGCGCCGTATCGATGGCGGTGACGATGGTATTCACCTGCGTGGCGTTGCCGGTGCCGAACACCGTCAGTGCGCCGAACAGCGAATACAGCACCGCCAAAAACTGCCAGTGCCTACCGAGGCCGTTTTTAATGTAATACATCGGCCCGCCGACCCACTCGCCGGTCTTGCTGCGCTCACGAAAATGCACCGCCAACGTAACTTCCGCAAACTTTGTGCACATACCGAGCAGTGCGGAACACCACATCCAGAATACCGCGCCCGGGCCGCCTATCGCAATAGCGCCCGCCACACCGGCAATGTTGCCCGTGCCCACTGTGCCGGCCAGCGCCGTGCATACAGCCTGAAACGGCGTCATGGAACCGTCCGAAGCATCTTTTTGGCGGAACATGCGCCCTGCCGTGGTGCGCATGGCATAGGGGAATTTGCGGATCTGCAAAAAGCGCGTGCGGAAGCTTAAAAGCAAGCCTACGCCGATGATGCAGACCATGGCCGGAACACCCCAGATAAAATCGTTCACCGCTTTGTTTACGGCAGCTATGATCTCTAACATGATCTTCCAACTTTCGTTCCTCAAATTGGATGCGTTTTTCACTTTTCTTTCAGGCAAAGTCGAAAAACGCAGAATAATACTTTTTATTATACACACATATGCAAGATGTAGCAAGTAAAAATGCGTATTTCTTTCGCACAAGGTCGGAAGACAAAAGTAATTTGTTGAATCGACCAAATACATTCAGCTTTATAAATCTTTTAACCGATAAAATCTATCTTAAAACAGAAAAAATCCACAAAGACCGAAATCTTTGTGGATTCCTTGGCGCGCTTGAAGGGACTCGAACCCCCGACCTACTGGTTCGTAGCCAGTCACTCTATCCAGCTGAGCTACAAGCGCATTTCTCAAACAGCTTCATTATTATAAGCTCAAAAGTGCAATATGTCAACCCTTTTTTTAAAAAAACTTCAAATTTTCTCCGAAAATCTTATTTTAGCCAAAAATACTTGTATCGGCATTTTTATTGTGGTATTGTTTGTCCAAAGACTTTATTCGTTCCCTTTACATCAACTCGATTTCATTTAGGAGGCGTTTACTATGATCGATCTTACCGAATTTGAAAGCCGTGCAGTGCCGCTTCGCGCACTCGGCGTTGTGGTCTCGCAAAACGGCACGCAGCTGACCCGCAAGCTGTGGGACGACGCTTGCCGCCGCAATGTGTATTCCGCAAGCAAAAGCTTTACTTCTATGGCAGTCGGCATTGCGCAAAAAGAGGGCCTGCTCTCCATCGATGAAAAGCTCACGGACGCATTCAAGGATGACCTGCCCGAAATCGTTTCCGACAACTTAAAGGCCGCCACAGTGCGCGATCTGCTCACCATGTGTCTCGGACAGGAAAAGAGCTTTTTAATGGGCGGCGAACGCCCGTACTATGAAGACCGCAACTGGGTGCGCCTTGCGCTTCGTCAGCCGCTCGTGTACGCGCCGGGCGAAAAATTCGTGTACAACAACGTCGGCCCGTACCTTGCCGGCATTCTCGTGCAGCGCCGCGCGGGCTGCGACCTTGTCCATTACCTGATGCCGCGCATGTTCGCGCCGATGGGCATTCAGCTGCCCACGTGAGTGTATCAATCATACCCAAAAAGTCCGACACCTCTGTAGGTGTAGCGATGATACCCAATACATACTCAGAGTTTCTTCCAAGAACAGCTCAAAATCAAGTCTATTCCGAAGAAAAAGAGTGTATTTGCCGTGTGCAAGTACACTCTTTTCTTTTGGCATGAGATGCGCCTATAAGGAGAAACTAAGGGTAAATTCAAGGAAAGGAGCAAAATATGAGCGCAAAGATCATCGCAATGGTGAATCAGAAGGGTGGCGTAGGCAAAACTACCTCCACAGTGAACCTCGGCGTGGGCTTAGCCAAGCAAGGGCATAAGGTACTACTTGTTGACAGCGATCCCCAGGGCAGCCTGACCATCAGCATGGGTATCCCAGACCCGGATGGCCTCTCACACACCTTGGCAACGACGATGCTGGCGGAAATACACGATATGGAATTATCAACAGAGTCAGCAATTATATCGCACGAAGAAGGTCTGGACCTTCTCCCGGCGAACATTGAACTGTCGGGTGTTGAGATGAGTCTATTCAACGCAATGAGTCGGGAAACCATTATGCGAAATGTATTAGGGCAAGTAAAGGCAAAATACGATTACATCCTCATTGACTGTATGCCTTCATTGGGCCTTATGACCATCAATGCACTGGCGGTAGCAGACAGCGTGATTATCCCCTCTCAGCCGAACTATCTGTCATCCAAAGGTCTTAATTTGCTTTTGAGATCTGTCTCCAGAGTCCGCAAACAAATTAATCCCAAACTGCGGATTGACGGAATTCTTTTCACCATGGTGGACAACCGAACAAACAACGCCAAAGCAATTATCTCTTCCATGCGAAATGCGGTTGGGGATAACATCCGGGTATTTCAAACGGAAATACCAAGATCTGTACGCGCAGCTGAAGCTGCCCAGGAAGGAAAAAGCATCTATGCCTACGATAAGAATGGCAGAGTTGCGGAGGCTTATGCCGCATTGACAAAGGAGGTGAGTCAGCTTGGAAAAGAAGCCAATCGATCTCGGTCTCACGGCGCTCGATGAGCTGTTTATGACCGACGAAGGCAGGAAGGAAAGCAAGCTGCCTCGCATCCATGATATTCCGCTGAATGAAATCGACGATATGCCTGACCATCCGTACAAAGTTCGGATGGACGAGGACATGGAGGCTCTGGTGGAGAGCGTAAAAAACCACGGAATCATTACACCGGTTATTTTGCGGCAAAAAGAAGATGGCCGGTATGAATGTGCATCCGGTCATCGGCGCAGAAAAGCAGCAGAGTTGGCAGGCTTCACTACCATCAAAGCCGAAGTCAGGGATATGACCAGAGATGAAGCAATTATCATCATGGCCCATTCCAACCGACAGCGATCCAAGATTCTGCCCAGCGAAAAGGCATTTTCTTATAAGATGGAAATGGATGCATTACGCAGACAGGGCAAGCGGACAGATCTCACTTCTCGCCCATTGGGCGAGAAGTTGCTAAGTGTGGAACAATTAAGCGCAGATACGTCCGATAGTGCTCGACAAATTCATAGATATATCTGCCTCACGAACCTTACCCCAGCATTGCTTGACATGGTGGATGAAGGTCGCATCGCCTTTCGCCCAGCGGTAGAGCTTTCTTATCTTACTGAACAAGAACAGCGGGATTTGCTGGAAACCATCGGCTATGAAGATGCCACCCCTTCATTGGCGCAAGCCATCAAAATGAAGGAGTTTTCCCGTGAGGGCAGGCTGAACGCTGATGTTATCCTTTCCATTATGTGTGAGCAGAAGCCCAATCAAAAAGAAAAAATCAGCTTTCATACCGATAGGCTGAAACCGTATCTTCCCAAGAACATTACACCTAAACAGACCGAAGAGTATATTTTGAAAGCGCTTGAATATTACCAGCGGTACCGGGAGCGAATGAAAGATCGAGGTGACAGATAAATGACCGATGACCCTCGCACCAAGGGGACAGTCTACCCTTTTGGCGGAGACATCGGTTATTTTTGCCGTTCTCCCCCTCTCACACTCTCCCCCTCAGATAACCACCTGGACTTACTGAAAAGGAAGAATTACAGGTAGACATTTGCACATTTGGAAAGTTAAGACAAATGCCATAGAATTGGCAATAAGGAGGTGCCGCAAAATGAAAAAAGCATTTGCTCTTATTATGGTACTCGCCTTGGTTTTAACCGGGTGTAGAGCAGTAACTGATACAACAGGTCCTACCGATAATTCTTTTCAAACATATCCAACGACTGCAACCGCTACACAAACAGACCCCACCGAGGACATAGCGTCCGAAAGTACAACGGTTCCAGCTGAAACAGAAGGCAAAACAAATGTAAAAGATAACTCAAATGAATCTGACGCAGCAACGGAACCAACAGTGCCTTCGGCAACTGTTCCTGGTAATGAGAATACAGATCCCACAGAAGGAAGACAGGAAACTAATCCTCCAAAGCAGACTGAACCAACAGAACCTGTACAGCATCCCACGGAAACAGATCCGACTGTACCAACTGAGCCTGAGACAACACCGACAGAACCGACTGCCCCGCCAACAGTCCCTCCCACCGAGCCTCCGGAAATAGAGCCTACGGAACCTGCTGAAACTGAACCCACCGGTTGCGCTCACGACTGGAAATGCGTTCATCATACAGAGGAAGGTCATTGGCAAGCCGGTGTGTTTTGCGACTGTGGATGGACAGCTTACGGATCTGCGGATAGCTTGATTGCTTTATGGAACGCACACGCCACTTCCTACCCGGCAGCAGAAGCACTCTTTGACCATGGCGGCTATGGATGTGTAGATGAATGGATCGTGGACAAGCCCGCCTATGATGAATGGGTATGTCATCTTTGCGGAGAGAAAAAAGAATAACCTCATACTCACAGCGCCCCTTGGTGTTTCCGTACATCAAGGGGCGCTTTTTTATTCTCTAAAGAAGGAGGAAACTCTATATGAGTGCATTGAAGAAAACCCTTGCTCTCTTGCTGGTCTTTGCATTGGCTCTTTCTTGTATGCCTCTTGGAGCAGTAACGGCATTTGCTGCAGAAGTGGATGAAACACAGTCGCCCACGGAAGAACCGACAGATGTAACCGAAACTGCTACGGAGGAAACAACGGAACCAACAGAAGCGCCAGCAGAAACGCCCACAGAAGCACCAACAGCGGCAGCGACAGAACCTACCGTGGAAGAATCTGAACCTGTAGCGGAAACAACTCCCACAGAAGAACCTCCCCCGGTAATGATGTTCTCTGCAAGTCCTGCCAGTGAAGATGGTGGCAGTTCTGGTTCTGAAACCGGTGATGGTGGCGATGGCGGCGGCAACTCCGCAGGCGACGGTTCCAGTAACATGATCGCTGTGGGTGTTACCATGCAGATCGTCTACTACCGCTATGACCAGTGCTACAACCGGTACAATTCCCACGGCAGTGTTATCAACACCGTGCAGACCGGTAAGGCAATCCCTTGGAACAGCACCGGTAGGGACCAGGGTGCTACGGAAACTACTGTTTTTGACACCTACACAATTACGCCCCATACCTTTATCGCAAAGGCTCGCTGGCCTTCCTACCCCTATGTGTATCATTTCCCTTATGAAAACTTAAAGGACGATAAATGCACCTTCTCCTGGACCGGCTTTACGAACTTCTGGTTCAACTACAACAATCCCGGTGGAAAGGCATCTACCTACCCCCGAATTGTCCGTAACGAAGAAGGCGGCAGTAAAGCAATCGAGGACTTCCTGGCCCGTATCATTCTTGGTAATGACTACGGTGCATGGGATAAGCTGGATGTCGCTGCCGGTGATACCGTAGCAACTGATACCTCTCTGTTCGCAGAGGTGCTGAAATATTTGGGTGCCAGCGATCTTGCAATTCAGAATTATCTGGACTCCTATTATGGCAAGCTGAGTGTTGCGCAGGATGGCGATGTACTGATTCCGACCATCATTTGGTCCTATGTTGCCGCTGAAAACCTTGGAGGAACCAGCCGCATCTATACCATCGGTGATGTGGCTGCCAATGGTAGCGCAAATAAAAGCTGGCTGAGTACCACCTATACCTCTGGCGCAAACTGCAACAGCGGTTATGGTGCGTGTTCCTGGATGAAAAACTCCGGAGATACAATGATTTGTAAGCTTATGCTGGGCGGCAGACACAGTTCTTCTCACAACTCCACGATCTGGACGGAGCAGGGATCTTCCAACCTGTTTGGAACCGGCCTTGTAAATCGAATCCAGACCCAAGTGGATTCCACAGCCGAGAATGGGACCAATACCTTCTACTACCTTAGAGGTTACTGGACCCCCTACGGAACCGGCACCGGCGAAGTTTCTTTGACCAAGACCAACACGGCAGGCACAGCTAATTTGGCAGGTGCAGAGTTTACTCTATATCGTGATCCTGCATGTACTACTCCCGTAACCAGTGCTGATTACAAATCTCTGAACACCTCTGATGCTGGTTATGTCAATGAAAGCACTCGAAGAACGGACTCCAATGGCAAAGCCAAGTGGACAGGCCTCTATACGGGAGCCTATTTTCTAAAAGAGGTATTAGCACCGTCGGGGTATAAAGTCAATGTGGATGCCAGCGGTAATGTAGAAGTTACTGAGGTTGCCGTAGGTACTGGTTCTACCGCTATTACCCTCACCAATGCGGAAAACTCCAAGCCTGTTTCTTTGAAGAAATCCATCAATGCTTCCCAAGCCTGCATCGATCAGATTAAGAATAACAGTCTGTATTCCCTTGCCGGTGCGGAGTACACCATTTCTCTTAATGGAAAAGTGGTTGAAACTCTTGTGACGGATGCCAGCGGTAACGCAACATCCACCAAGCAGTACAACATCGGTGATGTGCTGACGATCAAAGAAACCAAGGCTCCCAAGGGGTACAAGCTGGATACCAAGACCTACACCCACACGGTTACAGCCGGTGAAAATCTGATCGCTGTATCCGACATTCCTATTTTCGACCCGCCTTTTGTTTTGACGAAGGTGGACAAGGATACCACCACTCCGCAGGGTGATGGTTCCTTTACCGGCGCAGTCTTTAAGTGGGAATACTTCCCCAACAACGAATGGAGTGGCACACCCGCACGGGTTTGGTACTTCGCAACAGACAGCGCTGGCAGATGTGTGTATAGCAAGGATTACCTTGCATCCGGTTACACCAGTGATGCCCTGTATGTATCTCCTGCCAATGTGCAGCAGCTTCCCCTTGGCACTGTGAAAATCACGGAAGTGAAAAACTCTCTGGGTTATACGGTGATTGCAAGTCCGCTGTACTGTACGATTGCGGAGGATGCGTCCAAGGCCAGCGGCGCTAAACATGTGTGGACGGAAGAATCCAAGGCTATTTTGACCCAGATGGCAAATGGCGAATGGGGCGTTTACGAACCCATCGACATCAATCTGTTCGGTTCTGTCAGCATTGAAAAGTACGATGCTGTTACCGGGCAGACCGCACAGGGCGAAGCGACTTTGGCTGGCGCTGTGTATGAGGTCATCAACAGCAGTACCAATTCGGTGGTGGTAAACGGCATGATCTATGCCCCGGGTGAGGTTATCTGCAAGCTGACCACGGATACCAAGGGATTTGCAAAGACTGAAAATATCTTCCCCGTTGGACGCTATACCATTCGTGAATCCGCTGCGTCCACAGGCTATTTGCTGAATACCGAATGGCAAAAGACCTTCTCTGTGACTGAGGCAAAGAAAGACCACAGCTTCACCTATGCTGATGGCACCGGTTGCCCTGAAACAGTTATCGCCGGTAAGGTTCAGATTGGCAAGCAGATCGTGAATACCATTGATAATCTCTATGCTGCAGAGGCCGGTGCGGAGTTCTCTGTCACCGACAGTAAGGGTACTGTGGTAGATACCATCGTAATTGCAGAAAATGGTGTCGGTATTTCCAAAGCTTTACCTTATGGCACCTATACCGTCAAACAGATTTCCGGACAGGCTGGCACGATCTTCTGCGATTCCTGGACGGTTACTGTGAATGAACACGGTAAGGTCTATGAGTACGCAAAGGAGAATCCTCTGTGGACTGCAGCTGTTTCCCTCCACAAGAAGGAAGCAGGTGTGGAAACGCCCCTGGTTGGCACTTTTGAACTGTGTGAGCGCATGGCAGATGGAACAGTAAAGGTTCTTGAAACCGGCACCACCGATGCGGAAGGAAATCTTTCCTTTACCCGCAAGATCGTATACACCGATGCCGTGTGCAATAAATCCACCTATTTCATTCGTGAAAAGGAAGCTCCCGCAGGCTATGTGCTGGATACCAAGGAGTATCCCGTGTCCTGTACCGAGAATGAGCAGAAGATCTCTGTAACTATCGAAAATGCCCCCATCCTTGGCAGTTTGGAACTGCGGAAGCAGTCCTCCATCGGCAAGCCGATGCAGGGCGTTGAGTTCCTGTTGGAATACTCCCTGGATAACGGTAGCACATGGAGTTCTGTGACCTACCGAGAGAATGACAGCATCATTATTCCCGGTGCCTGCACCAATGCGGAACTGGCAGATGGCAAGCTGCTGACGGATGAAAACGGCGTTGCTGTGTATGAGGGTCTGCGTGTGTACAAGGCAGATGGCACTGCCATTTTGTACCGAGTCACCGAAACAAAGACCTTGAACGGTTCTTCTTTGATGCCCGGTCACATCTGGGAGGGCGATCTTGTTACCGAAAAGGAGGGTGAACACCAGTTTGAAGTTGTGCTGGGCGTTGTAAATTCTCCTATTTTGGAACTGCCCGAAACTGGCTCCAAGTCTCTTGCGCTCATGCCCATCGGCCTGCTTTTGTGCGCCGCTGTTTGCATGGGTGCTTTGTTCGTTCTGAAGAAAAAGAAGGAGGTCTAATCCAAGTGAATAGAGCTTCCAACCAAGCCAGGGATCAGCCCTGGCTTTTTTCGTCCCCAACACCTATCCAACACAAAATTTCTATTCAATTCACTTACTGAAAGGAAGATGCTTTTATGAAAAAGTTTAAGAAACTGCTTACCTTGTGTCTGGCACTGATGATGGTGCTGACCTGCGTTCCTGCAGCCTTTGCCGCCGAAGCGGATGACTGCATGATCGACGAAGATGTCAAGGCATCCCTGACCATCTGGAAGTTTGACTGGACCAACGCCTACAAGGATGGCGTTTGGAATGAGGATTCCTTTATTTCCACCGGCTGGCGTGAAAGCTATGTGGAAGAAGTTCTGGGCGAAGCTGTCCGTGAGGGCGATGCCAACGGCAACCCCGATAACCCTCTGGGCAACGGTCAGAACTCCAATGGCTACGCACTGAAGGGTGTCGAGTTTACCATTCTGCGTGTGGCTGACATTGTTACCTTCTCCGAGAGTGCCAACGATCAGCACCCCGACTACAATCTGACCCAGGTTCTGTATGGCTTCCATAAGGAAAAGGCCGCTGACCTGCTGGCTGCAATCGGTCTGCCCGATGGCGCAGGCCGCTATGTGAATGCTGACGGTATGGTAGAGCGCGATAACGAACTGGTCCCTATGTCCGAAGCTGAGGGTCAGTCTGTTGACTCTGAATACTGGTACTATCAGTCCGATGTGCTGAACAAGGCACTGGCAGACGCACTGGATGCTAACGCAACCACCGTTAAGGACGCTCTGGAAGCCTATGTTGCTGCCAGCGATGAAGCAATCGTGATGGATAAGACTAACGAAAATGGTAAGACCATCAAGCGGGACTTGTCTTTGGGCTTATGGCTGTGCATCGAATCCAAGGTCCCTGAAATGGTTACTTCCACCACTAACCCCTTCTTCGTATCCCTGCCCATGACTACCGTTTCCGGTGATGCTAACTCCGCTTCCCCCGAAGGTGGTCACTTCTGGAACTACGATGTAGTCGTGTACCCGAAGAACAATACTGGAATTCCTTCCCTCTCTAAGGAAGTTCGTGAGTCCGTGAAGGACACCGGCACCAACGGCGGCACCGATGACATCTACGATGGTTTCGATCATGTAGCTACCGGCTCCGCTGGCGATGTGATGGAGTATCAGATTTTGACTAACCTCCCCACTATCACTTCCAATGCCACTTCCATCAAAACCTGGAATTTTTATGATACCATCAGCGAAGGTCTGACCTACAACAAGTCCCTGAAGGATGTTAAGATCGAGATCTTCACCGACGAGGATTGCACCGATAAGGTTGCCACCTGGGTGCAGGATGATGGCCGCTTCACTGTGACCTATTCCTCCGATGACCGTCACATGACCATCGACATCACCGAGGCCGGTCTGGAAGAGATCAACGGCAGCGCCGAGAATGTCAACGGCAAGCTGTTCGCCAGCTACTCCAACTACACCATGCGCGTGACCTACACCGCAACCATTAACTCCAACGCAAGCTTCATCTACGGCGAGGATGGTAACTGCAACGAGGTTGTTCTGACCTGGAAGCGCACTTCCTCCGAATACTATGACACCCTCATTGATGACTGCCATGTGTTCAGCTTCGGTCTGGATCTGACCAAGCTGTTCTCCGATCTGGATTCCGAGTCTGCAACCGAAATGGATATGTTTAAGCATGTCAAGTTCAAGGTTTGGAACGAAACTGACGGTTACTGGCTGACCGCTACCCGTGACGAGGAAACCGGCATCTACTATGCTACCGGTCATGTCACCGAAGAAGCCGACGCTACCATCTTCTATCCCGTGACCGTGGGTGGCGAGTTCGGTAAGGTAGTCATCAAGGGTATGGAGAATGACTGCTGGAACATTTACGAAGTGGAAACTGCCAACGGTTATACTCTGCTGAAGGATGAGATCTATGTTGACATCTTCGTAGAGGAAAACTATGACCGTATCTGCGACATTTACACCAAGGATGTGCTGGGTGTGCTGCAGAATGACCCCCACTACTGCTTCGGCAATGCACAGCCTATGTCCATGACCGATGCAGATGGTGGCTTTGACCTGCATCTGACCGGCATCCCCCAGGAGTATATGGAGCATTACTTCCTCACCGCATACGCAACCGTTGATAACAACGATGTGAATATGGAGGATGATGGCGAGTCCGAAAACGCCCTGGCACCTCTGACCATCGTGAACACCAAGGGTTTTGACCTGCCCCAGACCGGTGACAACGGCACCAGAATCTTCACTGTTGTTGGCGTGATCGCCATGGCAGGCGCTATGTTCGTGCTGTTCCTCGTTACCCGCAAGGGCAAGAAGAACGAAAAGAAGTAATTTGTCCCACCCCGGAGGGAGAACGCCTTCCTCCGGGGTTTCCCGGAAGGAGGAATTGCTATCAAACACAAGGTTTTGACTATATGTATTGCCATTGGTGCGTTTCTGCTGGCACTTGGCATGACCCTTTATCCTATCATCAGCACCATTTACAATGAAAAGCACCAATCCCAAATCCACACGCAATACCAAGAGCAGGTGGAGCAGGTGGATGACAGTGCAATTCGCAAGGCAAAGGAACTTGCCATTGCCTACAATGAAGCAATCCAGCCGGGAGCGCAGATGAGTGATGTATTCAGCAACGATGCGCTGTTATGGGCCTCTGAGGATTACAAGAATCAGCTGAATGTTGCCGGGACCGGCATCATGGGATATGTGAACATCCCCTCCATCAATGTCCATCTGCCCATCTATCATGGCACCGAAACAAAGACTCTGGAAAAAGGTATCGGTCACTTGCTTGGCAGTTCTCTGCCGGTAGGTGGTGATACGACCCACAGCATCTTGACCGCACACAGCGGCATGGCAAGTCAAAAGATGTTCTCCGACCTTCCGCAGTTGAAGATCGGGGATGTTTTTTATCTGGAGGTATTGGGTGAAACCCTTGCCTACCAAGTAGACCAAATCAAGACGGTTCTGCCCTATGATGTTACCTATCTTGGCATTGAAGAAAACCGAGATTTGTGTACTTTGGTTACTTGCACTCCCTTTGGCGTGAATACCCACCGTCTGCTTGTGCGGGGAACCCGTATTCCCTATGAGAAAGCGGAGGAAATCGTAGAAGAAACCATCCCAGAGGAAAAACCTGCATCCACATGGGAGCAGGAATATATGGAAGGTCTATACATCGGTTTGGCGGCGGTTGCTGCCATGGGACTTGCCGCATTGGGATACTGGATTTACCGGAGGTGTCGCTATGCGAGTTCTTAAAGGCATTGTCGCATTTATCATGATTTTGCTGTTCTCCTGTGGCTTTTCCATCTTTGCTTATCCCTATATTCATAACTATGTTGTGGAAAAGGATATGCAGGAGCAGGTACAGGACTTTTGGGACCAGCTTGGCACAGATCCCACAGAGCAGGATACTCTCCCCACAGAAGCTCCCACTGCACCTACAGAACCCACATTGCCACCCAGAGAGCATGAAGCACTTTGGGAAGATATGTTGGAGTATAACCGTAAAATTTGGGAGGAAAAGCAGGCAGGACTATGCGATCCATGGTCTTATCAGCAGCCTTCCTTTACTTTGGGTGAGTACGGACTGGAGGATGAAGTGTTCGGTGTGATTTCCATTCCAGCCTTGGATTTGGAAATGCCGTTGTATTTGGGCGCAACCTCTGCGCACATGGCAAAGGGTGCTGCCCACCTGTCCCAGACCAGCCTGCCCATTGGCGGCATGAACACCAACTGCGTAATTGCCGGTCACAGAGGGTACAACGGTGCCGCTTACTTCCGCTATGTAACGGATCTGAAACCCGGTGATGAAGTCATTATCACAAATCTGTGGGAAACCATGACCTATGTTGTGACGGATACCCAAATCATAAAGCCTAACGAAGTAGATCAAATTCTGATCCAGGAAGGCCGGGACATGATTACCTTGCTTACCTGCCATCCCTATGCTTCCGGTGGCAAACAGCGATTCCTCGTTTTCTGTGACCGAGTAACCGAAGAAGGAGGAACTTATGAGTACAACTGAAAAACGCATGTTGGGTGACTATGAGATTATCCATTCTCTGTACATCGGAGATCGGGAAATTGTAGTGGGCGATAACCCTAAAGCGCCAAAAGATGAACGGTATATCTGCATGAATTTGCAACACATGGATGTGTTTATTAAACCCGAAGATGCCATTGTGAGTGATGACTACACAGAAATCATCCAAGAATATGGCAATCGGCTGGCAGCGCAGGCAGAGAAAACCCGTCCTCTCGTTATGAAGCCGAAGATCCAGGGCATTGATACCCGTGTCTTGACGGAAAAAGATTGTCACCGCATTGACAGCAGTGACAATATCCACGGCAAGATCATTGTTATCAAGCCGACTGCTTTGCGGCGTGAGTACCAAATGTGTACCAACCAAATCATGCTGTGTACCGGTGGCTTTGGCGCATCTCCCAACAGCAGAGGCAACGCCTGCTACTGTGTCGATCTGTACACCGGAGAGAAATGCCGACAGGAACGCCCAGATGTAATGGGTACCTTGGAGCGCAGTCAGCTTCCCCAGTGGGCAGAACTCACCTTAATCCAGCATGAACAGAGAATGCGTAAAGAAAGGGGCGAATCACGGTAATGGAAATGACTGTTAGACCCTTGACAACGCAGGAAATCAGCTATTGTTATGCCCAAAGTCAGCAGCTTACTATGCAGACCGGCAGCATTGGCTATCTCCGTGCCGACTTTGACAGCAACGGAAAGAACTTCTACTCCACATGGTTCGACCACCGCAAGGAACTGAAAAGCGATGCTTTCAAGTCCGAGTTTGATGATGTTATCAATGCTCTGCGGGACAATCCCGATTACGGCGGCTTGCTGAAAAGCCGCAGCGATATGTCTGCGTATTGCCGCAGCAATGCTTTGGCATTTGAAGGCAGCTACACGACGGAGTACGGTGTCCGTGTGGATACCGACCACTACTCTTATCTCCTGCGGATGAACCCCACCAAGGGCGACTACAACCTGTATTGTTGCTGCTTTGTCAAGCAATGGCTTGACCGGCATTTGACACATGCACAGCGAGGTATTCGCTTCATTACCCCGGATTATAAGGAGAAATTCCGGATTGCCGATGGCGATAAGATCCGCATTATTCGCTCCGATGGTGAAAAGAATGACCGAGTATGCCGCTACATTGACGAAACCCACTTTGAACTGGGCGAAGGCAGTATGGGACTATTCCACATCTGCGAGTTTGCGGAGAAGATGGAAGAATCCAAGGCACAGGCAGTCATTCCCCTCCGGGCATCACTTCCGGACAAATGCTTCAGCTATCTGCAAGGAACCGGCGAAATAATCGTCATTACAAAGGGCGAAAAGGGATACACTCCCACCGCCAGATATGGCGATGGGGTTACGCCCCGTGAAGCTGTGAACGCAGCCAATGAAGCGATGGGTGTAACCAGGGCACAGGAAGAAGCCATGGTTGCCGGTTCGATGTTTGGTTGGGACAAACCCGGTGCAGACCCCAAGAACTACAACGAGAACGGAGAGCCTATCCGACCTCAGAAACGGGATCGAGGTGATGCACGATGAAATACACCGTAGAAGTAAAAGAAATCAACTACGGCACCATCGTAGTTGATGCCAAGTCCCCAGAGGATGCGAAGATCAAGGCAGATGCCGCCTATAGTTTGGGCAATACTGTTTGGCAGTCTGGAGAATATGAACTCTCCGATATAAAACGAGTCCCGGATCGGAGTCGTGATGCCCGATGAATGACCCGAAATTCGTTGCTTCCTGCAGCGGAGGCAAGGATAGTGTTGCTACCCTTATTCTGGCGGCTGAAAACAACGAACCTTTGGACGAGGCGATTTTCAGTGAAGTGCTGTTCGATAAGACCACCAGCGGAGAAGTCCCGGAACACCGGGACTTCGTTTATGATATTCTCAAACCCTTCTGTGAAAAGGAAATGGGCATTAAGTTCAATATCCTACACGCAGATAAGACCTACAATGATGTGTTCCACCACATCATTGTCCGTGGTCCACACAAGGGAATGAAACGAGGTTTTGCTTGGCCCGGAATGTGTGTAGTCAACCGGGATTGCAAAATTCCACCCATAGAAAAATACAAGAAAAGTCTGTCGCCCAATGCTACTACCTATGTGGGTATTGCGTTGGACGAGCCTATTCGTTTGGCTAGGTTGGAGGGCACAGGAAAGGTCAGTTTGTTAGAAAAATACAAACTGACTGAGAAAGATGCAACCGCACTCTGCGCCAAATACGGATTGCTTTCACCAATCTACGAACACTGCCGCAGAAATGGCTGTTGGTTCTGTCCCAATGCCAGCGATCCAGAACTACTGCACATGCTTATTCATCACCCGGAGTTATTTGATCGGCTCATTCAATGGGAACAGGAGGATAACATTTTCCACCGGCGACTAACCCGCAGAGAAACCCCATCCGAGGTCAAGGCCCGTTTACTGGCGGCGAATCGGATGGGAATTTCTATTTCATAAAGGAGGACAATATGGACACAAGAGAAGTGAATATCATTCTCCGCAAAAAGGCACGGACAGAACTTACAATACTGCGCAAGCAGTTGCTTGCCCAGAGTCCGCAGGTTGTCTTGGACCGTGCTTATGAGTATGCTACCAAGTCCGATATGGTATCGCTCATAAATGAAACCGAGTTTACTGCAAAACAAGCCAGAGCGTTATTGCGCAGGCCAAGACTGCTGGACAGCTTATTCAAGGAGTATGGCAACCATTCCAGCAATTCCATGGATGTGTTGGTGTCCTTTATGATGGACAAAGCGGAGGAATATACTGCTGATCGCAGCATCCGCACCGGTACAGAGAGGTGACAATATGCGTTTTGGAGTAAATGCGAAAGAGCATCGGTTTGAAACCGTCACTCTGTTTGGTCATCCCATGCTGTTTACCACATCCCATATTGACCACAGCACCATTCCCAGAGGGGTCCACCTGTATGCCGTGCGGCATCACAGCGAGGACCGTGAGAAACCCATCCAGATATGTGCTTGGGCACTTGCCAACCGATACGGTTCGCTGCTGACCACCACACCCATTCAGCTGCAACGGCATTCCAAATATGATAACAGCTTTAAGGACATTGACCCGGAAAAAGACTGGGAGCAAAACGGGTATTCCGTGAAACTCAGCGAATATCTGGAACACTATCCCATTCAAAAGTCCGCAAAGTCCAAAGGGCAGGAAAGATAGGGTGATTTGATATGGACACAAAAAACCATGTGATTTGGTCCAATCGAAATCTCGATCTGGATGACTGGCGGGACGATTTGCTGGAAGATCACCCGGAATCAAGCGAGGACGAACTGTATGCGTTGATGTGCGAAACCAACGACCAGTATTTGGACGATGAGCGCACGAATCTGGACATACAGATGCCGGGAGCAATCCTGATGATTGCGGACATAGGCCGCTGGAATGGGCGCTTTCCCGGATACCAAGAGATCAGAAGCGGTAACATCAAAGATTGTCTGCATACAAGCACGGATTGCGCCACCTTCTATGTTGATAAGCTGGGCGATCTGCGCTGTGATGCTGTACACCACGATGGCACCAATCATTATCTCTATCGCACCTATAAGCGAGGTGTGTCGGATGCTCAAATTGAACGGTTGCAAGAAAAGATTCTGGACGGCACAGTGACCAGAAGGGATATTACACGAATAACAACCCGGCTGGGCGATGCTATTGGAAAGGTATATGGCTGGTCTTTCCCTAGGGAGCACAAAGAACATGAAAGATAGACAGTAAATGGAGGTGCAAAATGCCCAGTAAATTACAAATCATAAAAGAAATGGCGGCGCGGGAGGCGCTGAGCATAACCTCTAATACCGAAAGGTTTATGGCCTTCCTGCACACCGCCGCAAACAACTACAAATACGACTTCAAGGAACAGCTGCTGATTCACGCACAGAAACCGGATGCAACAGCCTGTGCGGAGATCGACACATGGAACAAGCTGGGTAGATGGGTAAATGCTGGCACAAGAGGTATTGCCCTTTTGGTAGACCGGGATGTGCCCTATAAACTGCGCTATGTATTCGATCTGTCCGATACCAACAGCAGAGCAGGCAGAGAGGTCAACCTTTGGCAGCTGCAAGATCGTTACCTGGATGATGTGAAAGAGGCTCTGAGTAACAGCTTCGGTGAAGCAACAGATACCGGCGACTTTCGGAGTTTCCTTATGCAAATTGCGGAGTATGCAGTCAATGACAATCTGGACGACTATGTTGCCACCTTAACTGCGGTAAGGGGCAACAGCCTTTTGGAAGAATTGGACGAGCTGAACACAAAGCAGTGGCTTCGTCAAACTCTGATAAGCAGCGTTGGCTATATGCTGATGACCCGCTGCGGACTGGATGCAAATGAACTCTATACTTTTGAGGACTTTGCCCATGTGCTGGACTTTAATACCCACGAAACCATCGGTGTCCTCGGCGTTGCAGCCAGCGATATTTCCGAAATGGTTCTTCGGGAAATTGAAGTGACAATCCGTGCTATTCAGCGGGAAGAAAGAAGCAATGCTCGTACATTTGCCAACCGTGAAGAAAATCGCTATCATGAAGGCAGAAAAAATCAAACCGAAAGGAGAACAGACCATGAAACTGACTTATACAACGCAGGGCGACTATCTGCTCCCGAACCTGGAAGTACCGGAGGCACCGAAAGTGGGCAAGTATGGAATGCTGCGGCGCAGCTTCCTGTTGAACCACAGGAAAGCACTGTACACCGGGATGATGCTGGCGGACAAGCTGAACGCACATCTGGAAGAAGTGGACCGGCAGGCCAACGAGATGATGGAGAAGCTGCTGCAGAAGTTGTCCAAGGAACAGGGCGTGACGGAGGAGCTGAAAGCGAAGGATCAGATGTTGTGGGTCCAGCTGATGAACAACCTCCGGCAAGCAGCCGAGGAGACAGTTCTGGCGGAAGTGGTTTACAGCTAAGTGGTAGAAACGGAAACTTCAACTGGGATGTTGAGTATTTTTACCAAGACAGCGAGAAAAACGAACTGCTTCGTACCTGCGAAAGACTAAAAGATCATAGAGTGGAAATTGCCGCGTTCTTTGCGTCCCATCCGGGCAGAGAGGAACGCGGTAATTTTATTAAAGGCTTCTTTAACAACACCTTCTATGAGCATATTCTCAGCAGCGGTCAGCGGGTAGGCTACCGTGCCTACGATGATATGCTTCACCTTTGGCGTGGTGCTTATCTTAGCCGGGAACGAGAAGTGTATATGCAGTGGTGGTCCGTTGCAATGCGCGTAGAAGGTATGCTTCTCTTGGATACTTGGCTCGATTCCGATGAAAAACCTCTGCCTACGGTGGAAGAACAGCAGCAGAGAATTTATCATGCCGACTCCAAGGACGGCCCAGGCTTTGATATTCCCCAAGCCGCTATCGACTTTGTGCTGATGCGTGGAAGCAGTTTTTCCCAAGGAAAGCTGAGAATCTTTGAGCAGTTCCAAAAGAACGAAACCAAAGAAGCCAATATTGCGTTTTTGAAACAGGAATATGGCACCGGTGGTTATAGCGATGCTATCCCCGGCAGCGGTATTTGGGAGGATCATGACGCAAAAGGCATCCGCCTTCACCGCTTCTCTTCCAGGGATAAAGAGGAAAACGCAGAGTTTGTAATGAAGTGGCCTATGGTGGAAAAGCGAATCCGTGAGTTGATTGCTGCTAATCGCTATCTCTCTTCCAAGGAAAAGGAGGCCTATCCTCAGTATCTCAGGGATGGGGAACTTCGGAGGCAGCGCAGCCAACTCGTAGATGAATTTCGATCCATCGTCTATGACTACAATGATTTTTGGGAGCAGGTTGGCGATAAGGAAAAGAAAATCAATCAGTATCACGCATCCTTGGCTTGGAGCGCCTTTTCTGCGGGTGAGAAAACCTTTAATAACTTCAAAGATCCGGTATTTGCACTTCCCTTTATGCGAGAGATAATGCAGCGGATTATCGAAGAAAACACCCACCATGCTGACCGTGCCCGTGCTATGTTGGAAAAGCTCAGTGGAGAAATCACCCGACCCTTTGAGCCGACCTACGATGAGTTGAACCCGCCGCCTCCGACTCCCAAAGAATACAAGTTGTCCCTGGGTGATGCTTTGTATATCGGCGCACAGCAGTTTGAGCTGCTTTCTCTGGGCGACGAGGAAGTGACCCTATATGACCCCACATTCCCGTTATTCCACAAGGTCTATCCCCGGCAGGAGTTTTTTGACTTACTGAAAGAGAACCCCATGAACGATAAGTACCTTCGGGAAGTAGAAACTGCACCGGAGGCAGAAGCACCTGCAGGCGATGTTCCCTTTGATGTGGAGGTAGAACGCCAGTTGGCGGAAGAAGCTGCGAAGGAAGCTGCCAATCAGCAACCCACAGCGCAATCCCCACAACCGGTATTCGTTGAATACAACGATGTGAAGAACGCCTACCCCAAAGATATTGTTCTGTTCCAGGTTGGCGATTTTTATGAAATCTATGGTGAGGACGCAAAAGCCGCAGCGCCGATTTTAGACCTAACGATGACCTCCCGGAACATTCCCGGAAGTGGCAGAGTGGAAATGTGCGGTTTCCCGTCCCATGTCTTAGATCGGTATGTTGGTGTTCTGCAAAAGGTGTATCCCGTAACGGTTGCTACCCTTGACGGCAATACAAGGCAAGTCACAAACTACCCCTTACAGTCAGATCCACCCCTTTCCATGGAGCAGACAGGTGTTCCCTTAAACGATCCCAAGAGATATTCCATCCGACTGCTGCCCGGTGAAGGTGGCATCATGGGCCTCTGGGATGCTTCCTATAATCGTTTCTACGGAGAGGACGGACAAATCTTCCGTTTTGCTGACCAAGAGAATGCCGAGAACTATCTTGTGAATTTCCAACTGGTAGAAGGCAATGAACCAGATGTGGTTATGACCACACCGGGCGGAAAGGAATACCGCAAAGGGGCCGCATTTATTGCCGGTGACGATACCATTGGCCGTGCTGTTGCCGTTATCCAAAGCATTGATCCGGATGATATTTGGTACACCTTCCCCTTAGATCTTCCCGACCAGGAAGCCACCAATATGAACCGGGAGGAATTTGAAAGGAATCTCGATAAGGGCAATTTGGTTATGGCTTCCCCTAACTTCCTCCACGAAGTTGCCGAAGCACAGCGGCTCATCCGTGACTTTATACGGCAGGAGTACGGTGTAGAGTACAGCATGGAGAAAGACGGAAACCTTATCCCCATTGGCACCGGACTGACAGACAATGATCTGCACAGCATTACGGTTTATGCCGACCTGGAAAACGCCGCCATCATCACCAAGATGGATGGCGTTGTGGTCAAGAAAGAACAATTCCCCGATCTGGAAACCATGTTGGCGCAAAAACTTCGCCATCTGGATTTGAAAGAACTGACAGCCGTGGATATGTCTACGGTTCCCATGGCAGGCAGAATTGACTATCTGAGTAACGATGGCAAAGTTGCCTACTCCAGGGAGTTCCTGGATGGGGATGAACTCGTAAAAGAGGTTCTGGACTGTAACGGTAGCGGCGTACCCATAAGCATTGTGCTGTACCGGGACAAGGACGGAAATACCATCCCCACTGATTTTTTGGAAGATCTGGATTCTCCCGTAGCCGGTTTCCAAAAGGTAGATAATCCCTACCTGCAGACAGAACCGGAACACGATTTCCTTGACGATGTAGATCCTGCCGCAGTCCGGGCAAGACTGGAGCGCAATGGCATCGTAAACGGACAAGTAGTTGACCCCGAAGCCCTTGACAGAGATCCCTTTATTCAGCAAGTCATGCGTGACGCGGAAGAAGTGGCCCACGAAGCACCGGAGGCGGTGGAACTGCCTTTCAGCGAGGGCGACTTCTTTATTATGAAGCAGGACGAGGGCGACAAGGAGATTTACATCACCGGCATCACAGAGAAACGCATTTTCTACCGTGAGGTTGGTGACACAGCCTTACTCCCCACGATCATGGAGCGACCCCACTTCCTGCAAAACCTTGATAACGGCGTAATCCATAGCCACAGAGTAGAAACACCGCTGGAAAAGGCATTGCGCTACATTGACCAATACTGCATCGGCCTGTTTGATTCCAGGGTGGAGTATGAAGATCTGCGGCATGTGGGTATGGGTCATACCACTATCACCGAAGATGAGATTCCAATTCAGATCTATGCTAACCTCATTGACTTCAGCATTGACCGGTATGTGGATGGCGTTATAGTGGATCGTCGCCAATACGGTTCTTTGGAAGAACTGACTGAAAAAGAACTACTGGACCCAGACATGGATGACTTATACACTTTCACGGATGAACAGCTGGCGAAAGTGGCGATCCATGGTTTAGAACCGGCTCCAATAGCGACATTCTATTCCGATGATGAGCGTATCGACATTATGCGGCATCCCAACGGTTATTACTATAACCATTACGGATATGACCCGTATCATGAGACAAGCGCATCCGTTGCCGGTGGATTTGATACAGCAGATGAGGCTCAGCAAATGCTTCTGCAGCATAGGCCGCAGGCGAAACTGCAAGTACGATATGAAGAGATCGTGCCTGTAGAAAAGCAGGTGCTTGCCCCTCCCGCACCTAAGCCAAAAGCGAAAGCATCCGCTACTGTACTGCTTCCGGAGATTCCGACCACTCAGCGGCACAATTTCCGCATTACAAATGATGATTTGGGTGTAGGTACACCCAGTCAGCGGTACGCCAACAATGTGGCGGCTATCCGCCTGTTGAAGCAGTTGGAAGCAGAGAGTAGATTGGCAACACCGGAAGAACAGGAAGTGCTGTCCCAATATGTGGGTTGGGGTGGTTTGTCCCACTGGTTTGATGACCGGCATCCCAAGTACCAGGAACTGAAAGACCTGCTGACAACAGAAGAATATGCAGCCGCCAGGGAATCCTCCTTGACGGCATTTTACACGCCTCCGGTGGTCATTCGAGCCATGTATAAGGCGTTGGAAAGTATGAACTTCAGACAGGGCAACATTTTGGAACCCTCCTGTGGTGTAGGTAACTTTCTTGGTATGCTGCCCGACAGCATGGCACAGTCCCAACTGTACGGTGTGGAACTGGACAGCATTTCCGGACGCATCGCTCAGCAGCTTTATCAGAAGTCTTCTATTGCGGTGCAGGGATTTGAAAAGACGGAACTGCCCGACAGCTTCTTTGACGCGGCTATCGGCAATGTTCCTTTCGGTCAGTTCAAAGTCCCGGACAAGCAGTATGACAAGCACAATTTCCTGATCCACGATTACTTCTTTGCCCGAACCTTGGATAAGGTTCGTCCCGGTGGTATCGTGGCCTTTATCACTTCCAAGGGCACCATGGACAAGGAGAATCCTGCCGTGCGAAAGTACATCGCGCAACGAGCAGACCTGCTGGGTGCCATTCGCTTGCCCAACGATACCTTTAAGAGTGCTGCCGGCACGGAAGTGACCTCCGACATTATCTTCCTGCAGAAGCGGGACCGCATGGTGGACATTGAGCCTGCGTGGGTGCATCTGAACACCGACGCCAACGGTCACAAGATGAACCAATACTTCGTGGACAACCCGGATATGATTCTGGGCGACATGAAGGAGATCTCCGGTCCCTTTGGCCCGGAACTGGCTTGTGTTCCCTTTGAAAACCTTTCTTTGGAGGAACTGCTTTCCGACGCCATTCAGAATATCCACGCCGAGATCACCGAGTACGATCTGGACGAGGTTTTGGACGGTGAGGAAGATCTGTCCATCCCGGCACTGCCGAATGTACGAAACTTCAGCTATGCGGTTGTGGAGGGTAAGGTTTACTACCGTGAAAACAGCCGCATGAATCCGGTGGATGTATCTGCCACCGCTGAAAGCCGTATCAAAGGCTTAATTGCCATCCGTGATAGTGTCCGTCAACTGATTGAATATCAGACAGAGGACTTCCTGGAATCCTTCATTGCCGCCGAGCAGACCAAGCTGAACAATCTTTACGATGAGTTCTCTAAGAAGTACGGCCTTATCAATTCCAGAGCTAATACCTCTGCGTTCAGCGCAGACAGTTCCTACTGCCTGTTGGCATCCCTGGAAATTCTGGATGATGAGGGCAACTTCATCCGCAAGGCGGATATGTTCACCAAGCGAACCATCCGTCAAAAGGTGGTTGTTACCTCCGTAGATACTGCTTCGGAGGCGCTGGCTTTGTCACTGGCTGAAAAAGCAAGGATCGACATGCCCTACATGGAGCAGCTGACCGGCAAGACCGAAGAGCAGCTTTATAGTGATTTGAGAGGCGTTATTTTCTTAGATCCTTCTGCCAGCTTTGGCAGTCCCAAGTACCTGCCTGCAGATGAATACCTGTCCGGTAATGTCCGTAAGAAGCTGGAATTTGTCAAGAAACTTGTAGAGGAATACCCGGAGTATCAACCGAATGTGGAAGCACTGGAAAAGGTGCAGCCGCAGGATTTGTCTGCAAGTGAGATCTCTGTCCGGTTGGGTGCTACATGGCTTCCTACCGATGTGGTGGAGGACTTCATGTATGAACTCTTTGGTACTCCCCGGTATGCCCAGTGGAAGGTCAAAGTTCGCTATACCCCTCTCACCGGTGAGTGGAATGTGTCCGAAAAGAACTATGACCGAAGCAATGTTAAGGCGAATAACACCTATGGTACTACCCGCATCAATGGCTATAAGATTATCGAAGAAACGCTGAACCTAAAGGATGTGCGGATCTTCGATTACGTCTATGATGCCAGCGGAAAGAAAACACCGGTGCTGAACAAGAAGGAAACCGCCATCGCACAGGGCAAGCAGGAAATGATCAAGCAGGCATTCCAGGACTGGATCTGGAAAGACCCACGCCGCAGAGAACGCCTGTGCAGGCTTTACAACGAGAAGTTCAACTCCATTCGTCCCCGTGAATACGATGGCAGTCACTTGAACTTCGTTGGCATGAATCCGGAGATCAAGCTGCGACCCCATCAGGTCAACGCCATCGCCCATATCCTTTATGGCGGCAATACCTTGCTTGCCCATGTGGTTGGCGCAGGCAAGAGTGCGACACGTTCGTAACTGAAAAGGTTACGCACAAGTCAGCTAACAATAGAATTGGGAACTGGAAAGGAGTCCCTGAAAAGACTTGGAGAACTAATATTCCGATAGGTGGAATGATGGGGTAACGCCCTGAAACGCCTACCTTATAAACTGCGATATGCGGCAGTCCTCTGTAACAAGGATTGCGGTATAACGCTCGCTAAAGTCGGCGGAAATGCACCCAAACGGGCTATGCCGTGGAAAGTGTTCCAGAGGTGGGATATGTGCATGATACGCCGGAGGTCTATAAACTGCCTATGGTCAGAATGTCATGGATGACTGACGAAATCCCGAATGTACGGGTCTAAAAAGCGCAGGAGCAGAAATGCTCCTTTCCGATTACGGAAGTATGTGAGGATGAGTAAGAATTTTTACTATGAAAGTCCTTGCGGTGTCACAGGCACCGCCCAGCATACAGGCTCAGAGGGACACCTAAGGGCAGATATGTACAGATAGGAATATTGGAACGTGGAAAGACTGGAACACGGAGCCGGTTACAGGCTATGAGGTGTTGGATTGGAAATCGCTTTGTGTATAACAATCCTTTATCCAGTTGAGAGAGATGGCACAGTACCGATGAAACCGTGGAAACACGGTGGAGGGATGGCCATTAGTCGTCAGCAATCAATAAATTGAAAACTATACAGACACAAAGGTTCGAGTATGACTAAGAAAAGCGAAATCCTCTTGCAAGGAGGAAAGTACCTGACTTTGGCAAACAAGAAGAAACCCTTAAAGAAACAGAAAATCCGCAACTCCGAATACTACGATATGCAGCTTGTTTTCGATGAACTGTATGCCGCAAGTGTCAAGGGACAACGGTTCTGCAATCTTGTGGAACTGATAAAACGCCCCGAAAACATCAAATTGGCATATAGAAATATCCGAAAGAACAGCGGCAGTAGGACGGCTGGTGTGGATAACAAGACAATAAGCGATTTGAACAAATGGAACGAAAATGCTCTGGTCGCCCATATTCAGTGTAAGCTGGACTGGTATGTCCCCAACGCTGTCCGCAGAGTGGAAATACCCAAGGATAACGGGAAAACCCGTCCCCTCGGAATACCCACGATTATGGACAGACTCATTCAGCAATGTATTCTACAAGTATTAGAACCTATCTGTGAAGCAAAATTCTTCAAGCGAAGCAATGGTTTCAGACCGAACCATAGTGCGGAAAATGCCATTGCCCAAGCGGAAAGAATGATACAGAACGTCGGTTGCCACTATGTCATTGATATAGATATTAAGTCTTTCTTTGACAATGTGAACCACGGAAAACTGCTGAAACAGATGTGGACACTCGGTATCAGGGATAAAAAGCTACTATCCATCATTTCTGCCATGCTAAAGGCAGAGGTGGCAGGAATCGGCTTCCCCGAAAAAGGTACGCCGCAGGGCGGTATCATTTCCCCTCTGCTGTCAAACATCGTCCTGAATGAACTGGACTGGTGGATTGTCAGCCAATGGGAAGAAATGCCCACCCAAAGGAACTATGTACACAGAATCTATGCGAATGGCACTCCCGACAAAAGCAGTACCATCCGTACTCTGCGCAACTACACGAATCTGAAAGAGTGCTATGTTGTCCGCTATGCAGATGATTTCAAAATCTTTTGCAAAAAGCGGTCAGATGCAGTCAAGCTGTTCGAGGCTACGAAACAATGGCTTTTGGATCGTCTGGGTCTGGAAATCAGCCCGGAGAAATCGAAGATCGTAAATCTGAAACGCCATTACTCTGAATTTCTGGGCTTTAAGCTGAAGGTCCGAACGAAGGGAAAGAAGCCAGACGGACAGCCAAGGTATGTAATAGAAGCGCATATCAAGGATAAGGCATTGCTGAAAATCCGGGAGAAAAGCAAGGAAATCATTGGGCAGATACGACAAACCTATGACCCAGGAATGGAATACCGTCTGATACAGAAATACAACTCCTATGTCATGGGCGTTCATAACTATTACAGCATAGCAACCCATGTAAATCTGGATTTCCAGAAAATCGCTTTCGATGTCAAAAAGAGCCTTTACAACAGATTGAAGCACAGACTGCAAAAGAACGGTCAAATCACAAACAGGTATATCAAGGAGAAATACGGCACGAGCCGGGAGGTGCGCTACCTGAATGGTCACGCCATCGTCCCGATTGCCTATGTTCAACACAGAGTACCCATGGATAAGAAAAGTCGGGTGAACAAGTACACGCCAACAGGCCGAGTTGAGATTCATAAGAATCTCGCCGGTATCAACATGGCAGTTCTCTATCATCTGATGAACAATCCGTGCGGTAAGCAGAGTGTGGAGTACAACGACAACCGCATTGCGCTCTATGTTGCGCAGAAAGGAAAATGTGCCGTTTCTGGTATAGAACTGGACGCAAATCAAGTGGACTGTCACCACAAGAAGCCGTTGGTGCTTGGTGGCAATGACAGCTACCAAAACCTGATTATTGTTTCCGATGTAGTTCATATACTCATTCATTCCTGCAATGAGCGTACCATCCGAAAATACCTGAAAGTGCTGAACCCTGATAAAAAGCAGTTGGCGAAGCTCAATAAGCTCCGTGTGATGGCAGAAATGCCGGAGCTCGTTTTCTAAAGGGCGAATCTGTTTGATGTATAGATTGTCATAAAAATTGCTGACGATGGAAAGCCGTGTGATGGGAAACTGTCACGCACGGTTTGGAGCGGGGGAAAATCTGGAGGAACGGATATGCAGCCTGCGGCTGCATATCCCGACCAAAGGATTACCTATCGCTATCCTTTGAAATGGTAGCAGCCGCCATGGAGAGCAAGCGACTGGGCCTTTGTCAAAAGTCCCTGTTCGTTGTTCCCAACCATCTGACAGAGCAATGGGCATCCGAGTTCCTGCAGCTGTATCCCTCTGCCAACATCCTTGTGGCAACCAAAAAGGACTTTGAGGCAAAAAACCGCAAGAAGTTCTGCGGCAGAATTGCCACCGGCGACTATGATGCTATCATCATCGGTCACAGCCAGTTTGAGAAGATCCCTATGTCCGTGGAACGGCAGAAAGCGATCCTGGAACAGCAGATCGACGAGGTTATGGTAGGCATTGCCCAAGCCAAACGGGATCGGGCGGAGAATTTCACCGTCAAGCAGATGGAGAAAACCCGCAAATCCCTGCAGGCAAAGCTAGAGAAGCTGAACGATCAGACCCGTAAGGATGACCTTGTTACCTTTGAGGAATTGGGTGTTGACCGCATCTTTGTGGACGAGGCCCACTACTACAAGAACCTTGCTGCATATTCCAAGATGCGAAATGTGGGCGGTATCTCCCAGACAGAAGCACAGAAGAGTAGCGACCTTTATATGAAGTGCCGCTACCTGGACGAGATCACCGGAGGGCGTGGCATTATCTTTGCCACCGGCACCCCCATTTCCAACTCCATGGTGGAGATGTACACCATGCAGAAGTATCTGCAGTACAACACACTGAAAGAGAATGACCTGTTGCACTTCGATGCCTGGGCATCCAACTTCGGTGAAACGGTGACTGCCATTGAGCTTGCCCCGGAAGGTTCCGGTTATCGGGCAAAGACCCGGTTCTCCCGGTTCTATAACCTCCCGGAACTGATGGCCATGTTCAAAGAAGTGGCAGATATCCAGACCGGAGATATGCTGAAACTGCCTACCCCTACTCCTATTCCTCACCCCGTTGTACTGAAACCGTCTGAACAGCAGAAGGAAATGGTTGCAGCTCTGTCCGAGAGAGCAGAGAAAGTCCGTAATAAGATGGTGGATTCGTCTGTTGATAATATGCTGCTGATTACCAACGATGGCAGAAAACTGGCACTGGATCAGCGGCTTATGAGTCCCATGCTGGGTGACAGCGAAACCAGTAAGTGCAGAGCCTGCGCAGATGCAGTCTATGACATTTGGCTGAAGCACACGGATACTTTATCCACGCAGCTTGTATTCTGCGACCTGTCCACGCCCCACAATGACGGTTCTTTCAATGTCTACGATGATGTGCGTGACAAGCTGATTGCCAAGGGTATTCCTGCAGAGCAGATTGCCTACATCCACAATGCCAATACCGAAGCGCAGAAAAAGGAACTGTTCGGCAAGGTTCGTTCCGGTCAAGTCCGTGTGCTTTTGGGATCTACTCAGAAGATGGGTGCCGGTACGAATGTACAGCAGCGGCTTATCGCATTGCACCATTTGGATTGTCCGTGGCGACCTTCTGACCTGCAGCAGCGGGAAGGCCGTATTGTCCGTCAAGGTAATATGCACGACGAGGTAGACATTTACACCTATGTCACCGAGAATACATTCGACAGCTATCTGTATCAGCTGGTGGAATCCAAGCAGAAGTTTATCGGCCAGATCATGACCTCCAAATCTCCGGTGAGATCTGCGGAGGACATTGACGAAACCGCTTTGTCTTATGCCGAGATCAAGGCACTGTGTACCGGTAATCCTTACATCAAGGAGAAGATGGACCTGGATATTGATGTGCAGAGGTTACGGCTTATGAAAGCCTCCCATCTGAGCCAGAGGTACGCATTGGAGGATAAGATCATTAAGGAGTTCCCCCAGCAGATTGCCAGCTTTGAGCAGATGATTGCCGGTCTAAAGGCTGATATGGCCCGTGTCAAGGAGCATACCCACCCCAACGAGGACGGGTTCTCTCCCATGGTAATTGAGAATGTCTGCCACAGCAGCAAGAAAGCAGCCGGTTCCGCCATTCTGGAAGTGTGCAGTAATATGACCAGTCCCGATCCCATTCCTCTTGGAATGTATCGGGGTTTTTCTTTGAAACTGCATTTTGACAGCATGAAACGGGAATTTATCATCACGATGCAGGGCGACCTGAGTTATCCGGTCACTTTGGGCACCGATATTTTTGGTAACATTCAGCGATTGGATAATACCATTGATAGCTTCTCCGAAAGGTTAGCAAGATGTGAGGCACAGCTTGAGAATGTCCATCAGCAGTTGGAAGCAGCCAAAATCGAAGCGGAAGCACCGTTCCCCCAAGAGGACGAACTGAAAAAGAAATCTGCCCGTCTGGACGAACTCAACATCCTGCTTAACTTGGATAAGAAGGAAAATGAGATCGTTGACGGAGATCGTGCTGACGATGACGGTGACAGACCTGCCACTGACAGAGGGGCAAGATAACTGACTGAGAAAGGAATTGCTATGACTAACGAACATCTTAACACACAGCTCTATTGGAAACTCCAACGGGAGCATACGGAATTTAAGAACTGGCTTATGCACCAGCCGCCCGGTGTCATCATTGCGAATGCCTACAAGTATGCCATGATGGAAGATGTGCTGCTGACCTTTGAAAACAACAATCTGTCCGATGAACAGGCAAAGGCTTTGCTAAAAGGCAAAGGCCATCTGGAGAAGATTCTGGATCGGTGGCAGGAGGATGGCACCGGGCACATGGACAGCATGTGGGAGAAGGCGCAGGAGTACGCCACGGAGATGGCTGAAAAGCAAGCCAGGATCAAGGATAGAGGACGGTGATGGCATGGCTTATGCAACACCGGAAGAAATCGCCAAAGCAAAGGAAATGGACCTGCTGACCTATCTGCGAAATTATGAGCCGGGTGAGCTGGTTAAGGTTGCCAACGGCACCTACTGCACCCGTGAGCATGACAGCTTAAAGATCAGCAACGGCAAGTGGTACTGGTTCTCCCGAAAGATCGGCAGTTCTACTGCTCTGGATTACCTTATCCATGTGAAAGGCTACTCCCTCCCTGCGGCTGTAGAGACCATTTTAGGCCGGTCTTTGGAGAAACCTCCAGTGTCCTATAAACAACCTGATCGGTCCAGTAAAATCCTTCTGCTGCCTCCCAGGAACGAGAATCCGAGGAAGGTCACAGCATATCTCCGGTCACGGGGAATCCACCCGGCGATAATCGACTTCTGCTATCGTAACAATCTGCTATACGAGGGGATGCCCTATCACAATGCCGTGTTTATCGGCTATGACGAAAAGGGCACCCCTCGTTATGCTGCCCTGCGTGGTACTGGAAGTAAGTACAAAGGCGAAGCAACCGGCAGCGACAAGCAATATTCTTTTAATATCCCGGCAGCAAAAGAGTCCACCACATTACACCTCTTTGAAGCTGCTATTGACCTGCTCAGTTATGCCACTATGGAGTACCGGGCAGGCAGGGATTGGCACAAGGAACATCTGCTGTCGCTTGCCGGTGTTTTTGTTACCAAACGCGAGGATGTGGTGCCGGTTGCGCTGGAGCGATACCTAAAGGTACATCCCGAAATCGACACCATCATTCTCCATTTGGACAGGGATGCCATTGGAAGAGGTGCCGCGCAGGGCATTATCAACGGACTTGGCAAGCGGTACGCCATCCAGGACGAACTGCCCGAATACGGAAACGACATGAACGACACCCTGCGATACCAACTAATGATGAAGGAGGCTCATGCGAGATGAGTAACAACGAAAAAGCAACGGTGCTTCTCTTTGAACCTGGGAAGTATCCCAAGACCGTCACCATTGATGCGATCCCCTCCGGATTGCATAAAGCAATCGGTGGCGAGTTCAACATCATCTATCCCTTCGGCAACGACATCTGCGTCGTTTGCCGTGCGGATTCACAAACTGCCGGATTGAAAACCAACCGGGCACTGCGATCTGCAGATAAGCGAACCGAAATGACCTATGGGCAGCTGACCTCTGCTTTCTACAACCAAGAAAGCAAAATGGAGGACAAGCACCTGCTTGGTCATGTGGTATTCACCCCGGACAGCTTCACGAAACCCTATTCGGAAGCATCCCGCACCTATGTTATTTCCAGCGACAACAAGGCATTTATCTCCGGCATGGGCGGCTATTCCATCTACGGTTCTTCCCTGGACGGAACAGATGTATGCGTCCGTTTGGAAGGATATATGGCTGCGGAGAAAGGAGGAAAGGACGGTTGGAAAGTTGAGAAGTGCTACTTGGTTGAACCCGGAAAGGAGATCCAACTGATTATGCGCGATCCCTTCCTTATTTGCGACGGAAGCGATCAGCGAATCAAAAGCCTTTCCGAGATTGACCGGCACATGCTCCACGATAAGTATTACTTCCCGGAGAACATCCAGGAAAAGGATGGATATGTGGAAGTTGAAACTTACCGTCCCAAGCAGAGAGGTCATGAAAGATAACATCTACAATGCCCAGCAAAAACAAGACTACACTCAGCTGATTGAGAGTCAGCGCAAACTGGCAGAGTACATTCAGACATCCCTTTGGGACGAAATGATGAACCAGCGCCGTGAATATTGGCTATGGGAACGCAAAGGCGTAACTCCCTTAATTAACGAACATTACAGACAATAAAGGAGAATGATTGTTATGAAAAAGTTTGAAATCGAAATGGACATCCACTTTACCAAGACCATTCACATTGATGCCCCCAACGAGGACGCGGCAACTGTGCTGGCTGAAACCATGCTGCTTTGTACCGACGCTCTGCCGCTGACCGATGCCGACATGGTTGGTCTGATTACCACCGCTACTGAGCTGGGCAAGAAACCCATCCCCAAAGCTGCACCTGCAGACGATGAGGACGAGGAAGATGATAACGACTTCTGCTGCGGCGACTGCACCATCTGCGGCATGTGTGATGAGGACGATGATGAGTCCGAAGCTGATGAAGAGGAACGCATCGACGAACTGGTTCACAAGCTGATGGAGGCACTGGAAGATGCCACCGATGCTATGGGCAGCGCCATTGCCGTGGCAGATGCCTTGAAGGAAATTACCGGCGAGGATATTTTCAGCCAGATGATGAAGTAAGCAAAATTGAGCCAACTATGTGCCACTTTGGCACATAAGAAGGCTTGGTTTGTATCGGATGTGCCAAAATAGCCAATTTTGGCTCAGAGTCATCCCACAGACAGGATGGTGTATTTACGGTGAAAAAAGGTGTTCCTTCCCATACATCTTTCTTCAGTAAGTATGGAGTCCATCCAAAGATGAACACAGAGGCCAGGGGTAGTATACCCATGGCATTACCTTTACAAGCAACGGATCTGTACGGACAGATCCAGCTTGTCCGGGGTTTTGCACCCCTGATACCCCGCTAATTTACAGAATGAATCTATTCAGAAAGGAGGCCAGCCATGGCAGAGCGAACCCGGCGTTGCGAGATCCGTTTCACAGAAAGCGAATACCGCAACCTTACGGCAAAGGCAGAAAAAGCCGGTATTTCTGTCAGCTCACTCATTCGCAAATCCGTTGATGATTGCGAAGTGAAAGCTGCTCCGCCTGCCGATCTGCACAAGCTGATTTGGGAGATTCGCCGTGTGGGAAACAACATTGATCAGATTTTGATGATTGCCAATGCAAGAGGTCTACTGGATGTTCCTCAACTTCGTAAAGCAATGGCAGACCTCCGGGAAACAGAAAAGCTGATTGCAGACACATACAGTGTTGTTCCTGTACCCCAGCGAAAGAAATCCCAAAAGTCATAGTATGGACAGAAAGGAGACCATTTGGCAGTCACATCAATTTGGCCCATTACGGGCAACCCGGATGGCGTAATCGAATATGCCATCAACCCCGAAAAAACTTCCGAGGAAAGTCGGGAGGAAACAGCAGCACTCCATGCCATCGATAATGTTTTGGAGTACACAGCAGACGATCTAAAAACCGAAAAGCGGATGTATGTGTCCGGTGTGAACTGTCAAATTCCTTATGCCAAGGAACAGTTCATGGAAACCAAGCGGCGCTTTGGGCAGATGGATGGCCGTACCTGCTACCACGGCTACCAGTCGTTCCGGGCAGGTGAGGTGGATGCGGATACCGCCCACAGAATCGGTGTCGCACTGGCAAAGGAATTATGGGGAGATCGGTTCGAGGTGGTAGTTGCCACCCACTTGAACACAGACCATTACCACAATCATTTTGTCATCAATTCTGTTTCCTCTGTAGATGGCAAAAAGTTCAGCAACCGTAAACCGGACTATGCCCGGATGCGTGAAGTGTCTGACCGGCTGTGTAAGGAGCATCAGTTGTCTGTCATTAAGAATCCCGGTGGAAAAGGCAAAAGCTATGCGGAATGGTCTGCGGAGAAAAACGGCAAGCCTACCTACCGTGGTATGGTCAAGGCAGACATAGACCGGGCAATCCTTGCCTCCACAACTATGCGTGACTTTTACCGGGTTATGGAGCAGATGGGATATACCTTCAAACTGCACAAAAAAAACGGACAACCGCGGGCACATCCGGTAGCCATACCGCCCGGAGGTGGTAACGGTGTTCGTATGGATGGCCTTGGTGAAGAATACACCTTAGATGGCATTACCCAGCGGATACTCCGCAATATGCGAAAGCGCATCCCATTCCCGGAAGCAGAAAACCGCCGCTTGGGTAGGTATCGCTATCGTGGTAACTTTAAGAAGCACAAGAAGGTAACCGGCCTTCGGGCACTCTATTTCTACTACTGCTACCGGCTGAAGATCATAGTCAAACACCCAGCATCTACGAAAAAGGTGCTGGGTGTTTTGCGTGAGGACATCGTGAAGCTGGATCAGCGAATTGCGGAAACCCGCTTTCTTGGCAAGTACAAGATTGAAACCGCCGATGACCTTGCAGGCCGAAAGCAGTATGCAGATACCCAAATTGAAGTTCTAACCGATCAGCGCAAAGACTTGCGAAATGCCCTGAAGCGCATCACCCGAAAAGGCGATGCTGCCGAGATCGAAGCCACAAAAGAGAAAATCTCTGCGCTGACGGATGAGCTAATTAAACTTCGTAAGGAGGTGAAATTATGTGATTCCATAGCGGAGCGTTCCGGACTTGTCAAGGAGGGTCTGGAAGCAATCATTGAGCAAGACACTTCCGAGAGAAAGGAGAAAAACCAGTATGAACACAGCAGGCGACGCAGCGGAACAGATCGTCAAAATGTCACTCAATGGCGTTGAAGTTGCCGCTAAGATCACCGGCGCAGGTGCAAAGGAATTGGCGATGATGATTTACGCCATTCTGAAGGACCAAAAGAAAACCAAGGGCAAGACCCGGCTTACCAATATGCTGCGAAGCGAGAAACCGCTGAAGGTATTTGCGGTTAAGGATTCTGAACTGCAGCTGTTCTGCAAGGAGGCCAAGAAATACGGTGTCCTGTACTGCGTCTTGAAAGACAAAGATGCAGGTGACGGACTGACTGATATTATGGTCCGAGCAGAAGATGCTTCTAAGATCAACCGCATCTTTGAACGGTTCAAGCTGGCGACTGTCGATGTGGGCGAGGTCAGAAGCGAGATCGAGCGCCAGCGGCAGGAGCAGGCACAGACGAAAAAGGATGGGGAAATTCCCACGCCCGAAAGAACGCAGACTGAGGAAAGGACGGATGCTTTCTTGGATCAGCTTATGGCAAAGCCGCCCAACGCACCGGAGCAGCAGACCGAAAACCCTACGGATGGCCGGGTGGCGAAATCCCGTCAGTCCGAGCCTACCTCCGCAACCAGAGAGGGAGCTACCAGGGGTACTCTTGATCCACGCCCTTCTGTTCGTGAAGAACTGAAGCAGATTCGTGCTGAGCAGAGTCAGACGGTAGATCATCCCCCGAAGGACAAGAACAAATCCCGTGCAGCCAATCAGCATCAGCACCCCAGCAAAGGTAAGAAGAAGCAGCACAAACACAAAACCAAAAAGCAAAAGGAGCGATAACCAATGGAGAATTACGATTCTATTTTTGCCCCCAAGGAGGCAGCCCAGAACAAAACCTTCAGTCCTATCGACAAGCAGGCCTGGGCAGAAAAAAAGCAGGCTGAACGCCAGCAGGTTTATGAACTCATTGATGAGACTGCAGATGGCATCGCACAGGACGGCGATCTATTCAAGACCGCCTTGGATGTTATGGCCCGGTTTGACCGGTACTCTGTGGGCAATGTCCTGCTGATTGCTGCCCAGATGCCCGAAGCCACCAAGCTGGCTGACTTCGATACCTGGAAGCAGAACCGCACCTATGTCCGCAAGGGCGAGGACCACATCAAGATCCTGGAACCCGGCGAAGAGTTCCAGCGAGAGGATGGCAGCATGGGCGTCAATTACAATATCAAGCGGGTATTTGACATTTCCCAGACCTCTTCCAAGGTTAAACCTGCCAAGGTGCAGCACGATATGCGGCTGCTGCTGAAGGCCATGCTGAACAATGCCCCTTGTCCTGTGGAGATCAGCGAGAAGGTCCCCGATGGCGTAGGTGCTATCTACAACTCTGAGGAACGCAAGGTTTATGTGCGGCAGGGCATGGATGGCCCCGACATCTTCCGTTGTTTGGCACAGGAACTGTCCCACGCACACATGGACCGGGATGACAGCTACACCCGCAGTAACCATGCGTTCACTGCCTACTGTGCGGCCTATACCCTGTGCTCCCGTTACGGTGTGGACACCAAGAATTTCAACTTCAGAACCATTCCCGAAACCATCGGCAATATGGAACCGCAGGATGTGCGGAACGAGCTGGGAAAGGTCCGTGACTGCGCCAATCAGATTTCCATGGATATGTCCAAGGTTCTGGAAAAGGGACAGAAGGAACGCAGCGGCGAGGCCCGCTAAGAGGTAGCAGCCATGGCAGAGGAAAAACGAGTTGTGGAACTGTCAGATTTTGAACACCGGCTTTTGGTGAACGGTCTGGCAGACTTCCGAAACGATCTGATTCGTGACGAGAAACCCACCGAGGATGTAAACGACCTTTTGATTAAGGTCATTGATGCCCCCAAGAAAAAACGCTTCGGTAGGCCTAATCATGAGGCAAGATAAACTCTCACGGACAAATATCATTCTTTACCTCTGCGGCATTATTCCTGTTGTTTGGCTTGCTTTGCTCATCGCCCCCTATTTGAGCGAGGGACTGCCGGGGTTGATTGCCAACTTCGGCAGTGTGATGAACGCCCCGTTCAATATTCAGCTTTGTGAGGACAGCGCCCGTGCTGTCCTCATTTTGCTACTGGCTTACGGTGTCGGCCTTGGAATCTACATTTCCAATGACCGGAACTACCGGCGACGGGAAGAGCATGGTTCTGCGCGCTGGGGCATAGCGCATGTAGTCAACAGGAAATACGCAGATAAGAATTGGGCACACAACAAGATCCTAACCCAAAATGTGTCGATTGGTATGGATGGCAGAAAACACCGACGCAACTTGAATGTACTGGTCTGCGGCGGTTCCGGTGCCGGTAAAACCCGGTTCTATGCCAAGCCGAACCTTATGAATGCCGACTGCAGCTATGTGGTGCTGGACCCTAAAGGTGAGATGCTGCGTGACTGCGGAGAACACCTTTCCAAGACCCATGATGTAAAGGTCATTGACCTTATCAATATGGAAAAAAGTCACTGCTATAACCCCTTTGTGTATTTGAAAACCGACAACGATATTCAGCGACTTGTCACCAACCTGTTCAAGAATACCACCCCCAAGGGAAGCCAATCCCAAGACCCGTTCTGGGATCAAGCGGCATCTATGCTGCTTCTTGCCCTTGTGTTCTATCTCCACTATGAAGCACCGGAGGATGAACAGAACTTCCCCATGGTCATGGAAATGATCCGGGCCGGTGAAGTCCGGGAGGACATGGAAGATTTCCATTCTCCGCTGGATGAACTGTTTGACCGGTTGGAGATGAAGAACCCCGAACATATCGCGCTGAAGTATTACCGAAACTACAGATCCGGCTCTGCCAAGACACTAAAATCCATTCAGATCACCCTTGTGGCAAGACTGGAAAAGTTCAATCTGGAATCCCTGGCGGGTATTACCCAGACGGACGAATTGGAACTTTGGAGTATTGGTGAGAAAAAGACTGTTATCTTTGCGGTTATCCCGGACAATGACAGTTCCTTCAACTTTATCGTCGGTATGCTCTACACGCAGTTGTTCCAACAGCTTTACTACCAAGCCGACCAAATCCACGGCGGTAGATTGCCGGTCCATGTACATTTCTTGATGGATGAGTTCGCTAATGTCGCATTGCCCGACGAGTTTGACAAGCTACTGGCGACTATGCGAAGCAGAGAAATCTCTGTTTCCATCATCATTCAGAACATGGCGCAGCTGAAGGCATTGTTTGAAAAGCAGTGGGAATCCATCGTGGGTAACTGCGATGAATTTCTCTACTTGGGTGGTAACGAGCAGTCCAGCCATAAGTATGTCAGCGAATTGCTGGGCAAGGAAACCATCGACACCAACACCTACGGTCAGTCCCGTGGCCGTAACGGTAGCTACTCTACCAACTATCAAGTTTCCGGGCGTGAACTGATGACACCGGATGAAGTGCGTATGCTGGACAACCAGTATGCGCTTCTTTTTATCCGTGGTGAACGCCCAATCCGGGACTTCAAGTATGACATCTTGAAGCATCCCAATGTCCGCTATACCACTGACGGCGGCGCACCGGCTTTCAAGCACGGCGAAGATACCCGCAGCTTTGCTACGGTCACATTCTCTCCCGAACTTATCAAGCAGGCTGCGGAAATGGAAGTGGACGATCACAACTTCGTGCTGTTCTGCGAAGAAGAGCTTGAAGAATATTTCAACATCAATACTGGAGGTAACTGAAATGAAAACCACTAAGAAGAACGAACTGATCCCCGCACAGAAGAACGAGAACCTGGAAACCAAGGCTAAGCGTGGTTTCCGCCGCTATGCCGCTGCCGTTGTGTGCGTGATGCTCATGGGCACCATGGCAACCACCGCCTTTGCCGCAGGCACCGGCGACCCCCTCACCGTTGTTAACAACCTGTCCGACTTCATCTTCGGCCTCATCCGTGCCGTTGGCCTGATCCTGCTGGGTTGGGGCATTGTCCAGGTTGGTCTGTCCCTGCAGTCCCACGATCCCTCTCAGCGCTCCAACGGTTTCCTCACTCTGGCTGGCGGTATCGTCATCACCTTCGCAAAGGAAATCCTGACCCTCATCACCGGCTAATCGGTGGCAAGTCCGGTAAATCCATGGAGCCTCCTGCCAAGGGAGGCTCCACCCCTTATAGGAGGTGTTTAAGTGTCTGATAACTGGGTAGTTCAAAACCTGGAAAACGCTCTGGCTACCTGGGATGAAAAGTTAGCAGAAATCTGGGCGCTTCTCACCCAGAGTCCAGAAGTTTTCAGAGGCGGTGCATTATGGAACATCGCCACAAGTATCCACGGCACCTTGCAGGCAATCGGTTATGCGCTGCTGGTGCTGTTTTTTGTTATCGGTGTTGTAAAAACCTGCGGTAGCTTTGCGGATCTCAAACGCCCGGAAGCTGCGCTGAAAGTCTTTGTCCGTTTCGCCCTTGCGAAAGGACTGATTACCCATGGCTTGGAATTGATGATGGCACTGCTATCCATTGTGCAAGGTATCATTTCCAAAATTATGGCGGCGGCAGGTTATGGAACACCGCAGCCAACCGTCCTTCCTGCGGACATTATCACAGCAATAGAAGATTGCGGATTCTTTGAATCCATCCCCCTGTGGGCAGTCACCTTGATCGGTGGTCTGTTCGTGTGGGTGCTGTCTTTCATTATGATTTTGACCGTATATGGACGGTTCTTCAAGCTGTATATGTATACAGCTATTGCCCCCATTCCCTTATCCTCTTTTGCCGGTGAGCCGACCCAGAGTGTTGGAATCAGCTTCTTGAAAAGCTATGCTGCAGTCTGTTTGGAGGGCGCAATCATCGTATTGGCCTGCATCATCTTCTCTGTGTTTGCGGCAACTCCGCCCAGCTATGATGCTTCCGCTGCGGCGATCACGATGGTATGGGGATATGTTGGTGAACTGATCTTCGGAATGTTGGTCTTGACCGGCACCGTGAAAATGGCTGATCGCGTGGTTCACGAAATGATCGGCGTGTAAAGGAGGAATACACAATTTGAAAAGCTATAACGATACTGTCAAGCGAGATGCGGAACGAGCCATGAAGCGGCTTCCCCAGTACCGGGAGAACCGGGACGAGCAGACCGCACTCAACTACGAACTGGCCTTTGTGCTTGCCCATGCTGCCCGTGCCACTGATGTTGTAGCCGTGGCAAAGTGGGAGAATCAGTATATCTCTTTCCAGCCTTATGCTGACGAACCCGCAAAGGAACTGCGGGCATTTGACTGTGACCGTGATCTGCTGGATGAGCTTGTGAAGGGATACCGCATTGCTTATATGCACCCGGCAATCCATGCGGATGTGTGGGCACTCATTGCCTACAACCAGGAACACAATCTTCCTTTGCCCGATGGTGCCAATCTGTATCTTGGCTATTGCAAGCACAATGGCGTGACGAGAAGCAAGCTGCAAAAGGCAGTTGGCTATGAGGGAATGAATGTGCTTCCTCTGTATGATCCCAAAGCGGACAAGCAGAAGAACACAAATACCCCGACCCGTTAAGGAGGAAACTGTATGGAAGTAAAAATCAACAGAGAAATCCGGAACTATAGCGAGTCTGTGTTCTTTGGATTGTCCATGCGGCAGTGTATCTTCTCTGTTCTTGCGATTGCCGTGGCAGTAGGCCTCTACTTTGTTCTCAAACCCTATTTGGGAACAGAAACCCTGTCTTGGGTCTGCATCCTTGGTGCATTTCCTTTTGCTGCATTGGGTTTCATCACCTACCACGGCATGACTGCAGAGCAGTTTCTGTGGGCATGGCTCCGCAGTGAGTTGATCGAACCCCGATTCTATTACTGCGGTACCAACAACATCTACTACGAGCTGTTGAAGGACAGCATCGAATCTACGAAGAAGGAGGAATAACCCCAATATGCTGAAATCTATGAAAAGGCTTTTTGCACAGGAAAAGGAAAAGTACCGCATCCCGCGCAAGGTGCAGGACTTGATCCCCATTGACTGCATCTGGAAAGACGGTATTTTCCGTTCCGGCAACAAGTATTCCAAGGTCTACCGGTTCACGGATATTAACTACCAAGTGGCATCCCTGGACGATAAGAAGCTGATGTTCTTTGACTACTCTGCAATTCTGAACGGCCTTGATGCCGGTGCCAGCACGAAGATCACCATCAACAACCACCGCATGAACCGCTGGGACTTTGAAGAATCTGTGCTGATGCCCATGAAGGGAGACGAACAGGACCAGTACCGGCAGGAACACAATGAAATGCTGCTGGATCTGACTGTTGGCAGTAATGGCATCATGCAGGAAAAGTACATCACCGTTTCCATTGTCAAAAAGAACATCCAAGAAGCAAGAATGTACTTTTCCAGAATCGGTCCCGAACTCAGCACCCGGTTTGCGGCGCTGGGTTCCCGCTGTGTGGAGATCAGCACGGATGAACGGCTCCGTATTCTCCACAATTTCTATCGCCCCGGTGAGAGCGATATGTTCCACTTTGATATGTCCAACTTCATGCGCCGTGGTCATGACTTCCGGGACTACATCTGTCCCAACTATATGGAGAAACACGGCGACCATTTGAAGATCGGAGATCGTTATGCCAGAGTCCTTTACTTGAAGGATCTGGCATCTTTTGTTAAGGACGATATGATCGACGAACTTACCAGCTTGAACAAGGACATGATGCTGTCCATTGATATTGCCCCCATTCCCACTGATGAAGCAGTCCGGGAGGTTGAGAACCGACTGCTGGGCGTGGAAACCAATATCACCAACTGGCAGCGCAGACAGAACAAGAACAACAACTTCTCCGCTGTGATTCCCTATGATATGGAACTGCAGCGCAAGGAAGCAAAGGAGTTCCTGGACGATCTGACCACCCGTGACCAGCGCATGATGCTTGTCATTATCACCATGGTGATTACCGCTGACAGCAAGGAAGAACTGGACAACGAAACGGAGGCATTGAAGACCATCGCACAGAACCGCATGTGTCAGATTGCCACCTTGAATTATCAGCAAATGGACGGACTGAAAACCGTTCTGCCCATCGGTGTCCGGAAGATCAATGCGTTCCGCACCCTCACCACCGAATCCCTGGCTGTGTTTATGCCCTTTAAGGTGCAGGAGATCCAGGACAAGGGTGGTATGTACTATGGTCAGAACGCAATCTCCAATAACCTTATTCTCTGTAATAAGGCAAACCTACTGAACCAGTCCTCTATGCTGCTTGGTGTTCCCGGTGCAGGTAAGTCCTTCCTCACCAAACAGCAGATTTCCGATATTCTGCTGTCCACACAAGATGAGATCTTGATCTGTGACCCGGAAAACGAGTATGGCGCATTGGTTACGGCCCTGTGTCCCGATTCCACGGTTATTTCCTTGGAAGCCGGTGGCAAGGACAAGCTGAACGCCATGTATATGGTTGACGGTTACGGAGAGAGCGACCCCATTGTGGTTAAGTCCCAGTTCATCATGTCCTTGATCGAGCAGATCGACAAGAACGGTGTGGGTCCCCAGCACAAGTCCATCATTGACCGCTGTGTTGCTGCCATTTACAAGGAGGCAAAGGATGTTGGCTATATGCCTACTCTGTCCACCCTCCGTCTGAAGCTGCTGGAACAGCCTGAACCGCAGGCAAAGGATATTGCCCTTGCCTTGGAACTGTTTACCACCGGTTCTCTGGACATCTTTGGTCACGGCAGCAATGTGGACCTGGAAAAGCGGGTCACTGTGTTTAACATTCGGGGCCTTGGCACTCAGCTGAAACCCACCGGTCTGTTGGTTATCACCGATACCATGCTGAACCGTGTCACTTTGAACTGGAAGCGTGGTAAGCGCACCCATGTGTTTATCGACGAGTTCCATGTTGTTTTTGAGAACGAGTTCTCCGCTGCGTTCTTCAACTCCGCATGGCGGCAGTTCCGTAAGCGCAACGCCTATCCCACTGCGATCACACAGAATGTGGAGTACCTGCTGGATTCTGTCCAGGCAAGTACCATGCTCAGTAACTCCGAATTTATCGTCATGCTAAACCAAGCGGCATCTGACCGTGAGAAGCTGGGTAAGCTGCTGAACATTTCCAATGAGCAGATGAGCTTCATCACCAACGCTGATGCTGGCTGTGGACTCATTAAGTACGGTTCCGCTTTGGTTCCTTTTGTCAACCGCTTCCCCAAGAATACGAAGCTGTACGAACTGATGACCACTCGACCCGGTGAGGGTGTATTCGCAAGAGGGCAGGCATCTTAGCCTGCCCCAACTCACTGAAAGGAGGAAACCGTTACGAAAGACATTAAGTTAAGGGATGTCGGAGAAAAAACAGTGAAAACTGTTGACCGGGCCGCAGACCTGGGTGAGCGCATGAAAAAGGCACTTGTTCGCACTGCAGATCAAGCGCAGAACTTGACTGATGACGGACAAGTAACGCCCTCCGAGTATGCCGGTGATAAGTTGCAGTATGGCATGGAGGATATTGCGTCTGAAGCCGGTCACATCGTTGTGGACACCGGTAAGGGTGCATATCGTACCGGTAAGTCTGCCATTCAAAAGTTCCGTGAAAAGCGCAGAGCAGAAGCGGAGCAAAGGCGGCAGGAGTTGGAGAATGAACCTCCGGACACACCCGTTGATGAGCCTGTTGACCCTGTAACACCGGATCAGCCTGGGCCTGCCACCCCTCCGGAGTCTCCTGTTGAGGAAGAGATCGTTACACCCTCTGAAAGCCAGCAGAGAAAGACGAGGATGGGTAAATCACCTACCGGGGATGGACCGAAAGGTAGGCTGAACCCGGCAAAGGATGGAGCAGATGCCATTCAAAAGGAACAGCAGATCAAAGGTCCTGCGCGGAGAAGAAACAGTTCGATCAAGACACTCCAAAAAACCGAGAGGACCATTAAACAGACCTCCCGGACTGCAGAACAGTCCGCAAAGACCCTGGAACGCTCTGTAAAGGGTACACAAAAGGCGGTTAAGACTGCCGAACAATCTTCTAAGGTTGCCATTAAAACGGCACAGGAAACTGCTAAAGCCGCCCAAAAGTCCGCACAGGCTGCGGCAAAGGCAGCGGAGAAAGCGGTACAGATTGCAAGAGCTACAGCGAAAGCGGCAGCTGCAGCAGCCAAGGCCGCTGCAAAGGCATGTGTTGCCGCAGTCAAGGCGATCATCGCCGCAGTCAAAGAACTGGTTGCGGCAATCGCTGCAGGCGGCTGGGTTGCCGTGGTTATCATCATCGTTATCATGCTTGTGGCATTGATTGTTGGTTCCTGCTTCGGTATCTTCTTTTCCAGTGAAGATACCGGCTCACCAATGACTATGAAAAGTGTAGTCCAGGAGATCAACATGGACTATCAATCGTCTTTGGATACGATTCGGAACATGACTGTGCACGATAAGATGGAAACATCCGGTGCCCGTGCGGTATGGCCGGAGGTGTTGGCGATCTATGCGGTAAAGGTCAATACAGACCCCAACAACCCGCAGGATGTTGCTTCCATGGATGATGCCAAGAAAGCGATGCTGAAGGAAATCTTTTGGGCAATGAACCAAATCAATTCCAGGGTGGAAACCACAGAGGAAACGGTTCTGATTGAAGATGTAGACGAGGAAGGCAACATCGTTGTCACGGAAACAACGGAAACCGTCACCACTCTGTACATCACAGTCACCCACAAGACCGCAATGACCATGGCCTATGAATATGGCTTCACAGAAGAACAGAAGCAAATGCTGAATGAACTTCTGCAGGATGAGAACGCATCTATGTGGGCAGCTGTGCTATATGGCATCCACTCTGCAGATGAGCAGATCGTTGCAGTTGCAGAATCCCAGATCGGCAATGTGGGTGGTCAGCCTTATTGGAGTTGGTATGGCTTTAACTCCCGTGTGGCATGGTGTGCCTGCTTCGTATCCTGGTGTGCCAACGAGTGCGGCTATATTGATGCCGGTGTCATTCCCAAGTTCGCCGGTTGCGTTTGGGGCGTTGACTGGTTCCAGGATCGTGGGCAATGGGCAGACGGTACTGCCACACCGGTTCCCGGTATGATTATCTTCTTCGACTGGGATTCTCCCGATGGCGAATCCGGACCGCAGGATGGTCTGTCCGATCATGTTGGCATTGTCCAAAAGGTTGAGGATGGGTATGTCTACACCATTGAGGGCAACACAAGCGACTCCTGCGCCCAGCGAAGATACCGGATCGGGTATTATGAGATCCTGGGTTACGGTATCCCGGCATATTGATTTGCACATTTGCAGAAAATTTCCCTCCTATGTATAATCTCAGTAGAGAAACATAGGAGGGATCAATATGAAAGCACCAAAACGAGTTCTCGCCCTTACCACCGCAGAACACCGCTTGATGATCCGTGGACTACTGCAGTTCCGAAATAAACTGATTGACCAAGGCCGCTACACCGACGCGGTTGACGAATTACTCATCAAATTGCAGAAACGAAATAGTTTGTGGTAATGCTACAGGTCGTGTGTCATTGTAGGAATGATGCACGACCTGCTTTTAACTTATATTCGCAATAGAGACTGAAATGGATGTAATTTAGTGCATCGAAGTGCCAGTAAGATATGTGCGTATTAGCTGTCCCAAAACTGGCTCTGCCCCATAGAATTCTGCACGCATATCAACTGTAGGTTGTGACTTTAGCTGTTCGATTCTCTCCTCGTTGCAGCAATCCTGCTTGCCTCCACAGAAGAACTCCCGGCATATCATTGGTCTTACTGGATATATTGTACATGTTTTGTGAATCTCATCGCGAAAGGGACACACCATGTCAATGAGATGATATGTGAGAGGGGTAGAGCGAACTTGGGGTGTGATACTATGCTTATTGATATATTTCCTTATCTTCTTGATTTCATTTTTGGAGACAGGAAGCAGGTTGAAACAACAAGAGCCACAGTTTGAACAAGCCCCATTGCAAGAAAAATCTTTGATGCCTGTTTGCATATCATCCAGCATCACATCTAAGTTTGCCGCAACATTCATAATGTTCTCCACAATCTTCTGAGAGAAGTTGGTTGCGCTTACATTTTGGTGCGCAACCTCATCGATTACTCTGGGACTAGCTCCATAACATCCCCGATGCTACATTTTAGTGCCAAGCATATATTCCCGATGGTTTTCGTGCTGACGTGCCCGTTCTTTCGCATTTTTGTTATCGAGGCGGGACTGATTTTTGCCATTGTACAGAGGTCTTTCTTTTTGATATCTCTATCAATCAAAAGCTTCCACAGCTTTTTGTAGCACACCTTCCTAGCCGTCTTGGGTTTCTGATCTGCGCTTACATTTTGGTGCGCAAGCTCAGGAGCTGGAGAGACAATTACTTCACAAGGTCGGCAATCTGGTTCTGGTTCGCTAAAAGCTGGATTCATCGTCCTCTTCAAGTTCCTCCAACGAGAAGAATGCAGTTGCCTCATCGCGCAGCATATCATCATTGATGCCATCCACTTTCTTGACGATGGAACTCTCTTTGGCATATAGCTTATTGATAAAAAGCTTATATGTATTGCTTTTTTTCTTTCCGTTATACTCAATGACCATTGCTTCTGCTAACCCCATGCAACCGGGGCGGCGCTCTTTTGCCGTGCGGGTCAACTGTTTCAGTGATGCAGCACCAACTTTTTCCTTGAACAAGTCATCATCCAAGGCATCACCGTAAACGCTGACTAGCTTTGCTACTGCGTTAAGCATATTCGCAGAGAAAGAATTCATATCTCCCTCCCATGCGCCAATAATCAAACGCAAGACGCGACTGAGGCCATGATAGCCAAGCTTATGATAGATCTGCTCTAATGTAGATACCGCGACAATACAGCCGGGACCTTTTTTCAAACTTACGGTCATGCCATACGATTCCACTAAGCTTTGGATCAGCAACTGATCATCGTTGCCGGCCTCCAAGTTGGCCATAAAGACTTCATATGGAAGCAGATTTTTCACATACTTTTGCTGATTAGCAAAAATGTTTGCCTCGTGCTCATAGCTCAAATCGTCGTATATCATGCACCACACAGGGGTCTCTCTGGAGCCTGATACCAGGGCAACAATCTCGATTGTATGCTGTCCATTAAAGACATAGTTGATTCCATCGCGCCTACTAACTTTCACAGGGTTAATCTGATATGGATCGAAGTTTGCTGCTGCTCTGGATATATGGGTCTGCGATAAATTCCGCTGGTACTCCTGGTTGGACACCAAGTTTTTAATTGGTATCTGCTCAAAGTGTACATTAGGAACAAAGTAGCTTAGATCGTCCATTTAATCCTCCTTGATTGCAGACATCATCTCATTGATAGCCTCCATCAGGTTCTGCAAGGCCCCATACAATTTGAGTCTGGCGTTGTCCGAGATGTTCTCAAAGTCTGCTTTCGACCGTGTACGGTCAATAGAACTGGCCCACGAGGGAATTGTCAGTGTTAAACCCGTTATCTCCGCATCCGGATCATACTTGGGCATATCCTTGATCGTTGGAACCGTAAGCGTGTTCGCCGGTGTATATCCACCAGTTTGCTGGATTTCGCCCCTGGATGCATGGTACTGGACAAAAGGCTTTTGACTTAACTCTATTTTTCTTGCAACCTTTTTAATGTCTGCGGGAGACATTTTTGAGAGATCCACAATGTTTTTGTGCGAAATTTTATAATGCCCGGAAAGAATTTTGGGCACCAAGGCGGGGGCTGCTTTTCCTATTTCTTCAAGAGCTCGTGTATAGACTGCGTACTTCTGCACCGAGCCATTGGAGATATGGTGCTCCTCCGCTATTTTTTGTGCCGTTTGATGCCGGGACATGGCATCGTTAGGAAAGCCGTCTCGTCCTGTTCGCCTGGAAACATCACTATGTTGGTTGATTCCTTGCGCATTTCTCTTCGTGGCAACGATCTTCTCTGATTCGTATTGCATACCGATCAGAAACTTCCTTGTTTCCTCGGTAATATTACGCCGACCCAACTGGTTTGAACAAATCCATGCAATGGCAGCTTCTCTGCACTCGAACTCCATTTCCATAATCTCAAATGGGATTTGATGGGATGAACAAATTTCATATCGGTTATGTCCATCTACAATAAACCCGTTCCAAGTAATAATCGCGTCCCGACAGCCATCCGCCATGATATTAGCTTCCAACTGCAAATACTCTTTGCGCTGCAAGGGACGAATTAGATTCTTAAAGTTTGGATCGATTTTTAACTTATGTACCGCCTTGCTATTCATACGGAAATCCTTTCTGGATCAAACTTTTGCAGTGTAAGGACAGGAAATACTACAGCTCGTTCATCAGCAAGAACAGTTCCCGTCAGTCGATAGGTGCAGGTTTCTTCAAAAACATCAAAGGCACTGGCAATCTTCCCCACAAGCGAAGTGCTGTATATTTCGTAGTCGGCCTGCAACTGTGGAATGATACGGATGGCAGCTGACCCGCTACTGTCCGTGTCAATTCCACGAATCGCCAACATGGACCGATCCACACTAACGAGAAATTGTATGTATTTGGGACTGCCAATCAACCGCAGAGATTCTTTGTGTATTCTGATACGGCCTTTTTTCAGATCAATGGAAATTTGTGTTGTAACAACGCTCATTACGAATCCTCCGTGGTGGGTGTTTGACCTTGTGCCCTGTTACCTTGTTTTCCTTTATCCTTGATTGCATAAATAGCATAACCGTCAAAGGTGCTAATCTTCATAGATTGCTGGTGCTCATAGAACGGCATGCCAAACTGATTCTTCCACTCCTCCGGATAGACAGGTACTTTGGCTGTGATCGCGGTTTCTCCATCCGGCATAGATCTTTGATAAACCTCTGTAGCGGTTAGGTCAAAAGCGATCAGATATTCACCATTTGCATGAATGAGCTTGCCTAACAATTTATAGCGATGTAGAAGGTTCCAATTCATAAGCGCAGCTACTTTCATACAAAGCAGCTTACAAGTTGTTTGCTTTGGCTCCCGTTTTCCTTTGGAAATACGACACCATTGCAGAGAATCGCGAGCACTTTCCTGGCATGGTTTCAGTGCGAGCATTTTGCTCTCTCGGTCAACCAAGACCTGAACATAATCCGCGTGAGGAAATTTGTTCAAACACGCCTTGTTGACATAGAATTTATAGCTGTTGAATGTGATAGATGGCTCGCTGAGGTGTGCGAAGAACTCTCGTCTAACAACCTGGAAATCACCCAAGCTGAAATTGTCTCCAAGTTCTAAGACCTCATCGTTCTTTCCCAAAACAGGGGTGCTGACCAATGAAGGTTCCTTTTCCAGCGCCGTGGTATACACGGCGGCAAAAGAGGGACTCTGGTTTTCAAAATCACTCATGTGATTTCCTCCTCAAAAGTAATACCGTTAAGTTCGGTTTTTATGTAATCACGAAGGACCTCAAAACTGGTAATGTTCATTTTCTTTCCGGTTTCAAACAACCGTCCCTCTAAGCGAAGCTTCCAATCCTGTTCACTTTGGCCTTCTAGCGCCGACAGGGACAATTCGTGTAAGTAAAACTCTTTGCCAAACGAAGTAGTCCATTCTTCCGGAATTGCCCTGATTCTTTTTCCCGAAGCCATGAAAGGTTGAATAAGGGACTCATCTCCATCATCAACCTCTTGCGTCGGAAGAACATAGGAATTGAAGTATGCCTCAGAATCGGCGGCATCAAATATGTATGCAAGCTCGTCATCCTGCTCATATAGCGAACCAATGATTCTATACTTGTACTCCCGCTTCCACCCCATAATTGCAAACAGGGTGTTGTAGAAAGCTGCCGCCGGTACATCGCGTGGACGATAGCGTTTAGAAGAGAGCTTGGAGATTAATACGCCGCTGCGATTGTCCTTTCCGGTCGGGCGGATTGCAAGCTTTTGCTCTATGGGATTGATTAGGATCTCTACATAGTTTTTTTCGCCAAATTTACTGGTAATTGCGGAATTGAATTTCACCTTTCGGTCTGTAAATGTGACCGCTGGTCTCCTGTAAGAGTCGAAGAACTCAGATCTGGTAACTTCAAAGCCACGCAAGTCGAAGTCTCCAGCTTCAACTTCAATGTGATAATTTGAGTCAGTAACCTCATCTCCACTCAATTCATCATCTGTGACCTTCGGATAAACGCTTTGGGATGCTAAGAAGTATTCTGCTTCCTTGAAACCTGCCCAGCGGGGATTGATTGTCACATAACCTTTGAATATACCGCTGTCAATGACACGGAGTTCCGGTAGATAAGACTTATTTCTATATTTGGCATTGTCTATCAACTGTTGGACCGCGATGAAGTCGTCTCTGGAAACAATGGCTGAGTGGTGGTTAAGATACCTGCTTTGTGGGCGTTCGCCACGGTTCTTCTTGGATAGGTGGTCTCTGTAATTGGGTGTGTATGTCTTGCGCGTAAGAACATCACCACAATGACGCTCGTTTCGTAGGATTTGTAAAACGCCACCGGCAGTCCATTTTATATTGCCTAAATATGACTTGCGGCCCAGTGCAATTAGTGCCTGGGCAATCTGATGGGTAGAATAGCCATACAGATACATGTAAAAAGCAAGCTTAACTGTGGGAGCTTCTTCCTCGTTGATAACAAGCTTACCATCTTCATCATGAGTATATCCTAACAGCTTTGGAGTCAGAGGAATACCGTTATCCAATCGCATGCGCAGGGAGGTTTCCATGCTGCGGCTTCTTGTATGGGATTCTTCCTCTGCCATAGTTGCAAGGAAGGTCAAACCCATCTGGGAATCATCGCGCAAAGAGAAAATACACTCGGATTCAAAAAATACACCGACCGGGTTCTTTAGTGCTGCTAAATCTCTCACAATGCCAATACAGTCCGTCACATTTCTAGCAAAACGGGATACATTTTTACAGGTGATCATATCAATGAGGCCAACTTTTGCATCCGCAATCATTTGGTTAAATCGATCTCGATGTTTTCTTGAAGTACCGCTTATGCCCTCATCAGCATAAATGTCAACCAATGTCCAGTTGGGGTGTTTTACAACAAAATCCTCATAGTATTTTTTCTGCAGTTCATAAGAGGTTGTCTGCTTCGGATCATCGGTTGATACACGGACATAAATTGCAACACGCTGGTTGATATCGTTGTCATAGTAATCAGTTTGCTTTTTTTCTGGATAATAAATGTAATTGTCCGGATCGATTTGGACATTCATTCTTCTGCGCTGATGCTCTCTCGCCTGTTCGCGCTGCCTATGTTTTTTGGGATCAATCATTGAGTCGTAGCCATCCTCTCTTTTCCTCGTCTGTATCCGGCAGTATCTTCCAGTCTGGTGATGGGAGGAAGAACGGATCTTTTAGATCGTTCCGGTAGTAAGAGGCCAGCGTGAAGATATCCTCAGAAATGAAATAAATACCAATGGGATGCGGTTGTGATGCTAACAGCCGTGAGCAAAAAGTAACTTCATAAGGGCGTTTGGATACATTCGATACCTTCTGCGTAATAATAAGATCGACTTTTCCATCAAGACAATCTTCCAAAAGCTGACTCCATGCTGGCGCTGTTTCCATATTGGGAGCAGTAGAACCTTCATCGATATAGAAGTCCACTAATGTCCATTTGGGACATAACGCAACGGTATCGGCAAACTGCTTTTTGTGGTAAGCGAGATAGTTGTCGTATTTTGTCTGATTGAAATAGCGGATATAAATGGCAACCTTGTAAGGGATTTCAGTACTGGGCCTCTCATGCCGAATACTTTTGAGCCAGTCTTTATGTTCCGCTATCTTTCGGGCATGCTCAGAGTCTTCTCCAAAGATAAGCGAGAACTGGGGCGTTGTGGCGATTTCATTCATTCGCTCAAAAAAATCATCTTCGTACATCCAAAATACCTCCATCTAAGCAATGTAGCTTTATTCTATCGCCTAGAGGCTATAAAATGGAATAAACCACAAGTCAAGTGCTTGACTCGTGGTTTAGAAATCACAAAAAAAGTAGCAGACCAACTCAAAAAGTTCTTCTGCTACTAATCATCTATATTCCGTTTTGCCTGTAAGGTAGATTTGAGTTCTTTGACAATTTTCAAAATGGAATCGATCTCAGCGGGAGATAGATCACTTAATATTTCCTTGAACTCACTTTGATAAATGCTATTAACCTGTGGCGTGTCCGGGCGGAGCAAAACATCTGCGGAAACTTGAAGTGCTTCTGTAATTCTGACAAAGGTAGCCAAGAGCATCTTCGTTTTTCCGTGCTCGATATCACTGATATGAGGCAAGGAAATGTGGGCAGCTACAGCAAGATCCGCCTGACTCATTCCATTCTTGATTCGAATTTCCCGAATTCGAGCGCCAATTTTCTGATAGTCAGATGATGACATTTCGGTCACATTCCCACCTCCAATTTCGCCTGCAGGCTATATTCTAGTTAAGTATATCGGTTGTAGCATATAAAATATATAGGCTACACAAGAGAATATCGGCTCTGCGCTATAATGAAACCGTCATTTTTTATTATGGAGGTTATCTTATGGCAGTAAACTACATTTCTCTAGGGCAAAAGGTTAAGGCAATACGAAAAAGGCGAGGGCTTACACAATTGGCACTTGCAGAAGACATTGAACGGTCTGCTACTTACATCAGCTACATAGAAAGTGGAACAAAAAGCATGAGCCTGGACACATTCGTTCTCATGGTTAACGCACTGAACGCAACTGCAGACGAAGTCTTAGCTGATAGCTTGGAGAACACTGTTCTTGTCTCAAACCATGCTTTCGCAACGATCTTGGCGGATTGCAGTGAGTTCGAGAAGAAGGTGCTCTTTGATGTGATTACGGCGACAAAGCAATCACTGCGTGATAATCAGGGGTACTACCGTACAAAAAGATAGGTTCAGTATATCCTTCCACGGTTAAAAAAGGAATACACTGCGGGTCATGGTTTTCACGCATAGTTTATCGTTTGGATTTGGGAATGTTCGCTATTTGAAACGCAAAAACCTAAGGTAATATTTTACCTACAAATTTATAGGTTGACATGTTGCTTTGTTTGCGTATAATAGAGAGTAGAAGGAAGGTGTTGTTTATGCAACTCGATACCAAAATGATTGTATCCGTTTCAGAAGCAAACAAAAATTTCTCCCGCGTTGCACGCGTCGCCGACAGCAACGGTCGTGCGGTGATATTTAAGAACAATAGACCCAAATATTTAATGATCGATTTGGAGCAGGAGTCAATGCTCTACGATCTGACAGATGAAGAAATGCTGGAAATTGCCTCCAAGCGAATTTTGAGACAGTTCAAACCTGCCTATGAGGAACTTGCCAAATGATCAAGTTTTCTAAAGACAAGGTTCTCCTTCTCCACCAACTGATTGCCGAAGAAACCGGCGGCAGTATCGGTGTACGGGATGAGGGGCTGCTGGAATCCGCTTTGGAAGCAGCGTTCTCTACCTTTGGTGGACAGGAATTATACCCCACAAAAGAAGAAAAAGGTGCCCGTATCGGATTTAATCTGATTTCCAATCACGCCTTTGTGGATGGAAACAAGAGAATCGGTATGCATGTCATGCTAACCTTTTTGCTCGTCAACGGCATTCGCTTGACATGTTCAAACGAAGATGTTGTAGAGGCTGGACTTGGTGTGGCTTCCGGTACAATGAGTTACGAAGAATTGCTGCAGTGGATTAGAATCCACAAGGAAAACTAAAACCAACACATCTGAACAGGACGCAGAGATCGACCGTGAATCGATTCTGCGTCCTTTTTTGTGTCCGTTTTATGGCACTGAATATCTGTTATTGTATGTTTGTAAAAAATCAGCCAAAATACTATACTGGCATAAATGCGCTTACATTTTCGTGTTTTGCGCTTACATTTATCCAAAATCAAAGATTTTAGGTGCACAATTTGTTATAATTCCGGAAAGAGAGGGTTGATACTATGATTTTCTACACTGGAGACATTCATGGCGGCAAATATGAGATTGTCCGCTTCGCCAAGCAAATGAATTTGACCGCAGCGGATGTGATTGTAATTCTGGGCGATGTTGGTGCAAACTACTATGAAACTGACAGAGACCACGAACTCAAAAGAGCATTTAGCAGATTGAAACCCACAATCTTCTGCATCCATGGCAACCACGAAATCAGACCTGCGAACATTCCAACCTATAAGTTGAAGGAATGGAACGGCGGTATGGTTTGGTATGAGGAGCAGTACCCCAACATTCTGTTTGCTAAGGATGGCGAAATCTTTGAAATGGAGGGTCTATCCCATCTGGTGATCGGTGGTGCCTATAGCGTCGATAAGTATTACCGGATTGCACGGCACTATGGCTGGTGGCCTGACGAGCAGCCCTCCGAAGAAATCAAGGCATATGTGGAACAGCAGCTCCCGGGGAAGCACATCGATGTGATTCTTTCTCACACGTGCCCGTTCAAATACGAGCCGGTAGAGGCATTCCTTCCTATGATTGACCAAAGCACAGTTGATGCCAGCACAGAGCATTGGTTGGATCATATTGAGGAAACTGCTGATTACGGCGCTTGGTTATGCGGTCATTGGCATATCAGCAAACGGATTGACAAGCTGCAGTTTATGTATCACGATTTCATCTGTAGCGACAATCTGAAAGAGAGGGTACAGAATGGGTAAATATGTTCTTGAGCTAAATGAGGAACAGGCCAGAATCGTTTCTCAGGCATGTGAGTTCTTCGCAAGGATTCGTATGGGCCAGTTCCAGGAGATCCCTTTTCTGTGCTTAAGCAATGATCTGGATGGTGTTGACTACTGCGACAAACGAGACATTGCCAACAAATATCTTTTGGATGCCCGAAAAGCAATATATCCAGAACTAAATGGAATTGGTCACTCCTATGGAGTGGGAAAATTCCTAGATGCAGACAGAGCGTTTGATGTCTATCAGGTTCTACGCTACGCTCTTGGGGATCAAAGGGAACCCTTCCAGCTGGGCGAACCTTTGCCCACATGCACCAAACTTGAATAGAACCTGACATATTCAAGAAATGGAGGTGGTAAGGATGGTATTCTTTACCGCAGATACACACTTTGACCATGCAAACATTATTCGCTTCTGTAATCGCCCATTTACAACAGTAGAGGATATGAATGAGACATTGATTGCCAACTGGAACCGCAAGGTCCACGCTAATGATACTGTGTTCATTATGGGCGATATGTTCTTCCGAACAACAGATCCGGAGCTGATTCTTCAGCGATTGAAGGGTAAGAAGCATCTTGTTGTTGGAAACCATGACAGCCAATGGATGAAGAAGGTTGATCTTGAACGGTACTTTGAAAGCGTCGAACTTATGAAGGAAACCAGCGATGGGCAGCATACATTGACGCTATGCCATTTTCCTATGCTTTCGTGGGATCACCAGAGCCGTTCCTGGATGATTCATGGACATATCCATGAGGACACCAGCATGGACTTCTGGCCGCTGATTTACGCCCGTGAGCGCGTCCTAAACGCAGGAGTTGATGTAAACAACTATGAGCCTGTCACATTTGAAGAACTGGTGGAAAACAATGCCAAGTTTAAGGCATTGAGAACCCCTCAAACGGAAGGAGAGAGTGAGAATGGGACGATCTGAAAATGTCGCAATCTTTGAAGATACAAGATCGCTGTGTAAGAGCCACAAAGAACTGATCTTGGCAATCAAAGAGTCTAACGCAAAACAGGAAGTGATCCTAGAGAGTACACAGTTTGAATCAATTTCACCCCGCTTTGAGAAGCCGGCTAAGATTGTAGTATCAAAAAAGCGCAGCTTTGAAGCTGCGCAGGAATACTTGCCGTATAACACTTGTGTTTTGAACTTTGCCTCTGCAACTAACCCCGGTGGCGGCGTTGTATGGGGATCTACTGCCCAGGAAGAATGCCTGTGCCGGTGTTCTACATTGTATGGCAATTTGATGCAACGCAAATTGTGGGATCGTTTCTATGGTCCCCATCGCGAGCAGAATAATCCGCTTTACAATGATGACTGCATTTACACGCCGGATGTGGTTGTTTTCAAATCTGACACCGCTTTTCCGGAGCTACTCCCCTCGGAGGATTGGTGGCACGTGAATGTAATTACCTGTGCTGCGCCCAATCTGCGTAATGACCGGAATGGTACGCCCCGTGTTTTCGTAACAAACGAAGAGCTGAAATCCCTACACATTCAGAGAATGCGCAGGATTATGAGTATTGCTGCCGCAAAAGGCAATGAAGTGGTGATTCTCGGCGCATACGGATGCGGCGCATTCAAAAACCCTCCGGAGGTTGTAGCTGAGGCATTGAAGCAGGTTGCCAATGAGTTCAAGTATCACTTTAAGGTCATTGAATTTGCAGTATACTGTTCCCCCAGGGACGAGCACAACTATCAAGTGTTCCGCCAAACAATCGGAGGTTGACATGATAAATGAAACTGCCATTTTGGATGAACTGGAGCCTTTGATTGCTAAATACGAAGAACAGAAAGCAGTCATTCTCACGCATTTTACGAGCATGGTATCTGCGGTTTTAAGTGGTGAAATTACTGCAGTAGAAGAGATCGAAGACATAATGGACAGGCTGCTGGACTTTGGCGACGACGAGCGCTTCTTAACTCTATACAAGAAGTTGAGTCGCCATATTTATCCCCGTCACCCACAAATAGTTACGGAACGTATCAATCTGTTCAGAACACAGTTTGAAGATAACGATGATGCCTAGAACGTGGCGATTAGGCATCTTTAGGAGGTGAATGCCACGATGATATATGTTATGTCAGATATCCACGGCAATATGCGCCGGTTCAACTCCATCATGGAGCAGATCCAGCTGCAGCCAGAGGATACCTTGTATGTGCTGGGTGATGTGATCGACCGTTACCCGGATGGCATAAGGATTCTGCGTAAGCTGATGAAGATGCCGAATGTAAAAATGCTTTTGGGAAACCATGAGTACATGATGCTTCGGGCATTGGGCAAACCCTTTGATACCTACGAGAAGCTGGACAAGCTGGACTTGGCAGAAGCAACCCGTCTGTGGTATCGCAACGGTGGGAATGTAACCCATGAATATTGGAAGCGAATCCGTAAAGATACCCGCGAGGAGATCATCCAATATCTCCATTCCCTATATTTGAATATGGATGTGGAGGTTGCCGGAAAGAAGTATAGGTTGGTCCACGCATCTCCCCTTGAAGAGTATGAGGAGTTCAAGCAGTTCTACAAAGATCCTACGCATTTCGCTGTATGGAAGCGGTGGCGGCGATTCGATCAGCTTCATGGTGAGTACACCTTGATCTTTGGACATACCCCTACCATGGATTTCAATTTGGTAGCTCCCATGCGAATCTGGCACGAGACGGATAGAATTGGAATTGACTGCGGAAGTGGCTTTCCTGAAGAGAAGGACTGGGAAGGCTACTACAAGTATGGCAATCTGGCCTGTCTCCGGCTTGACGATATGAAGGAGTTTTACTCTGAGGAAAGGAAGTGGAACAATGAGCAACCTCAGGGCACCTAAAATCCAACAATTCATCGATTGGCTGAAAAGAATGGACTATGGACATTGGAATGATTGCACTACCTATGACGAAAAGAGCTACGAACTGATTGACGCACTCTATCTGGAGCTTGCAAAGATCGCTCCGGTGGGTGACAGAAAGCGGAAAGAATTATGGCTTCGGGCGGATCGCGGAACCATCGATGAGTGGATCGACCTGGATGAAGCTGTGGAAGATGGCGAGTTTGATTCCAAGGAGGATGCCATTTCCTACTGGACCGATCTGTTTCCCAACGAAGAATACTGGTATCACTTCCTTGCAATAGAGGATGACGATACAGGCTTCAGAGGGCTTTTCCTGCAGCATAGGTATGTGATTGAGGTTGATCCCCAGAAGGAAAAATCCGCCTTTCCACACAATATTTCGGAACTGGCACAATGGCTGCTGGATGAAGTAAAACGCTGCGTCACAGAATTGGAGGACGGTGTCTACAACGAGAATGTCCGAAAGAACCTCCCGCCGCAGCATAGAACGGGTACGATCACAAGGAAGGAAATCTACAATATCTTCCCGGAGCAAAGAGATGACTTCTTTGCGGGTCTCTGTGAGCAGGACAAGCAGGACTTTATCCAGTTTGCTTCGGACAAGGTTCCGGAGAAACATCTTCTGCAGATGACTGCTAATGATTTCCTTCGGTTCTGTTCCTATGGCTATGCAGCGAACAACTACAAAGGAACCGATCTGTCGCTCAGAGAACAGTATCGTCTGCATGCGGATGGCAGAGATGATGGCCTTTTGGAGATTGAGCCGGATTCCTCGGATGCGTTCTATGCGTGGCTGACTGACAGAACACGGTTTGGTGGTCATCCTTGGGAGGTGTGCCGTGGAGGTAATTCTACACACATCAGTTTGAATGTTCACCATGATGGACAAGGCTATTATCTCTCCCTTGCCGGTGATGCATGGACCAGGACCATTGAAACTGTGAAGTTCTATCTGGCCCTATACAGGCGGGATATCCCGGTTTGTCTACTGGAAGCTCCTACACTTGTGATGCGGTTGCAGGAAACGGAAAAGATCGGTATTGTTCCAGAGGGAATCATACCTGCCTATTGTGAAGGTTACTTCCCCGATGAGCATGTGATCACCTTCCGGAATCTACCGGAGGATAACCGGGACGAGGTGGTTGCTCACTGCGTTTGGCAGGAAATTGAAGAGGTAAAGCTGGCTGAATAAAGGTAAGGAGGTTGCGCCCCAAAATGTAAGCGCAACCTTCTTTTTCAAGAGACAATGTAGATTTTTGTCGGTATAGCAGATATAATAAAAATGGCTGAAGGATCCCCCTTTGGACTAACATAAAGGAGACATAGAAAAATGGAAACTTACACAGAAGAACTCGGCCAAGAGAACGACTACTATGAAGAAGATGAACGAATACTCTACAAAGACAGCACCTATGACATTGTATCAAAAGTAGCATATCTGATCGGCGTACCAAAGCACATATTTGAAAACGAACACGAACCACCAAAACTTGAAATATATGAACTGCTGGAAAAAGATAAATCGGCCCGTATTATCAGAAATCTATCCGTAGTCCGGGCTGCCATCGAGCGCCGCTTCGGAAAAATCAATGATAAAATCAGAAAAGAATATAAGAGCATTTATAGCCTGCCAGAACTGATACCCCAGGATGCCCTGCGACAGCTGGAACTGGATGGGGCAAGCTTCTACAAAAAATCCAGCACAAAGCTGGCACATCATATCATAGAAATCAACAAGCTGATAAGAGATAGAATTAACAACTGTAAACATATATTCCCGGTGTGGTTAAACTGGGACTACATCCGGGATCTGTTCAATATGAAAAACGGCTTAACCGAGGAAGGTACAAAAGCCGCTGCAGGTGTCTACTTTACAAATCTCGAATGCTATCCTTATTCCATATTCATCAACTGGAATCCTCAACCCAATGGCAATATTCTGTACAACGATAAAAAGTTCGTCACACTACTGTATCAATGGCACAACGACTATTTTTCAGATTACAGCAAAGTGTCCGATGCGGGTAGCTTCGTAAAGAGTAATATCTACGATTTCATAGACGATGCAAAAAGGGTTGTAATGGCGGTAGATTGCGAAAACTCTGATCCCTACCGGCTCTGCGCAACACTCAAAGGCCTGGATGCGGATATCACGGCTAAAATCCAGAAGATCATGCTCTTTGATGATGTTCATACAGTGGATGCGTGGCGTATTCTGGAGTCCCACACGAAGATCCCGGTGGAGCACATCATGACAGAGCGTGTAAAGCAGACCAAATCCCTTGTGGACATTGAGCTGACTGCTATGACCTGTCGGGAGCACTATGTGAACTTAGTGGACAGCTTCATCATTGTGTCCAGTGACTCCGACTATTGGGGTCTGATCTCCAGTCTTCCGGAAGCAAAGTTTCTGGTTATGATCGAGCGTGAGAAATGCGGTCCAGACATGAAGGCAGCACTTGCCAACAGTGGCATCTTCTATTGCTACATCGATGACTTCTATACCGGTGACGGTGAGGATCTGAAGAAAAATGCCCTGTTTAATGAGATCTATCGTGCCCTGGATGAGGCACTCAATTTGAATGTCAAGGATATGCTGGATGCTGCGCTACTGGCAACGAGAATCGATATGTCCCCTGCAGCGAAACGGCAATTCTTCGATAAGTACATCAAGCGCATGAGCCTGGTAATTGATGAAGACGGAAATGCCAGCCTGGAGCTGAGAAAGAAATAACGAAAACCGGAATTGGAACAAGGATCTGCATTCTCCAATTCCGGTTTATTCCTTTATCTTGATACAAAGCCATTGTTGCGCTGCGCGGAACTGCATATCATTGGGACTGATCTGGAGTACATAGTTGACCTTACCCAGGAGGCGCTGTAGATAGGCTTTTTCGGGCCACTCCAGACCGGTTCTGCGCAGATGCTCCGCAACACCAAATTTCTGGCAGTAGTAAAGCTCCTGCCTCAGCTTGCGGCGGCATGCCATGCTGACATTGGGCTTTTCATTGACCACGATGCCGGTGACAGACTGCTGCTGGCCATATCTTTGAATCCGGGTTTTCTGCTCATTCAGCAGGAAACCCATTTCCTTTAACTCCAGTCTGACAAACCGAAGTACTTCCATGGGATCAAAGTCGCCGGAAAAGGTCATATCATCGCAATACCGGGTATAGGAGATCCCTCGTTCTCGGCACCACTGACCGACCAGCTCATCGAAATCATACATCAGGATATTGGTGATAGCAGGGGATGTAGGTGCGCCCTGGGGCAGGAAATCCTTGTAGTAGCACAGCATGGCAAGGAGAATCCGTATGTTCTCGGCATAAATCTCCGCCGGGAACACCTTGTCCTTCACATCGCTGTATCGAATGGAATCAAAGAAGTGGAGGATATCCAGTTTCAAAACCCCTTTCTTGCCTACATGGGGCTTTGCATTTTTCAGCGTGGTGCTGCCGAAGCGGTATGCCTTGGCATAGCGGGATACCGGCATATGGATCAGCAGAACATCGGCAATTTGCCGCTGGATCTTCTTCAGAATCTCATCCGGTACGGACAGCTTTCGATAGCCGCCGCTTTTCTTGGGGATCTGCACCTTGCGGTAATGGCTCTTCAGATTGTTGCTGACGGCATAAAGCGTCTTGACTGGAATGCCAAGATCCTGTTCAAGGGAGGAAAACTCCCGATATACGATCATGGAGATTCCCTCCCTCAAATCAAGTTCGGAACAATACAATGCTGTATGACGAACTGCGCAGAGGTATTCCAAAGCACACGCAAGTGTGCGGTAATACCGCAAGCAGGCTCGGCTGAGCGAAGCGAATACGTGGTGCGTGGGCATCCCGGCAACGACTCGCTGCCGGTGCTGAAAAATCAGACAAAAGCTATTGTTCCTGCCACCCATTATATAACTCGAATTGGGAAGTTTCAAGAGTATGTATTATGGATTTACAATTCGTTCTTAATCTATAACAATTAAGAGGCCGCAAGATTTGGAAGTTCTTTCTTCCAGTCCTGCGACCTCTTTCTCTTATATGCCTTGCTGTTGGTAGGCTTCCTTGTGACGGGATTCAGCTCGCCCCAAGTGTTCCGCCGCATGGCATCGACTTTTCGTTTTTCCTTCTTGGAAAGCTTCTCATAGGGAATATACTTTTCCATTTCTGTACCTCCAAATTTGATTCTATTGATATTATATCTGAAATCTCTATTTCGGATATAAATGATTTGTAAATTCACAGAGCACAAAAAGAACTAACCCTCGATTGAATTACTTGCAACTTCAATCGAGGGTTAGTTCTCTTGAATTTCCGGACTTCTCATGGTTAGATGAGCCTCCTTTATGTGGGAACTTGTTGGTTCCTTTTTGTGCTTTTATAGTACATCTATGATCGGACTTTTGCAAGATGGGATATTCCATAAGAAAATAGCGAAAATATCATATAAAAAGAGAATAGACAAAGGCATAGCATTTATGATATGATAATTATGTTGGGCGGCTTCCGTGTGGAAGTCACCCTTTGCGTGGTGGGCCAGGTTGAACTCGAAGCAACGTAGGATTAACCGTCGCATTTACAGTGCGATGCCATTGCCGCTAAAGATACAGAAAGTCGTGGAAATGCGACTCTTGTGCTGATGGTAGACAGAAAGCACAATTTCCCAGTTGACACTAAATGAAAATCAAAATATAATTATCCCACCATAAAGAGTGCGCGAGAGACAAGCTCGTTGACCGCACAGCAACCTGCCGGCCGGTAAGGTGCTAATGCTTGACCGATGGAGGATATGTTACGATTTCACTCCCCATCGGTATCGATGGGGAGTTTTGCTGCTCTTATGGGAAATTTATCATAGGAGTTGCTTATTATGAGAAAAATTCAGAACCTGTTGGATTCCGGTTATCGGGTGTGGTTTTACCTGCGGGATCAAGAAACCCAAAATCGTTTTGTGAAAGAAATCAACGAAATTGGTGCTACCTATTTGAACGGAAGCCAAGTGACAGTGGAGAACTGTTCCCCAATCATGGCAGTCCATGCGGATCGTAAGGTGGCACACCTGATGATAATGATTTGGAACGCTTCATTTCAGAAGGGATTCGCCAACCATTATAAGGGAGATTTGTCGAAAACATTAAAAGTGGATTACGCTAAGTATATCTCCGGCGACGAAGATTATATTTGTACTCAAAGTGAGTTTATTCCAATGCCACTTTGAAAGTTTCGATAGCTACCGGCTACCGCCCTTGTGGGATATGTATGAAAGAAGAGTACAAAGGGTGGAAGTCAACCTGATTTTTGTGTTGCCCTTTGTCGTTTCATTTGTCATAATTAATGCAAGGAAGTTTCCTGTCACTTTTCGCCTCAATCGGGACATATAGAGAATGAAAGGTCGATCTTCCACCCTCGTTTGACCGCGCGGGAGGAAACTTTCTTGCTGCACAATGCAGCCACATAGAATTACCCCTGCCAATTGGCAGGGGTATATGTTTTTCTTTGAAAACCGATTCATACTGCATACACTTGATAGTAAGAACTGAGTCTCGCATTGGTTTCTTAATTTACGATTATAAGTTATTTTCTACTGCAATCATAACAGATTCCAATATTGGCGGCACCGCGTCCTCCGTACATGGGACATTCCTCACTTGGAACAATCCTTTTGCAAACTTTGCATTGGACCCAGCGCCGGCCAAAGCGATCATAGGCAATTTCATCGGAATAAGGATTGAAATTTGCTTCGATTTCTGCCTTGCCCTGGGCAAGCTGCGTCTCTTTGGATAGCTGTGGAGGCATTGGTTTAGGCTGGCTATAAGAAATAGAGGCAGTTCGTAGCGCAGCCCTCCGTTCGCTCTCTTGCTGAATAATTTTATGCCGGAGATCGTTGGCAGACCGTAGTTCTTCAACCTTTTCCATCCGTGTTTCTAAAGGCAACTGAAGATCGCGATACCGTTGCACACCGATGTGAGCAAGACACTTGCAGCCAGGATATTCTGCGAGATTATATGGACAACCATCACAATCGGCGGGGCGTGCATAATACTGTTGATTGTATTTTTGCCTGTGAAGAGGGCATTCGTAGTTGGTCGCATGTCCTTCCGGAAGTACTGCCTTAGGAGTCAGGGCAAGTGCCTGAAGTTCCTTGTGTGCAAACGCGGCGGTCTTATGATATACCCATCGCTTATCTGTTTCACAGCCTTTCAAGGACATCTTCAGTAATGCAATGCTGATGGACGATTCATCTTCGATGCGAGGCAGATCGACCAGAAGACAGTTCCACGATTTTGCCTTGGCTTCCCGCTTGAGCAACAGGAAATCTTCAGCGGTGTAGTACTTTGCGAACGAGAGAATGATTCTTGTAGGTTCATTATTGATATGAGCCAGTAGCAAAGGAGGATATTGCTGCGGCTCGCATTGATAATACACTTCACCGATTGTTGCTTCGCAGGCGTTGGAAATGTAGTCCCTGCGACTTCCAAAGTAAAAGCCGGCAGCGGGAATAAGCATAGTTTGCATAGACTGGAGCAGCTTTTTCGCAAGAAGATATACTGCAATCTCGTTTGAGTAGACGCACTCATAATTCGATTTGTGCGCAAAGTGATGTTTGTTGACATCACCAAGTCTTGCAATGAAATCTTCACCGCAATGCGCACACCGGCAGTTACAGTTCAGACCACGGTTTTTAACCTGGCTGATATAGACCACTTCATCTGTTTCCTTGTCCAGTCCCCAGAACAGATGACTTTTATTACGATGCCGGATGTTGATATCAGAACTATACACTACGCAATCATCTCCTGCCGTTTTCTGATTTTATTATACAAGGAAAAGCGGCAGAAAGTAAAGCGATGAGAGTCGCAGTTCTATGACTCTTGGTTTCCTTACAGTAAAAACTGATCCCAATCAGATCCTTGTGCCCCGGCAGCTCTCAATTTACGCGCAATTTCGTCTGCAGACTTTTTTCCAAGATTTCTTGTGGTGCGGATGGTCTCCTCAGACATGCGAACAACATCTCCGACTGTTTCACAGTGGCGATAGAAAAGACACTGCTGCGCGCGAGTGGATAGATTCAAATATTCAATGGGCTGGGCCAACAAGTCCTCAGGACCATAGGTGTAATCCACATTGTTTTCTTGGTCAATTCTTCCGTGACGATAGCCTTCTGCATAACCTTTGCTGAAGCCTCTGTTGTACTCGGCAGTAGCTCTGGACTTGCAGTACCCAGCAATTCCAAGAGAAATATAATTCCATCTGCTAGGCTCGCGCAGCTTCCGCAGAGCTTTCACCTGCAGTTGACGGACGCGCTCATCGCTGATATCAAGTTCCATCGCCAAGTCCTCCAGAGACAAAGCCTCTTGAAAGCGGCCTAGAATAATCGTCCTCTCTCTGTCTTCCAATGTGGATAACGCATAGTGTAAGCCAGCAAGGACATCTTTGGTAAGGCTATGCGGTAACTCTAGCGTGGTGTTACCCCGAATTGCAGTGAGAAGGTTGTAGGGATAGTCAGGATATACAGATTGCGGACCAATGGTAGTTTCCATGTTGCACCTCCGATTATATGTCTATAATAATTATAGCATAAGTCTGATAGAATTAGAATAGCCATATTGCTTTGTCGAAGTCACACGAAGCGTGTCGAAGATGCAAAAAAGCTGGCAACCAAAGTTGCCAGCCTTACTCGCATTATAATTCTGTTTTGCAATACCCCTTCAAGGCATTGAGGATACGGACCTGCTCCTCTTTGGGCAGACCGGAGACAATTTCAGAAATTTCCGTTGGTGTAGTCTCTCCCGAACGGTTCACGACATCCTGAAGCAGATTATCTGCAGAAACATCCAGAGTATTTGCAATAATGACCAAAGTTTCCAGCTTGGGCGGTTTGTGCCCTCTTTCCAGGACGCTCATATGCATTGGGCTGAGATCGACCAACTCTGCAAGCTGCTCCTGGGTTAGTTTTTTGGCTTCGCGGGCTGCTTTGATGCGACGTCCAATCTTTTTCGCGTCCATGATATAATCATCCTTCCAGAACGAATTTTGTTCTGGAATAAGTATAACGGACTTACTTTCGTGCTCACAGAAGCTACTTTATTTAGGGGTAAGCAAAGTAGACATATATCCGACGACGCCCCCCAAAAAGCCGAAAGAGTCGCTGTTTTGCGACTCTTTTGTTTTCTGGTCCGAACTATCATTGACACATAAAAAGCCGCTTGCTATGATTTATATAGGAAAAAGGAGGATCGTGCAATGTTTGGTAAAAAGAAAATGCCTCGACCCGCTTTTGATGTTACGCAGAAGGTCGTTAAAACATGGTGGGGTGGCAAAAAAATGGTACCTACTACCGAGGCAGAGCAGAAAATGATGAAAGCGCGTATCCTGGCGCTCTACCCTGAAGCAACAATTCTGGATTGCGAACTGAAGAAACGCAAGGACATAGAATGGGTTGATCGAGTTGAGGAACTGGATGCACTGCTGTCAGATTAGTATATCAGGGAGGTAAGAAAATGAGTAATGTTTCTTATTCGGTGTGCCACGCACCTTATCGTTATATGGGTATACTTGGCTGCAGTGGTTACGATCCTAATAGCAAGATCATTTGCCTGACTGCCAATGGAGACAATCACTATCTGAAAGAAGGAATTGTGGAAGGCTCTCTGCTGTTCGTAGATACCGGCGAGGCCTTTCGCAGAGGGGAGCTTAATGTATTCCAGATTTCTTCTGCTGAGCCCAAGTACAAGCTCGCCAGGAACAAGCCCAGAAATTCTACCTATATTGGTAAGGTTCTCATGGCAGTTAATCAGTACAAAACTCCAGCATAAACCTTCTGCGACCGGTTGGTCGCCTATTTCTTGAACATAAGTGTCGCAGTTTTGTGACTCTTTAGGAGAAGTCATCATTTACTGCTCGTTATTAACTTGCTATAGTGCTAGAATAACACTATACAGACCAATTTATTGGACATATACCTGCGTAGAATATGGTCAGAAAGATCAATAACACAGTTTCAGGAGGAAATGGTCATGGCTAACAAAGGCAGAAGTGAACAGGGGTTATTCGGCACCGTTCATCATTACGATGAGCATGGCAAGAAGGTAGGTCGCAGCGAACCCGGTCTTTTTGGTGGCTACACCAACTATGATGCCAAAGGAAATAAGATTGGCCATTCTGATCCCGGCCTGTTCGGTGGTTACAATCACTACGACAACAAGGGACGCAAAACCGGTCATTCAGACCCTGGCTTATTCGGCAGTTACCACCATAGTGATTCCAGCGGCAAAAGCACAGGCTCCAGCGACCCCGGAATGTTCGGATCGTATCACCACAGCGACAGCCAAGGCTGCTATGTGGCAACATGTGTATATGGGTCCTATGACTGCCCGCAGGTCTGGACGCTGCGTCGTTTCAGAGACAACACGCTGGCAGAGACTGTATTTGGCAGAGCATTTATCCGTACATACTACGCAATCAGCCCCACAATCGTAAAGTGGTTTGGCAAGACCGAATGGTTTAAGAAGATGTGGCATGGCGTACTGGACAACATGGTGCAACGCCTCAATGATAACGGTGTGGAAGATACACCGTACAACGATAGGGATTGGAGGAAATGATATGTGGTTACTTTGTATTCTTATTCTCCCCTTGGCAATTCTGGCTGAGCTGATAAAGTAAGAAAGGTGAGAAAGATGGCATTTAAGATTGGATTCACCGCTGAACATACAGAAAGAAAGCCAGAAGCTCCCGTAGCTTCTGTACAGACTTGCGTTGTTCCCAAGAAGTCTCTGGTACAGGTTCGTTTCCCCGGCAAGGGGATGGCCCTGTCCTACTATAATGACCTGTTTGATTTGAAACCCGGCGATTTAGCTCACTACGGATAAAGAAGCAAGGAGAGGTTAAAAATTTTTGCCGTTCCCATCCGGCGGGGCCTCGCCGGATAGGTCTGGCTCAATCGTCGGGCAAGTCCACCTTGCCTACAAAAGAATAATAAATCTCGATGTCCTGGTGGCGCGTTCCCTGCTCGTCCTTCCAGCACTCATGCACCACGATCTTCTCCACGAACTCCCGCAGGAGGGTGGGGGTCAGCTCCTCAAAGCTGGTGTACTTCCGCACAACGGCCATGAACTTCTCCACGTTCACAGCGGCCTCCTGCGCCTGCCCCAGCTCCGCCTGTAACTCGGCGGCACGGGCCTTCAGCGTGGCCTGCTCCTGCTCATAATCGGTGGACAACTCCATGAAACGCTCGTCCGTAATGCGCCCGCTCACGCTGTCCTCATACAGACGCTTGAAGATGCCGTTCAACTCTCCGATACGCTTCTGCGCCGCCTCCAGCTCGCGGCGGCGGGCGGCGTTCTTCCGCTTACCGCCGTCCTCGTTCTGTGCCATCAGCAGCTTCATAAACCGGGCCTCATGCTTGGCGGCGTAGCTGGTGACTTTCCGCAGATTTTCCGTCACGCCCGCCGTCAGAAGGTCGGTGCGGATGAAATGTGCCGTACAATCGGCGGTGCGCTTCTTGTAGCTGGATAATGTACAATAAGTTGCGCAAATTGAAAAGAGCAAAAAAGAAGACATAGCTT
>ERZ1026966.15-NODE-15-length-98911-cov-10.042891_pt1 | contig 98911 bp, 112 predicted proteins | sample MGYA00519296_ERZ1026966 | MGnify/ENA primary metagenome ERZ1026966 (study PRJEB26926, sample SAMN06164478) | human gut metagenome | biome: ENVO:00009003; feature: ENVO:2100002; material: ENVO:00002003 | host: Homo sapiens | place: USA | collected 2012 ... | reverse complement strand
GCAGCGTCAGATGTGTATAAGAGACAGACTGAGAATAGCATAAAAAGTGTTACGATACGTAAGAAAAAAAGAAGCGCAACACAGAATGGTTACAGATCTTATCTGAAATTAAAGGGAGAAACAGATGAAGCATCAGGCAAAAAAACAAACGAGAAATCAACACATGCCTGTCGTAATTGTCTGCATATTGATTTTAGTGCTGGCAGTTATGGGGCTGGGAATGCATTTTATTAAGAAATATATTCCTACAAAAGAAAGAATGAATCTTACAGAATATTATGGACAGCCCGGAGATGGGGAAATGGCAGTTGTTCTGGGAACTGAAATCATGGAAGAACGCGCATTGATGTCAGGAGATCAGATATATCTTCCACTTGATATGGTAAATACATATCTGAATCAGAGATATTACTGGGATAGTGCTGACCAGCAAGTACTTTATGCGACACCTTCTGAATTGCAGTATTATCCGGCAGCAGAGAGCGGAGAAGGCGATGTATGGCTGAAGGATGGAACAGTTTATCTGCGTCTTGGTTTCGTGCAGAAATTTACAGACCTGGATGCCTATGTATATGAAAATCCGAACAGAGTTGCAATCCAGTACAGATTTACCGGAGTGCAGACAACGACAGCTAAAAAAGATACAAGTATCCGTTATCAGGGTGGAATCAAGTCTCCGATCCTGACAGATGTGAAGACGGGGGATACATTAATCTTTCTGGAAGAACTGGAAGACTGGGCCCAGGTTGCTACAATGGATGGCTATATAGGATATGTTCAGAAGGATACGATAGCATCTGCTGAGACAAAAGATTTTGAGAGATCATTTGAGAAAGAGGAATATACCTATCTTACTATGGATGGAAAAGTAAATATGAGCTGGCATCAGGTGACAAGTCAGGATGCAAATGCATATCTGGCGGACACGATCGCAAATGTCAGCGGTGTAAATGTAATTTCTCCTACATGGTATTATATTCAGGACACAGCAGGAAATATAGGAAATATTGCGTCGGCGGACTATGTGGCACTTGCACATGAACGCGGATTAAAGGTTTGGGGACTGATTGATAATTTTACGGCAGAAGTGAGTACAACGGATACACTTTCACAGTTGTCATCCAGACAAAATATGATTCAGCAGCTGATTCAGTCAGCAACTACCGTTGGGCTAGATGGTATAAATGTGGATTTCGAGACACTCAGTGAAGATGCGGGACCTCATTTCCTGGAATTTTTAAGAGAACTTTCTATTGAATGTCATAAGAATAATCTTGTTCTTTCAGTAGATAATCCGGTTCCGGAAGATTTTACCAGCCATTATGACCGCAGAGAACAAGGACTGGTGGTAGATTATATTGTTATTATGGGGTATGATGAACATTATGTAGGGTCAGATGCCGGATCTGTGGCCTCTCTTCCATGGGTGGAGCAGGGCGTGCAGGATACGATTGCAGAAGCGCCGGCAGAAAGAACAGTTCTTGCAATTCCGTTTTATACAAGACTTTGGAAAACAACTGGTGGGGCTCTGACCAGTGAGGCGATTGGAATGGATGAAGCACAGAATGTCCTTACTGAAAATGGCGTTGAAGCTGTATGGGACGGAAGTGTCAGTCAGAATTATGCAACATTTGAAAAAGATAATTCAACGTATCAGATTTGGCTGGAAGATGCACAATCGATTGCGGAGAAAGTGAAACTGATTCCGAAATATAATCTTGCGGGCGTTGCACAGTGGAAGCTGGGATTTGAAAACAGCAGTATCTGGCAGACGATCAGCGATAATTTACAGTAATAAAAAGCTCTGTTGTATCAGTGATTGATACGACAGAGCTTTTGACGTTGCGTAAATAAAAAAAGTTCCATAAATGGAAGGAGGCCGGTACTTTCGTACCGGCGCGTATGAAAAAGAAAAATATTTTATAGAAGGCATGCACCTTCTATGCATATTAATATACCTAATAAATGTGAAAAAAATATGGTATAAATTTGAAAAAATTGTGAACTAGAATTTCTTCCAGGTTCCTTTAAAGAAAAGAAGCATCAGAGGAAAAATTTCCAATCGTCCGGCAAGCATGTCAAAAATTAACACACATTTGGAAAGATAGGAAAAGGAACTGAAGTTCCCCATCGGGCCTACAATTTCCAGACCAGGACCGATATTATTCAATGTTGCGGTGACTGCTGTAAAGTTTGTAATAAGATCAAAATTATCCAGAGAGATAATAAGGACAGAAGCTGCTAAGATCAGGAGATATACACTCAGATAAATGTTTGTAGATCTGATGATATCATGTCCAATCGTTTTTTCATCCATTTTGATTTTTTTGACTGCATTCGGGTGCAGATATAACTGGAATTCTTTTTTGGCTGCTTTACATAGAATCAAAATTCGGGAAACTTTGATTCCGCCACCGGTACTTCCGGCGCATGCACCGACAAACATCAGAAGTACGAGAATCGTTTTGGACAAAGAGGGCCACTGGCTGAAATCTGTGCTGGAAAAACCGGTTGTTGTAATGATAGAACCAACCTGAAAGGCTGCCTGTTGAAATGCTTCACCCAGATTGCGGAACAGATGAGCTGTATTTAATCCGATCACAAGGATTGCAGCGAGAATGATTCCAAAATAATAACGTACTTCTTCAAATTTAAATGCCTGCACAAACTTTTTCGTAAGAAGAAGATAATATGCAGAAAAGTTGACTCCAAAAAGAATCATAAAAATCGTTGTGACAACCTGACAGTAGGTGCTGTAGCTTCCCATACTGTCATTGACGATACCAAATCCACCAGTACCGGCTGTACCAAAAGAAATACACAGGGTATCGAACAGAGGAATTCTGCCAATCAGAAGAAGAATAATCTGGAACAGTGTCATTCCAATATAAATCGTGTAAAGAATTTTGGCGGTCTGCTGAACTTTTGGAACCAGTTTGCTGACGGAAGGACCAGGGCTTTCGGCTTTCATCAGATTCATATGATACCCGCCGGCAAGTGGTAGCAGTGAGAGCAAGAATACAAGAACCCCCATGCCACCGATCCAGTGTGTGAAACTTCTCCATATCAGAATACAATGAGGGAGAACTTCCACATCTGTCAGGATACTGGATCCGGTTGTTGTGAACCCAGATACTGTCTCAAAAAAAGCATCGATTGGATGTGGGATAGCACCGCTGAGGACAAAAGGTACTGCACCGGAAATACAAAGTGCAAACCAGCTCAAAGCTACTGCAACACATCCGTCTTTGGTATAAAAAACTTTGTTCTTAGGTTTTCGGATAGTCAGTGGAAGACCTACGATCAGGCAGACAATCATGGAAATCAGAAAAGCGAAAAATTCATGTTCCTGATAAATGAGAGCCGTGATACATGGAAGAACCATGAACATTGCCTGAAAATTACACACCCATCCAACGATATAAGCAATAATTCGAAAATTCATCTGTATACATCCCTTCTTATGCCAGAATATCGCGGATATCGCGAAGTCCCTTATGGGTTGTGACAATGATCACGTTGTCGCCAATCTGAATGGAATCCTGTCCTCTTGGAATTCTGACAGTCCCCTCACGTGTAAGGCAGCAAACAAGAAGATTGTTTTTCAGATTCAGTTTGGAAAGTGGAATTCCCACAACAGGAGAATTATCACGAATGATAAATTCAAGCGCTTCCGCCTGATTGTCAAGCACATGATAAAGGGTTTCTACGTTACTTCCGATAGTATTCTGCATGGCACGTACATACCGGAGAATAGAATCAGAGGTAATATATTTCGGGTAGATCACACTTCCAATATCCAACTCATCGATAACGTCTTTGTAAGGAAGACGGTTTACTTTGGCAATCAGTTTGGCCTGTGTCATATTTTTTGCAGACAGTGACAGGAAAATGTTTTCCTCGTCCATGTTTGTGAGTGTGACAAAGGATTCTACTGTGGAAAGACCTTCTTCCATGAGAAGTGCGCGGTCTGTACCATCACCGCAGATAATTGTGGCATTTGGAAGCATCTCGCTGAGTTCTTCACAGCGCTCTTTGTTCTTGTCAATGATCTTAACACTGATCTTCAGATCAGAAAGGGCTTTGGCAAGATAATAGGAAATTGTGCCGCCGCCAATGATCAGAGTATTTTTGACTTGATGTGTCTTCAGCCCAATCTTTTTAAAGAAAAGAGCTGTATTTTTGGGTGTTGCGATAATAGAGATAAAATCGCCATTGTGAACCAGATGATCACCGCCCGGGATGCTTAAGGTCGTTTTACTTTCAATGGCACAAAACAGAACATCACAGCGATATTTGTCTGTGATCTGGGAAACTGACATTCCATCCAATTCAAATTCCGGGAGAACTTTAAACTTGAGAAGTTCTACACGTCCTTTTGAAAATGGATCGATTTTGATGGCTGCCGGAAAACGCAGAAGTCTTGAGATTTCTCTGGCAGTGGCCAGTTCCGGATTGATGATCATGGAAAGACCAAGGCGTTCCTGAATAAAACCAATCTCTTTACTGTAAATTGGATTGCGTACACGGGCAATGGTCTGACAATGTCCGGTTTTCTGTGCAATCAGACAGCAGAGCAGGTTTAATTCATCAGAAGCGGTGACTGCAATCATGATATCAGCAGTTTTGACGCCGGCTTCCATAAGTGTATTGATGCTGGCTCCATTTCCAACAATCCCCATGGCATCAATATCTTCGGTGAGATTGTTGATAACGTCTGCATCTGTATCGATTAGAGTAAGATCAGTATCTTCTTCCTGTAATTGCTCTGCAAGGGTGCTTCCAACTTTGCCGCATCCGACAATTATAATATGCATGCTTTCCTCCGTAAAAAGAATATAATTATTATAAGCGTTTCCATTATATCACTGTATATGGGATTTTTAAATATTTAAAATAGTTTTTGCAGAAAAATCATGGTATATTAATAAATACAAAAGAAAATATCAGAGATGTATGATAGATACAATTACAGATTGAAAAAAGAAAGGGATTTTTTATGGATACAGTCAGTGAAACTGTCAGTAAAGTAGATGAAGGTCTGCAGGAAATGGGAATTGACGGTGTGAAGGATAGTCTGAAAGATCTGTTGAATTTTAAACAGTATATGGAAAACCAGGTTCCGGCAGTTATGGGCTTTTGTATTAAAGTTGTTCTTTCAGTAATTGTGTTCTTCGTGGGACGAAAGATCATTCAGTGGATATTGAATGTTATGAGACGATCTCTGGAGAGAGCCAATGTGGATGCTGGTGTGATACAGTTTGCTTCTTCTGCCGGGAAAGCGGTTTTGTATGTCCTTCTGATCATCAATATTGCAGTAAGCCTTGGTGTAAAGGAATCTTCTGTAGCGGCATTGCTTGGTACGGCAGGTGTGACGGTTGGTCTGGCACTTCAGGGAGGTCTTGCAAATCTGGCAGGAGGAGTTCTTTTGTTGCTTTTTAAACCTTTTGTAGTTGGAGATTATATCATTCAGGATCAGTCAAACGGGTGTGAGGGTACGGTCGCCAAGATTGAGATCTGCTATACAACACTTCTGAGCATTGACAATAAAAAAATTGTGGTACCAAATGGAACACTGTCAAACAGTACAATCATAAATGTAACGGCCAAGGAGAATCGTAAACTTGAGATCAAAGTTGGAATTTCCTATGAGGCAGATATTCAGAAGGCAAAGAGAATCATTGAGAAAATTCTCAGAGAAGATGCAGATACCAAAAGCGACACAAAAGAAATGGTTGTGTTTGTGGACGAGCTTGCAGACAGTGCAGTGATCATGGGCTTGCGTGTCTGGGTGTCGACAGAACGTTACTGGCCAACGAAATGGCGCCTGAATCAGAAGATAAAAGAAGAATTTGATGCTAACGGAATTGTGATTCCATATAACCAGATGGAGGTTTATGTACATCAACAGAAATAGTTGACGATAAATAATATTATAAAAAGAGGTTTACATTTAAGGATATAATTTTTTAAAATGTAAACCTCTTTTTATATTAAGTTGACAATTGGAAAGGCCTGTGTTAAATTGTTAAATAGATAACAGATAGAACTGTCATCACGAGGAGGAGAAAAAATGAGTACAATAGCAGCAACCAGAAGTAAAACTTATGATATTGTGTACATTGCCGTATTTGCAGTTATTATGGCAATCTGTTCCTGGATATCCATTCCGGCAGCTGTTCCGTTTACACTGCAGACGTTTGGCGTTTTTGTAGCGGTAGGTGTCCTTGGTGGAAAAAGAGGAACACTTTCCATATTGGTATTTATTCTGCTTGGAGCAATTGGAGTACCGGTATTTGCAGGATTTTCTGGAGGTATTGGTGTTCTTGCTGGAACAACTGGCGGATATATTATTGGTTTTCTGTTTTCTGCCCTTGTTATGTGGGCAATGGAAAAACTTCCGGGTAAGAAATCCGTAATGCAGATTGTGTCCATGATCGTAGGACTGATCGTATGCTATGCTTTTGGTACTGCATGGTTTATGATCGTTTACAGCAGAGCGAATGGTGCCGTTGGTCTTGCAACTGTTCTGGGATGGTGTGTCATTCCATTTATCATTCCGGATATTATTAAAATTGTTCTGGCTTATGGTCTTTCCAGAAAGCTCCGCAAATTTGTAGCATGATCTGTTTAAGACCGCATCATGGAATGTGTCTTGCGTATTTTGAAGGAAAAGGCTACAGTGACGGATTCACAGTAAATATGCAGAAGATGCTGGAGTTTTTTGAAAAAGGCGCAGATATTGAGCTTACCGTATCCGGAGATGAAATCTGTAAAGAGTGTCCGAATCTGAAAGAGGGAAGTTGCGTGAGTGCCGGTCTGGTGGAAGCCTATGACCGTAAAGTGCTTGAAGCATGCGGACTCAGTGAAAAAGCACAGATGAGATTTCAGGAATTTGTGGAAAATGTGCAGAAAAATGTGATCGAGTCAGGAAAACGGGTGGAAATCTGTGGGAATTGTCAGTGGAATGAGATTTGTGCGAATAAACAGAGCAGATGGAAACGAAACAAATAAAAAATAATAAATGAAAAATAACAAATGAAAAACACCGCAGACAGATGGAAGCAGTATCTGTTTGCGGTGTTTTTTGGAATATTATTTTGAAGTACGTTCAGCAAAGATTAGTACGATCAGTGCACCAATGAATGCAGAGACTGTTGAGAAGAACAGCATTGCGTGTACTCCGGCAAGGTCGATGAGTGTTCCGCCAAGAAAAGAACCAAGTACGCTTCCAAGGGTATATGCCATTGTGAAATAGGCCTGCCCCTTGATTGCGTCTTCCGGTTCCATTAGGCCACTTATAAATGATTTTCTACGCAAAATGGCAAAATTTCGGCATCAGGAAAATCAAGATGTAAGCGCCGGAACAAGGATAAGGTTTTTTATCGATAAACCAGCAGCTATGATCTCTTTTCCAAGAGCCGTTATCAAATATTTATAGGATCCTGGGATTTTTTCAATCAGTCCATGGACTTTCAGACGTTTAAAGATCCTTGTCATGGCAGACGGAGTGATTTTCGGAAGATGCTGGCGGATCTGTTTTCCTTGTATCCCGAATGTCATGTATTCCCCTTTGCTGATGGCTTCCAGTACAGACAGATCACGGGAATCAAAAAAGTTGAATCCGCGATAGGTTCGTTCCTTTTCCCTCCGGGAATGACTGACTTCATCCAATTTCTTCCTGCCGCTGCTGTGATCATCAAAGGATGAGATAAATTCAAGATATCTGTAATTCGCAGATTTCAGGATTGTGAATAACTGATATAAGCTGTAAATACTCTTTTTTAAAGGGGCTTTCCGAATATCGGATGTTCCATCCCTATGCTGAACTTCCCGCTCCACACGGAACGTACTGATATCATTGCAGGTGCTTTCAATTCGCAGTACACAGCCAAACTTGTCATACATTTTTATGGACACATCACCCATGTGGTGCTTGATCCTCGTTCCGAGGATGCGCTGATTATAGTTTGTGCCAATCTCTTTGGTACAGTTATAAGTGATTCGCTGTCCAAGGAAAGTGGCGATGTTGTCAGGCTTCACAGTATATATCGCAGTGTGGATGATTTCATCATAGATTGGTGCCAGGTATTCCGGCTTACGGAACATGATATCCGTGGCACATTCGATCTGCTGAACCGTCCAGGTATAACCCAGCCCGAGAGATTCCGGAACGGGACTGTAGCGTCTGGCAAAGACATCGAGAACTTTATGGAGCCCTTGCGGGTTGATACGGTCAGAAAGTTTCTGAGCAGTTTCAATATCGGAGATTTCAAGGAACGCGTTGTCCTGCATTCGGTAAGAAAGCTGTTTTTTGTCAAGCTTATAGGCGAGCAGGTTATGACCGTTCATGTAAAACTGAAGACGGAAAGGCGGCCATGTAGGGACACGAAGATAGCAAAGGCCAAGTTCCCTGTCGATAAAATAGAAATAGTAATGAAGACACTTGCTCTGCTCAAACTTCAGGAAGGTCTTCCCAGTTGTTTTATCATGCCAGGGCCTGTAGGTATTACAGCATTCCATAGCAGAAAAGATATGGATCAGACCTTCCGTTTTTCCGGTTTCGGCAATGATGTTCTGGATGCGGTCATCTTTTCGAAAAGCATGGAGTTTTCGGATGAACTCAATTTCCATTCCATTTTCGTGAGCAATCTTTTCCGCATTCTGACGGACCTGTTCCGTAAGGGGCTGGGAGAAACTGGTGGGATAATCAAAAATACGGATACCGTTGAGTTTCATATAGGCAGTCATTGCTTCCGCATGGCTCCAGTTTGGGATATATCCCTGAATGATCATGCGGTCATAACAGGTAATGATGCCATGAATTTTATCAGCGTATTTATCAGTGAGTAACATATAAAAACCCCCTTTTTCTTTAGAATAACACAAGGGGTAGAAAATAAAAATAACTTTTCCGGTTTATCCGGGTTAGGGCATTTACATAATAAACAGAAGCTGCAGTCATAAGTCCCCATCCGAGCATCTGAAAAATCTGTACGCCGTAAAATACCGGAATACCCGGAGCAAGCAGCGTGCCAAGTGCTTTTATCGTGAAAAAGATCCCGGCAGTTTTTAGCAGAAGGTCACAGCGAAATTTGCGGATGATATAGCCAAAAAGGAAAAGCGTTGGCAATTCGCATATGGCGGCGATTGCTGAGGCTGTTCCCATTTCTGCACTTCCGCCCCCCTTTTGCCAGGGCAATCTGAAAATTAAAGTTATTCAGCAGAACATGGCTGAGATAGATAAAGATACATCCGAGCAGTACCAGGGAAAAACGTTTGTATTTCCTGAAAAAAAGTATTGGATTACTGTCTGAGCTGCTTTTGGGAGCATTCGTGGCAGTGCTGTCTGATTTTGCTTTGGAAAATGGAAAAAGAATAAGGATACCAAGAGACAGCAGGGTAAGGACAATTACAGTGATCGGGATGGAAACAGGTCCGGCTTTTACCGTAATGATCCCCAGAATGTAACAGATACAGGCATAAGCGACAGATCCCATTCCACGTGCAAGACCAAAATTGAGAGAATGTCCCTGATTGATGCTTTCCATTCCAAGGGAATTAATAAAAGGAGTCATCAGTTGCAGCAGGGCAATACTGGAACCATAAAGAAGTCCGGTAAGTATGAGAGAATGGGATAAAAATAATCCGATCACAAGGATCAGCTGAAGAAAATACAGCATCTGGATCAGTTTTTTCAGGGAGGGGCTTTGTGGCTGGTCAGCGTAACCTGCAAGGACAGGCTGCAGTACTGCAGACAGAAGTCCTGCTATAGCTGCAAGGATTCCAATCTGAGTATTGGTAAATCCACCGGAAAGAAGAAAAAAACCGGAAAAACTCATGATTGCTGCAAAATACATCCAGTACAGTCCCTGGATGACTGCATAGGAAGGTGTAAGATTTTTGGATTTTGATGGTGACATGATTCTGAACTCCTTTGTTAAAGTACTTCTATTATACATTTAAAAACGTGAATGATAAAGTACAAAATACTTGCAGATTCCTGTTTTTTATCTTAAGATAAAGGACAAAAGAAATGTATGTAAACTAACAGGAGGAAAATAAGATCATGAAGAAAAAAATAGATGTTTTTGAACATATGGGAGAAATTTTGAACGGAGTAAAAAATGGAGTGCTGATTACCGGAAAAGCAGATGGCAGAGTGAACTCTATGACAATTTCCTGGGGAATGGTTGGCGTAGAATGGGGAAAACCAGTTTTTATTACATTTGTCAGAGAAAGTCGTTTTACAAGGAGTCTTCTTGAGAAGAATGGCGAATTTACGGTTAATATTCCACTGGATGACAGTGCAAAAAAAATTCTTGGATACTGTGGGGCAAAATCAGGAAGGGATGTAGATAAAGCGAAAGAAATTGGTCTGACTTACGAAGAACCGGAAACAATTTCTGTCCCGGGAGTAAAAGAACTTCCACTGACACTGGAATGCAAAGTAGTCTATAAACAGACACAGGATACAGAGGCCATGACAGAGGAAAACAGAGAGAAGTTTTACCCACAGAATGTAGAAAGTTCATTTTCAGGTGCAAACAGAGATACACACATTGCATATTACGGAGAAATCGTAGATGCATATGTGATTGAGTAATGCGATAAGAAATGTGCAGCTCCCCGGTGAAGGGAGCTGTTTTTATGGGCAGATATGCGCACCATTCCATATTTATGTCATAAAATATAGAGACATATTATTTGTGACAGAAAGGATTTGCTCATGGAAAATTATCAGATGAACCGTCCATGTGGCCGCCCATATAATGCAACTTGTGGAATGGCAAAAGAGATGATGTCCGGGCAGCAGTGTTCCTGCCGGAATAATTCCAGAAATCAGCCATCCCGCCCTTCGCCATGTCCGTGTCACCTTCCGGATGCCAAAACCAGAGATGCGGAAATGTATACACACATCGATCAGATGGAAGCAGCCATGGCGTATGTTCCCTGCCAGAAATTTACTACGACATATGATCTTGGATATGCGTTGAAGGTCGGAACTGTTTTTCCGCAGCTCTGTAAACCATTTTGTGGAAAGAGAGGTGGGCAGAGATGATGTATCGCAATCAGTGTACTGCAAAAGAAAAATTAATGAACCGTATCAACGAAGTCAGTTTTGCAGTAAATGATGTTCTGCTTTATCTGGATACACATCCATGCTGTGAAGAGGCAATCTCCTTTTATCAGGAGTGTGAACAGGAACGCCAGAAACTGCTGAAAGAATATGCGCAGTGTTATGGCCCACTGACAGTAGATGCTGCACTGGAATCTGGTGGGGATACATGGAAATGGGTGCAGCAGCCATTCCCATGGGAAACGGAAGGAGGGTGCAGATAGTTTATGTGGAATTATGAAAAAAGACTGCAGTATCCGGTAAATATTAAGACTCCAAATGCAAAGATCGCCCAGTTCATCATGAGTCAGTATGGTGGCCCGGACTGTAATACCCTATAATAGTGCCGCAAAGCCAGTATTTATGCGGCTTTCAGGCATTATGTAAGGGAGAATAAGGTATTATAATTACGATACGATAATGTCAAAGTACATCTTACCGGATTCTTTGTCATAAACAATCTGGTCAACAATTGTCCGTATCAGTGTACCTTTTTCTTCATAGCTTACGTCTGGATTTTTCAAAATGTCATTCACGGATTTGATTTCGTGGAGGACATCTTCCTTGTTTACTTCTTTTTCTTCCTGCTCTTTTCGGAGCTTTTCCAATCCAGTTTCAAGCTGTAGCCGATTACTGATCAGCCGTTCTTTGTTGGCTTTATATTCTTCCAATGAATCAATTCCACTTTCGTATGCGTCACGGATTCTGATTTCTCTGGTAGAGAGTTTGGATAGTTCCTTCTGGAGCTGTTCAATGGCAACTGTCTCATCTGTGGCTGGCTGGTCTTTACGGACGTATGTAAAATCAGTTCCGGAAAGAATCTGATCAAAATATGAAATCACAGCTTCTTCTGCTTTTTTTACGGATAGCGCAACGGAAGTCTTGTGAAATCCTTTGGCATATTTCCAGCACTGGAAGTATGGACACTTGCCGTTGCCGGTGTAGGAGAGAGTAGCACCACAGACAGAACATTTCAGCAATCCGGATAACCAGTGCTTGCATGTGGAAACATTCCGGGCTTTCATGGGACGCTTCCGGGATGCAATCAATCGCTGTCTCCGGTCAAAACGTTCTTTCGAAATCCGAACCTCATGTGCGCCCTCGAACTCTACTCCATTCCAGGACACGATTCCGCAGTAAAAAGGATTCTGCAGGATCCGGTCAATGGTTCGCCGTTCAAAAGGATTACCTCGTTTGGTCTTATATCCCAGATCATTACATTTCCTTGCAATGGCAGTTTCATCCATGTTCTGGTTATCATACAGATCCATGATATAAGATACCATAGCATATTCAGCTTCGTTGATCTGATAGGGCTTCCCGTGTCCTACAGCCTCATAGCCGAGACAGGGAGAGGACTGGTAGCCATTTTGGAGAGCTTTTTCTTTCATGCCTCGCAGAACTTCTCCAGAGAGACGGATAGAGTAATATTCATCCATCCACTCAATGATGCGCTCGATCAGGCTTCCAAAGGGACCGTCAATAAGTGGCTCGGATATGCTTATGACATCTACGTGATCCTTTTTGAGCATGCTCTTGTAGACAATGGATTCCTCCTGATTGCGGGCAAATCTGGAATATTTCCAGACCAGTATCACATCGATTGGATGTGACGGCTGTTTGGCAATGCCGATCATACGCTGAAACTCAGGACGCTTTTGAACATGCCGGCCGGAAACACTCTCGGAAAAGATAAAATCATTAGAAATAATGATACCGTTCTTTTTAGCATAGTCCAGCAGCAGACGCTTCTGAGCATCAGGAGAAAGCTCAGCCTGATCATCTGTGGAGACTCGTATATATAAAGCTCCAATACGATCACTCATGATATCACCTCGGTTTTATAAAATATGTAAAATTGGGTACAAAAATAACAGCCACACAAATGTTCTGATTGTGCGCCTGCTCCGAAGATGATACAATATTTATGCAAAACGGGTATCTCTTCGGAGATATTAGCCGGTCTCTGTTGGCGCAGGGGCCGGTTTTTTTATTTTATTGAATCTTTATTTCTTGTATCTGGCAAGGAGCATCACCCATATAACCATCATATGCATAGACAGTAATAGGTGATTGAGTATCTTGCAGCATAAAAGCAAAACCGACTTCTAAAGATGCATCTTTTAGGATTGTTTTATAGGTATTATCGCAGGCTGCGTTTCCGGTTCCATCGTACCATTCCAACTCTATTCCATTCTGGTAAGCTTTTATACTATACTGAGATGCTGCATCGACTGGAGAATCGTTTTTATTGGAAAAATTAAACTTTACTACACCGAGAGTATCTGTAGATGAAGAGTCATATGGCATTGTTTCAAAACCAGTATATTTAAGAGATGAAGAATCTGATTCAAAAGCAATTGCGTCAACGTTTTCACCAGAAGAATTTTGTGTATCACTAGAAACAGTTGAGCTGTTGGAAAAGAAAGAAGAATCCCAGTCTGCTTTATTTTGTTTGTAATCAGATTCGTATTTATCTCCAGTGGAAGAATCTGTTGAGATTATTTTGTAATCAACTTTGTCTTCATCTATTCCATTGACTTCTTGATACAAGGGAGCAAAAAACAATGGAAGATATCCAACAAAAGCTTCAGACATTGTCATATTATCAGCAGAAGAAATATTAATATTGAATTTTGTCATATCATCATTATATGTCATGTCTTCAATATTTGGATAAGTTTCTTTATCACTGAGAACATCTTTTATCGCAGCATCAAGGGAAGATTTCAAATATTCTTTCCATTTTTTTTGCTGATCTTTATTCAGAGTATATACCATACTTCCGTCATCTGCTGTTGAGGACTCTTGAGAATCAGGAAAATCTGAAAGACCGGCATCGGTAACATAAGATGGGACAGTTACAGATAAATCCTTTGCATAAACTGGTACAGATAAAATCATTGTACCTGCTAAAATAGCGCATAAAAGTTTCTTTTTCATTTAAACTTCCTCCTTCACATTGTGTAAAATTTATATTCATTCAACAGCGATCATTTTCATCACTGCGAATGGTTCAAAGTAAATTATGTAATTGTCAACAGCAGTACATATGCCATATTTTGATTTATAACATAAGAGAGCTTCTTTCAGATATTCTTCTGTGGCATCCAGATATTCAGCCATTTCAAAAATGTTTCTACAACCAGCTTCATAGGCTCTGATCAGACCGGTTAATCCAATTTTTAGATTGTATCCGTAGAATCGTGCTCGATATTCCTGTTTACGATTCATGATGTCGGTCTGATCCAGAATGTCACCGGAGCTGGTACAGTGATGACCAATTTCCTCAGCCAGGACACAAGATTTTTCTACATGAGTCATATCTTCATTTAGCGCAACAGTACCATCACAATATAAACCTTTGATATTGCTACTATTAAAAGGATATTCGACAATTTCTATACCGTCCTTGCAGGCCTGAATCTGTAGTTCTTCGTAGTTCATGTAAACACCTCCCGCTCGAGTATATCATTTTGGAAGTACATAAATCCGTACAACCATAATTTAACAAAAGTAACGTATTTCACCAAAATATTTAAGCCATGCACGGATTACATCATCGTGCCGCGCCTCAATCATACGCATTATATTTCGAAGAGTATGATTAGGAATGCGAGAATTGTTATTGCAAAGCAAGCAGTGTCCCGTGCTGGTTATCCATATTTTAGTGGCATTTGCAGTTGGAGCACCCTTAGCAACATGTATGTGAACAGGCTCAAGTGGTTGATTTTCATTAGTCCAGAAATAAATCCAGTATTCACCAATTCTAAAAATTTGAGGCATTGTCGAAGCCTCCTTCCTGCGAGAACTCCATGATCAGATGGGCCATAGAGTGAATGATCTCATCAAATCGGGCAATCTCTTCATCTGAATATTGGAAGATATCTTCCCATTCATAAGCAGGAAGCCAACAAGTGGCATGTTTAAAACAATATTTTTCATCTGGAGTTTCGATATAAACTTTTACTTTTCCATCTGAATTCATTTCAGAATGCGTGATTTCTGTATCATCATTGAGTGTCATAAATGGATACATCATAATAAAGATCTCCTTTCTGAACTTATGTAAAATACTATGTTGGTTCGAAAAACATTTTAGGGCGACATATAATATATTTATTCAGAGAACCATTGACCAGTAGATGCTTGACCAACAGTTCCCTGGGTAAATATATTATATTGTCAATGTACATCTGGCATATCTGCCACTATTTCCTCTTATTTTTTACTGATTCTTTAAATTTGTGAATTTCTTCCTGTTCGGCATCTGTGTAGCAATCGCCTTCGTGATGAGCTGCAATAGTATCGAACTGGCGCGTAGTTTTGTCGAGATTAACATCAATTATATTACTGGATCCATCGTCAACGTATGCGTCAGCTACAGAAGACTTCGACTTTATATCATCCATATTAACATCGATAATTTCAACTTTAGCTTCTGCGTTCTGTATATCAGCAATACGATCAAATTCTTTCTGCAGAACAGTATCTACCATATCTTTACCGTGATCATCAAGTTCACGGTATTTTTTTATTATATTTTCAAATTCTTCCGGGGACGCTTCATTTTTATATAACTGTTTAGTCTCATCTTGAAAAAGGTAATTTGCGTCACAATGTAAAATATCAAACAAATCATACAAAAGAGTTGCGCGAGGGGAATTAACATCTGTTTCCCAGCTTCCAATAGCGCTTTGACTAACACCCAACTTTTCTGCTAAAGCTGGTTGTGTAATCCCCAGTTCTTTACGCTTGTCTCTTAATCTACTTCCAAAACTCATCGTCCTACCTCCTTATATTGAGATATTACTACAAAAAAATGGTACAGTCAATAAAAAACCAGAAAAACTGATAAAAACATATTGACAAACCAGAAAAACTGATATAATATGCAGATATACCAGAAAAACAGGTACAGAAAGGAGGAATACCAGAATGACTATTGCCGAAGCAAATGAACCTTTATCAAATGGATTAAAAATCATCATAGCTCAAAAAGGTTTAAAAAATTTGTATGTTGCAGAAAATGCTGGTTATACACCACAGGAATTAAGTGACATGCTTAATGGCAGACGCTTAATTAAAGCATGCGACATTCCAAGAATCGCAAAAGCTCTGGGAGTAGAAATAAATTACCTTTTTGGAATAGAGAAAGGAGCGTAGTAGAGATGCTTGAAAAAATTTCTACAAAAGAATTAGTAGAAGAGCTGAAAGAAAGAGAAGGTGTAAAAACAGAATATGCCGAACCGCATCAGGATAAGAAGTTATCCGTCAATGGTCCGGCAGTGATTCTGATCATTATTGATTAACCTATACGTTTGTATGGATATCTGCCTTTTATCTGAGATGCTAAATATTTTCCATGAGAAGATGCAGACATAAGCTCACGATAAATAGATTCCGGTACTCCTGAGTACGCGTATAATCCACCGCTATGGAAAGAAACGTACAGAGTTCCGCTCTGGTATCCAATACTTGAAATATTAGAAGATGATACAGGAATCATATTCATTGGTAAACACCACCTTTCTATTAGATTTTCGAACGTTCTAATAGAATGGTACTATAAAAATATTTGTGCATCAATATATAGTACGAAAATGCGTTCTGCACAACGATATATTGTGTTGCAAGCGCCAAATAATGATTTTATACATAAAAACATGGCGATATTATTAGATCAGAAGGAATCAGCGTAAGGAGGTGAGAGAGATGGGAGAAAAAGAAGAAATTGAAAATCTGCGTAGGCAAATATGCAGGTTAAAAACCAGTTTAATGCTTACGCAGATATCAACGATTGTGTTTACCGTTATTTTTGGATGTCAGTGTCTTCGTTTGATTCAGAATTATCATTACCTGCTTCAACAGGTGAGCATGTGTCTTGAGTCTGTGAATACTGTTTATTCAGCTCTTCGACAGTTTCTTTCAATTCTTTGATCGTTTCGGCTTTGCTAGAGGATGAGGCATCTATATTGTGCAGTAGCTGCTGTAACATTTCATTTTGAGAGCGCTGTAGTTCAAGCTGAGATTCTTCTATGCGTATCAAATCGTTTTGATCTTCTTTTGATGAAGCAGATTGAGCAATGGCAATGGAAATTGAAAGAATTGTGGTAACGATAAAACCGATGAGTTCCAGCAAGAAAGCTGTAGGCATTTTTATTCTGCTGTTACCAATAGGAATATATACAGAATCGGGTAGCTCATAAGTTTTAACAGTAGTGTCGTCAACAATTACAAAATCGTCTTCTGATAATCCACCGAGATCTTTTGAGTAATTGGAGAAATCTGAATGGAAAAGTAATTCAGGAGGCACACTCAAAAATTGGTTTTGAAGTTCCAGAAGAGACAATGATTGCTTTAAAGACTCATTTAAATTGTTATATACACCAGTAGTTATATTTTCCCGAACAGTAGCAGTCATAATTTCAGACATTTTGGAGAGTGATTCAGTCAATGACGCAACCATGGTGGGTGTGTATAACCGAAAAAGTTGTCTATAGGGTTTTACTATTTCTTCCTGTAACTGAGCTATTTGATAATTCATTAGATCAGAGTGAAAAATAGTTTGGAAATATCCAGAATAAGAATCTGTAATTTTATTTAAAGAATCTATTAGGTTCTTCATTTCTGGAGTTAAGAAAGGGTTGTTTTTTTTGTTTGTCATTCATAAAAACCTCCTAGGTGAGTATTCAGGCATGGCAGTGCCCTGTAAAACAAGGATAGGAGAACGAATATGAAAAGTCAATGCTGTTTGCAACCGATTCAGACAACAAGGAATCAGCGTAAGGGGGTGAGAGAGTGAGGGTGAAAGACAAGGTCGATGAGACTATCGTGGCTGTATGTAATAGAATCCAGGAAAAAATTAAAGAAGATTCTTTTGATGAGGATAAAAACATTTCGCACATGGTAGAAGCCCTGGCGAAACTGATATCCGCCAGGGCTGGGCTTGAAGTTAATTAATTATTCTTCTGTGGGTTTGTTGATTGTTTTTACAATCGTATTAAAGAAATTTGTAACTTCTTCAGCTGTTGCAGTTGCAGTCGCACGCTTATCAATTAAGTCGTTCTGAATAGCGAGTTCTGTAAATGTTTTTGCAAGCTGATATTTTGCAGATTCATTAACACCCATGGATCATACCTCCTTTCTTTAGACTCAGGCATGGCAGTGCCCTGTGAATAAAGTATAAGAGCTGAGAACATAAAAAACAATATGCACAAGATGATTCGACAGATATCGAGAAAACTTGATAAGTAACCATAATCATAAGAATTTCATACCATATCACAGGGAGGTGAGGCCGTGAAGAAGATAGAGTTTATTACCAGAATACAGGTTAATGGTGTAAAAGAGGAGGTATCAGGTGCAAAAGCATCTGAGATTATCCGAGAACGTGTGGAAAACGCATTGCAGGCAATGAACTATGAGAAGAGAGCTGCCGGATAAGGGCGGCAGGGGGGACAAGCATGAGAAAGATATGGATCATAAGATTCTCTGACGGAACAATCGGCTCCTGCTACGGCGCCCGATCGGGAGCCGCGGAGATAGCAGAACTCCGGAAAGAAGATTATGGAGGATCCTACACGATGGAGGGAGAGATATGACAGAAAAACAAGTCAGCAGATACATAGATCTGGTACACAGAAGAACGTACATTCTTACACATAGTGGAGTCGACTGGAAACCGGAGTATGCTTCTGAGACGGAACAGATCCACTGCGAACTGGAAATATTACGTCCGCTGGTGGAACAACTCAGAAGTAAAACTGCATAGGAGGGAGGTGAGAATGATGGCGAGAGAACTTAACATTTCCCTGATTATAGGGATTGTTGTGGCAATCCTTCCGGTATGGCAATGGGATTCCGGAATAGAGCTTCTGATCAGCGTTTTTACGATCACGGGAATTGCATTTGGAATAATCCTGTGGTTGGAGGATAAGAAGACAAAGAAAAAGAACCCCACAGCGGCAACTGTAAAGGTTCGGTAATTAAATGGTGCTGTATGAAATAACAACTATATTTAGTATATCATACAGCGCCTGAAAGTCAAGATGCAGGCAGGGACCACCTGCTATATTTTTGACCTTTTTTGAGAGCTACAGAGGTATCAAGTACCTCTTGGGAGCTCGATTAAGCGTATTAGAGTTACGACGAGGTGCTTATGAGATACAAGGTACTATGCGGATACATAAGGCAGAGATGGGACTGTGGTGACACAGTAGAGATTGAAGAAAAACACACTGGGAAGTATGGAGCCAGAGGACAGACCAGAGAGAAGAAGAGGAAAGCCACTCCGGAAGAGATAAAAAAACATAATCAGTGGAAACGGGAAAGGGATGTCAGGAGGTTGATCAAGTGGAATTTCCGTGAGAGGGACTACTGGATCACTCTTACATATCCGAAAGATTACAGACCGACGTGGGAAGAAATGAAGGACCATGCCGGAAAACTGGTCAGAAAGATGCGAGAAAAATATAAAAAACAGGGATGGACCTTAAAGTACATATACCGTCTTGCAATCGGATCCAGAGGTGGCAGACACATCCACATCCTGATCAATCGTGAATCCAATGAAAAAACGGCTACAGATCTGATAATCACAGATCTCTGGGAACAACAGTGGGGACACGGACATGTTAATTTCCGCACTACTTACAGCGAGGGTGGATATAAGCAGCTTGCAGAATACCTCACGAAGCCCCTGGAAGAATGGGAACCAGACGAGGTTAAACGATATCATCCATCCAGAAACCTTATCCGCAAGGATCCTGAAGTTGACGAGATTAAAAGAAGAAGTTTGGTTGACCGTGATGGAAAACCAAGGATGCCAAAAGCACCGAAAGGATACTACGTGGATCCGGAAAGCATCGAAGTCGGCATAAATCCGATAACTCATTATGCTTACCGCCATTACACGCTGATCAAGATTAAGAAGAGGAAATAAAACATGTGGAAAGTAGATATCTACCTGGAAACTGACAGTACATTCCAGGGAAAACGAGAAAGAAAATGCGGATATGTCCTCTCTACTATGGTTGGAAACGAGGAAAAGACAAAGGAAAACTTCGGAATCTCGAATGGGACATACCACCAGTCTGTCCTTATGGCACTTATCGAGGCTCTTTCCAGGATGAATGTTTCCTCAGAAATCTGTGTACATACACAGGATAGCTACGTAGCGAGCAGGCTTCTGAAACTGGAAGAGATGGCAGGAGAAGGCTGGCGAGATTCAAAAGGTGAACTGATCAAGAATGCTGCCGAATGGGAGCAGGTCTATCGTCTGATCCATGCTTTTCCAGAAGCACACAAAATGACCGCGCGATTTGAGAAACACAGTTATTCCACGTGGTTACAGGAGATGATGAAGAAGAATGAATGTGGAAGAATTATGGGGCAAGGCCTGGAGTCTGCGACCAGAGCAGAATCCAATGACAATGGAGTTTCTAGGGATGATTGTCCGTAATGGAGTGAGATACAGATATTACAGAGATGAAGGAGGCGAAATACTGTATGACAGCGAACCGGAAGAAGGAAAGCCGGAATGGATGCTCCGCGCTGACAGAGCATCAAGAAAGAGACATGGAATATATTCTTAAAAAATAAAGAAAAAAGGGGAACTATGTATGAGAACAATAGCAATCATTAATCTGAAAGGCGGCGTGGCCAAGACCACATCTAGTGTTAACATTGCTTATATCCTTACTACACGGGGATACAAGGTACTTTTGGTGGATAACGACAAGCAGGGAGACTGCAGCAGGGGATTAAACCGCCGCACCTCAGATGGGGATGGTATTGACCGAATTATGACAGACCGACATCCGGATATGCAGAGCCTGATCCACAACACAGATTATGCGGGATTAGATATTATTACGGCAAATCTCGGACTTTTGACCGCAAACATGGAAGTGACCATGGACCGTGTGAGACCGCAGCAGAACAGATTGAAAAAAGCATTGCAGCAGGTAGCTGATCAGTACGATTTTTGCGTCGTAGATAATGCTCCGGATATCAATATCTCTGTGATAAATGCACTGACAGCCGCGAATGACGTCCTCATTCCTGTAGAAGTAGACGATAACACCCTGGAAGGCATGAACGAGCTCCTGGACCAGATCCAGGAAGTGAAGGAAGAACTGAATCCGGACCTGCAGAACGTCCGCTGCTTTGTGAGCAAGTACCAGAAAGGGAACCAGGCACACATTCAGGGAGCAGAGATCATCAGAGAGCAGTATCCGGCTATGGATACAACAATCCGCTTTTCTGGTGTAGTGGCAAGGAGCACATTCATGCGTATGCCGGTGGCTCTTCACAGCTCCCGATCAGCGGCAGCAGAAGACTATGAAGCACTGGTTACGGAGTACTTGAATATGATCGGAGGTGTACAGGATGGCGAAATTTGATCTCAAAGGAATGCTCTCTGAGCGTTCTGCACAGGAAATAGACCTTCCGGAACAGAAGACGGTCTATCGCAATCCGGAAGACTTGATCCCTTCTAAGGATAATTTTTATTCAACGGAAGACACAGAGAAACTAAAACGGTCGATCAGAGCACTGGGAATCCTTCAGCCACTCCTGATTGAAGAAAGAGACGGAAAAGATTACCTCCTGGCTGGACACCGGAGAAGAAAGTGCTGCCTGGAGCTGATTAAGGAAGGTCTTGAACGATTTAAAAGAATCCCTTGCGTATATAAACCAAAGATTGAATTGAGCGCAGAAACCGAGACAGATGAGATTGTCCGGAAGATGGTGATCATCCAGTCCAACACCTACCGCGAGAAAACTGACTGGGAGAAGATGACGGAATCCCTACAGATGGAAGAACTGGTCAAGGAACTTCGCGAAAAGACAGATCTTGAAGGAAAGACCAGAGAGATTGTATCAGATCTCATTGGAGTATCATCCACTCAGATTGGAAGGTACCACAGTATCAGTTCTAACCTTTCTGGAGAACTTATGGACGCATTCAAACAGAATAAGCTGAACGTATCCACGGCAGCGGAACTTGCCGGCTTGAACGAGAAATATCAGAACGAAGCTTGTAAGCTCCTGTCAGAAGCCGGGCAGGTTACATTGAATGCAGCGAAACTCCTGAAAGCGCAGCAGGAACAGGAAAGAGATATTCCCGGGCAGATGACTATAGATCAGGCACTGCATCCTCATAAGACGGAAGAGATTAACACTCCTGTTCCGGTGGACATCCAGATTGACCGGTTCTACGAATCTCTCCGGAAGAACACAGAAACCTATGTGAAGAAATCAGATCTGAATATGACTACATACATGCTCAGCGCCCTGTACGGAACAGTACGTGTCCGAAACGGACACCTGAACTATCAGGGAAGTAAGGAAGGAATAATCTTCAATGTTGGTTCTGATCAGGAAGAACTGATGAGCTGGACAGACTTCTCGAAGAAATTGATCGAGAAATACGGAAAGAAACAGAAACCGGTCAAAATGGCAGCAGTGGACGAACCCGAAGAACTGACGATACAAGAAGTGATCACAATGTTCCATGATGAGTATCCAGAAATCTTTGCAAAGATGATGCGGGCAATCAGACCGGCAAAAAATAATCAGGAATCAGCATTTATGGCACAGAAAACACTTGCTCCAAACGGATTCCGTGGATTTAGTGGTCCGAGAATGATGAGCTGCGATTTTCGGAGCTTGTCAGCAGGCACGAAATTTGAATATAAAGGAAGAACACTGAATACAAGCTATAGATATTTAGCCAGTCAGGCGAGACTTGTGTACGATCCTTTTTCTCCAGAATTTGATGACTCGGAAGAACACTGCCAACTGGCAGCAGAACCACAAGACGAAAAGCAGCAGAGCGATATTGTTGAATCCGACAAAATCGAAGAACATTTTATTGAAGCCAACAAAACGTCTGGACATTCCGGTGACTCCACCGATATGCTTCCGGAAACGTGGCCGGAATTCTTGAAAGACATCCCGGTGCCGACAGATACAGAATTGATATGCTACCTGTATGACCAGGAGAAAGACCTCAAAAAGATGGTAGAAATTGAAAAAGAAGAGGGGTTGCCACACATGATGATTATGCGACAACGGATGGTTGTAGCTGGACTAAGACTTCTTAAAAAAATGATTGAGAATATGGAGAGATGATTGATGAGAAGAACAGAAATGGACAATATTATCGAAAACATGGCGGAGTACATCTGTGATCATATATGCCAGAAACCGAAAGAAATCACAGATGCGGAAAAAACTGGAAGACTACTGTGCAGAAGAATGCGATATAGGAAGCCATATCTGTAATATCCTGAATCAGTACAACAAGATCAACGATTTTGAGGATTCTGAACTGTACAAGATAATGACAAAACACCGGAACATTGTCTTCTGCAAAGAATGCCAGTATAGAACATACCACGATACCAGCGGATTTGACTTGTGCCGGATTAGCACAGGACTGAGCGGATTTTTGGGAGAAGGTGACGGCTGCAGCAGAGGACTAAAGGTGTCCGAATCGGACACATAAATAACGGGTGCTATCTAAAATCACATATATCACACACAGGAGAGAGGAACTGTATAATCCTCTCTCCGGAAAGGAGTGAAATATGGATCAGGAAGGATTGATGTTTCCGAAAACACAGAAGAAACGAAAGAAAAGAATGAAACATCCCAGGAGCATCCTGCATGAGAAAAATGGAACATGTTATCTCTGCATGATACTAAATGGAAACCATAAGAAACATCTGCTCTTGGATGAGCATCATATATTCGGCGGTCCTAACCGGATCCATTCCGAGGAAGCCGGTCTAAAGGTGTGGCTTTGCTTGGACCATCATACGATGGGAACTCTGGCAGTACATAGATGCCCTGACACCATGAGACTGATGCACCGGATCGGGCAGCAGGAATTTGAGAAGTCACACAGCCGGCAGCAGTTTATAGAAATTTTTGGAAAAAGTTATTTGTGATGATGGAGGAACAGGATGGAAGATAAAACATGTAAAACCTGCGTTGATAATGAGGATGGATTCTGCGACAGAAAAGGAATCCTGGTAGAGGACGATGATCAGTGTACTGATCATAAACCCGACTGGAGAGAATCCATGTTTCGTAATTTCCTGAGAGGACACTGATATGGGGAGAACAGATCTTAGACCAGATATCACAAAAGAAGTTCTGGAAGAATACATACGAAAAGGTTATTCGCAGAACCGTATAGCAATAACTCTTGGTACTACCCAGTCGACCATATTTAACAAACTCAAAAAATATAGTCTTCAGGTTCAAAAGACCAGACCAAGTAACTATGACGAAAAAGCTCTGATCAAACAGCTTCAGAACGGATGGACTACGGAGCAGATAGCGAGATACTTCGGCGTTTGCACCGGCACTGTTGGGAGCTGGATCAGTAAGAACAAGCTTGGAAAATACAGAAAAGCATCACCAAAGAAATTTGATACCAAACTTTGTAGTACCTGTATATATGGCACAGGAAAGAAGACAGACATGGACAGATGCAATTACCTATCCATCACCGGTCATTCCCGAAACAAGGGGCAGCCAGAAGATGGATGTTCTAAATACGTGAAAGGAAGAAAAATACATGGAAGAAAAGAACTATACAACCTGTAGACATATTAAAAGAGTTGGAAACTATGCAATATTCGTAGAATCGACCTGCAAACAGGCAACCATGATACGCGGACAGCTGGTAGTCAGCAAGACCAGATGCCAGAAATGTGATCAGAAGTCAGGAAATTCGGAGGTGGACATATGACGGAAAATCCAGCAAATGGAATAAAAGATGTAATGTGGCACTTCTTAATGGACAAAGGACAGAAAGAGAATATTCCGGCATTGAAAGCCAGTGTATATCGTCTTATTCAGATGACTACGCAGAAAACAGCAGGTCGGCCGGGATATGCCAAGCCAACACATGTATCATGGGATACGCTTGATATGGAGCTGATGAGAATTGTTGTTGAAGCTACTGCATTAGTTTTATCGGGGAGACTGGATGAACTGGAGGTAGAGAAATGAGCGACAGAGATGAAATTTATGATTACATAAAAAGAGAGATTAATCCATACGGAAGACCATTTAAAGGTACTGCTTTTGAATTTGGAGTTAAAATTATGGATTATATCAAAAATATGAGTGACAAAAGCGGTTGGATTCCAGTCAGTGAGAGATTGCCGGAAAAAGACGGAAGGTATCTGGTGACGTTTAAGTATGGAATAAAAGTTTGTATGGTAGGATATGGCTCTTGCAAGAGAACTGTACTAGGATATCCAATTGGACATGGCTGGTATAGCTTGGAAGAAGCGCAATATTATGCGAAGGATGGTATTATTGCATGGATGCCACTTCCAGAACCGTATAAGGAGGATGATTAGAATGGTCATAAGATTAATATACTGGATATTCGAATCCAGAAAGAAACATTGCAGATGCTGCTGTCTGACATGTAAGTATTTCAAAGAATGCAAAATAGGACTGTGAGGTGAGCGCATGACATACAAAAACAGTGAAGGATATCCGGATCCGACATCTGGTAAGGCAATCAAGGCAGCAGGACATATGCCAACACATATTTACAACGCTTATACAGTCTTAAATAACACTGCCGGACTCTTAGACTTGGAAATCACAGGTATCAGAGATAAGAAAACGAAGAAGGAATGGAAACGAGGAGGCTGACATCATGGATAAGAGAATTCTGGAAGAATACATAGATGCATGCGAGGTGATCAAGGAAGCAGAAGCAGAAATCCGTAAACTCGAATCGAAAAAAAGTATCACGGCAAATGAAACTGTATCTGGAAGTAATCCGGAATTCCCTTACAACCCACAGCATTTTAAAGTACAGGGAACGACATATTCTTATTCAGACGATATCAGACTCAGAAACAAGAAGGAGATCCTGAGACAGAAGAAAGAGAAGGCGGAGCAGCTGAAACTGCAGGTTGAAGTCTGGATGATATCAATTCCATTCCGGATGCAGCGGATTATTAAGTACAAGATCTTCGAGGAAATGACTTGGCAGCAGGTGGCAGATCGGATGGGACGGAAGACCACAGAGGAAAGTGTAAGAAAAGAATTTAAAAGATTTTTTGAAAAAAAATAAAGTTTGTCCGTTTTGTCCGATATGTCCGCTTCAAAGATGTTATAGTATATCATGAACGAATTGGAAATATCCAAGACGTTCAGTTTTCTTTTCTCATATGTATCTTCCCCAAAGATATTGATGAACCACAGTCCTGATCTCTGGTGGTGCTCAGATCAGGACACACCGGAACATAGCTCAGTGGTAGAGCAGCTGGCTTACATCCAGCGTGTCGGTGGTCCGATTCCATCTGTTCCGATCGCGCAACTTACGCGCAAGTTTCATAATAAATTCCTTTGAAGAGGCGGAGCCGGCAGCAGGCTCCGCCTTTAAAATATTCAGGTGTCCAACTCGGACACCTTTTATATTGCCAATTTTCATACAGCGTGCACAGCACCAGCACTTACATACTTTAGGCATGGGAATCACTGTATGTAAGTGTTAGCACCTCCTTTCGTCACGGTAGCAATCGGCTGTCGTGTATGGTGCTGGCAGGACTGTATTTCTGAATAAAAGAAAGAAGGTGAGTCTGAGTGACAAAAAAACAGAAGATATTTGCAGATGAATACCTGATAGATCTTAATGCCACAAGGGCTTACAAGGTAGCATATCCGTCTGTAAAGAAGGATGAAACAGCGGCTCAGGCCGGCAGCAGGATGTTGAGAAATGTCAAGGTTGCAGATTATATCCAGAAAAGGATGCAGGACCGCCAGAAACGCACAGAAATAACACAGGACAGGGTTCTAGAAGAGCTGGCAGCCATTGCTTTTGCCAGGGCGACTGATTTTGCAGAGGTAAAAGACGGATGCGTGATCATAAAAGACACGGCAGGACTGACAGAACAGCAGATTAAAGCCATTGCCGGAATAAAAGAAGGCAAGTTTGGTATTGAACTGAAATTGAATGATAAAGAAAAAGCACTGGAGCTTCTTGGCCGTCATCTTGGAATGTTTAGGGACAGACTGGAGGTTTCCGGATTGGAAGATGAAAAGAAGAAACTTGATGACATTCTGGAACAGATGCGTGGTGGTGGATAGTGAGCACTGAACGTCTGGTACTTTCGGAAAAATATAAAGCATTTCTAAGATGCGATGCACCGGTCGAGTTCCTTGAAGGCACGACTGCAGCGGGCAAGACAACCGTCGGTCTGTTTAAGTTTATGTGCAAGGTTGCGGAATCACCAAAGAAACTGCATATCCTGGCAGCAGATGACACCGGAACTGCAGAAAAGAATATCATCAACAAAGACCTTGGCATTTTGGATGATTTCGGAATATTGGCAGAATACAAAGGCAATGGATCCGGAGAATACAAGATGCCGCATATCCTGTTTCATACGTCTTCCGGAGACAAGATTATCTTCGTGATTGGCTATGGAAACAAGAGCAAGTGGAAGGATGCACTTGGCGGTCAGTATGGATGTCTGTACATCGATGAGGTCAATACAGCGAATATTGATTTTGTTCGTGAAGCATCTATGCGCTGTGATTATCTTATAGCAACCCTTAACCCTGATGATCCAAGCCTTGACGTGTACAAGGAATATATCAATTGCAGCAGACCTCTTCCTGAATGGGAAGACGGCACACCGCAGGAAATCAAAGACGAGCTGAAAGAAGAACCAAAACCCGGATGGGTACATTGGTTCTTTTCTTTTGACGATAATGCCGGTCTTCCGGAAGAAAAGAAACAGAGAATCATACAGAATACTCCGAAGGGAACAAAGATCTGGAAAAACAAGATTGAGGGGCTGAGAGGAAAAGCAACCGGTCTGGTATTTCCAAATTTCCTCAGAAAGAAGCATGTTGTTTCTGAGGAATGGGTCAGGTCCCAGATGGCAGCAGGCAAGATCAGATTTAAAAAGTTTACTTGCGGCCTCGATACTTCATACTCATCCAAGTCCCCGGACACGATTGCAATGATGTTCCAGGGGATTACGGAAGACAGGAAGCTGATCACACTTGCTGAGAAGGTATACAGCAACAAAGATCTGGATCAGCCGCTTGCCCCGTCAGATACGGCAGTAAAATTTATAGAGTTTCTGGAAAGATGCCGCAAAGACTGGGGATTCGCAAAAGATACGTTTGTTGACTGTGCAGATGCAGCGACAATCACAGAATTGCGGAAGTATAAGCGACTGCACAGCTGTCTTTATAATTTCGTGGAATCATACAAGAAAGTAACAATACTGGATAGGATCAAGCTTCAGCTTGGCTGGATCCAGCAGGACTGCTATCTGGTTTTAGATACATGCACCAATCATATCTCTGAGATGGAGAAATATTCCTGGGATGATGAGAAAGACGTTCCGGAAGATAAAAACGACCATACGATCAACTCGCAGCAGTATGGCTGGATTCCATTCCGGAATATGATTGGATTTGAGGTGGAGGAACAGAAAAGGTGAAATGGATGGAAAGATTAAATGAAAACATAAAAAAGACTGTCAGGAGCTGGTTGAATGTTCTTCCGGCAAATCCCTTTAACTTCCAGGTTAATGAGATGATGGATTTTGAAGGACATGCGATTCTGAATCGTATCTGGTACAGAGGCGACGGCAATGAGCTTGAGCAGATCTATCAGCAGAATGCAGAATTTGCAGATAAACACAAGTTCTGGGCCAGCAGATCAACACCTGGCATGGATATGCGTAAGATCCACACAGGTCTTCCAGGACTGACAGTTAAAGTGCTTTCTTTTGCTGTTCTTCCGGATATGAACGAATTTGAATTCGAACAGCCGGCACAGGAACAGTTGTGGAAAGAGATTGAGGAAGACAATAAGTTTTATAAAAAGATTGAAAGCGCCCTCAAAGAAACACTGTTTATCGGAGATGGCGCTTTTAAAGTTGCTATAGATACTACGATTAGTGAATATCCGATTCTGGAATGGTATCCGGGCGAAAGAGTTGAATTCGTTTACCAGAGAGACCGGATCCGGGAGATTGTGTTCAAGACACCATACAAAGAAAAGGGCAAAGTGTACGTCCTGAATGAGCGTTATGGATATGGCTACATCATCAATGAACTGTATCTGGATAACAAGCTAGTTGATATCAAGTCTATCAAAGCAACTGAAAATCTGACAGATATCACATTTGATGAATCAATCATGCTTGCAGAACCATTCATGATCTATGAATCAGCCCGATATGAGGGCAGAGGCGGCAGTATATTTGATGGCAAGCTCGACAGCTATGATTCACTGGATGAAACATGGTCCCAGTGGATGGATGCACTGAGAGCCGGCAGAGCAAAGACCTATATTCCAGAATGTCTGGTGCCACATGATCCGGAAACAGGAATGCTGATAAAACCGAACCCATTCGACAATCGTTACTTTGCAGCAGACGGGGATATGCGAGAAGGTCAGAAGAATCAGGTCATCACTGATCAGCCGACTATTCCACATGACAGCTACATGGCATCGTATATAACAGCTCTGGATCTGTGCCTGCAGGGCGTAATCAGCCCATCGACATTGGGAATCGATGTAAAGAAACTGGATAATGCAGAAGCACAGAGAGAAAAAGAAAAGACTACATTGTATACCAGAAATGCAATCGTAAAGGCACTGCAGGAAACCCTTCCGGGAGTTGTTTCAATGTGTATCAATGCAGATAATATTTTGCACAATAAGGGCATTGAAGAAGTAAAGGTCAATATTCCGTTTGGAGAGTATGCGAATCCGTCATTTGAAAGCCAGGTAGAAACAGTTGCCAAGGCTAAACAGGGCGGCATTATGAGTATTGAGCGGTGCGTAGAAGAACTGTACGGCGATACACTGGATGATCATTGCAAGGAAGAGGAAGTTGCCCGTTTAAAGGCAGAGCAGGGAATACAGGACATGGAAGAACCAGCAGTTAACCTGGATGCAGGTAATTTCCGCGTAGATCTGGAAGGTGGTGAAGGTGATGCGGGTAAAGGTAGGACCAAGAATGTACCGAATGAGCCGAAAGGAATACCAGGGAATGCTTCAAATAGCAAAGGAGCAGGTGCCGATGGGTATTTACGCGGTAGAGAAAGCTGATTACGCAGAGCTCCGGAGGGACAAATGTGAAAGTATCACAAAACTGAAGGAACTGACGAGACAGTTTAAGTCACAGGGATTCAAGGTATGGTCAAATGGCAAAGATAAATGATCAATATGACATCGGTACTGCTTTTGAAGCGATTGAAAATGAACTAATCGCGTCTATGATCAGGAACTTCGAGAATCACAAGCAGGAAGAGACAGATGAAAAGAAACACTGGTCCATGTGGCAGGCAGAAATGCTGAAATCTCTGGAAAAGTACAAGCATGACAACCAGAAGAAATATGGCAAACAGTTTAAAGACATCAACAAAAAGATTGAAGCGCTGATCAGCCTTGCAAGATCTGAAGGTGGTATGAACCAGGAGAAAAGGATCCTGGAGGAGATCAAGAATGGATTTCCTGCCAAGAAGATAACTAAAGGCGGTACTGCTGAATTCTTCAAAGTCAATGATCGTAAGCTGGACGCATTAATCCAGGCAACCACAGCAGATATGCAGAAAGCAGAAGCGGCAGTTCTGCGTATGGCAAATGACCAGTACCGTAAGATCATATACAATGCTCAGGTATATGCGAATACCGGCGCAGGAACGTATGAGAAAGCCGTGGACATGGCAACAAAGGATTTTCTTTCAGCGGGACTGAATTGTGTTGAATACGCTAACGGAGCGCGACACACGCTTTCTGATTATGCAGACATGGCAATTCGGACCGCAAGTAAAAGAGCTTACCTGCAAGGAGAAGGCGAAATGCGGCAACAGTGGGGGTTACATCTTGTAATTATGAACAAACGAGGATCCCCGTGCCCGAAGTGTCTTCCGTTTGTGGGAAAAATTCTGATTGACGATGTGTGGAGTGGTGGCAGCAGTAAAGATGGTAAATATCCATTGATGTCCTCAGCAGTGGCAGCTGGGCTTTATCATCCCCGATGCAAAGATTCTCATACTACATATTTTCCGGGCATCACGAAAGTAGATCCGAAATATAACAAGCAAGAGATTGCTGATATTGAAGATACAGCGAAACAGGAAGCTAAACAGCAATATGCTGAACGTCAGGAAAAGAAATTTGGAAGACTTGCAGATTTCTCACTGGATCCAGAGAACCAGAAACAGTATGAGAAGATGCAAAATCGGTGGAAACATGTGCGGATGCGAACTGGTGGTATGGACAGTCGAGAGTATACGGACTTCAAAGATTTGGAAAGGATGCAAGGGTTTGAAGACGTCACGGATGAATGGAAGAAAAAAGCAACACCTAATTCTCATAACGTTGAAGAAATATATAAATACAAAATCAAAGATTCTGTATTTACCGTGGATGGAAAAAATGTTTTGTTGGATTATTCAGATAAGGAACGACGAATTGCTGAGTTGCTGAAGGAGGAACTTGGAGGGAAAATATCTTTGGTTCCAAGGGTATTGAATCCACAGGGAATATCCACTCCAGATTACATATTTAGAGACGAAGCGTTTGATTTGAAAGAATTATCTGGAACGAGTAAAAATCTGGTGTATAACGCAATCGCAAAAAAGAAGAGACAAGCACCAAATTTTATACTTGATATTTCAAAAAGTCCACTGGATGAAAATGAGATTGCCAGGCAGATAGAAGAAATATATTGGTCGAGACACACTATGTTTGTACAAAAAATCATTGTAATCAAAGATGAAAAAATAAGAAAGATATATAAAAGAAACAGGGAGAAATGATGGCCCAACCCAAAATGTGGGGGTCAGGTATCATTCCTCCCTGTTAAGATATCTTATGGATATATTACAACAATATTCATAGAAATGCAATAATTTTAAGAAAGAGAGGATATGAAACATGAAATTTGAAGAAGCGTTAAAAGCAATGAGATCTGGAAGTAAAGCAAAATTACCATCCTGGGGAGGATATTGGTATTGGAGTCCAGAGAAAGAAACAATCATCATACACACAAAAGGCGGACAGGAAATGGATATTCGAGAAACACAGAGCGTTGTATATACACTTCAGAATATCCTTTCTGATGAATGGATTATTGCAGATGAAACCAATTGCCCTCAGCTTGGAGGAGAAGCAACATTTTCCTTCGGAGAAGCAATTAAATATTTAAAAAGAGGAATGAAAGTATGCCGTAAAGGATGGAATGGCAAGAAACAGTATATTCAGCTTGCGACCAGTATTTCTTACAAGACAGCGAATGGTGAAGTTGTGAATTGCGAACATGATGCTATCGGCAATATGGCGATTGCTTTCGTTGGAACATCTGGTGTACAGATGGGTTGGCTTGCTTCCCAGGCAGATATGCTTGCGGAAGATTGGAAATTTGCGGAGGAATAAGAGCATGAAGAAGAAAATTGCAGCAGTAATTGCACTGGTACTTCTGATCTGTATCACAGCTACCGGATGTACAGAAGCAAATCAGGTAAGCTATAACATCTCCAAAGAAGCAGATAACTTCAATGTAACTCGAAAGCTCACAGTTCTGAATGCAAGGACAGATACCATTCTTCTGGAGCTGACAGGAACATTCGCGCTGAAAAACAATAATGCAAATGAATTGGAAGTAATCATTGAAACAGCAGAGAACAAATATCAGAAAGATTATGTGTACTTGAACGATTATACAATGTATGTAGTTGAAGACATTTCTGGAGCATCTGTGGATAAGTACCACTATGAAATCAATTTCCTTCCGGAATTTGGATTTAAAGTAACTCGTGATGACTGATTTTACGCCGGCGCAACGAGGGGAGGTGAAAATAGTGAAGATCAGAGTGATTCATGATTTCTATGACAAGGAAAATGATCTGAAGCTCAGGTCTGTTGGTGATACATTAACAGTATCCAAGGACAGAGCAGAGTATCTGGTAAGAATGAAGATTGCAGAGGTTATCGATCCGAAAGGCGGTGATCCGGAATCTCCCATTGAGGCGCAGGGTTAAGCGTCTTATTTTTATGCCCGAAGGCATTAAACTACGCGGAGACACCGGGTTATCAACTGTTTTTGTGAGACACACGTAAAACTGTATTCGTGCAGACAGCACATAAAAAAACTGTAAAGGAGTATGTAGAAATGTTTAAGAGATTTAGATGCAAAGTACCAATGAACCTGCAGAAATTTGCAGAAGGAGGATCTGGCGATGGTGGGGGAGCAGGTGGCTCAGCAGCAAATGGTGGAACACCACCGGCAGGAGTACAGCAGACACCACAGTTTGATTACGACAAGCTGGCCAGTCTGATCGCAGGAAAACAGACTGTAACAGAAGAATCTGTTCTGAAAGGTTACTTTAAACAGCAGGGACTTTCAAAAGAACAGATGGACCAGGCTATTGCATCCTTCAAACAGCAGCAGGCAGCAAATCAGCCGGATGTTGCCGGAATGCAGAATCAGATCACAGAGGCACAGGCACAGCTTGCAGCATCTCAGAAAGCTGTTCAGGCAGCACAGGTAGAGAGTGCAGCTACAATGATGGCTGTTTCTTTGGGAATCGAAGCAAAGACAATTCCATATATCCTCAAAATGGCAGATTTAAGCCAGGTCATGGGAGAAGATGGAAACATCAATGAGGAATCATTGAAAACAGCAGTAAACAAAGTACTGGAAGACGTTCCGGCACTGAAACCGCAGACGGATGGTAAAACCGGTTTCACACAGGTAGGAACAGGTGGGAATCCGGCACAGCATCCACAGCAGACAACAACTACAAACCAGACAGCAGTACCGACAAAGCGTTGGAATCGTTTTAATAATTAATCAATGTGTCCGATTCGGACACCACAAAAAAGAAAGAAGGTATAATAAATGGCAAATTTAAACTATGCAGAACAGTGGAGTCCAGAACTCCTCGAGATCCTGATGCAGGGAACCCTGACCTCTCCGTTTGTGACCAGCAATGTAAGATGGCTGGATGCAAAAACATTCCATTTTACACAGATGAGTACATCTGGCTATAAAAATCATAACCGTAAAGGCGGCTGGAACACGGGAACTTATGATCAGAAGGATATCCCGTATACACTGACACATGACCGTGACGTTGAATTCATGGTAGATAAAGCAGATGTGGATGAAACGAATGCTACAGCATCTATTCAGAATATTTCCCGTGTATTTGAACAGACATGGGTTGTTCCGGAAACAGACGCGCTGTTCTTCTCTAAAGTTGCTCAGGCAGCTCAGAAAACAGAAGGCTATCATGGATCCACAGCAGCATCCACATACACAAAGGCAAAAGTATTTGGAATGCTGAAAGATATCCTTGCAAAAGGAAAACTCAGAAGATACAAAGCAACTGGCTCTCTGATCATGTATGTAACCAGTCAGATCATGGATGCTCTGGAACAGTCCACAGAGTTTACACGTAAGATCGAGATGACTCAGATCGCAGAGGGCGGTATGGGAATCGAAACCAGAGTGACAGACATTGATGGAGTGCCGATCATGGAAGTTATCGATGATGAACGTTTCTATGATGCGTTCAATTGGGAACCAGAAAGCGGTGGATTTGAACCGCTGAAGAAGGTAGCAGCATCAAGCGGGGTTGAAGCAGTGACAGGTGCACACAAGATTAATGTTCTCGTTGCTTGTGGACAGACCTGCAAGACTGTACCGAAGATCTCCAGTATCTATTACTTTGCACCCGGCGCACATACAAAAGGCGATGGATATCTGTATCAGAACAGATCCTTCTCTGATGTATTTGTGTTCCCGAATGGCCGTGATGGCAAGATTGACAGTATCTATGTAGATGTAGACACTGCAGAGGTTGGCGCCTGATAAGGGGTGATTGAATGTCTTATAAAGCATACGTAACACCAGAGTATTATCTGGATCAATATGAAGGCAGCATCGTCCCTGAAGAAGAACTCTCCAAAGCTCTTAAGGTGGCATCCAGGCACATTGATTCCCTGACCTACAATAGAATTGTAGGCCGGGGATTTTCTTCTCTTACAGACTTTCAGCAGGAAGTTATCAGAGAAGTTGTATGTATGCAGACGGACTTCGAATATGAGAATGCAGATGAGATCAACAGCGTACTGTCATCGTACAGTATCAATGGTGTATCTGCTCAGTTTGGAAGTAGCTGGAATGTATTCACTGATAAAGGTGTTGCTATGAAAAGAGATGTCTACACATTACTGTCTCAGACTGGTTTATGTTGCAGATTAGCGAGGTGATCACATGAGATATCCATGTTTAGTTCCGAAGAGGCTCTGCAAGACGGATATTACCTGTAATTTCGAAAGAGAAGGCCTTAATGAATATGGTGAGCCACTTACGACAATTGAGTATTCTGGAAAATGCAATTACCAGGATAAAGCAAGAACAGTTCTGACAGCAGAGAAGAAATTGATACAGATTACCGGCACAGCGTTGTTTCCGGGTGACATCTGTCCAGATCTGCCGGTTATCTCTGGTGGATCTGCTCTGATCTTCGGAGCGAAGAGACGGATCGAACAGGGAACAAAAGCAAGGAATCCGGATGGAACTGTGAATTATACTGAGGTGATGCTGGTATGAGCAATCTGATCAAAGTGAATTCAGTGATAAAACTGAATCTGCCAAAGATCCGACAGCTGACAGATGCACAAATAACTGCTTTAGAGCAGACCGCAGAAGCACTTCATACAGACGTTGTGCAAGAACAGGTATTTCCACGAGATACCGGAACACTACAGAATGAAAGCACATTCCTGGATAAGTCAGAAAGCAAGCATGGAAAAGTATCAATCGTATCCAGTACACCATATGCCCGCCGACTGTATTTTCATCCGGAATATCATTTCCAGACAGGGGAGAATCCGAATGCACGTGGCAAATGGTATACAGACTGGCTTCCGGGTGGTAAAGAAGCTGATTTCGCGGCTAAGGCATTCAAAGAAATCTATAGGAGGTTGACGGGCGTATGATGTTAGCAGACGTAAGAGATTATATCGATTCTCTTGGCATTGCGGAACACGTGTATATGGGAAAACTTCCAGACAAGGAAGATAAGTCTGTTGGGGTATACAACAGCAAGCATCAGAACGTATACCACACAGCTCTCGGAGGTCCTTCTCTGGAAGGCTACGGCGAGAAATACGTAACTTTGCTTGTCCATTGGAACAAATCCCCACGGGAGACCGAAAAAGCTGCTGTGGAGCTGCTTGAGAAGTTAAGAACTATGAGAGATGCAATTGTAAACAATGAAACGATTAAGTTTTTTCAACCCCTTTATCCAGTCCAGGATGTTGGTACAGATGATGCCGGCATCTATGAAATGGTGATTGAAGGAAATTTTATTTATGAGAAGAAAGAAGGTAATAAAGCATGAAGATGAATCTTCAGAAGTTTGCCGGGAAAACCAATGTATTTCCAGTTTTAGATAATAAATTCAAGCTTGGAGCTGCCAAAGAATCTGCTACAACAGTTGCAGATCTGGAAACATTTTCAGTTTCATTTTCAAATGGTGTAGAGACTTGGACTCCAATGGACACTGAGGGATGGCAGAGAGCGTTAATGACAGCCAAAGCAGTAACTATCACGCTGAGTGGCAAAAGAAATATCGGTGACACTGGCAATGATTTTGTTGCCGGTAAAGCATACAAAAACGGACATGATGCAGAGGCATATTTTGAATGGGAGTTCCCAGACGGCACTACTGTTTCATGGGAAAATGCTGTTATTGATATCAAGAACAACGGTGGCGGCGACTCCACAAACGTTGCAGGTCTTGAATTTGATGTAATCAGCAATGGCAAACCTACTGTAACACCGGCAGCGTAAGCCGTACTCATGGACGAAAAGGAGATTAAAAATGGCAAAGATTGTAAATATTACTGATAAACTGGAAATGGATGGAAATCCGTTTCTGGTTATCAAAGATGAAAGTCTGGAAGTAAATGCGGATGCAGCTACAATGCTGAAGCTTATGGGAAAATATGGAGAGATGCAGGAAGCTGAAGGAACTCCAAAAGATATTCTTGATCTGTATGATCTGATGTTTCCCAAAGAAAGCCAGAAGAAGATTGAGAAGCTTAAACTCAGCTTTAAAGATCTGACAGTACTTGTGGAAGAGGCCCAGAAGCTTATCACGGGCGAAGAGGATGAAACAGAGGGGGAGTAACAGATCCATACTATGATCTGATAGAGGATTATGATCTGATTGTATCTTCTTTTCAGTCACAGTATGGCCTGCGATTGTCAAAGGAAATTCATGAGATGTCTTGGGAGGAGTTCAAACAGATGCTTATAGGTATTGCTCCGGATACAGCTCTCGGAAGGATTGTTTCTGTTCGTGCGGAAGACCGGAAAGAATATCTGGAGAATTTTACACCAGAACAGCATCGGATCCGCAATGAATGGAAATCAAGACATGCAGAATTTATTAAAAATCATACATCAAAAGAACAGATGGAAGCTCAGCTTGATGCTATGAAGATAGCATTTTTACGCATGGCAGGCCTTGGAGGTGATTAAAAATTGAAAGATTAAAAGTAAAATGCCCTTTTTGCGGACATGAGCAGAAAGTACAGTACACCCCGGATGCAAGATGCCGGGGTGTCTTTTTTAAGTGTCAGGCAAGGCACTGCAAGAAAGAATTTGAAATAAAGATAAACCAGGACAAGTAGTGCCACTGTGCCGATGTCCCTGTGACAGAGGCAGGTGGTATTATGACAACGAGTGTAGCTGGTATTTCTTTTGATCTATCTTTTGATGGAAGTAAGATGCTTGCCAGTATTAATACATCTTGCAAAAAAGTAAAAGACCAGTTCGATAAAAGTTTTTCCCAGGCGGCGAAAAAATCAACCAAAGCGATTGAGACTGGAAATCAGGAAATTGATAAGATCCTGAACAACACAGCGCGCACGGCAAAATCTAAGGCAGCAGCAATTGCTTCGATTTACAAAAAAGAAGGTGCGTCATCAAGTGAAGCCTTTCGAAAAGCCTGGAGCCTTATTGAAAGAGACAGCAGAAATGGATCCCATCAGGTAAAAAAACACCTAAAAGAAATTGGTGATCAGTCAAAGAAAACATCCTCTGAAATGGGGGATGATTTTTCAAATGGTTTTGCCTCTTTGAAAAATAGTTTTTCAGGAGGACTGAGTTTAATAAAAAAGGCTGGTGTAATGCTGGCAGCAGCCTTTGGCACAAAAAAGCTGATTGATTTCAGCAAGCAGTGCCTGGAGCTTGGCTCCGATCTGGCAGAGGTACAGAACGTTGTAGACGTTACTTTCCCTCACATGACCGCGCAGGTCGATGAGTTTGCAAAGAGCGCGGCACAGAGTTTTGGTCTGTCAGAGACTATGGCAAAACAGTACACCGGTACGTTTGGTGCCATGGCAAAAGCCTTCGGATTTTCCGAAAAACAGGCTTACGACATGGGAACAACATTGACCGGCCTGGCTGGTGATGTAGCATCTTTTTACAATTTATCGCAGGATGAGGCTTATACAAAGCTGAAATCGGTCTTTACTGGTGAGACGGAATCGCTGAAAGATCTCGGTGTCGTAATGACACAAACGGCTCTTGATTCCTATGCCATGGCAAATGGCTTTGGTAAAACAACCTCGGCAATGACTGAGGCGGAAAAAGTAGCTCTACGATATCAGTTCGTTCAGGACCAGCTGTCTGCAGCACAGGGCGATTTTGCCCGTACGTCTGATTCGTGGGCCAACCAGTGCAGGATTCTGAGCCTGCAGACGCAATCACTCATGGCTACGATTGGACAGGGACTGATCAATCTGTTTACCCCGGTAATCAAGGTGATCAACATTGCAATCGGTAAACTTGCTACGCTGGCGAATGCATTTAAAGCATTTACGGAACTGATTACAGGGAATAAAGCTAGCAATGGCGGCAGTAATGGTGTATCAGAGATAGCTGCTTCTGCAGCAGATGCAGGTGACAGCCTTAACGGTGCTTCTGATGCAGCTTCTAATCTGACTAACAATACCAATAAAGCTGGCAAGGCAGCACAGAATGCAGCAAAGAAAATGAAATCCCTTATGGGATTCGACCAGATCAACAAACTTGATTCGCAGTCCAGTACATCATCTTCAGGAACTTCACCATCGACAGGCAGTACAGGAACGGCAGGGAATGGAGTTGATTATGGAAAGCTTGCTGATGGCGATACAGTCATCGATAAGACAGATGAAAAGTTATCTGCTCTGCAGAAACGTTGCCAGGAACTTGCAAAACTGTTCAAGAAGGGTTTTGAAATTGGATTTGGCGATTCTCAGAAAAAGATAGATTCCATCAATAAATCTGTAAAGAATATTGGTAAAAATCTGAAAGAGATCTTCACGGATACAGCAGTTGTAAATGCGGCAAATCGATGCGCAAATAATATCGCTCTTGCTTTTGGCAAGATTACTGGTTCTACGGCCAGAATCGGGCTTACGCTGGCAGACAATCTTGTTGGAGGCGTTGATAAATACCTTGCAAAGAGCAAAGGTTATATCAAAAAGCGCATTGTTTCATTATTTGATGCGACAGGTGAGATTGCGAAACTCTCAGGAGATTTCAGCGTTGCGCTGGCAGATATCTTTGATGTCTTTTCTGGAGATGATGCAAAGGCGATCACTGCAGATATCATTCAGGTATTTGCAGATGGATTCCTTGGAGCAGCAGATCTAGCGATTAAGTTCAAAAGAGATTTTATATCACTTTTTACTGTTCCAGTCATCCAGAATACAGATAAGATCTCCGGAACGCTGGAAAACATGCTTGGGCGGTGGAGAATTGTATTTGATACTCTTTCACAGAGCGTCACAAATACGTTTGACAGGCTCAATTCGGTTTATGATCAGTATTTCAAGCCTTTTGTAGACTCCATTACACAAGGTATCTCGGATATCCTTGGAACATTTCTTGATGCTTACAATACATACATTTCTCCAATCCTGGATTATCTGGCGGATAAATTCAGTACTGTATGGGCAGAACATATTCAGCCGGCACTGGATGGAATTCTTGAATTGCTTGGTAAAGTATTTGAGAATCTAAAAGCATTATGGGAAACAGCACTGGTTCCATGTATCGAATGGATAGTTAACAATGTAATGCCGGTTCTTGGACCAATCATTGGAGGTCTTGGAGAGCTTATTTTAGATCTTCTGGCAGTTGCAGGTGATGTGATTAAGGGGATTACAGATATTCTGGGTGGTTTCATTGATTTCTGTACCGGTGTATTTACAAATGATTTCTCGAAATGCTGGCAGGGAATTGAAGAAATCTTACAGGGATTCAAGACAATTGCAACATCAATCTTTGACTTTGCGAAGAAATACATCTTCCAGCCATTCATTGATTATGTGAAGGGGATCTTTCGGACAGACTGGTCGCAGAGCTTTGGTCTGTTGGGAACAGTCCTGAATACATTTTTGGAATCCGTGAAGCGTATTTGGGGAGACGCCAAGACGATTTTTAATGGAATCATAACTTTCATAAAAGGTACATTTCATGGAAATTGGAAGCAGGCGTGGTCCGGAATTAAAGATATCTTTAAGGGAATTTTCGATTCCCTTGTGACATTGGCAAAGACTCCGCTGAATGCCGTGATTGACATAATTAATAATTTAATGCACAAACTCAATTCCGGACTGTCTGCGATAGAAAACGCATTTTCTTTCAGCTATGATTTTACCAACCCTATCACTGGAACAAGACATTATGGCCATTATGGAATGTCTCTTCCTAGAGTTCCGACTATTCCGCATCTGGCGAATGGCGGTTATGTGAAGCCGAATACTCCGCAGTTGGCCATGATTGGCGACAACCTGCATCAGGGAGAGGTCGTGGCACCGGAAGACAAACTGAAAAAGATGGCAATTGAAGCAGCTCTGGCAGCAGGCGGAACTGGCGTAAGCAAAGCAGAACTGGAATCAATTATAAATCGTGCTGTGATGCGGATTGTTGCAGCATTGACCGATATGGGATTCTACTTGGACTCCACACAGATTGCAAAAGCAACACAGGAAGCAAAAGCAGCCATGGACATCAGATACAACTCAGTGGAGGTGAAGTGATATGGCAAAGAAAATATTATGGTCCGGGAGCACTACGCTTCCGGCACCAACATCATTGAGCGTAAATGATGAGATCATATGGACATCTGATACCGGTCGTACATTGGCAGGATTAATGGTTGGAGCAGTAGTTGCACAGAAGAAAAATTTAAGTATAAAATGGGAATTTCTGACAGAAGCACAGGTGAAAACGATTAAAAATACGTTGGTTCCAGGATTCTTTCCGTTCTCATTTCGTGATGATGGAATTGATATCACGATACAAAGCTACCGAGGTACGCTGAGCAAAGAACATTTAGGAGATATTGGAGATGGCTTGTATTGGTACAGATCTGTATCTGTAGATATTATTCAGAGGTGACAGGATGATAAAGACAACTGCAGCTTACAAAGAAGCTTTAAAAGAAAAAGGAATATTTCACCACAAAGCGATCATTGATTTCCCAGACGGAAGCAACGACACTGTGGAAGATCTGGATATCTATACATTTCAGATATCTGATGGTACTTCAAACACAAGCAGCTTCGACCTTGGCGCGGCGATAGCACAGCAGTTAACACTGAAGATAAACAATATTGATGGAAGATTTGATGAGCATGACTTCAACGGTGCCGTAATAACTGTGCAAGTAGGGTTGGAATTATTGAATGGGGCTGTTGAGTGGCTAGATAAAGGTAAATTCACGGCAGAACCAGGGGAAGAGTCTGGCAATTCGATATCTGTAAAGGCTTTTGATGATATGACCAAGTTTGATCAGCCGTATTCGCTTAGTAAACTTGTATATCCGGCTACTCTTGGAACCATAGTAAGGGATGCCTGCAGTTGCTGCGGAGTTACCCTGGCATCAGATACAGCAGCTTTTGACAACAATAATTTTATTGTACAGAACCGACCAGATGACTCTGCATTGACTTTCCGACAGGTATTGCAGTGGGTAGGCCAGATTGCATGTAAGTTCTTCAGGATTGATCGATTCGGAAAATTGTCCGCGCGGTGGTACAACACAGATCTCTTGGAAGCGACCTGGGTCCGAAAGGAAGATACAATCTGGGCTGATATTGCTGGAAATGCGATATTAGATTCGGAAGGCCAGGAAATCGGTACGGCCATAGAAATACCGTTAAAAAACGGTAATTCAAATATAATAGATGCTGATAATTCTGATGAGATTCTAAAGATCAGTGATCTTTTAACGGGATCAACGATACAGACAGACGATGTAGTGATCACTGGGATTCGAGTGAATGAGGAAGATGGAGATAGCACAGAGGAAATAACTTACCAATCTGGCGCAGAAGGTTATATTTTGGAGATTTCCGGAAACAAGCTGATCCAGAGTGGCAGTGGCGCGACAGTAGCGGCATATCTGGGTGAACGTTTAAATGGAATACAGTTTCGCCCGATGTCAGTTAGCACACCTGCAGATCCCGCACGGGAAGCGGGTGACCTTGGCCTTGTGATCGATGCAAAAAAACGGTACCACAAAACAATCTTCACAAATGTAGAGTATACGGCTCACACATCACAAAATCTGATATCTGGAGCTGAAGCACCTACACGACTTTCAAGCACACGATACAGCCAGGCTACACAAGTCTATAAGGAACTGCGAGCAAATCTCAAAAGACAGAAAACAGAGTGGGATACTGCATTTGACAATCTGCAGGAAGCGATGAAAACAAAGAATGGTCTTTTTCCAATCCATGAAACAATGGAAGATGGAAGTACCATTCTTTATTTTTGCGATAAACCCGAATTGTCCGAAGCTACGATCGTAGTGAAATTTAGTGCAGCAGGCTGGGGAATGTCAACAGATGGCGGAAAGACCTGGAATTCTGGCTGGCTGGTTGATGGCACTATGATCGCTGCAATACTAAACGTAATTGGTGTCAATGCAAAATGGATTAATGCCGGGGCATTGACAGTAAAAGATTCTGACGGAAAAACTATATTCGAAGTTGACATGGACAAAAAGTCTGTATATATGGATCCTGATATGCTGACTATCGGAGGAATGCCACTATCTAAAAAGCTAGCATCTATGGATGAGAATATTGCATCTGCTAAGAACATGACATTCCAGTTGTCAAACGATATGCAGACGATCACATCTGATGCAGACGGTAATATTCCGGTATTTCCAACGGTCACAACTACAGCGAAAGTTATGTACGGCTCACAGGATGTAACCAATGATTGCAGTTACACGATTACGAAATCCGACAGCGTGACCGGCTCTTGGGATGTCGATACGCACACCTATACAGTCACAGGTTTGAGTGCCGACAATGGCTGGGTGGATATTAAAGCCACTTACCTGCAAACCTTGTCCATCACAAGGAGATTCACAATCGCCAAGCTCAAAGCCGGGAAGAACGGAGTCAACGGACTAGATGGTCTACAAGGAGAAAAGGGCGAACAAGGAGTTCCCGGAAAAGATGGCAAAGATGGAACAAATGGAGTAGACGGCAAGACATCATATTTCCACATAAAATATAGTTCCGTGGCAAATCCGACATCATCCAGCCAGATGACCAAAACTCCGTCCACATATATCGGCACTTATGTAGACTACGAACCGAACGACAGCACAGACCCAAAGAAATACACGTGGTCAAAATTCGAGGGGGCTGATGGTAAAGATGGTATTGCTGGAACGAATGGCACAGACGGAAAGACGTATTATCTACATATTGCCTACGCGAACAGTGCTGATGGAAAGACAGGCTTTTCGGTTTCTGATGGAACTAATAAACTGTATATTGGCCAGTATACGGATACCACCAAGACAGATTCCACTGACCCGACAAAATATACATGGAGTAAGATTAAGGGCGAGACGGGAGCTGATGGAAAACCGGGAAGAACCTACATCATTGAGCCGTCTTGTAACGTGCTGAAACGTGGAGCAGACAAGAATGTCAGTCCAAATTTTTTGAAATTTAACGCATACTACAGAGACGGTGATTCGGCTACCAGATATGCGTATAAGGGCAGATTCGTGATCGAAGAGACTACTGATGGTAATACATGGAAAACCATTTACACCAGTTCAACGGATGAAGATACGGTGACACATTATCTTTATACGATACTGACCAATAGTTCTAGCGAAACTATTTCAAGCTCCAACGGCTCTACTATCGGTATTCCAAGGGATGTCACGAATGTTCGGTGCAAGCTGTACGCATCCGGTGGAACTACAACATTGATGGATATGCAGAGCGTTGCGGTAGTGATTGATGTGGACAATCTGACGCAAGAGCAGATTGTTAAAATTCTGAGTGATGATGGAAAATGGAACGGCTTGTATTATAGAAACGGAAAACTGTACATAAGTTTTAGTTCGGCTATGGGCGGTTCACTATTACTTGGAGGAAAAAATAATTCCGAAGGCTTTTTGAAAATACTGGACAAAACAAATAAAGCAAAAGCCCTTGCTGATTATTCTGGTTTTACGTGTTTTTCGAATTATTCCGAAACTAATGGAGTGGCAGAATATGATGGAATACGCTTTTCTGAGACTGGAATAGAACCAGTCAGTGCGAAAAAAAGCTTGCCAGAACGTCCTGACAATCCCACTAATCCTGACGGTTCAGTTGATATTGAATATTCGGATGGTTCTCCGTGGTGGTCAATCGATATATCGAAAAATTCTGATGGCGAGTCCATAATGTCAATATATGGTGCAGAAAATATAACTGGAGCATATGGAGAATTTGATAGTCTTAATACTGATGGAGGCAACCAACGCGCAGAAGCATTTTCGGTCAAAGATGTATTTTACGCAAAAGAAACAATTACCAACACTGGCGAAGATGTGTTTTATGCGAAATTTGAAAAAGAATTAGCATGTCGGGCGGGGCTTCGTGTCTATAGCCTTCCTACGATCACAAGCGGTTGGAACTGTTATATCGATCAAAATAATTACAAGGTATCTGCGTTAAGTTCTTCTTCCAAACGCTACAAAATCCTCGGAGCTTCGTTGCCAGAAGAATTTATTGAGAACCTGTACAACATCGAACCAATAATGGCACGGTATAAAAAAGGCTACCTTGCAAAAGGAGATGAACGCGTAGACGCAGAATTTCCAATGTTCATAGCAGAAGATGTGGACAAGTATTTTCCTTTGGCAGTCGACCATAACACAGACGGACTTCCCGAGAACTGGAATGAGCGTATTATGATTCCGGCAATGTTCGCAATGATAAAAGCTCAGAAAAAGAAAATTGACCAACAGGAGAAACTTATTAATAAACTTTGTGAAAAGTTAAATATAGAATGAATTATGAAATGGAGGTACATAAATGTCAGTAAAGCAAGTACAAGCCATTGTAAATGGTCAGACTTATACCCTTACTTATAACAGTAATACGGGTAAATATGAAGCCACAGCAACAGCACCAAGTAGGTCTAGTTACAGCCAGAGTGGACATTATTACGGAATAACAATCAAGGCAACGGACGACGCTGGAAACGTGACCACCAAAGATGCGACAGATTCCGCAATCGGTAGTTCACTGAGATTAACCGTTAAAGAAAAGGCTGCACCGGTAATCACGGTCACCAATCCAACTGCATCCGCAACACTTACCAATAACAAACCGACTATCACATGGAGCGTCACAGATGATGATTCTGGTGTTAATCCGTCTACTATCGGTATCACAATCGATTCCGGAAGTAAGATTACTGACGGCATTACAAAGACCGCTGTAACCGGTGGTTACAATTGTTCGTACACACCGGCAACAGCGCTTACCGACGGTTCTCATACCATTAGGTTTGACGCATCCGACTACGATGGAAATGCTGCTTCTCAGAAATCTGTAACGTTCAAGATTGACACCGTTCCACCGACACTGAGCGTAACCTCTCCGTCTGATGGATACGTTACCAACAAGAGCACGATCACTGTATCTGGTACAACCAATGATGCAACCTCATCTCCTGTTACGGTAACGGTCAACGGCGCATCTGTAACGGTTGGTAGCAACGGAGCATTCAGCACTACGGCCACATTGTCCGCAGGAACAAATACAATTAATATCGTTGCGAAAGACAGTGCCGGTAAGACAACAACCATTACCAGAACTGTCAAGTATGACCCGAACCCGCCGAAGATCACAGTCGCAAGTGTAACGCCTAATCCGGTCGATGCAGGCAAGACTTACGTGATCTCCGTAACAGTTACTGATGACTGATGATTACAAGAGTATATGGCTCGTGTAATGAGTTCACTATTGAGTTCCAGAGACGAGAGGGATCGGATCTCGAAATCTGGGACGCAATAGTCCCTGCCGATAAAGATGGACAGTACGTCATAGAAGTCTATGCAGAAAGTAGTGGCGGCTTAACAGCTTATGCCGCCACTGTACTGTTTCTGATATTAGGGCACGAAATTGCCGGAAAGCTCGTGCCACGAGGATACACGGCAGAATCAGAGAACATTGAATACAGTTCATTGTTGAATCTGAACCAGCTGACGGCAGAGATTGTAAAGCAATGTTTCAGCGGACATAAAATATGCTGAAAGGAGAGAGGACATGGCAATTAGATACGTAGATAGCAATACAATAATGGATTTGGGAGAAAAATCCGATTTAAAAGTAAAGTAGAGCCGGTATGCGGTGTAGACATCCCTTTTTCCATCATTTCAGCGGATTACGAATTGATTTTCGTTGATACAGATGCTGAAACAGAGACTGTAGAAGATCAAGGAAACTGCAATATCAACGAGCATACGCTAGATGCGTTAATTGAGCCACAAAAAACAGGAATCTATTGTCTGAGATTCATATATAAAATTGCAGATGAAACGTGGGTAGATAATTATAAAATCAAAGTGAAAGGGTGATATGCATGGCAGATGCAAACATTTATATAGCCGGTGCAAGCATAAGCCCTACATCAGTTCAGACAGGGGCGAAATATGCGATTGCTGTTGATGTTCGGAACGTCCAGTATGTATTAGGCACAAGTGATGGCTCAGCACTTGCCACTTCTGGTGGTTCGATGCTGAGAGTGAAAGAATAGAGGTGATTATATGGCAGAATCATTAAAAACAATATTAATGTCGGCACTAACCGCAAAGGCAACACCGGCAGAGACCGATACCATGATTGTCGGTGAAGGAAATGTATTAAAGAAAATAACGTTTTCACAACTGTTCACTTATTTGAAAGATAAATTGGGAATCAATACACTAAACACGAATTTAGGAAAAACTGCTCGTTTTTATGCTGTAGATAAATTTTATGTACCTGGAAGCTCTGGTGATTATTCAGGGCTTGCAATCGGTGGGACTGCATGGAGCAACATTGTTGGAGTACAGTATGTGAGTGCAACTGATTATAAACATTACTATACATTCCCCAAAGGCACATATTTAGTAAATATCAACCTTTTTGCAAATCTTGAAGCATCAACTTCAAATGTTCTGGGGGTGGCATTACATATCGAAGTAGATGATAAAATGATAGCGAATCCATGGTTTAGAATGATTGATTCATATCAAAGCATTTCTTATCCTGTTATCATCAGTGGAAGTAAGCTCAAAGTCACCATGTACTCAGGAAAGACAATTGAAATTGTAAATAATGCCAATCTTTCATATATTGATTTTATGAGATTGAATTAATCAACATACAATACTCCAATGGTAACAGCCCTATTAGCACAAGAACTGCCATCGAAATCATTACAAAATGCATAATAAGCTCCATTGTAGTACCCAACTGCTGTGATTCTAATATTTCCGTATAATGGGAATGCGCCCAAAATCTGATGACCGTCCTTTGAAGTATTTAAAAATACGTTTCCTGATGCATCTGTGTTGACATTATAGATTACATATCTTGGACAAGTGTTTATCTTCGTGTTTAACATCTGTACCCATGCTTTATAATTGAGGTACGGGAGGTGCTGATAATGGAGACAAGGCAAATGATCATACAATCAGTAATGCAAGTATTAAAGAGCAAAGTGGATCAGGAGATACTGGATATAGTGCAAGATGCGCTTACGATCGAACTGAATCGTTATGAAGTCCAGGAACGAACAACAGAATTATCTGTCGTAGATAATAGCGCAGTAGGAATGTTACGCAGGTATATTGCCACCAAAAAAATCGAAGGCAAAGCAGAGTCTACACTGAAAAGATACTGGGAACAGAACCTGCAGTTAATACAATTTCTCGGCAAGGATCTGAACAAAATTACTACAGATGATTTAAGACTGTTCATGGCATGCCGACGGCAGCAGAATAAGGTAAGTAATAGAACTTTAGATGGGATGAGAAGATGCTACAGGAGCTTTTTTACATGGCTAACAACGGAGGGGCTGATAGAAAAGAATCCCTGCATAGCATTAAATCAAATCAAATGTCGCAAACAGATAAAAAAGCCTTATACAGCTGTTGAACTGGAATTGCTTCGGAAATCCTGCGAAAATATACGTGATCTTGCGTTAGTAGAGTTTTTATATTCATCCGGATGCCGTGTATCTGAGATATCCAAATTGGATATCTCAGACATAAATATGGAAACGGGAGAATGCTGTGTGATCGGGAAGGGGAATAAGGAGCGGATCGTATATCTTACAGATATTGCGTTACTATATTTAAAAAGATATCTGGAAAAAAGAAAAGATAGTAGTGTTGCATTATTTGCCGGAAAGGGAACACCACGTCTGACAAAGGGTGGAATAGAAACTTTATTAAAAAGAATTGGGAACGTGGCAGGAGTAGAAAATGTGCATCCGCATCGTTTTCGACGTACACTTGCGACCAACTTATTAGATCGAGGCATGAGCATACAAGATGTAGCAGTTATCCTGGGACATGCAGATCTCAAGACTACCCAGATTTATTGTTTTATCAATCAAAGTAATGTAAAAAATGCATATCGTAAATATGCAGCATAGGTAAATAAACATTGTTTTACTCCGGGGGAACTCCGGAGCTTTTTGCATGCAATAAAATAAATAGAAAGGAAAAAGATAGAAGGATACTAAACACGAAGTTAACAGGTAGCTCTTTTACTTATAGTGAGATGGGTGGTGACTATAACAACAAACTTGGCGGCGCATATTGCATATACAATAATGATATAGTATTTGCTCATTTAACTTTAGCAATTCCTGATGGCCTTGCTAATGGTACTCTACTAGCCACATTTCCAAATGGAGTAAATTTAAAGACTTCGTTAGGAATAGGTGTAAATAGTGTTACAGGCACAATTAGCACCATCAATGCTATTAATAACTATATATATTCAGCAGGAAGTATGCGTGCAGGAAATTACATTCTTGATATGCCATTCAAACGTGCTTAAAAAGTGTTATGCTCGTTTCAATACAAGATCAATAAAGTAATTTCCTTGTGGAAATGTCGGATTCGCATACACAATATTGTTTTCTATTGCTATTGAAGCTATATTACCTGTGGTACTGACAACTCCAATATTAGGTATTGCTTGCACTTTTATATCGGATGGTAATATTGCAAGCGTATCCTTTGCAGCTAATGTAACTGTCGAGACACCAATATGTATATACACAAACTGTGAATTATAGACACAGAAAGTTGTACCGAGTGCGTGCGCAACAGAAATATTAGTTGTCAAATTCGTGTTTAGTATCCTTCTATCAAGAATTGCATATGTTAAGAATCCGAGCAGAGCCATAAGGCTCTTATTTTTTGTACAAATTTGCGCTGGCGCAATGCCGAGAAAGGACAAGAATATGAAAGAAAATTATATCAAAGCATTTTTCACCGGACTATTCGCACTGATCAGCTCAATGCTGGGCATACTTACAGTTCCGGTACTTCTGATGGTGGCATGCAATGTGCTTGACTATGCTACCGGATTGATGGCATCTACATATCGGTCACAGGATATCAATTCCTATAAAAGCATCAGAGGAATAATGAAAAAGGTATGCATGTGGCTTTTGGTAGTGGTGGGAGCAGTGATAGATCAGCTGCTTTTGTATGCTTCACAGACTGCAGGTATAACATTACCATTTACATTCCTGGTGGCCTGCATTGTAGCGATCTGGATTATCTGCAATGAAATCATCAGTATTTTGGAAAATATCAAAGATATGGGAGTAGCGATTCCTGGATTCCTTCTGCCAATCGTGGAGCACGTGAAGTCACAGGTAGAGGACAAAGCAGATATCAATAAAGATTCAGAGGGCGAGTGATCGTCCTCTTTTTTGGAGGTACAAATAAATGTTAAAGATCATGGGACAGGCTCAGGCATCCGTAGCACAGATGCAGGCCTATATCAAAAAAGTAAATCCAAAGGTAGCCGATTCAGTTATTAAGATGATTCCGCTGTACATTTCGGAAGGAGCTGTTGAGGGAGTGCGAGGCGATATTGCATTTGCTCAGTCATGTCTGGAAACAGGTAATTTCACTTTTTCCGGAAGTGCAGTGACTTTGAGTCAGAATAATTTTTGCGGAATGGGTGTGATTAAGAATGGAGTCAAAGGCAACAGTTTCAAGACACCACAGCTTGGTATCCGGGCGCAGGTTCAGCACCTGCAGGCATACGGCTCTACAGGCAGGCTGAAACAGACTGTTGTGGATCCACGATACACCTATGTAACCAGAGGATGCGCAGAGTATGTGGAATATCTCGGCATCCAGGAAAATCCACAACATTATGGATGGGCTGCCGGAAAGGACTATGGAAAGAAGATTATCACAATTCTGAATAGTATTCTGACTATGAATTCCGGAACATCCACATCAGGAAAGGAGAACACAGTGAAAGTAAACATCAAGAAGATGATCAGCAAAAAGAACTGCTATATCGGTCAGAACAAACCTGCCTATGTTGTGATTCACGAAACCGACAACTGGAGTAAAGGAGCGAATGCCAGAGCACATGCTCTTGCCATGAAGAATGGAAACCTTGCCGGTACAGTCCATTATTATGCAGATTCTTCAGAGATTTACCAGACGCTGGATCATAGTGATGGTGCCTGGGCCGTAGGCGATGGAAAAGGTAAGTACGGCATCACAAACCGTAACTCTATCAACATTGAAATCTGCGTAAATCCGGAATCCGATTACTATAAAGCTGTAGATAAAGCGGAGCAGTTGGCTGCATACCTTCTGAAGCAGTATGGATGGGGAACGGACCGTCTGAAACGTCATTACGATGCATCCAGGAAACATTGCCCGCGTAGAATCCTTGATGAAGGGCTCTGGCCGGGATTCGTAAAGAAGACTGCGGCTTATATGGGCGCAGGCAATACATCAACCAGCACAACAAACAAAACAATTACTACATCAACCACGAAAGGAGCAGGCTATATGTTTAATCCGGAACTTGTAAAACTTGGAAGCACAGGAACATCAGTACTTTTACTTCAGGAGATTCTGATCGCGAGAGGATTTAAGGGTAAAAACGGGAAATCACTGACTTTATCCAGAAAGGCAGATGAGAATACAATCTATGCGCTCAAAGCTTATCAGAAGTCCAGAAAAGGAGTACTGGAAGTGGATGGAATAGCTGGAGAGAAGACCTGGAAAGATCTGATTGCGATCTAAAAAGAACTCCCGGCAGGTACCCATCTGCCGGGAATATTGTATCATCTGAAAAATGTCGATTTTTGGTATTATAGGGTATTGAAGTCTGGTGGCCCGGATGGCGAGATCGGAGCATCTATGCGTTATCTTTCTCAGCGTTTTACTATGCCAAATCGCATGGCCATGGCAGTGCTGAATGATATTGGCACTGAGGAACTGGCACACCTGGAAATGGTTTCCACGATCGTTCATCAGCTGACAAAAGATCTCTCTATGGAAGAAATTGAAAAAAGTGGTTTTGGGCCATATTATATTGATCACACAGTAGGTGTATGGCCACAGGCAGCCGGTGGAGTTCCTTTCAATGCATGTGAATTCCAGAGTAAAGGTGATCCGATCACAGATTTGTTTGAAGACCTTGCTGCGGAACAGAAAGCCCGGGCAACGTACGATAATATTCTTCGAGTTGTCCGTGACATTCCTGAAATTGCAGATCCGATTCGTTTTCTACGTGCGAGAGAAGTCGTACACTTCCAGCGTTTCGGGGAAGCACTTCGTTCCGTACAGGAACAGCTGGATGCGAAAAACTTCTATGCATTCAATCCGAGCTTTGACTGTCCATGTGAGGCGTCCTGTAAAAATTCATAACAACAAAGAAATATCAAATAAGACCTGGGAGGATTCTTCCGGGTCTTTTAGGGTAAATACAGGATTTTACAATTCCTTTCATCCATGTTATTATGACAACGCATTAAATATGAAAGGAAAACGATCATGGAAGTTCTGACGATTGGGATTTTCTGTGCTTTGCTCATTATATGCATCATAACGGGAAAATCTATATTATATGCTCTTCTGGCAGGTCTGATCATTTTCGGCCTGTATGGAAAAAAACAGGGATATAGCTGGAGACAGATTAGCAGGATGGCATTACAGGGAGTCTGGAAAGTAAAAAATATTCTGCTCACATTTATACTGATCGGAATGCTGACAGCACTTTGGCGACAGGCTGGAACAATTCCTGCAATCATCTGTTATACCGTGCATCTGATAAAACCATCGACATTTTTGCTGATGACATTTCTTCTGAATTGTCTGATCTCAGTCCTGACAGGAACTGCTCTTGGTACGGCAGCTACGATTGGCGTTGTATGTGCAACGATGGCTTCTGCACTTGGAATTCCTTCATGGATGACCGGTGGTGCAATTCTTTCCGGGGTATATTTCGGAGATCGTTGTTCTCCTGTTTCGACAAGTGCACTTCTGGTGGCGGAGCTGACGGAGACAGGTATCTATACAAATATAAAAAATATGATCAAAAGTGCATTGGCACCATTTACCATTACCTGTATTCTTTATCTGACTGTCAGCATACAGCTTCATGGAAAAACAGAGATGCCGGATCTTGGACATGCTTTTGGCAGTGAGTTCCGGCTCAGCTGGATTGCATTGCTGCCTGCAGCGGTGATTCTGCTGTTGTCTGTTGTGCAGGCAGGGGTGAAAATCGCGATGATCGCCAGTATAGTTACTGCAATTCCTGTCTGTATTGGCCTTCAGAATATGGCATTTACGGAACTTCCTGAACTTCTTCTGAATGGTTTCCATTCTACAGATGTGACGGTAGCGGCAATGCTGAATGGAGGTGGTATCACTTCGATGTTGAAGGTTGGAGCAATCGTATGCATTTCTTCATCTTATTCAGGTATTTTTCAGGCAACAGGAATCCTGAATGGATTTCAGAAAATGGTCTGTTTGCTTGCCGACAGGACAAAACCATATTTTGCAGTGCTTGTCACATCAATCCTGACAAGCGTTATGGCATGTAATCAGACACTGGCAATCATGCTTACAGATCAGCTCTGCAGCAGAACAGAACCGGATAAGCTGCGTTTTGCCAATAATCTGGAGGACAGTGCAGTGATCATAGCACCTTTGGTGCCGTGGTCGATCGCGTGTGCTGTTCCGCTTACAGCAGCAGGTGCACCGGGATACAGCGTCTTATTTGCAGTGTTTTTGTATCTGCTTCCGTTGTGCGATTTAGTGTTAAAAAAATAACTGCCCTATTGTAAATTGACCAAAATAGTGGTATTCTGTAAGAAATTGAATAATAAAAATAACAGGTGCTGATGTTAGATAATCAAATAGCCTTCAGTTAAAAGGGAAACAGGTGTAAGTCCTGTACGATCTCGTCACTGTATACAGGGAATGCAGAATCATGTGTGTATGCACAGTCACTGGGAAACTGGGAAGACGATTCGGGTGTATTGATCTGTAAGTCAGGAAACCTGCCTGCTATTGGTACGGGGATTTTAAATTCCGGATCACGAGTAATTGGTTGTACCATAATCCAGAAACTCTAGCCCGGTGCAGGAGTTTTTTTATTGGGAAATATAGTATTTCTCCGAAAAATATTTTTTGACCAGGCTTGCTGCCGTACTTTGTTATTCATTTTAATTTTCATGAGAAAACAGGTACAGGAGGAAAAAAACATGAAAAACAAAACTGTAAAAGCACTGGCAATTGCAATGACTGTAGCAACAGTCACAATGATGGGATCTGCAAGCATCTACGCTTCTGATGACACTGCTGAGACAGCAACAGAAGAAACAGCAGATGATGCAGAAACAGCAGATGATGCAGAAACAGCAGATGATGCAGAAACCGCTGATACAGAAGAAGCTTCCGATGATGATCAGAAAGCAGCAGATGAAGTAGCAGCACTGATCGACAAGATCTATGTTCAGGAAAGAACTGATACAACAGATGAAGACTGCAAAGCTGCCAAAGAAGCATGGGATAAACTGACAGACGCTCAGAAGGAACTGGTTGAAGGCGAAGAAGCTGATCCGGATTACTTCGGACGTGACACTGGTGATGCATCCAAAGATGATCCTCGTAACCAGGATGAAATCGGTGAGAACGAACTTCTTGTTGTAAGCTTTGGTACATCCTTCAACGACAGCCGTGCTGAGGATATCAAAGGAATCGAAGACAAACTGCAGGAAGCATATCCGGATTGGTCTGTAAGACGTGCATTTACAGCACAGATCATCATCAACCATGTAGAAGCAAGAGATGATGAAGTGATTGACAATATGCAGCAGGCACTTGACCGTGCAGTTGATAATGGCGTAAAAAATCTTGTTGTTCAGCCTACACATCTGATGCATGGTGCTGAATATGATGAAATGACAGAAGCAATTGATGGATACAAAGATAAATTTGAATCTGTTGCGATCGCAGAACCAATGCTTGGTGAAGTTGGTGAAGATGCTACAGTGATCAACGATGACAAAAAAGCGGTTGCACAGGCTATCACAGATGAAGCTTGCAAAGAAGCTGGATATGACAGCATGGAAGCAGCTGCAGAAGATGGCACAGCATTTGTATTCATGGGACATGGTACTTCCCATACAGCAAATGTAACATATGATCAGATGCAGTCACAGATGGATAATCTTGGATTTAAAAACGCTTTCATTGGAACTGTAGAAGGTGAGCCAGAAGATACAGAATGCCAGGCTGTTATTGCAAAAGTTAAAGACGCAGGATTCAAGAAAGTTGTTCTTCGTCCGCTGATGGTTGTTGCTGGTGATCATGCAAACAACGATATGGCTGGTGATGATGACGATTCCTGGAAATCTCAGTTCAATGCATCTGGTGCATTTGACAGCGTTGACTGCCAGATCGCAGGTCTTGGAAGAATTGAAGCTGTAGAGGATCTTTACGTAGAGCATACAAAAGCAGCAATTGATTCTCTTGGAACAGCTGATACAGCTGAAGAAACAACAGATGATACTGCAGAAGCAGCAGATGACACAACAGATGGTGCAGAAGAAGTTACAGACGATTCTGCAGCAGAATAATGTAATGTGTAAATAATTTATGCAATAAACGGGACTGCCCGGAAGGCTTGATTGTCTTCCGGGCAGTTCCTGTAAAATCAGGAGGATTTATATTATGAAACGTTCAGTGGCAATGATGGCATGCGTATTAAGCGGAGCTATGGTACTCGGCAGTTTCAGCCCGGTTATGGCAGAGACAGGAGCAAAGGCAGTTTCTGCAACAGTGACAGATTCAAAATCATCAGATGATAAAAAGGATGATGCAAAAGCTGATACAGCGGACAAAAAGGACGATGCAAAGGATACGGTGCTTGAAGACGGTACTTACAGTGCAGAGTTTGATACAGACAGTGGAATGTTTCATGTAAATGAAGCAAATGACGGTAAAGGAACGTTGACAGTCAAAGATGGTAAGATGACGATCCATGTGAGCCTGAATTCAAAGAAAATCGTAAATCTTTTTGTTGGAAAGGCAGAAGATGCCCAGAAAGACGGAGCTGAGATTCTTGAGCCGACAACAGATGAAGTAACATATAGTGATGGATATAAAGAAGAAGTTTACGGATTTGATATCCCGGTTCCTGCCATTGATGAAGAATTTGATGTTGCTTTGATCGGAAAGAAGAACAAATGGTACGATCATAAAGTAAAAGTAACAAATCCTCAGAAAGAAGCCGATGCCGAAGCTTCTGACACAAAAGAAACCGATACAAAAAAAGTGACAGCTGAAGATCTGAAACTGGAAGATGGTGACTATACTGCAGATGTGAAGCTGGAAGGTGGATCCGGAAAGGCTACAGTAACCTCTCCGGCTGAATTTACAGTTAAAGATGGAAAGGTAACTGCATCAGTAGAATGGAGCAGTCCGTACTATGATTATATGCTAATTGGTGATGACAAATATGAACCAGTCAACAAGGATGGAAATTCTGTGTTTGAAATTCCGGTAGATGGTTTTGATTATCCTATGGAAGTCACAGCGGACACCGTTGCAATGAGTACTCCTCATGAGATTGAATATACTTTACAGTTTGATTCCGCAAGTATTAAAGAGGCAGAAAAATAAAAATGAGAAAAACGTTACGCATTTTTTTATGCGCAGCATTGAGCGCATCAATGATGCTGACTGTACCTGTATGGGCTCAGTCAGCTGATGAAAAAGAGACGACAGAAAGTAATGCCGTCAGACAGGACCTGGCTGGCTTAAAATATGATCACAGTCTGGAACTTCAGTATGCAGATCAGTTTTCAGTAGATTATTATGAAGATGGTTATGCACTTATCACAATTGCAGGAGATGGGCAGTTTCTTCTTGTTCCGGAAGGAAAAGAAGCTCCGGAAGGCCTTGACAGTGATATTGCAGTTATTAAACAGCCACTTGATAATATCTATCTTGTGGCAACATCGGCAATGGATCTTTTCTGTGCATTGGACGGGCTGGACAGCATCAGTCTTTCAGGAACCAATGCTGACGGATGGTATATCGACGAGGCTAAGAAAGCACTGGAAGATGGAAGTATTTCTTTTGCTGGTAAGTACAGTGCACCGGATTACGAACTGATTTTGTCTAAAAATTGTGATCTGGCGATTGAGTCTACAATGATCTACCATAAACCAGAAGTAAAAGAAAAGCTTGAGCAGTTCGGGATCCCGGTTCTGGTAGAGCATTCAAGTTACGAAAGTCATCCGCTTGGCCGTACTGAGTGGTTGAAGCTATATGGGGTTCTTCTTGGAAAAGAAGAACTTGCAGACAAACTTTTTCAAGAACAGGTTGATAAACTGAAAGCAATAGAGGACAGTGAATCTACCGGAAAGACAGTGGCTTTCTTCTATATCAATTCAGTAGGGGCTGCCAATGTTCGTAAGTCAGGAGATTATGTATCCAAGATGATCGAACTCGCCGGTGGAAAATATATTTTCAGTGATCTTGGAGCGGAGGATGATAACTCTCTTTCCACAATGAATATGCAGATGGAAGAGTTTTATGCCGGAGCTAAGGATGCGGATTATATCATCTACAATAGTACGATCGATGGTGAACTGACAGATATCAGCCAGATGCTGGAGAAGAGTTCTCTGCTTGCCGATTTTAAAGCAGTTAAGGATGGAAATGTCTGGTGTACTAATCAGAATCTGTTTCAGGAGACAATGGAACTTGGAACAATGATCGAAGATATTCATACCATGCTGACCTCAGATGATCCAAATCTGGATACACTGACTTACATGCATAAATTAAAATGATGAGAGGAAGTAACATGCGGAAGAAATTACATTTCAGATACTGGCTGTCTTTTATAATACTGATAGTGCTTCTGCTGGTCTTTATATTCTGGAATATCAATTCAGGAAGTATTTCTATTTCACTGAAGGATATATTTCAGATACTGTTCCACAAAAACGGAGATGAAACTGCTTACAATATTGTCTGGGAGATAAGACTGCCACGAATACTGGCGGCAGTGATTCTCGGAGGAGCACTTTCAGTATCAGGGTTTCTTCTGCAGACATTTTTTGGAAACCCGATCGCAGGTCCTTTTGTACTTGGTATTTCATCAGGTGCAAAACTGATCGTGGCACTGACAATGATCTATCTGCTGGGAAAATCTATGGTAGCTACTTCAGGACTGATGATTCTGGCTGCGTTTACCGGTTCTCTGATATCCATGGGATTTGTGCTTTTGATCTCACGAAAGGTAAAGCAGATGTCCATGCTTGTTGTAAGTGGTATTATGATTGGATATATCTGTTCTGCAATAACGGATTTTGTAGTCACTTTTGCAGATGATTCCAATATTGTAAATCTTCATAACTGGTCACTGGGAAGTTTTTCCGGAACCAGCTGGGATAATGTTTCTGTGATGGCAGTTGTGGTGTTTACTGCACTTTTTCTTACATTTTTAATGTCCAAGCCGATCAGTGCATATCAGCTTGGCGAGGGCTATGCACAGAATATGGGAGTAAATATCAAAGCATTTCGTATTGCCCTGATCCTGCTTTCCAGTATTCTGTCAGCCTGCGTGACCGCTTTTGCCGGTCCGATCTCCTTTGTTGGAATTGCGGTACCACATCTTATAAAAAGTCTTATGAAAACATCCAAGCCGCTTCTGGTTATTCCGGGATGTTTTCTTGGAGGCGCTGTATTCTGTCTCTTCTGTGACCTGATCGCAAGAACTGCTTTTGCACCGACAGAACTCAGTATCAGTTCTGTTACTGCAGTATTTGGAGCTCCGGTTGTGATCTATATTATGATTCGAAGAAAGAGGATGGCCTGATGGGAGAATATTTTGTTCATTCTGAACAGATGACAGTAGGATACGATGGAAAGCCACTGATCCGTGATATTGAAATTCGATTGAACCGGGGAGAAATCCTTACTCTGATCGGACCGAACGGTGCAGGAAAATCGACAATATTGAAGAGTCTTACCAGACAGCTAAAGCTGGTGGGAGGAACTGTGTATCTGGATCAGAAACTGATGAGTCAGATGTCAGGCAAGGAAGTCGCACAGAAGCTGGCCGTTGTAACGACGGAGAGAATAAGACCAGAGCTTATGACATGTGAGGATATTGTTGCAACAGGACGATATCCGTATACAGGTACGCTGGGAATCTTATCGGAGGGTGACTGGGAAAAGGTACATAAGGCAATGGAAATGGTCCATGCACTGGATTTTAAGGACAGAGATTTTACCGAGATCAGTGATGGACAGCGACAGAGGATTCTGTTGGCCAGAGCAATCTGCCAGGAACCAGAAGTGATTGTTCTAGATGAGCCGACTTCCTTTTTGGATATTCGTCATAAACTGGAACTTCTTTCTATATTAAAGAAGATGGTTCTGGAACATCACACAGCTGTGTTGATGTCGCTTCATGAACTTGATCTGGCTCAGAAAATATCAGATTATGTGATCTGTGTCCATGGTGACCGGATCGAAAAATACGGTACACCGGAGGAGATTTTTACATCCGAATATATCCATCATCTTTATGGAATTACAACGGGAAGCTATAATGCTTCTTTTGGATGTCTGGAAATGGGCGCTCCGGCAGGTAAACCACAGGTATTTGTCATTGGTGGAAATGGCAGAGGAATTCCGGTATATCGAAAATTGCAGAGAGCGGGTATTCCATTTATTGCAGGTGTGATCCACAGTAATGATCTGGACTATGATGTTGCAAAAGCACTGGCAGCAGAGGTGATCAGCGAAGAACCATTCGAGGCTGTTACAGAAGAACATCTGGAAAAAGCAGAGAAAATGATGGATGATTGTGCAGAAGTCATTTGCTGTGTGGATAAGTTTGGTACAATGAATGCGGCTAATCGGAGACTTGTGGAAAAAGCCAAAAGAGATGGAAAATTAAAAACAGAATAGATATGAAATATAAGACAGAGCTGACCAATAAGGTACAGCTCTGTTTTAGTCTGCGGAAGTATCAGAAGAATCTTTCTGATAACTGGAAAGTATCCCATCAATGGATTTGTGCAGATAAGGCATGTATTCTTCAAGTGGAACTGGCTGCTGATACAGAATACAGTTGTAGCAGGTTGAACTTGCAAGCTCGATCACTGAGAAGAGCAGCAGATCAGGATGTTCATAAGCCTGATGACCTTCCTCGATCAGTTGGAGATATTTATCATAAAATCTGACATCTCTGTCAGGCATTTTTTGTTCCAATGCAGCCTGAAATACATTCCAGGAGAGGTTTTTCGAAACAAAGATAAGAAGCTGAGAATCATTTTTGAGTGCATTTAGGATATGATCGATCATAAAATGGAGCTGAGCAGGAAAACCTGTGATCTGATTCTGACGAACAGCCAGATATGCAGCGAAAAATAAATCCTGCGTTTTGGAAGAGGCCAGTTTGTTTCGGATATCATATTTATCTTTGAAATACAGATAAAAAGTTCCCTTGGCAACTCCGGCTTTCTCAACAATATCAGAGATAGTAGTTTTATTGGTTCCTTTTGTTGTAAACAGTTCGAAAGCAGTGTTATACAGTGCGTCTTCTTTTTTCTTTTTATTTGATTCTAATTTACCCATTAAGAAAACCTCCCTGTATTTGATGGTTTCGCCATTTATTATAAACAGAAATGACCAAAAGTCAATATCACAAAAAGAAGTTGTTGATTTTTGGACACATTGGCAAAAACGTATATTGACTAATGGTCAGTTTGGGTATATAACTCTAGATGAATAAAAAGTGACTGATAGTCATTAATGAAAAATATATTCAATAAGGAGGACATGATGATTAAGTTTGGAAAGTGGATAGCAAAGCATAAAGTGATCATTGTAATCATCAGTATGTTACTGCTTATCCCGTCATTCCTGGGAATGGCAGCGACGAGAGTAAATTACGATATCCTGAGTTATCTGCCGGAATCACTGGAAACAGTTGAAGGCCAGGATATCATGGTGGATGAATTTGGAATGGGTGCATTCTCCATGGTAGTCGTGGAAGATATGGAATTGAAAGATGTCGCAGCATTAAAAGAAAAATTCCAGAATGTGGAGCATGTAAAAGACGTTCTGTGGTATGACAGTGTGGCTGATTTAAGTATTCCGGTAAGCATGATTCCGGAAAAGTTTAAGGATGGATTCTTTAATGGTGATGCTACCATGATGATTGCACTGTTTGATAATACAACATCATCTGATGCAGCGATGGAAGCAGTCAGCGACATGCGTAAGATCGCAAACGAACAGTGCTTTATCAGTGGTATGTCCGGTGTTGTAACAGATATCAAGAACCTGGCACTTGAAGAGATGCCGATCTATGTTGTGATCGCAGCCTGCTTATCATTGCTGGTTCTGCTTCTTGCAATGGATTCACTGGTAATTCCTGTGTTGTTCCTTCTCAGTGTAGGCCTTGCAGTTGTTTATAATCTTGGAACTAATATTTTCTTTGGAGAAGTTTGTTATATAACAAAATCTCTGACAGCAGTACTTCAGCTAGGTGTAACAATGGACTATTCCATTTTCCTTCTGAACTCCTTTGAAGCATATAAGAAAAAATACGATAGCAAAGACCGTGCGATGGCACATGCGATTGCAGATACATTTAAATCTGTAGCTGGAAGCTCGGTTACTACGATTGCCGGATTCCTTGCTCTGTGTGTTATGACGTTTGCACTTGGACGTGATATGGGTATTGTTATGGCAAAAGGTGTTGTCATCGGTGTTATCTGCTGTATTACCACACTGCCGGCAATGATCCTTGTATTTGACGGAGTGATTGAAAAAACAAAACATAAACCACTGGTCAAAAGCTTGGATAAGGCTTCTGGTTTTATCACAAAGCATTACAAAGTATGGCTTCTTGTTTTCCTGGTAATGCTGTATCCGGCTGTTTACGGAAACAATCATACTCAGATTTACTACAATATTGATAAGTCACTTCCGGCTACACTGGACAGTAATGTATCCAATGAAAAACTGAAAGAAGACTTCGATATGAGTACGGTTCATATGATACTTTTGAAAAATGGACTGGACAGTAAAGAAAAAACACAGATGCTGGATCAGATTGACAAAGTTGACGGGGTGAAATGGTCACTTGGAATGAATTCCCTGATCGGACCTACATTCCCGGAATCCATGATTCCTTCCAATATTAAAAAAATGCTTCAGTCCGATAACTATGAAGTACAGTTTATCTGCTCAGAGTATTCTTCAGCAACGGATGAATGCAACGCACAGCTTGATGCGATTCAGAAGATTGTTAAGAAATACAGTCCTGAATCAATGGTGATCGGTGAAGCACCTCTGATGAAAGACCTTCAGGATACAACAAATGTTGACCTCCAGAGAGTAAATATCCTCTCTATGGCAGCAATATTCCTGATCATCCTGTTTGTATTCAAATCAATCTCGTTACCATTTATTCTGCTGTTTGTTATCGAATTTGCAATTTTTGTTAATATGGCAATCCCGTATTACCAGGGGGTAACGCTTCCATTTGTTGCAAGTATCGTAATCGGTGCCATCCAGCTGGGTGCAACCGTAGACTATGCGATCCTGATGACAAGTAACTATCAGAAACAGCGTCATCTTGGAAAAACTAAAAAAGAATCTATTTCCATTGCACATAAATTCTCAATGAAATCTATTATCGTAAGTGGATGTAGTTTCTTTGCGGCAACATTTGGTGTAGCCCTGTACTCAAAGGTAGATATGATCGGTGCGATCTGTACATTGCTTGCCCGTGGTGCCGTGATCAGTACTGTAGTTGTACTGCTGATATTACCTGCGATGTTTATGGTATTTGACCCGCTTATCGTTCACACATCAAAGGGATTTTTACCAGACAAGAAATAAAAATATAAGATAACTATATAAATATGAATCAGGCCAATGGCTGGAAAAGGAGTCGTAGAACATGAACAGAAACAGAAAAAAAGCGGTAGCAGCTTCTGTAGCAGTAGGAATGACTATGGTAATGGGATTTAGCCCGGTACTGGCAGCGAATACAGATATTTCCAAAGAAGAAACCGTATATGTAAATGCGGCAGCAGACGGAACACCACAGGAGATCACAGTTTCCGACTGGCTGAAGAATTCTGCATCAGCAGGAGACTTAAGTGATGTATCTGATCTGAAAGATATCAAGAATGTCAAAGGCGATGAGACTTTCTCTCAGGATGGAGATAAACTGACCTGGAATACAGAAGACAAAGATATTTATTATCAGGGAACAACAACCAAAGATCTTCCGGTTTCCATGGAACTGAAATATTACCTGGACGGTGCACAGATAAGTCCAAGTGATCTTGCCGGTAAAAGTGGTCATCTGAAAATTGAAGTAACTTATAAAAATAACGTAAAGAACAAAACAAAAGTAGGAAAGAAAACAACTGAGATGTATGCGCCATTTGTAATGGCAACAGCAATGATCCTCCCTACAGATAATTTTACAAATGTTACGATTGATAATGGAAAAGTTCTTTCTGATGGCCAGAGAAATATTGTAATCGGTGTTGGTATGCCGGGACTGGCAGACAATCTGGATCTGAACAGTGTAGACGAAGATATCGATCTGGATATCCCGGAAGAATTTACAATGGAAGCAGATGTAACAGACTTTACAATGAGTTCTACATTCACTTTTGCATTAACAGATATTCTGGATTCTCTGGATGTAGATGATATCGATGGACTGGATGATCTGAAAGATTCCATGAAAGAACTGACGGATGCAGCAACAGAGCTGGTAGATGGAAGTAAAGAGCTTTCTGACGGAGCTTCTACACTGGATGAAAAATATCAGGAATTTGATTCTGGTATTGCCACGCTGACAAGTGGTGTGAGCACACTGAACAGTGGAGCAGCAACACTGAGCAGCGGTGTTTCTTCCTATACATCAGGTGCAGATAAGCTAGCTTCTGGTGTTAATGAATATGCAGATGGAGTTGGCACATTATCAAAATCCTTAAAAGAATATAACACAGGTGTGACCAGCCTGGCTTCCGGTGTACAGCAGTATGTAAAAGGCAGCAACAACCTCACAGATGGAGTTAAGAAATATGTTGCAGGAGTTTCAAATCTTGGAAGCGGAATTGAAACTTACACAGCAGGTGTGAGTCAGTTAGGCGCAGGTATCGATCAGGAAGCAGCTGGGCTGACAGATCTTCAGACATCTGTGAACGGACTTGTAAGTGGAATCAAAGCAAAACTTCCGGAGCTCCAGACCTCTATTGCAAGCATTGTGAAATTTGCAGAGAGTGCAAAGGCTTATGCTGCGAAAACAGGTGAATTTGCGGGTAAGGTTATCACATATGTGACATCTGTCGGAGAGATAAAGAAAAATGCAGATACATTAAACAGTCTGGTAAATCCGTCTTCCACAGGTGGTTCCGCAGATGGAACATCCCAGATTGAGAGTGGTCTTGCAGAAGCACAGTCCGCAGCAGCATCTGTCGGAGCTGTATCTGGCACTTCTGCAGCGGATCAGCTGAATGCCGCAGCCGGAACCGTCAGCGCTGCAGCTGGAACCGGGGATGCACTGCAGGGAGATGCAGGTACGATCTCTGCAGGACTTGACAGTGCAAGTTCAGCAATCGATATCCTCAGCGGTATTGATACTTCTTCTATGGACGAAGCAACAGCAGCCGCAGTCAACAGTGCGGTACAGGGCGCGATCGGAGCAATTTCCGGTGGTGTTGCAACGGCACAGGGCGGTGTCGCAAACCTGCAGGCACATGCAGGCCAGGTGTCCGGACTGAATGATGCAGCAGCTCAGATACAGTCCGCAGCCGGTGAAGTAAGTAACCAGAATGCACAGGCTGCAGCGGCAGGGGATGCAGCAGCACAGCTTCAGGAAGGTCTTGCTCAGATTGAAAGTGGTCTGGCTGCTCTGAATAATCAGAGTGCAGAAGATGCAAAGAAGGATGCACAGACACAGGCAACGATCAAAGCACTTACAAAAGGTATCGACGATGCACTTACAGAGCTTACAAAAAACAATGATGCACTGACAGTAGGTGCAAATGCACTGATAGCTGCAGGTACAGGAACCGGCACGACAGAAGAAGATATGTCTCTGACACAGGGCGCAGATGCAGTAGAAGCTGGTATTCAGAAACTTCAGACTACTCTTCAGACATATCTTGGAGAAAAATTAGATGGTGGAATGCTGAATACTCTGAAAGAGGGTGTAGATAAGCTTGTAGATGGAATCCAGCAGCTTCAGGCTGGTTATGATAAGGTTGATGAAGGAACCAGCAGTCTGCTCGCAGGAACAAATACACTGACAGCATCTAATAAACAGCTTACAAGTGGAGCAACAGCTCTTGAAAGTTCAGGAAAGACTCTGACCAGCGGAGCAAGTAAACTGACAAGTGCAAGCAAACAGCTTAACAGTGGAACATCAAAGATCACCAGTGCAACAAGTCAGCTTACCAGTGGAGCAAACACACTTTCTGCAAACAGCAGCAAACTCAACAGTGGAGCAAGCCAGCTTGCATCCGGTACACAGCAGCTTATGAGCGGAACATCTACACTCAGCAGCGGAAGTGCACAGGTTAAGAGTGGAATTAAGAGCCTTGCAGATGGAGCAAAGAAACTCTCTGACGGAACAAAAGAATTTGATGAAGAGGGAATCCAGAAACTTTCAGATCTTGTAGATGATGATCTGCAGGATATCCTGGATCGTCTGGATGCGATCTGCTCTGATGACAATGCATATCATTCCTTCAGTGGAAAAGAAGATGATATGAGCGGAAACGTAAAATTTGTTATTGAAACAGCAGCAATCGATGATGACAGTGACAAATAAAAAATCATGATAAAAACAGGGAAATGGATTGTATATCGTTTCCCTGTTTTTTTCTTGCGGACGGGAAAGGAGTCTGCTATACTGTATGCTATGAGTAGAAAAAAAGCAGTTGTAAGAAAACCAAAAATAAAAAAGAAAACCGATTATTATGATTACAGTCTTCTCGCGGTTATCATTCTTTTGACTTGTTTTGGACTGGTTATGCTGTACAGTACCAGCTCTTACATGGCAGAACTGAACTATGGCGATGACATGTATTATTTTAAAAAACAGGCTGCGATCAGTCTGGCATGTATCATAGCCGCACTTGCAATCTCAAAGATAGATTATCATATATTGACGAGATTTACAGGGGTTATTTATGGTGTAGCAGCAGTGCTGATGCTGCTGGTCAAGACACCTCTTGGACGAAGCGCAAATGGAGCGCGTCGATGGCTGAATCTGGGACCATTGTCATTTCAGCCGTCGGAGCTCGCGAAGATTGCAGTGATCGTCTGTCTTTCTTATATGATCGTAAATATGGGAAGAAAGATTGGTACACTGAAAGGCTTTATGATGCTGGCAGGAAGTGGCGGTGCGCTTGCATTCATAACATATGTATTTACAGATAACCTGAGTACTGCGATCATTATTTTCGGTATTACGATTGGCCTTATCTTTATTGCACATCCAAAAGTAAGACCATTCCTCATTGCAGCAGGTATTCTTCTGGTTGTTGCTATTGTTGCTATCAGCTTCTTAAGTGCAACGATGGAAACCAGTTCAAGTTTCCGTTTGAGACGAATCCTTGTATGGCTGCATCCGGAGGATTATGCATCAGGAGATGGCTATCAGACGATACAGGCATTGTATGCGATTGGATCAGGAGGGTTTCTGGGAAGAGGACTTGGAAACAGTATCCAGAAGCTCGGAAGTGTGCCGGAAGCGCAGAACGATATGATCTTTTCTATTGTATGTGAAGAACTTGGAATTCTTGGCGGAATGATCGTACTTCTTCTGTTTGCTTACCTTTTGTACCGATTGTTCTTTATTGCACAGAATGCATCAGATCTGTTTGGCTCATTGATAGTGAGCGGTATTTTTATTCATATTGCACTGCAGGTTATTTTTAATATTGCCGTAGTGGTAAATCTGATGCCAAATACAGGTGTTACTTTGCCGTTTATCAGTTATGGAGGTACATCAATCCTGTTCCTGATGGCAGAGATGGGACTGGCATTGAGTGTGGCCAGACAGATTAAATTTAAAGAGCCGGAAAGGCTTCTCTAAAATAAGCAAAATCTATTGACAAATAGGTTCTCAGAATATATACTTTGCACATCAAAGTAGAGCAAAATTGTTACTTGATAAAGGAGAAATAGCAATGTTAGAAGAAATGAGAAAAATGATTGCAGAACAGTTAAACTGCGAAGAAAGCGAAATTACAGCAGATACTTCTTTTAAAGATGATCTTGGAGCAGATTCTCTTGATCTTTTTGAACTGGTAATGGCTCTGGAAGATGAATACAATATAGAGATCCCTGCTGAAGAGCTGACAGAACTGGCAACAGTGGGAGATGTGATCGAATATCTGAAAGGCAGAGGCATCGAAGCTTAGTATGCAGAACATTCCCTGAGGCAGTGATGTCTCAGGGGTTTTTTCTGAGTTTATATATTTTGAAAGGCAGGAAAGATACAATGACAAAGATCAGAACAAGATTTGCACCGAGCCCTACAGGAAGAATGCATGTAGGTAATCTTCGTACAGCGCTTTATGCATATCTCATTGCAAAACACGAAGGTGGAGATTTTATTCTTCGAATCGAAGACACTGACCAGGAGCGTTATGTGGAAGGTGCTGTAGATATCATCTATCGTACGATGGCAGGAACAGGACTCATTCATGATGAAGGTCCGGACAAAGATAAGGGATATGGACCATATGTACAGAGTGAGAGACAGGCTTCGGGACTTTATCTGAAATATGCACAGCAGCTGATCGAGCAGGGAGATGCTTATTACTGCTTTTGTGGACCGGAAGAACTGGAATCTATGAAACGTGTAGTTGCAGGAAAAGAAATCTCTATCTACGATAAGAGATGTCTGCGTCTGTCAAAAGAAGAAGTACAGAGACGTCTTGATGCAGGAGAACCACACGTTATCCGCTTTAATATGCCGACAGAAGGAACTACGACATTCCATGATGTGATCTATGGAGATATCACAGTTAACAACGAAGAGATGGAAGACCTTATCCTGATCAAATCTGATGGATATCCGACATACAACTTTGCAAACGTAATTGATGACCATCTTATGGGAATCACTCATGTTGTCAGAGGAAATGAGTATCTTTCTTCTGCACCAAAATACAACCGTATCTACGAAGCATTCGGATGGGAGATTCCGGTATACGTTCATTGTCCGCTGATCACAAACGAAGAACATCAGAAACTTTCCAAACGTTCCGGACATTCTTCATACGAAGACCTTCTGAATCAGGGATTTGTTACAGAGGCAATCGTTAACTTTGTCGCACTTCTTGGATGGAGCCCGCAGGACAATCGTGAGATCTTCTCACTTCCGGAACTGGTCGAAGCTTTTGATTATCATCATATCAGCAAATCACCGGCCGTATTCGATATTACCAAGCTTCGCTGGATGAATGGCGAGTATATTAAGAAAATGGATCCGGAAGAGTTCTATGAAAAAGCCCTTCCATATATGAAGGAAGTTCTCAAAAGAGATTATGATTTCCGTAAAATTGCCGGAATGGTACAGACCAGAATCGAGACATTCCCGGATATCCTGGCACTGATCGATTTCTTTGAAGAAGTTCCGGAATATGATTCTGCAATGTACTGCCACAAGAAGATGAAGACAAATGAAGAAACTTCTCTTGCAGTATTGAAAGAAGTTCTTCCGGTTCTGGAAGCACAGGAAGATTATACAAATGATCCACTGTTTGCTTCTTTAAGTGCATTTGTCAAAGAAAAAGGTTATAAGAACGGTTATGTAATGTGGCCGCTTCGTACAGCAGTATCCGGTAAACAGATGACACCGGCCGGAGCAACAGAAATTATGGAAATCATCGGCAAAGAAGAAACACTGAAACGTGTAAAGGCAGCAATTGAGAAACTCAGCTGAGAGTAATAAATGATAAAAAGAAATCCATCTCAACAAAGGGCGATCGCCCACCTGTCAGGACCAATGATGGTTCTGGCAGGCCCCGGTTCGGGGAAAACTTCCGTAATTGTAGAACGAACTGCATATATGATAAATGAAGGCGGAATCTCACCTTCTAATATTCTGGTCGTGACTTTTTCCAGGGCGGCGGCAAAGGAAATGAAGGAGCGCTTTTTAAGTTTTACCGGACAGCAGTATACTCCGGTTACTTTTGGTACATTTCATGGCGTGTTTTATGGAATATTGAAACAGGCATATGGATTTACTGCGGCTAATATTCTGTCTGATGAAGAAAAATTCGGCATTTTGAGAGAACTGACGTTGAATTATGGTGGTGATCTGGCAGAAGAAGGAGATTTTCCGGAAGAGATTGCCAGGGAGATCAGTGTGGTGAAAGGAAACAAAATTGCACTGGAACATTACTATTCTTCATGCTGTCCGGATGAAGTGTTCCGACAGATTTACCAGGGATACCGTGAAGCCTGTCAGAGCAGACGTAAACTGGATTTTGATGATATGATCCTGTATTGTTATGAGCTTTTTGTGCAGCGAAAAGATATTCTGGAAGCATGGCAGAAGAAATTTCAGTATATTCTTGTGGATGAATTTCAGGATATCAACCAATTGCAGTATGATATTGTACGCATGCTGGCAAAGCCACAGAATAATTTGTTTATCGTTGGAGATGACGATCAGTCGATTTATCATTTTCGTGGTGCAAGGCCTGAAATTATGCTGAATTTTACCAGAGATTATCCGGATGCGGAAACAGTTACACTGGATGTGAATTATCGATGCAGTGGACAGATCCTTTCAGCAGCGATGCACGTGATCGGAGAAAATAAAAAACGTTTTTCCAAAAAGCTTTCCACACCGAATCAGGTAGGTAAAGCGGTTCAGATACGGGAATTCCAAAATCCGAGAGAAGAATATCTTGCAGTTGTCTCGGAACTCAGAGAACGGATGGAAAACGGAGAGCGTCTGGAAGATACGGCAATTCTTCTTCGAACGAATCAGGAGGCAGAAGGACTGGTAGGTGCATTGATGGAACGACAGGTCCCGTTTAACATGAAGGAAAAACTCCCGAATCTTTTTCAGCATTGGATCTGCCGGAATCTTCTTGCCTATATGCATTTTGCAGCAGGGGAAAAGAACAGGAAGTATTTCCTTGAATTTATGAATCGGCCCAATCGATATATTTCCCGTGATGCCTTGTCATTATCATCAGTTGTATCCTTTGAAGAACTAAAAGAATTTTATAAAGATAAGGACTGGATGTGTGACCGTATCACAACATTGGAAACGCATTTGCGAGTGCTGAAGAGTCTGGCACCTTATGCTGCAATTAATTTTATCCGAAAGGGAATGGGATATGAAGAATACTTGCGTGAATATGCAGAGTATCGTAAAATAAAACCAGAAGAGCTGAGTGAGATTCTGGACCGGTTGACAGAAAGTACAAAAGGAATGAACAGTCTGGAAGAATGGGAATCCTACATAGAAGAATACACAGAAAAGCTTGAAGAGCAGGCACGAAAAGCTGAGCAGGAACGGGAGGGCGTTCTGATCTCTACACTTCATGGGGTGAAAGGTCTGGAGTATGAACAGGTGTATATCCTGAATGTTAATGAAGGTAGTATGCCTTATCGAAAAGCGGTACTGGAACCTGCCATTGAAGAAGAACGCAGACTGTTTTATGTCGGAATGACACGGGCCAGGAAACAGTTGGCTTTATGTTACGTGAGACAGCAGTATGAGAAGAAACGGGAACCGTCCCGATTCTTAAAGGAGGCTGGAGTATGAAGGCGGTTATTTATTTTACAGAAGTTCCACAGCAGTACGAACACAAAAATATGGAGCACATGATAGGGGAGAAACTGCTTGCGACAGGACTCTACAAAGAGTATGGACTGAAGCTGGCATTTGAACCGAGGGCTACCGGTGAACATGGAAAACCATTCCTTACCCTGCAGCCGAGGATCCATTATAATATTACACATTCCGGCAAATATGTAATGTGTATCATCGCAGATCAGGAAATTGGAATAGATGTGCAGGTGCATAAAAAGGTAAATTATGAACGGATGCTGGAGAGAATGGTTCCGGCGGATATGATTCGAGAAATACTGGACAGTGATGAACCGGAGAAAGCTTTTTTTACGCAGTGGGTATTAAGGGAAGCCTATATTAAATGGACGGGAGAAGGCCTGTCCCGAGATCTTCGAACGATTTCCATGGATGATGGAACTTACCTGATGCTGGAACTCGGAGAAGACTATAGTGGCGCTGTGTGGTCGCGTAAACCATTGGAACTGCGATGGGAGCATGCGGAAGTACAGCTGCCATGAAATATTGTGGCTAAAATATTGGAGTGATACAGAATCCCGCGATGAAATCAAAATCGCGGGATTCTTTTTGTACTAAATCCAGACATTGAACATATATTAGTGTAAAAGAGATACAGTCGTTCGCAGTAGTAAAAGAGGTGAGGACGATCAGGGCGGGACAGATTCAGAGTCTTTTTGCCGGAAATATCCGGAAACTTCTGGAAGAATGTGTGATAGATTACGAAAAACTTTATGAAATCAGACTTCGGACAGGCCGACCGGTATTTCTGTGTTATGGAGACGGAGAAAAATTTCTCCGAACCGGAAATGGAATGCCTTATCGGGTAACGAGACAGGATCTGAAAGAAACACTGGAGTATATCAGTGGATATTCTCTTTATGCTTATGAAGATGAAATATGTCAGGGCTATCTGAGTGTACAGGGAGGGCATCGGGTAGGAATTACCGGAAAAGTCATTCTGGATGGGAAACATATCCGGGGGATGAAGTATATTTCCTGCATCAACGTGCGGCTTGCACATCAGGTACAGGGGTGCGCAGATGAAGTGTTGCCGTATATCCGAAATGGAGAGCAGGTATATCATACACTGATCATTGCACCGCCAAGATGTGGAAAAACCACCCTTCTCAGAGATATGATACGGCAGATCAGCAATGGGACAGATAGAATCCAGGGAAAGACAGTAGGAGTGGTGGACGAGAGAAGTGAACTTGCCGGATGCTATCAGGGAATACCACAGAATGATCTGGGGATGCGGACAGATGTGCTGGATGCCTGCCCAAAGGCAAAAGGAATGCAGATGTTGCTGCGTTCGATGTCACCGGATGTTGTGGCTGTAGATGAACTTGGGAAGAAAGAAGATTTTAAAGCGGTAGAGTCCGTGGTCCATTGTGGGTGCAAATTGTTTGCGACAGCTCACGGAAATTCACTGGAAGATATTTTAAGACAGCCCTTTTTTCAGAAACTGAGAGAACTGGAAGTCTTTGAACGATATATTGTTCTTGGAAAAAAAGGACATGCAGGAAGTATAGAAGCAATATATGATGGGAAGGGAAAACCATGCTGAAACTGGTGGGAGCTGTCCTTATTATCTTCGCGTCCGCAGGACTGGGATACTTAAAAAGCAAAGAACTTATGCTACATGAGAAAAATCTTGAAGAGTTTTTACAGGTTATTTTATGTCTGAAAGGAGAGATACGGTGCGGAAACAGCTCGCTTTCGGATGCGCTTCGCGATACGGCATGTCGATGTCGGGGAAGGTACGAGGAGTTTTTAGAAAGGGTGGCTGCATGCATAGAAGCTAACACAGAAGAGAAACTCAGCATAATTTTTCAAAATTGTACAGAAAATTACCTTACAGATTTAAAACTCGATGAGGATGAACGGAGAAAAATAAGTTTGCTGGGAGAGAAACTTGGCTATCTGGACCGGGAAATGCAGATTCGGCAGCTGGAACTATATGAAACAGATTTTCTTTATCTTTTGCAAAATCTGCGGAAAGATAAAGAGGAAAAGAAAAAAATATATCGAAGTCTTGGTGCTATGGGTGGTATCCTGCTTGCAATATTATTCTGGTAATTCCGGAGAAAGGAGAGAGAATGGAAGTTACGATCATATTTAAGATTGCGGCAGTTGGGATACTTGTTTCCATTCTTTCTCAGGTATTGAAACACAGTGGCAGGGATGAGCAGGCTTTTATGGTAAGCCTTGCGGGTTTGTTGATCGTTCTGTTTTGGATCGTTCCGTATATTTATGAATTGTTTCAGAACATCCAGAAGTTATTTGTAATCTGAAAGGAGCAGAAAACGTGGATATTATCAGAATATCTCTGCTGGGAATCTGCGGTGTAGTGCTTGGCTTTTTTTTGAAAGGAACAAGAACGGAATATGTTTCGTTTATAACGATGGGGATAGGTATCATAATTCTGGGACTGGCTGTGGATAAACTGGATTATCTTTTCCGGATGATCGGAAAAATACAGCAGAGTCTGTCGGTGGATCCGGAGTATTTTCTTACGCTGATTAAAATGATAGGAATTACATATATTGGGCAGTTTTCTGCCGGGATCTGTAAAGATGCAGGATATCAGGCAACCGCGTCACAGATTGAACTTTTTTGTAAATTATCTGTCATGGTTCTGAGTATTCCCGTATTGATGGCATTGCTGGAAACGATTCAGGAGTTTCTGGGATGAAGCGCCGAAAACAGAGCAGAAGATGGCGTGGAAAAAAATATGCACCAGTTATGATAGGAATGCTCGTATTACTGATGAATCTGGCGGATCTGAAAAATTCAAATCTGATATCGGGAAGTATTATCTGTCAGGCAGCTGAAAGGCAATCAGAGAATACAGAGACTGAAAATAATTCAGGAGGGACAGAGAAAGAAAAGATAACGCAGACGGAAGCCAGTACGGTATCGGATATCCTTGAAGAACTTGATCTTTCACGGGTGCAAAGGATGCTGGACCAGATGCTCGGAGAAGAAAGCTTTTCCATGAAGGACATGCTGGATGGTCTGATAAAAGGAGAAAAGGTATTATCTGAAGATACTGTGCAGGAGATGGTGCACAGTTTTTTATTTTCCGGTCTGGAAAAGGAAAAGAGTCTTCTGATAAAAATACTGCTTCTTATTTTACTATCTGCTGTACTGGCGAATTTTGCAGATGTTTTTGAGAGCGGACAGATTGGAGATATCTGTTTTTATATTGTCTATTTGTTGCTGTTTATTCTGCTGATGGCTTCTTTTTCATCTGTTACCAGGTCCGTGCAGCAGACGATTACATGGATGGCGGAGTTTATGAGAGGACTTGCCCCGGCATATTTCCTGACTATATCGATAGCGGCAGGGAGTTCGACGGCAGCGGTCTTTTATGAGGGGGTTCTGATCCTTACCTGGCTGATCCAGGAAGTAATATTGAATCTTCTGTTTCCGGGAGCATGCCTGTATGTGCTGATCTCGCTGATCAACAATCTGTCAAAAGAGGAAATGCTTGGAAAAATGGCGGAACTTCTGGACACTGCAGTGAGTTGGGGATTGAAAACACTTCTTGGTATGGTAGTGGGACTGCAGGTTGTGAGAGGACTTATTGCTCCGGTAATGGATACTTTAAAAAGAAGTGCACTGGGAAAGGCAGCAGGTGCGCTGCCAGGAGTGGGGAATGCAGTGAATATGGTTACAGAGCTGGTACTGACAAGTGCGGTACTTGTGAGAAACTGCCTTGGAGTTGTTATACTGTTTGCTTTTGTGGCAGCAGGGGCCGGTCCGGTGATCCATTATGGAATTTTGTCCCTGCTCTATCGATTTCTGGCAGCAATAGCGCAGCCAGTCTCGGAAAAAAGGATCGTAGATTCACTTGCAACGATGGGAGAAGGCTGTGCGCTGCTCCTGCGTATTCTTTTTACGGCAGAGATTTTATGTATCCTTGATTTTGTTATTTTGATGACCGGGATTGGAGGAAGCGGATGAAAGAGGAAATTTATCGATGGGTAAAAACGATTGCTTTTTTCTATATTGTCTTTTCGGCAGTGCTCCATCTGGTGCCGGATGTAAAATATGAACGTTATATTCGTTCTTTCATGGGAATCCTTCTGATCTATATTTTAAGCACACCTGTTTTTAACCTGTTTGGAAATGGGGAAAAACTGCTGCAGGAATTTCGATTAAATTATCAGGAAGAACTGACAGCACTGGAAGAAAAAAATACAGAAAATCTTCAGGCACTTTACCTGCAGGAGAATTACAGCAGGGAGCTGCAAAAAGAAATTTCGAAAAAATGTAAGGAAAATGGAATAGAAACAGAGGATATCGTCGTACATATAAATGGAGATCAGATTACGGCGGTGATCAGTACAGCGGGAAACATTACACAGGAGCAGGAAAGGGGAATTCGGGATGGACTTGCCAGGGACTTCGGAATCGAAGAGAAAAACTGTCAGCTTCTTATGGGGAAAGATGAACAGACAACATTGGCTGGTGATTCTGCTTCTGGGCCTTTTACTGATGGTAATCGCATTTCCCATATCGAAAACAGAGACTGAAACAGAAAATCAGAATTTTTCAACGACGACAGGTGAAAATATGGAAACCAAGACAGATCTTGAGATGAAACTGGAAGATCTTTTGAAAAATGTTGAAGGGGTAGGAAATGTGAAAGTAATGCTGATGACAGAGAGCGGGCAGGGGCTGTATGGTTCTGGGGGAAATGAAGTTACCGGAGTGCTGATCGTTGCAGAAGGAGCAGATAATTCTGTGACGGTCCGGAAAATACAGGAGGCAGTAATGGCATTATTTCAGATAGATGCTCATAAAATTAGAATAATGAAAATGAAATGAGGAGTTAAGACGTGAAAAAAATTTTCAAAAAAAATCAGGTGATCATCACATCTCTTGCAATTCTGATCGCCGTAGCTGGGTATTTGAACTTTGCAGATGTAGATTTGGGAATTGGTGATAAAGAGGCAAGCACGGACAATAGCAGTATCCTGGACCAGGTAGAGTATGATCTGAGTGATGAAACAGCGGTAGCAGATGAAAATGCAGAGACTGCTGCGGAGACTGCGGAAGTACCAGATGGAAGCAGTACGCCGGGAGAAGCGGTCCTTACAGGAGCATCGGATTTTGCAGCACAGGCAAAATTATCAAGAGAACAGGTTCGCTCTCAGAGTAAAGCGGATCTGCAGGAGATCCTGAACAATACAGAGGTTGGAGATGAGCAGAAACAGGAAGCAGTAAATACGATGGTGCAGATGACTGAAATATCCGAAAAGGAAGCTGCCGCAGAAATGCTTCTGGAGGCGAAAGGATTTGAAAATGCAATTGTCAATCTGACGGGTGAGACTGCAGATGTGGTTGTTCCGGAGGCTGAGCTGGAAGATGCACAGCGTGCACAGATTGAAGATATTGTAAAAAGAAAGACAGGAATCACACCGGAAAATATTGTGATCACGCCATTAAATGAAGGCAATGATGAAGCGGCAACAGATACGACCTCGGAAAGTGATGGCGAAGAGAAGACAGATGAGCAACAGACTGATACATACAAGGAGCAGGAAACTTCAGGAGAAGATATTGTTACGGAAGGAATCTATGATTAAAATGCGTCTGTATGGTTATTTTCAGACCGTATCCTGCAGGGTAACTGTCCGGACTTTTGAGCCGGGCAGTTCTTCCCTTTTTTTCTTGACATCAGGGTATTTGATATACTAGAATAAAAAGTTGTATAGAAATTGGATAATTGAGAAAACAGATAATAGACAGGAGGAAAAACGTGTCTAAGTATGCGAAAGAAATAGAAAAAAGAAGAACCTTTGCCATTATCTCCCACCCGGATGCAGGTAAGACAACTCTGACAGAGAAATTCCTGCTGTATGGAGGCGCCATTAATCTGGCAGGAAGTGTTAAGGGTAAAGCTACATCCCGCCATGCAGTGTCTGACTGGATGGAAATAGAGAAAGAGAGAGGTATTTCTGTAACTTCATCTGTACTGCAGTTCCATTATGATGGCTATTGTATCAATATCCTGGATACTCCGGGACATCAGGATTTCTCTGAAGATACTTACCGTACACTGATGGCTGCTGATTCAGCTGTTATGGTTATTGATGGAAGCAAGGGTGTAGAGGCACAGACCAGAAAACTCTTCAAAGTCTGCGTTATGCGTCATATTCCTATTTTTACTTTTATCAACAAAATGGACAGAGATGCAAATGATACGTTTGATCTTCTGGATGAAATAGAAAAAGAACTCGGAATCGCAACATGTCCGATCAACTGGCCGATCGGTTCCGGTAAAAAATTCCGCGGAGTTTATGATCGTAATACACATAAAGTCCTGACTTTCTCTGATACACAGAAAGGAACCAAGGAGGGTGTGATCGAAGAAATTGACATTGATGATGCACGGCTGGATGATATTGTGGATCCGGATCAGAGAGAACAGCTGATGGAAGAAATCGAACTTCTGGATGGAGCGAGTGTGGATTTTGATCAGGAACAGGTAAGCAAAGGAAATATGACACCTGTCTTTTTTGGTTCTGCGCTGACAAACTTTGGTGTGGAAACATTTCTGGAACATTTCCTCAAGATGACAACATCGCCACTTCCGAGAGTATCCGATGAAGGCGAGATTGATCCGATGTCTGATGATTTCTCGGCATTTGTATTTAAGATTCAGGCAAATATGAATAAAGCACATCGAGACAGAATCGCATTTATGAGAATCTGTTCCGGCAAATTTGATGCTTCCCAGGAAGTTTATCATGTGCAGGGGGATAAGAAGATGCGTCTTCTTCAGCCACAGCAGATGATGGCAGAATCCCGTCATGTGGTAGATGAGGCATATGCAGGAGATATTATCGGAGTATTTGATCCGGGCATTTTTTCTATCGGAGATACGATCTGCGCACCTGGAAAGAAATTTGCATTTGAGGGGATTCCGACTTTTGCACCGGAACATTTTGCAAGAGTTCGTCAGATTGATACCATGAAGCGTAAACAGTTTGTTAAGGGAATCAACCAGATCGCACAGGAAGGTGCAATCCAGATCTTTCAGGAGTTTAATACAGGTATGGAAGAGATTATTGTCGGTGTTGTTGGTGTCCTTCAGTTTGATGTACTGAAATATCGTCTCGAGAATGAATATAATGTAGAAATCCGTCTGGAAAACCTGCCATATGAGCATATCCGCTGGATTGCAAATAAAGAAGAAGTTGATGTTGCCAAGATTGTCGGAACTTCCGATATGAAGAAGGTTACAGACCTGAAGGGCAATCCACTGCTTTTGTTTGTAAACGCATGGAGCGTAGGCATGACAGAAGACCGTAATCCAGATCTGGTACTGACAGAATTCAGTAAATAAACGCTTTTATTTTGCAGTCAGATTTGATATACTAAGCCTATAAATAATTGACAGATTCGTTATTGTGAACGGAGTGAACAATAACAAAATTCGATTCGAAATCCGCAGGAGGAATTGGAATGGCAGAAAAAAGAACAACTTATAAATTACAGGATGTAGGTGGGATTGGTGAAGTTAAGATTGCTGATGAAGTAGTAACTGTTATCGCAGGACTTGCGGCCACAGAAGTTGAGGGTGTCGCTTCCATGGAAGGAAATATCACCAATGAACTGGTAAGCAAGCTTGGCGTCAAGAATCTTTCCAAGGGTGTTAAGATCACTGTACTGGAAGGTGTGGTTACCGTGGATCTTACTCTGAATATTGAATTTGGAAAGAATATTCTGGAAGTCAGTAAGAAAGTTCAGGACAAAGTTAAATCATCCATTGAGAATATGACAGGCCTGGAAGTAGCAGATGTAAACATCCGTATTGCAGGTGTTGATATGGAGAATGATAAGTAAAGGAAATTGGAAGAGAGAAAAAAGGAAAGTAAACCTTTCCTTTTTTCTTTAGGAGGAAACATGCGAAGAAGCGAACAGAGAGAACATATTTTTAAACTGCTGTTTATGACACAGTTTAATTCTGAAAATGAAATGTCAGATCAGGTTTCCATGTATTTTGATACACTAGGAGAACTGGAAGAAAAAGATCAGGAAGCAATACAGAACAAATATCAGCATATTCTGGAACATCTGGATGAGATCGACCAGATCCTGAATGAATACAGCCGTGGATGGAAAACTACACGAATGAATCGTGTTGACCTGACTGCATTGCGTCTGGCTGTTTATGAAATGAAAATGGATGAAGAAGTACCGGTTGGAGTTGCTATCAACGAAGCAGTAGAACTGGCAAAACTTTTTGGCGGGGAAGACTCCGGCTCTTTTGTTAATGGTATTCTTGGAAAAATCGCCAGTGGTAAGAAGGACTCCGGTGAGGAACATAAGAAACCACGTCGTCAGACTCATTCTGCAAAGATTATCATTCGTTCATCCAAAAAGGATGGAAAAGCTTCCAAAGATCAGAAAAATCCTGAGAGAGCGTCTGAAGAAAGCACAGAATAATAAAAATGAAAAATATTTTTTCAGTGGGCCAGATCAATCGATATGTCAAGAATATGTTTACACAGGATTTTATTCTGCAGAAGATCTATGTAAAGGGAGAAGTTTCCAACTGCAAATATCATACCAGTGGACACATTTATTTTTCATTGAAAGATGAGACAGGAGTGCTTTCCTGTGTAATGTTTGCCGGACACAGAAGAGGACTGGCATTTCGAATGAAAGACGGTGACCGTGTCGTAGTAGGTGGTGCCGTGGATGTATATGAGAGGGATGGCAGATATCAGCTGTATGCAAAAGAAATTTCGCTTGAAGGAGCAGGTGCACTTTATGAGAGATTTCTGGCGTTGAAGACAGAGCTTGAAGAGATGGGAATGTTTGCACAGGAGTACAAACAGCCAATTCCGGCTTTTATCCACAGGCTGGGAGTCGTTACTGCGCCTACGGGAGCGGCCGTGCAGGATATAAGAAATATTTCACTGAGACGTGATCCTTATCTGCAGATTATTTTGTATCCGGCACTTGTACAGGGAGAAGGAGCAGCAGACAGTATTGTACGTGGAATCCATATGCTGGATCAGGCAGAGGTTGATGTGATTATTGTCGGACGAGGCGGTGGATCGATCGAAGACCTCTGGGCATTTAATGAAGAAAAAGTTGCCAGAGCTATTTTTGAGTGCAGGACGCCCATTATTTCGGCAGTAGGTCACGAAACTGATTTTACGATCGCAGATTTTGTGGCAGATCTTCGTGCCCCAACGCCTTCGGCAGCTGCAGAACTTGCAGTAGCGGATTTCAGACAGATACTGCAGAATATTGCTGGCCTCAGAGACCGTATGCAGAAGGCAATGCAGCGCATGGCAGAACTTGGCCGTGCACAGCTGATGCAGTATCAGATGCGTTTTCAGTATCTGAACCCGGAAGCAAAGCTCAGGGATAACAGACAGCGTCTGGCTGATCTTGATGAATTGCTTCGAAGAGCAATGAAAAACCGCATTGCAGAAGAAAGACATATGCTTGGAATCTATCTGGAACGATACAGAGGACTGTCTCCTTTGTATAAATTAAATCAGGGATATTCTTTTGTTTCGGACAGAGAGGGAAATGGAATTATATCCACAAAACAGGTACATTCCGGAGATCTGTTGGAGATTTCTGTGACAGATGGTGTGATCGAGGCAGAAGTGCGAAGCAGCAGGAAGGAAGACTGGAATAAATGACAGAACAGATTCAGAAAATAGATACACAGAACAGAGAAATAGAAGAAGTCTTTCAGGAACTGGACACCATTGCTGAAAAGCTGGAGAGTGGTGACACATCGCTGGAGGATTCTTTTCGTTTATACAAAAAAGGTATGGAGCTTCTGAAATACTGCAGTGACAGACTGGATACTGTAGAAAAGAAGATGCTTCAGATGGATGAGGATGGGACATTACGTGAATTTTAAAGAAGAATTACAGCAGAGAACAGATTATGCAGAAGAAGTGATCCGCAGATGGCTTCCGGAAGAACGTGGATTTTCCAAAACGATGGCACAAGCGATGAACTACAGCATGTGTGCCGGCGGCAAGAGACTGAGGCCGATCCTTCTTCTGGAGACTCTTCGATTATTTGGAGGGGATGAGAAACTTGCTGAACCGTTTATGGCGGGAATCGAAATGATTCATACACATTCTCTGATACATGATGATCTGCCGGCAATTGATAATGATGATTATCGCCGTGGTCGTCTGACTACGCACAAAGTGTATGGTGAGGCAATGGGCGTATTAAGCGGTGTGACACTTTTGAATTATGCTTATGAGACCATGTTTCGTGCATTTGAACTGACAGATGACAAAGACAGGGTGATCCGGGCTGTGCGGATCATGGCAGAAAAAACAGGTATTTACGGTATGCTGGGCGGTCAGAGTGTTGATGTGGAAAATGATGGCAAACCATTGGAGAAGGACCTTCTCGATTACATTTATGAACACAAAACTTCTGCACTGATCGAAGCGTCCATGATGGCAGGAGCTGTTCTGGCAGGAGCGGACGAGGAACAGACCTCCATGATCGAACAGGCTGCATCGGATATTGGTCTGGCATTCCAGATACAGGATGATATTCTGGATGTGACAAGTACCAGTCAGGAACTGGGAAAGCCGGTACACAGTGATGAAAAAAACAACAAAGTTACTTATGTGACTCTTTTTGGGGTACAGAAAGCATCTGAGCAGGTCAGAGAACTTTCTGAAAAAGCTCTGGCAGTTCTGGACAGACTGTATAATAAAAATGAGTTCCTGACGGAGCTGGTCATGGAAATGGCAACCCGCAGGAAATGAAAGAGGGATACGAAGGATGTTGGAAAAGATCAATAAGCCTAATGATATACACAAGATAGCGTTGGCAGATTTTCCACAGCTTGCAGATGAGATCAGACAGTTCCTGATTGAGTCAGTCAGCCAGACAGGAGGCCATTTGGCATCGAATCTTGGGGTAGTGGAACTGACACTGGCTTTGCATAATGTGCTGGATCTTCCACAGGATAAGATCGTATGGGATGTGGGACATCAGGCATATACCCATAAGATTCTGACAGGAAGAAAAGAAGAATTCAAAAATCTTCGAAAAGAAGGCGGAATGAGTGGATTTCCGAAACGCTGTGAAAGTGACTGTGATACATTTGATGCAGGCCACAGTTCTAATTCAATCTCAGCGGGGCTGGGCTATGTAAGAGCCAGAGATCTGCTTGGACAGAATTATCGTGTCGTATCAGTGATCGGAGATGGTGCACTGACAGGTGGCATGGCATATGAAGCATTGAATAATGCAGCAGAATTGAAAACCAATTTTATTATTGTACTCAATGATAATAATATGTCTATTTCCAAAAATGTTGGTGGAATGTCTTCTTATCTCAGTGCATTGCGTACAGCGGAAGCTTACACGGGAATGAAACTGAATGTGACTAAGACGCTTAAGAAGGTACCGAAGGTAGGTACTGCGGTTGTAGATACCATGCGCAGGACCAAGAGCAGTATCAAACAGCTGATCATACCGGGAATGCTTTTTGAAAATATGGGACTGACGTATCTTGGACCGGTTGACGGACACAATATGCGGCAGATGATGAAACTTTTTAACGAAGCAAAACGTGTGGAAGGACCAGTGATCGTTCATGTCCTGACGCACAAAGGCAGAGGATATGAACCGGCAAGTCTGCATCCGGATCAGTTCCATGGAACTGGCCCGTTTGACATAAAAACTGGCAGACAGCTTTCTGTGAAGAAAGGACCGACGTATACAGATGTATTTTCACAGGCTATGGTGAAACTGGGAAAAGAAAATCCGAAGCTTGTCGGCATTACAGCGGCAATGAAGGAGGGAACCGGACTGAAGGCTTTTGAAAAAGTTTTTTCGGACAGATTATTTGACGTTGGAATTGCCGAAGAGCATGCAGTCAGTTTTGCAGCCGGCCTTGCCCTGGGTGGCGTGATACCAGTCGTAGCGATTTATTCTTCTTTCTTACAGAGGGCAGTAGACCAGATGCTTCATGATGTCTGCATGCAGAAGCTGCACGTGATCTTTGCGATTGACAGGGCAGGTCTTGTAGGAGCAGATGGAGAGACACATCAGGGAAATTTTGACTTGTCTTATCTGACAATGATGCCCAATATGACGGTCATGGCACCAAAAAATGGAAGAGAACTTGAAAAAATGCTGGAATTTGCAGTTCATGCGGCAGGACCATGTGCAATCCGTTATCCCAAAGGCACTGCATATCAGGGACTAGAGGAATTTGACAGCCCGATACGTTTTGGAAAAAGTGAAGTTCTTTACCGTGGAGAGAAAACAGCACTTCTGTCTGTTGGAAGCATGACGGAGGTCTGTGAACAGGTCTGCAAAGAACTGAAGAACAAAGGTGAAAATCCAACATTTGTAAATGTAAGATTTGTGAAGCCACTGGATACAGAGCTTCTTGATGAGCTTGCAAAAGATCATAAATTATTTGTAACAGTAGAAGAAAATGTCAGAAACGGTGGATTTGGTGAGCATGTGGCAGCTTATATGGAAGCATGTCATCCGGAAGTAAGAGTACTTCCGATCGCTATCTGGAATCGTTTTGTAGAGCATGGAGAAATTGCCAGTCTGAGAGCCAAAATCGGGCTTTCAGCACCGGATATTCTTGATGCGATTGAGGAATATGAGGAGCAGGAATGAAGAAAAGACTGGATCTTTTGATGGTAGAGCGTGCACTTGCACCTTCCAGAGAGAAAGCAAAAGCATATATTATGTCCGGAGATGTTTATGTGGACGGACAGAAAGAAGATAAAGCGGGAACAATGTTCAAGGAGACGGTGAAGATTGAAGTACGCGGAAATACACTTCCATATGTAAGCCGTGGAGGACTGAAACTGGAAAAAGCCATGAATAATTTTGGCGTTTCTCTGGATGGAAAGGTATGTATGGATGTTGGTGCATCCACTGGCGGATTTACAGACTGTATGCTCCAGAATGGTGCAGTGAAGGTCTATTCAATCGATGTCGGATATGGACAGCTTGACTGGAAACTTCGTAATGATCCGAGAGTGGTATGTATGGAAAAAACGAATATCCGTTATGTACTTCCGGAAGATCTGCAGGAGCCAGCACAGTTTTCATCGATAGATGTTTCTTTCATTTCTCTGACAAAAGTGCTTCTTCCAGTGAGAAACCTCCTTACAGATGATGGAGAGATCGTCTGTCTGATCAAACCGCAGTTTGAAGCCGGAAGAGAAAAAGTTGGGAAAAAAGGCGTTGTACGTGATCCGGCAGTGCACCTGGAAGTCATTGAAAAAGTGATCGCTTATGCGTCTACAATTGCAATGGAGCCGTGCCATCTTTCTTTTTCACCGATCAAGGGACCAGAGGGAAATATTGAATACTTGCTTCATTTGAAAAAGAGACCGGAAGGGGAAGTGATCCAGTCCTCTCTTGAAGTAACACCTGAGGCTGTAGTGCAGGAGGCACACAGTCAACTGGATTAAGGAAGGTCTAGGGGAGATGGATAAGTTTTATATCATCACAAACAATGATAAAGATAAAGATTTTCAGATCACAAATGAAATTGTTTCTTATCTGAAAAAAAATGGAAAGAAATGTCAGGTTCAGCAGGCGGAACGTAAGTTGGAAGGGGCATACCATTATACAAATCCGGAACTGATTCCAGAGGGAACACAGTGTATTCTGGTTCTGGGCGGTGATGGTACACTTCTTCAGGCTGCCAGAGATGTTGTTTACAGAAAAATTCCAATGCTGGGAATCAATCTTGGGACGCTGGGGTTTCTGGCTGAAGTAGACAGACAGTCGATACATGCTGCACTGGATAAACTGATCGCAGATGACTATGAGATCGAAGAAAGAATGATGCTTACAGGAACAGTCTGGCATGGTGATAAGATCATTGGGCAGGACATTGCACTGAATGATATTGTAATAGGCAGAGAGGGCCCCCTTCGAGTTGTAAGATTTAAAAATTATGTGAATGATGTCTATCTTAATTCGTATAATGCAGATGGAATTATTATTGCCACACCGACAGGTTCTACCGGTTACAGCCTTTCATGTGGAGGACCTATTGTATCTCCAAATGCGGCGATGACGCTGATGACACCGATCGCTCCGCATACATTGAATACCCGCAGTATTATTTTTCCGGAGGAAGATGTTATTACAGTAGAGCTGGGAGAAGGCCGCAGGCAGGTTCAGGAACAGGGGCTTGCTTCTTTTGACGGAGATACAGAAATTCCGATCGTGACGGGAGACAGGATCGTGATTCAAAAAGCTTCAGCCAGTGTGAAAATCCTGAAATTAAATCATTTAAGCTTTGTAGAGGTATTACGGCAGAAGATGGAATAACAGTGACAATGTGATGGAGGTAATGCAGTGAAAAGTGCAAGACATGAAAAGATCATAGAACTGATCCAGGAATATGATATTGATACACAGGAGGAACTTGCTGCCAGACTGAATGAGGCAGGATTCAAAGTAACACAGGCTACAGTCTCCAGAGATATCCGGGCACTGAAGCTTATGAAAGTTGCAGGAAAAGATGGAAAATCCCGTTACGCGATTCTTACAGAACCGTCTGCGGAACTGGGAGACAAATACACAAGGATTCTCCAGGATACACTGACATCACTTGATGTAGGTCAGAATATGCTTGTGATCCGCACTGTGCCGGGAATGGCCATGGGGGTGGCGGCTGCGTTGGATGCCCTGAAATGGAAGGAGATTCTTGGAAGTATTGCCGGAGATGATACAGTCATGTGTGTGGCACGTGATGCAGAGCAGGCAGAAATTGTTGCTGAGAAGCTGAAAGGAATTCTGAAATTATGTTAGTTCATCTTCATGTGAAGAATCTGGCACTTATTGAAGATATTGAAGTAGAATTTGGGCCGGGACTGAATATTCTGACTGGTGAGACAGGAGCAGGTAAATCGATTCTGCTGGGTTCCATGCAGCTGATCCTGGGCAGCAGAATTGCAAAGGATATGATCCGCGAAGGTGCGTCATATGCACTGGTGGAGCTGTTGTTTCAGGTAGAAAATCCAAGAGCTGAAGAAGCGCTGGGCAAACTGGGGATTGAGCTGGAAGAAGGACAGGTATTGCTGACACGTAAAATTCTGGATGGCAGGAGTATCAACAAGATTAATGGGGAGACCTGCACGGTTGGACAGATGAAAGCAGTAGCTTCCTGCCTTTTGGATATACACGGGCAGCATGAGCACCAGTCTCTGCTTTATCAGGATAAACAGCTGGAGATTCTGGATGCATATGGTAAAGATGAAATCTATCCGGTCAAAGAAAAAGTGAATCGTGCATATCGTACATATCGTGACAGCCTAAAAAAATTAAAGTCTCTTGATATGGATGAAGAACAGAGAAACAGAGAGCGTGCTTTCCTGGAATTTGAGATTAAAGAAATTGAAAGCGCGAATTTGAATCCGGGAGAGGATGAAGAACTGGAAAAGCTGTACCGTAAGCTGGATAACGGGAAGAAGATTCTTGAGACTCTGCAGGAGGTGCGGGATCTGACAGGAAATGATTCCGTGCAGGGAGCCGGAGAAGCGGTTGGAAATGCAGTGAAAGAGCTGATGCGTGTCACGGAGTATGACAGCCAGCTGGAATCCATGTCATCAGCACTTCAGGAAATCGATGGGCTTTTGAATGATTTCAACAGAGAGCTTTCCTCTTATGTGGATGAACTGAACTTTGACGGAGAAACATTTTATGAAACAGAAAGAAGATTGGATCTGATCAACAATCTCAAAGCAAAGTATGGACAGTCAATCGAGGCAATCCACACATACTGCGGCAACCAGAAACAAAAACTGGAAGATCTTGACAGATATGAGGAGAATTTCCGGAGAGCAAAAGCTGAAGTAGAAAAAAGCAGAGCACAGCTTGAAATTGTTTCGGATAAACTTTCTGTTATCCGGAAAAAATACAGCCAGATGCTTACGGATAAGATTATTGAGGGATTGAAAGATCTGAATTTTCTGGACGTACAGTTTCATATTGATTTTCAACGAAAAAAAGAATATACAGATAATGGGTTTGATGATATAGAATATGAAATTTCTACCAATCCGGGTGAGAGCGTAAAACCATTAGGCAGGATTGTATCTGGCGGTGAACTTTCCAGGATCATGCTTGCAATAAAAGCAATTCTTGCAGACAGAGATCAGATAGAGACATTGATCTTTGATGAGATCGACACAGGTATCAGTGGCAGGACAGCGCAGAAAGTATCCGAAAAAATGGCAGTTATCGGAAAATGTCACCAGGTATTGTGTATTACGCATCTTCCGCAGATTGCTGCAATGGCAGATACACATTTTGAAATCGAAAAACATCAGAAGGGTACAGAAACGATCACGGAGATTCATCCGCTGGAAGGAGATGATTCTGTGAGAGAACTTGCCAGACTTCTGGGTGGAGCTGAACTTACACAGGCAGTTTTTGAAAACGCAAAAGAAATGAAAGAATTGGCACGGGTTCATAAAAATACAAGACTGAAATAGCTGTATTCACAGCATAATAAGAGAGGATGATCCAACAGGATCGCTTCTCTTTTTTTTCTGTAAAAATGCTGGTGGAAGAGAGTTTGGTTTTACAAAAGAAAGGATGTGGCAGAATGGACAGAAGAACAAAATACAGACATCTTCTCTGGTGGATCATATGCCTGGATCTGCTAACGGTGATATGGCTGGGATATCGATATCTTGACAGGAAGATTCCTGATGAGCTTTATGTGACAGAAAGTCAGGAACAGCAGGTGAAGAATGTACTGGATTATCCGCTGCTTTCTTTTGATGATGCAATTACGGTTTCCGGAGATGGAAGTTATCTGTTATCCAGCAGAATTTTGGGAGTGATACCGTTTAAAGATGTCAAAGTAATCCCCACAGACAGTACGACAGTGCTTGTCAGTGGAAGCACTGTCGGAATCTATATGGAAACCGACGGAGTACTGGTAATTGATACCGGTGAGATTATTTCTGAAGAAGGCCGTGCGGAGGAACCGGCAGAAAAAATTATAGAGCCGGGAGATTATATCGTTGCATTTAATGATGAAATTATTGAAACTAAAAAAGATCTTGTAGAAGATCTCGAAAAGCTGAAACAGGATACTGTGGAGTTGCAGGTAATAAGAAAAGGAAAAAAGATTCCTTTGTCGCTGAGTCCGGTAAAAGATATCAAGGGCGAGTATAAGCTGGGGATATGGGTGAGAGATAATACACAGGGAATCGGGACACTCACATTTGTTGATCAGAATGGAAATTACGGAGCACTTGGTCATGGAATCAGCGATGTAGATACCGGAGAGCTTCTTCATATTGATGATGGTGACCTGTATCAGGCACAGATCGTTGGGATCCAGAAAGGAAGCAGCGGAAGTCCGGGTGAACTTTCCGGTCTGATTCATTATGAGGCGGAAAAAATCATCGGAAGTATAGAAAAAAACTGTGAACAGGGAATTTATGGAAGATTATCAGAACTGCCGGAGGAGCTTGGATTGCGAAAGATGGAAGTTGCATACAAACAGGAACTGGAAATCGGGCCGGCATCCATATTGTGCTGTGTGGATGGAACGGTACGTGAATTCGATGCTGAGATAACAAGAATTGACATGAATCATGAAGATACAAATAAAAGTTTTGTAATTCAGGTGACAGATCCCGAACTTCTGGAACTGACAGGAGGAATTGTACAGGGAATGAGTGGAAGCCCGGTGATTCAGAATGGAAAATTCGTGGGAGCTGTCACGCATGTTTTTATACAGGATTCTACAGGAGGATATGGTATTTTTGCAGAAAACATGCTGGAAAATATCTGAAAAAGTCGATTCAGGCCGAACGAAAATGCCGTATTTCAGCCAGTTTCGGCTTGATTTCGCGAAGGCCTTTCCACTATAATGTCCTTGTTGTAAGGAAGAAGATTTTTGTTGGTTAGGAGGGAAAGGCCTCATGGAAAAATTAAATGTGGCGATTGCAGATGATAACGTTAGAATGGCTGACATACTCGGTCAGATGATCGAAGAAGATAAAGACCTGACTTTGGTCGGAAAAGCACACAATGGAGAAGAAATCTGCAGCATCATCAGAGAAAAAGAACCGGATGTTGTTGTATTGGATATCATTATGCCGAAGATGGATGGACTTACCGTTATGGAACACTGCAGTCATGACAGTTCAGTAAAGAAACAGCCGGCTTTTATTGTAGTATCGGCGGTGGGACAGGAAAGAATCACAGAAGATGCGTTCAATCTTGGCGCATATTATTATATGCTGAAACCTTTTGACAAACAGGTGCTCTTAAGTCGTATCAAACATATACGCAGGGGAAATGAACGAAAAATGAGAGAACCGGTGCGACAGGCGGTGAGAGAGGAACCGGCGCCTTACGGAAAACGGAATCTGGAAACAGATGTGACGAATATTATACATGAAATTGGTGTTCCAGCACACATAAAAGGCTATCAGTATCTGAGAGATGCGATCATTCTGTCTGTTAACGATATGGAAATGTTGAATTCGATCACAAAAGTACTTTATCCGACAATTGCAAAAAAACATCAGACTACTCCGAGCCGGGTGGAGAGGGCTATCCGTCATGCGATCGAAGTTGCATGGAGCAGAGGCAAGATGGATACGATCGATGCACTGTTTGGGTACACGGTCAGCACAGGAAAAGGCAAACCGACCAACTCAGAATTTATTGCACTTATTGCAGATAAAATTCGCCTTGAATACAAAAATCACTCTTTTCAACAAGGTGGTTTTGGAGTATAATAAACAAAAGGTCTGTCACAGACAGAAATGTCAGAAAATAGCGAGCGGATGTTCGAAATAACAATAATCTGGCATCGAGATACAAGGAGGGGTATTTACAGATGAAAAGAATTTTATTTGCAACATCAGAAGCGGTACCATTTATTAAAACAGGAGGACTTGCCGATGTAGCTGGTGCACTTCCGAAATGTTTTGATAAGCGCTATTTTGATGTCCGTGTTATCTTGCCGAAATATGCCTGTATGAAACAGGAATGGAAAGATAAAATGGAATACATTACTCATTTTTATATGGATCTGGGATACAAAAACTGCTATGTTGGCATTATGCATATGGAATACGAAGGAATCCAGTTTTATTTTATCGATAATGAATATTATTTCAGTGGACCGAAGCCATATGACAGTGCCCCATGGGATCTTGAAAAATTTGCATTCTTCTCAAAGGCTGTATTGTCTGTCCTTCCGGTTATCGGTTTCCGCCCGGATGTGATCCACTGTCACGACTGGCAGACAGGTCTTGTTCCGGTATATCTGCATGATTCCTTCCAGCAGAATGAATTTTTCTGGGGAATCAAGACAGTTATGACAATTCACAATCTGAAATTCCAGGGAGTATGGGATGTAAAGACTGTTCAGGGAATCACAGGACTTTCTGATTATTATTTTGCACCGGATAAACTGGAAGCATACAAAGATGCAAACTTCCTGAAAGGTGGAATTGTTTTTGCTGATGCAGTAACTACGGTAAGTAATACTTATGCGGAAGAAATCAAAACTCCGTTCTATGGAGAACGTCTGGATGGTCTTCTCTGTGCCAGAGCACATGATCTTCGAGGTATTGTCAATGGAATTGATTATGATGTATTCAATCCTGAAACAGATAAATGTATTACCAGAAACTACAATGCAAAGACTTTCCGTAAGGAAAAAGTTAAGAATAAGATCCAGCTTCAGAAAGATCTTGGACTGAATGAAGACCCGAATGCGATGCTGATCGGAATCGTTTCCCGTCTGACAGATCAGAAAGGCTTTGACCTGATCGCATACGTAATGGATGAACTCTGTCAGGACGCTGTACAGATCGTAGTGCTTGGAACAGGAGAAGAGCGCTATGAGAATATGTTCCGTCATTTTGACTGGAAATATCATGGAAAAGTATCGGCACAGATTTATTATGATGAGCCGCTTTCACACAGAATCTACGCAGCATCGGATGCATTCCTGATGCCGTCTCTGTTTGAACCATGCGGGCTCAGCCAGCTGATGAGTCTCCGTTATGGAACACTTCCGATCGTGCGTGAGACAGGCGGCCTGAAGGATACAGTGCAGCCGTACAATGAATTTGAAGGAACAGGTACCGGATTCAGCTTTACGAATTACAATGCACATGAAATGCTTGCAACAGTCCGCAATGCAGAACGTGTATATTACGATAATAAACGCGAGTGGAACAAGATGGTTGATCGTGCCATGGCAGCAGATTTCTCCTGGAGTCATTCTGCAAAACAGTACGAAGAAATGTACAACTGGCTGATCGGTGATAAATAAGGAGTAAACCCAAATATGATGCAGGGCACCGTGCAGAAACGGTGCCCTTTTTGTCGAAAAGTTTTGCTTGACTTTGCCGACGATTTATAATAGCATATAAGAAGAAAACACGAACATAGGTTTGGTATGAGCGTTTGAAATTAAGAAAATATAAGGAGAATCCATAAGATGATTAATGAAGAGAAGCAGAAAGCGCTGGAGGCAGCTCTTGGACATATTGAGAAGCAGTACGGTAAAGGATCTGTAATGAAGCTTGGGGATTCCAGTTCTAATATGGTAGTAGAAGCGGTTCCGACAGGCTCTCTTGGACTGGATATTGCGCTTGGAGTCGGTGGAGTGCCGAAGGGACGTATCGTGGAGATCTACGGACCTGAATCCAGTGGTAAGACAACGGTTGCATTACATATGGTAGCTGAGGTGCAGAAGAGAGGCGGAATTGCCGGATTTATTGATGCAGAACATGCACTTGATCCGGTGTATGCAAAGAATATCGGTGTTGATATTGACAATTTATATATTTCACAGCCGGATAATGGTGAGCAGGCTCTGGAGATCACTGAGACAATGGTTCGTTCAGGGGCTGTTGATATTGTAATCGTGGACTCTGTTGCGGCGCTTGTTCCGAAGGCGGAGATCGAGGGTGATATGGGAGACAGCCATGTTGGACTGCATGCCCGTCTGATGTCGCAGGCTTTGAGAAAACTGACTGCAGCGATCAGCAGATCCAACTGTGTGGTTATTTTTATCAACCAGCTTCGTGAGAAAGTTGGCGTTATGTTTGGTAATCCGGAGACAACGACCGGTGGACGAGCTCTGAAGTTCTATGCTTCTGTACGTCTTGATGTCAGAAGAACAGAAACCCTGAAGCAGGGTGGCGAGATGGTTGGTAACCATGTCAAGGTCAAAGTTGTTAAGAATAAAGTTGCTCCGCCGTTCAAACAGGCTGAGTTTGATATTATGTTTGGTACTGGCATTTCCAGAGAAGGTGAGATTCTTGATCTTGCATCAGAATGCAATGTGGTGAATAAGAGTGGTGCATGGTACTCTTACAATGGAGAGCGTATCGGACAGGGAAGAGAGAATGTGAAGATTTTCCTGAAAGATCATCCGGAAATCTGTGAAGAAATCGAAAAACAGGTAAGAATCCAGTATCATCTTCTTCCAGAAGAGGAGGCTGCACAGCAGAATCCGGCAGCGCAGGATGCAGAAGAAGAGCAGGAATAATTGAATGACAGATATGGAACAGCAGCAGAAAGAAGTTCGTAAGAAAGCACTGAAGCTTCTGGAACATATGGACCGCACGGAGAAGGGATTATATGATCGGCTTCTCCGTGCCGGCTTTTCGGAAGCTCTGGCAGCAGATGCTGTCGCATATGTGAAGGATTATGGATATGTAAATGATGCGAGATATGCGACGAATTATATTATGTACAGGATTCATGACAAGAGTCGTCAGAAGATATTCCAGGAATTGCAGCAGAAAGGAATTGACCGTCAGACGATCCAGAGTGCATGGGACGAAGCAGCAGAACTGGAGATGCCGGATGAAAGGAAACTCCTTCGGCAGATGGTAGAGAAGAAATATGCTCCAGGTAGCAGCCTTGATGAGAAGGAAATGAGACGGCTGTATGGGTATCTGGCACGACGTGGTTTTCGGTCCGGAGATATTTTTTCCGTATTGGAAGAAATGGATATCTCATAATGGTTCTGTACCTGAGCAGTTATGAGTTAAAAATTATGTAGAAAAACTTGACATAAATCCTAAAAACAGCTAAACTTGTATTGTTGTATTTGTACAATGAAAACTAAATAAGGAGGTGCTCCTGTGGCAATTACAATTATTGTAGCAATTGTCGCTGTAGCGGTCGCACTGCTTATTGCGGTTCCTCTTACTTGCAAGGTTGCGGTTAACAACAAAGCTAAAAAAGATGCTGAAGTTGTTGGCACAGCAGAAAACAGAGCAAGAAGCATCATAGATGAAGCTTTAAAAACTGCTGAGACGAAGAAGAGAGAAGCTTTATTGGAAGTAAAGGAAGAATCCCTCAGAACGAAAAATGAACTTGAGAAGGAAACCAAGGAACGAAGATCCGAGCTGCAGAAATACGAAAGACGTGTTTTATCAAAAGAGGAATCGGTTGATAAAAAAGCGGATGCAGTAGAGAAGCGTGAGGCAGAGTGCACAGCAAAAGTTGCTGAGTTACAAAAAAGAGAAAAGAAAGTAGACGAACTTGAACAAAAAGGAGTACAGGAACTGGAAAGAATTTCCGGTCTGACCTCCGACCAGGCAAAAGACGAGTTACTCAGAAGTGTAGAAGATGATGTCAAAGTTGATGTTGCCAGAATGTACAAGGAACTGGAAAACAGAGCCAAGGAAGAAGCTGGCAAGAAAGCAAAAGAGTACGTGGTAAATGCAATTCAGAAATGTGCAGTTGACCATGTCGCAGAGACTACAATTTCTGTTGTACAGCTTCCAAGTGATGAGATGAAGGGTAGAATCATCGGACGTGAAGGACGTAACATTCGTACTCTTGAAACACTGACAGGTGTTGATCTGATCATTGATGATACACCGGAAGCAGTCGTTTTATCTGCTTTTGACCCGATTCGCCGTGAGATCGCCAGAGTGGCTCTGGAGAAACTCATCGTTGACGGACGTATTCATCCGGCTAGAATCGAAGAAATGGTAGAGAAAGCACAGAAAGAAGTAGAAACACAGATTCGTGAAGATGGTGAGAACGCAGCAATGGATGTTGGTGTTCACGGTATCCATCCAGAACTGCTGAAACTTCTTGGACGTATGAAATTCCGTTCAAGCTATGGACAGAATGCTTTGAAACATTCTATCGAGGTGGCACAGCTTTCAGGAATTCTCGCCGGAGAAATCGGTGTAGATGTCCGTATGGCAAAACGTGCCGGATTGCTTCATGATATCGGTAAATCTATCGATCATGAGGTAGAGGGTTCACATATTCAGATTGGCGTAGATCTTTGTAAGAAATACAAAGAATCCGCAGTTGTCATCAATACAGTTGCGTCTCACCATGGAGATGTGGAACCGGAATCTCTTGTTGCATGTATTGTTCAGGCAGCTGATGCAATTTCAGCAGCAAGGCCGGGTGCAAGAAGAGAGACACTTGAGACTTACACAAACCGTTTGAAACAGTTGGAAGACATTACAAATGAATTTAAGGGAGTCGACAAGTCCTTTGCTATTCAGGCAGGCAGGGAAATTCGTGTAATGGTAGTACCGGAACAGGTTACAGATGCAGATATGGTTCTGTTGGCAAGAGATATCTCCAAACAGATCGAAGCTGAACTGGAATATCCGGGTCAGATTAAAGTTAATGTGATTCGTGAGAGCCGTGCGGTAGATTATGCGAAGTAATCTTTCGGGGACATAGAAGTTCAGAAAGGGTATGATACTGAGAAGTGTCATATCCTTTTTTTATGTTCTAAGTCTGAGAAAAACTCCGTAGACTGGTATGGGGTGAGGAGATGAAACAAAAACTATCAGTAAATAAAAACAGAGAATTACCGGCTTATTATCTGTTTTTTATTGGGTGTGTCATTGGGATTGTGCTTCCGAATCTGATATATAAAATGCAGTGGAAACAAAATACAGTATCTGCATTATATCTTATGGGAATTTATGCAGAAAAAGGGAGCAGAGAGTATTTCTGGAAAGTGCTGAGAATGAGGGGAGGTTTGTTTCTTCTTGTTGCTGGCAGTGGCCTGACGATATTTGGGGTTTTGGTTGCGGTAGGTGGAATGATTTTGTTGGGAATAGGAATGGGTATGTTGATGACCATGTCAATCCTTCAGTTCGGATTTCACGGTGGTTTGATCGGCATAGGACTGATGTTTCCTCAGTTTATTATTTACGTACCATGTTTTTTTGCTGTAAGTAAGAATGTATATGAATATTCGATGAGAATTTGGAAAAACCATAGCTCTTTTTCGGGACAGGTATCGACTTATATAGTGAAAATGCTGATATGTGCAGTTGTCCTGTGTGCTGGAATTCTGTCAGAGGTTTACTGCAATCCGGTCATAATGAAAATTTTAATACAGAATTTGAAAATATTTTAAAGGTTGTTTTACCATATATAGTATTGGTTGACAATAAATCTGCGATATTTTGTAGAAAACACGGAAAAGCCTGATTTTAAAAGGGTTTAGCACAGAAAAAAGATTTGATTTTATGTAAAATTGCAAGTATAATACAGATACATTTGGGGAAGATAAATTTTTAATATAATACGGGAAGTAATGGGAATGGAAAAAGTAATAGAAAATTTTATTGCGTATATGCGAGAGGCAAAGAAGGCATCGCAGAACACGGAGATTTCATACGAGCGTGATCTGAAAAAACTGGCCCGATATCTTCGTAATCAGAAGATTATGGATTTTTCAGAAGTTACCAAGACGGATCTACAAGGTTATCTGAAGGAATTGCAGAAGGAGAATCTGGCATTATCTACAATTTCCAGAAATATTGCATCAATAAGAGCACTGTATCATTATATGATAAGAACAGGGAAAATGCAGGAAGATCCGTCTGAAACACTAAAGCCGCCAAAATTAGAGAAAAAAATGCCGGAAATTCTGTCGGTAGAAGAAGTAGACAGACTGCTAAAACAACCGAACTTGAACACACCTAAGGGTATTCGGGACAATGCTATGATGGAATTGATGTATGCAACAGGAATGAGAGTCAGTGAACTGATTCATTTACAGATTACAGATATTAATCTGCAGATGGGATATGTGATCTGCCATGATTCAGAAAAAGAGCGGATCATTCCAATCGGCAATGTGAGCAGAAATGCAATTTTGCAATATATGGAGCATTCCAGAGGCTTTTTTGTTAAGAACAAAAAAGAATCCTCTTTATTTACAAACTGTTCGGGGAAATCTATGAGCAGACAGGGATTCTGGAAAGTTTTGAAAGGATATGCGGTAGATGCCGGAATTCACAGAGATATTACACCACATACATTACGCCATTCCTTTGCGGTACATATGCTGCAGAACGGAGCAGATGTAAAAAGCGTGCAGGAAATGCTTGGACATTCGGATATTTCTTCTACACAGATTTATCTGGGAATGAATGTAGCAAGAATGAGAGATGTGTATATGAAAGCACATCCCAGACATTAAAAAGGCAGAGTCAGATAAACGGCTCTGCCTTTTGGCGTTCTTAGTAATTAACACATTTCTGCAATTGTGTAAAGCAGTTTTTCGGATTCCTCCCATCCGAGACATGGATCTGTGATGGATTTTCCATAAATATGATTTCCGCCAATCTTCTGATTGCCAGGTTCGATATAACTTTCAATCATGAAACCTTTTACAAGTTTATGAAGTTCAGGATCGACCATACGACTGTGAAGAACTTCTTTGGCGATACGAACCTGCTGTTCATACTTTTTGTTGGAGTTGGAGTGGTTGGTGTCTACGATAACTGCCGGGTTCTGGAGATTCTTTTCCTGATATTTTTCCCACAGAAGACGAAGATCTTCGTAATGGTAGTTCGGGATAGCCTCTCCATGTTTATTTACAGCACCACGAAGGATGGTATGGGCAAGTGGATTACCAGTTGTTTCAACTTCCCAGCTTCTGTAAATGAAACGATGAGAACCCTGTGCAGCAACGACAGAGTTCAGCATAACGCTATAATCACCGCTGGTCGGGTTTTTCATGCCGGCAGGCACATCCATACCACTGACGGTAAGGCGATGCTGCTGATCTTCAACAGAACGGGCACCGACAGCTACATAAGAGAGAATGTCGGAAAGATAACGATAGTTTTCTGGATAAAGCATTTCATCTGCGCAGGTGAAACCGCTTTCCTGAATTGCGTGAATATGCATTTTACGAATGGCAATCAGCCCGGCAAGCATATCGGGTGCTTTTTCAGGATCTGGCTGATGAACCATACCTTTGTATCCTTCACCTGTAGTGCGTGGCTTATTTGTATAAACTCGTGGAATGATCAGAACTTTGTCTGCAATTTTATCCTGCACTTTACGCAGACGAAGAAGATAATCACAAACAGCATCTTCGTTATCGGCAGAACATGGACCGATGATTGCAAGAAATTTATCAGATTTGCCTGTAAAGACATCACGGATCTCCTGATCTCTTTTTGCTTTCAATTCCTGAATTGCAGTATCGATGGGATACTGGTTGCGGATCTCGGCAGGTGTAGGCAGTTTCTTTAAAAAAGTGAATCCCATATTTTCCTCCTCGCATCCGGAATTTACCGGACATAATGGTATATTCATAATTGCATATGCGGGGCGTTCCCCGTTTGTCCGACAGCATCGGACATATCGCGTTCATTATAAACGATTAAAAAGTGGTTGTCGATAGAAATGTTATATATTTAACGCAAAACTTTATAAAGTTACCATGTGTAATTGCTAAAATTCCATATGATACAGTGCATAAATATGTAAAAGACTGAGCAGAATTTCACTAAGCAGAAGTCCATACAGATATCCACGTATACCAAGGACGGGGATGGCAAATATTACGAAAGAGATTCGGAGAAGAATCCCGAGAACACTGTGAACGAGTGTTGTTCCGGTTTTTCCCAGACCATTCAAAATACTGGTAAGTGCAATATTTGTATAAAGAAACGGACAGATAAATGAAAGTGTACGAATGTAGAGTCCGGCATCTGTATTATGGAAAAGTATGGTTCCGGCAAAATTTCCCCCAAAGTAAAAAACGGTGGTGCATAAAGATCCGAGAAGGATACAGGCAGTACAGGTGGTACGTGTGATATAGCGGATTTTTTTGCGGTGTCCAAGTGCCTGCATTTCCGCAACAGAGGGCATCAGAATGACAGATGCAGAGCTGGTAACGGTAGAAGGAAAAAGAATGCAGGGAAGAGCCATTCCGGTAAAAACTCCATAGAGACTCAAAGCTTCGGATGGAGAGAGACCATACATACGGAGACACTGGGGAATCAATACAACTTCGATGGCGGCCAGTACAGAGAGAAGAAGCCGGTTCAGAGTCAGGGGAAGTGCCATATGCCCGATCTCAGATATTTTTTGCACAGGTTTTTCTATATGATGTGAAGATACAGAACTGTTCAGACTTACACAGATAAAAGAACACAGAGCAGCGGCAAGTTCTGAGAGAAAACTTCCTGCAACTGCAATCATTGCGGTGACAGCAATATTGCGGGAAAGACAGATCTGCCAGAGCAGGCAGGTGGAAAAAATACGGACGACCTGTTCCAGAATCTGTGTGGCAGCGGGAAAAGAAGCTTTTTTCAGTCCAAGATAGTAGCTATTAACACAGAGATGGACGGAAGCAAAGGGAAAACTTAGGGCGAGCAGGCGAATCAGTGATTCAGTAGCCGGTTCCTTTAAAATCTGTACAGCAAAAAAATCAGAAAAAGTAAAAATGCTCCATGCGGCTATGCCGGAGAGAAAAAGAGCAAGAAAGGTACCAATGCGGAAACAGTCCTGCGCTTCTTTTTTTTCTCCAAGTGCCGTGTGAGAGGATATCAGGCGGGAGAGTGCTGTCTGAATCCCGAAGGTGGTCATGGCAAGAACCAGATGCTGCAGAGGAACAACCAGCTGATACAGACCGATTCCTTCTGCACCAATGGTATGTGAAAGGAATATTCTAT
>ERZ1026966.5-NODE-5-length-139018-cov-7.704403_pt1 | contig 139018 bp, 118 predicted proteins | sample MGYA00519296_ERZ1026966 | MGnify/ENA primary metagenome ERZ1026966 (study PRJEB26926, sample SAMN06164478) | human gut metagenome | biome: ENVO:00009003; feature: ENVO:2100002; material: ENVO:00002003 | host: Homo sapiens | place: USA | collected 2012 ... | reverse complement strand
ACTTTTGAAAAAACAACTTCCGTAAAAATGTTCCTCATGTCTACTTTTGAAAAAGTAAAATTAAAATAAATATTTTTCGTGTCTACTTTTCTTGACTACTACAAATATTTCAGAAGTCCGGCATAAATCCCTTGCCTATGTGGGATAATCGTGGTATAATAATGTCACGAAAGGAGCTGGTTATCTATGCCGCGTATCATTCCCATCCGAGATCTGAAAGATACTGCTGCCATCTCGCAGATGTGCAGTGAGTCCAAGGAACCAATCTATATTACCAAGAACGGCTATGGCGATATGGTTCTCATGAGCATGAAAGCCTATGAGGAAAGAATGATGATGCTGGATGTCTATGACAGACTGGCTGCCGCAGAGGATGAAGTCCAGGCAGGAAAAGTAACGGATGCCCGGGCTTCTCTGAGAGAGTTGAGGCAGAAGCATGGACTATAAAATCTCAGTCACCGATCTTGCGGTACAGGATTTAGATACCATCGTTGAATATATTTCCGGAGAGCTTGGCAACCCAACCGCCGCATCCGCATTTCTGGATGCTGTGGATGCGTGTTATGAGAATCTGGCATCCATGCCGCTGATGTTTGAACGCTGCCGCAATCCCAGGTTGCGGGATCTGGGCTACCGGCGCGCCGTGATTAAGCATTATGTCATGGTGTACCGGGTGGCGGAGTCAGAACACACGGTATATATTCTGCGATTTTTCTACGGTTCCCGGGATTATGAGAAACTGATCTGACAACAAAATGATATGGACAGCAAGGCAGTCTCGTTTGCGCGAGGCTGCCTTTTTCTGTCCCCCATTAGGAGGAAAAAGAAATGATGAAACTTGTGATTGCAGAAAAGCCCTCCGTTGGAATGGCCTACGCCTCTGTGCTGGGTGCAAAAAAGCGGATGGAGGGTTTCCTGGAGGGAAACGGTTATATCGTCTCCTGGTGTTTCGGCCATCTGGCGGAGCTGGCCAGCGCCGAAGCCTATGATGAAAATACGCCAAATGGCGCTGCGAGGACCTGCCCATTGTTCCCAATCCCTGGATCGTGAAAATCACCCACAGCAAGAAAAAGCAGTTCGATCTTCTCAAAGAGCTGATGCGCCGGGAGGATATATCTGAGGTAATCAACGGCTGTGATGCCGGACGGGAGGGTGAACTGATCTTCCGTTATGTGTACGAACAGGCTGGCTGCAAAAAGTCTATGAAACGGTTATGGCTGTCCTCCATGGAGGACGAAGCAATCCGGGATGGGTTCCGCAATCTGCGCCCCGGCGCTGAGTATGACAGGCTGTATGCCGCCGCGCTCTGCCGTGCCAAGGCTGACTGGCTGGTGGGCATCAATGCAACCAGGCTTTTTTCTGTGCTGTATCACCGGACGCTTAATGTGGGCCGGGTCGTCTCTCCCACGTTGGCACTGCTGGTTCAGCGGGATGCGGAGATTTCCGCTTTTAGGCCGGAACCATTTTATACCGTTAATCTGACGCTGCCGGCATTTTCCGCCGTCAGCGAGAAGTTCCGGGAAAAGTCCGAGGCAGAAAGGATTTGTGCCGCCTGCGCCAATGCTCCCGCCCGGGTAATCGGCGTGGAGGCAAAAGAAAAAAGTGAAAAAGCACCGGCCCTCTATGATTTGACTACCCTCCAGAGGGAGGCCAACCGAACGCTCGGATATACCGCCCAGCAGACGCTGGACTATCTTCAGTCCCTGTATGAGAAAAAGCTGGTGACGTACCCCCGTACCGACAGCCGCTTCCTCACGGATGATATGTCCGGCTCTGTCAGGCAGGTCGCTGCCTGTTCTGCCGGTATCTGCGGAATGGACGCACCTGCCTCTATCCATTCTGGCCAAGTCTGTGACAGTAAAAAGGTGACTGACCACCACGCCGTCATCCCCACCCTGAAAGCCGGGGAAACTGATCTTTGCGATCTGACCATAGGAGAACGGGAGATTCTGAAGCTGGTGGCCCGTCAGGTGCTGATTGCGGTCAGCGGCGCATACCGTTTCACCGAAACGGTGGTCACACTGGATTGCGGAGGAACCACGTTTACTGCCAAAAGAAAAACGGTCCAGGATTTTGGCTGGAAAGCGCAAGAAGAACAGTCTCAGGTTACCGTTCTGTCCGGTCAGCAAGTCCCGCCCTACAAGGTGGGAGATACCGTCTATCTGGACAACACCGCCTTTGAGATCACCGCTGTTCGCCAGTTTGATGTGGAGCTTCGTGACCCGGCATTGGCCTATCCCATCTTTCGGGCCGAGAATAAGGCTCGGTTTGAGATCATGCTGTATCAGGACCCCCGCAACAGCGGTATCACAGAGTATCTTGCGCAGGATCTGAAGAACAGTGACAGCGATTTGCAGGATGTCCTTACCTGGGACAGCGGACTGCTGACCCAGCGGGATAAGGATCAAATCGCCGGGTGGTTTCGCGCCGGGGAAAGCAACACCCGCATTGCGCAGCGGCTGGCCGATGTCTATACCGGACGCTCCGACACCATGATGCTGAAAACCGGTGAAGGAACGGACTACTTTGCCACTGCTGACGGTTTGAAAATCAATATTGATGATAAATACTCCATCAAACACAGCTTCTCTTGGCTTGAAATCGCCCGTATCCTCCGCGCCATGTATCGGCAGGAACGTGACGGCTTTTCCCATGAGCCGATGTTGCCTGAGACGCCTGCCCCGGAAAGAGAGCCGGTGACCGTCACACCCGCCTATACTGAGGAAACCGTTGCGTTCTACTCTGGTGAGAAAAACAACCTGCCCTATGACGTGGAGATCCGAACCCTGCGTACTCTGGAGCCGGAGCATGACCTACCGGAGCCGCCGCTCCCCGATGAGCCGGGCGGTAATCCCGTTTCCATTCCCATCAACGGCGAATGGCAGACATTTCCCAATGTTGCCGCTGCGGAACAGGCCGCCTATGCGGACTTCAAGACAGACAGCCAACGGAACGCCTGGAATTTTCACATCACGGATGACGCGCTGGGCGTGGGTGGTCCGAAAGCAAAGTATCAGGCGAACATCAATGCCATTCGGCTGCTGAAACATCTGGAGGCGGAGGGCCTGCAGGCCAGCCCGGAGCAGCAGGAAGTGCTGTCCCGCTACGTGGGCTGGGGCGGACTGACGGACGCATTCGATGAAAGCAAGCAGAATTGGGCGGCAGAGTTCCGGGAACTGCGCGATGTATTGACGCCGGAGGAATATACCGCTGCCCGCGCCTCCACGCTCAACGCCCATTATACCAGTCCCACCGTCATTAAAGCCATTTATGAGGCGGTTGGCAACATGGGCTTCCAGACCGGCAACATCCTGGAGCCGTCCATGGGCGTCGGGAACTTCTTTGGACTGCTTCCCGACACGATGGCGGGAAGTAAGCTGTACGGCGTGGAGCTGGACAGCATTACAGGCCGTATCGCAAAACAGCTATATCCCCAGGCGAATATCACCGTTGCCGGATTTGAAACTACGGACCGCAGAGACTTTTTTGATCTTGCTGTGGGCAACGTCCCCTTTGGCCAGTATCAGGTAAATGACCGGGCTTATAACAAGCTCGGTTTTTCTATTCACGATTACTTTTTCGCCAAAACGCTGAACCAAGTACGGCCCGGCGGCGTCATTGCCTTTGTGACTTCCCGTTATACCATGGATAAGCAGTCCCTGGAGGTTCGGAAGTACATTGCGCAGCGGGCAGAACTGCTGGGGGCCATTCGACTGCCCAACAATGCGTTCCGGGCCAATGCCGGTACGGAGGTGGTATCGGACATTCTCTTTCTGCAAAAGCGTGACCGGCCCATTGAGGTTGAACTGGATTGGGTGCATCTTGGCAAAAATGAGGATGGTCTTTCCATCAACAGCTATTTTATCGACCACCCGGAGATGATCTTAGGCCGACAGTCCTCTGAAAGCACCCAGTACGGCAGACAGGATTTTACGGTAGAACCCATTGAAGGGCTGGAGCTGGCCGATCAGCTCCATGACGCTGTGAAGTACATTCGTGGCTCTTATCAAGCGGCAGAACTCTCTGATCTGGGAGAGGAAGAAGCCGTATCTGAGACGATCCCCGCAGACCCGGATGTGAAGAATTACAGCTATACCGTTGTGGACGGCGAAGTGTATTTCCGGGAAAACTCCGTTATGGTCAAGCCTGATCTGAACGCTACAGCCAGGGAGCGTGTTAAGGGCATGTGGCTGAATTTGAAAAAGACGGGATTGAGTTTCAGATCGTAGCGCAACAGATGGAAGCCAAAGAATTGGTAAAAGTAGTTACCTCAATTATTCGTGGTGACGCAAACATTATAATTACATAATAAATAGATACGGAGGAAAACCATAATGAAAAAATTTTTGATTTTTGGTATTACTGTTATTATGCTGTTCTCCCTTGCAGCCTGCAGTGGCGAAAATAAAGACCCGGTTGCGGGAGAGAAGGCAAACGCTACATCATCCCTTGGAGTGGGCAATCCTAACCGGGAAGATTCTCCTGTGGCAGCAGGTGACGAAGCAGAGGGGACGGTTACAATCGATGAAGGCCCCTATATGGAAAACTATAAGGATATCCCCGAACTCCCCAATGCTGAGCCGAATTGGAACGACACTCCGGGTGCAGCAAATGAAGATACCACTGGCAATTTAAAAACTGGAACATGGGAAGTTACAATCGACCAAGACTTCTATATGGAAAACTATAAGGACATCCCCGAACTTCCCAATGCCGAGCCGAATTGGAACGATACTCCGGGTGCAGCAAATGAAGATACCACTGGCAATTTAGAAACTGGAGCATGGGAAGTTACAATCGACCAAGACTTCTATATGGAAAACTATAAGGACATTCCTGAACTTCCCAGTGCGGAACCAAATTGGGTTGACTAAAAAGATGTTTGCTATTTCCAATGCTGAATCATGGCTCTTATGTCCCGTATGCGGCAACAAAACGCGAGTAAAAATTCGAAGCGATACTGTGCTTAAGAATTTTCCGTTATTCTGCCCGAAGTGCAAACAGGAAACGATTATCAGTATGGAACAACAGAATACAACAGTTATCAAAGAGCCAGACGCATAGACGCAGAGCCGATAACCCGTAGCCTTTGGGCGCGAGTTATCGGCTCTTTTGTTTTCGGCGGCTGTCAATTAAAGCCGCCGCGTTATACGACGACTTTATGAGGAACACGGCGGTTTCCAAGGAGGGATCGTCGTGTTCATTTTGCTTTATCATAGTACGCATGATCTTCACCAGATAAAAAAAGCGTAGCTCCCCCTGCGGCGCAGTCCGGCCTTGGATGTGAAATTTGTCAGTATAAAACTGAATATGTCATTTCACGCGCTTGTGTGGCATTACGCCATGCGAGCGCGTTTTTCTATACCCGCCTTGGGACAAGTTGTCCCGAGGTAGGCAGGGGCGGCCCCAGCTGCCGATCCCCGCCATCCCCTGTTCAGATCGACCACTCACAACAAAAATCTGAACGGAGGAACATATAATGACTACTATCAATCTGAAGGACATTTATTCTTGGTATACCCATGATGAATATATTGAGGTTTCCGATGAAGTGGCCGCCGAGCTGCGGACCGATAAGCTGTATGAGGCTGCCTACCAGCGGCGCATGATCCGCAACAAGGCACAGTATTCCCTCAACTGTGACGATGGGATCGAATACTCCGCTTGCCTTTCCGAGCCGACCCCGCAGGAGCTGTTGGAGCGCATGGAGCGTTTCTGCGATCTGTGGAACGCGCTGAACACTTTGCCCGAAACGCAGGGCCGCCGTGTGGATGCCTGTATCATTGAGGGTAAGAGCATGACCGAGGTGGCTGAGGCCGAAGGTGTGAGCGTGGCCGCCGTACATAAATCGATCCAGCAGGGCTTAAAGGCCATGAGAAAATATTTGCAAAATGCTTGATGCGGAGGGTTAAAAAACATCTTCCCAATGTCCTTGGTATATGAGAGGAGTTGATCCTCTCCACAACTGAATAGCGGCGGCTCCGAGCAAGTGCGGGGAGCCGGGCGGCGGGTGCGCCGAGACTTCCTCTTTCCGGGGAACGAGCGATCAACACCAGCGCCGCAAGAGGGGACTTGCCATCCCACGGCCACAATCCGCGAGTGGACAGGCTGGCCGCCTGTCCCTCCGGGCTGCCGCACCCCAGCAGGAGCGTCGCACCGAGTATTGCTGTCTTATGACGGGCCAAGAAAATGAGCGCGGCGCTCCTGTTTTCACTTCGAGACAAAATGTCCCAACGTGGAGAAAGGTGAAAGGGCGACACCCAGCGCGGGTGCCGCCTTTTCGTGTTTCCCCAACAGACAACAGGGAGAGGTTAGCAGTGTGTTTTGATACCGCGAAAGGAGGACACTATGGCTGATACAGCCTGTAAGGAAGAGTACACCTACCAAATCGGAAAAATCACATTCATTGTTACGCCTGTCTACAAGGACGAGGGCGAGCCCATGCGTGACATTCTTTTGAAACTGATGCTGGCCGATTTAGAGCCAGTTTAATTGATCCATCGACATCCTTAACATGGGCGGTCGGCAGAGGTACAATATACATAGGATAAAGCCCTTGCTTGACTGCTTGGGAAGGAGGATATTTTGAAACAGTCAAGTAAATACGCAACCGGCACAGCTGCCCTCTACTGCCGCCTGAGCCGTGACGATAACATGGACAACGAGTCCAACAGCATCCAAAATCAGAAAAAGATACTGCAAAAGGTAGCCAAGGAAAAAGGGTACACGGACACGATCTTTTTTGTGGATGATGGGATTACAGGCACGACGATGAAACGCCCTGGCTTTCAGAAAATGATACAGGCAATCGAGGCCGGGTACATTTCGGCGGTGTTCGTCAAAGATCTTTCCCGCCTGGGCCGCAACTATATTGAAGTCGGCAAGCTCACTGAGGAATTTTTCCCGCAGCACGACATTCGGCTGATTGCCGTTTCCGATGGTGTTGACAGCGACGAGGGCGAGGATGATTTCACTCCATTCCGCAACATTATGAATGAGTGGTACGCCAAAGACATTTCCAAGAAGCGCCGTATCGTCAACAAGATGAAAGGCAATTCCGGCATCCCGCTGTCCCCGCCGCCTTACGGTTATATCAAGAACCCGGAAGATCCCCGGTTTTGGGTGATTGACCCGGAGGCCGCCGAGGTTGTGCGGCGTATTTATCGTCTGGCGCTGGAAGGCAACGGCCCTATGCAGATCGCAACAGCGCTCTGTGAGGCAGGGATATTAAATCCCTCGGCCTACCGCACCAGTAAGGAAATCAGCAAGGGCGGCTCCAAAAGTACGCTGGAGCCTACCAAGTGGAACCACACCACCGTCAAGAAAATCCTCACCTTGCAGGAATACTGCGGCGACGTAATCAACTTCAAGAGCTATTCCAAGTCCTACAAGGTAAAGCGGCGGATCGAAAACCCGGAGGAAAACCGGGCAATCTTTCTCAATGTCCATGAGCCGATTATTGACCGCATCACGTGGGAAAAGGTGCAGAGCCTGCATACCACGCGCCGCAGACGGACTACCGTTACACAGGAGCCCAGCGTGTTCTCCGGCGTGATGAAATGTCCAGAGTGCGGCGGCAATCTGACGTTCCACTTCAACCAAAACAACCACGACATTAAGTTTTTCAGCTGCAACAACCACAACTCGGGACTACGTAAGTGTTCGTCAACCCATTATATCCGGCTGGACTTCTTGGAGCAGGTCGTTCTGTATGAGGTCAAGCGGCTGGCCTGTTTCGCCAATGAGTATGAAAACGACTTTATCAAGGCTATGATGGGCCGCTCCGCAAAGGTCGCGCAAAATGACCGGGCGCGGAAACAGCGGGAGCTGGATGTGCTGCTGGCCCGTGACAAGGAACTGGATATGCTCTTTGAAAGGCTGTATGAGGACAACGTGTCCGGCAAGATCGACGATGCCCGGTTTGCGAAAATGACGAAGCGGTATGAGCAGGAACAGGGCGAGGCTGCCGGGAAAATCAAAGCGCTGCGGCTGGAACTGAAAAAGTCAGACGGCAAGCAAATGGATGTGGGTTTCTTTCTCGAAACGATCCGGCGTTATACCGACGCCACCACGATTACCAAACGCATGGTCGGGGAGCTGATCGACCACATTGACGTTTATCCTGCGGTCAAGGAGGATGGCGTTACCAATCAGCGAGTCGTGATCTTCTACAACTGCATCGGCGCTTTTGAAGTGCCGGATCGCCGGAAGATCCCGGAGCAGGACATCCTGCTGGAAACGAGAAAAGGCGTAGCATTAAGCTACGCCCCGGCGGTGTAAGGTGGTGTGGAATATGAGAGTTTTCCTGTATTGCCGTGTGGCTCACGATGATGGGTTCAGTCTTGAGGCACAGGGCGCTGAACTTCGTCGTTATGCGAAACAGGCGGGGTATACCATCATCGGCGCTGCTGACGAACACGGCAGCGGTCTGACGCTGGATCGCCCAGCTTTGCAAGAAGTGACGAAGGCAGTCCTTGACGGTAAGGTGGACGTGGTGCTGGTGAAAAGCATTGACCGTATAGGCCGCAAGTGGGGCATGACACAACGCTACATAGACCTACTCACGGAACACAAGGTACAACTGCTCTGTATTCAGGATCGGCTCCTGTTCAGCGAAAACGGCGCCACCCATTTTTGAGCATAAAAAATGCGGAGTATCATCAAAAGACTTTCAGATCCTTTAATGATACTCCGCATGGTCCGAGTGACAGGAGTTGAACCTGCGGCCTCTTGAACCCCATTCAAGCGCGCTACCAAAACTGCGCTACACCCGGATAACGAACTTATTATACACGATGCCCGGGAAAAAAGCAAGCAGTTTTTTCACAATTTTATGCGGAAGCGGAAAATAGAGGAAAGCGGCTTTAAATCAGACCCAGAAAATAGCGAAACAGCTTTTCGCCGTTCACTGCATCGGGGCGGCGGTGCGCAAAGCCGATGCGCTCCGGGTGAAACTGCACGCCGATCACCTTGCCGTTTTCATGGATAAAGCCCTCGTTGATGCCGTCGTCGCTGACGCACAGGGGGATAAGTCCCGCGCCGAGCTTACCTGCGGCCTGATGGTGTGCACTGTTCACGGGGAATTCTTCGCCGTAAAATTCGCGCATCAGATCATGCTGCGCGCGTACCGTGTGAATGGCATCGCCGGTCTCTTTTGCCGCCATGTGGTGCTGCGGGTCCGGCACATCCTGAATGAGGTCGCCGCCGAATGCCACGTTCAGCACCTGATGCCCTCTGCAAATGCCGAATACCGGCTTGCCCGCTGTAAAAAAGCATTTTGCAAGCGCAATCTCGTCTGCATCACGGCTGTCATCGATGCCTTCGCTCGCCGTGTTTTCCTGCCCATAGAGCACAGGATTTACATCGGCGCCGCCGGGGATCAGCAGGCCGTCGCAAGTGTCTGCGTCGGTAAGTGTCATCGAGATTACCGGCTCCGCGCCGCAAGCCGTCAGCGCCGCCACATAATTTGCAAAATCGCCGGGGTTGCCGCGCATAAAGATCCTTTTCATCAAGGTCACTCCTTTAAAATGCAAAAAAGATGAAAAAACAATTTAGAAATTATGGATTAGTATACCAGTTATGTGGTATACTTGCAATAGAAGATACAAAGAAAAGGGAGCATGAACGTGGCAAAGCACATGGCGGGGCCGCAAGGTGGACATTACAGATTAAAACAGCCGCAAAAACGGAAGCAGCATAACAGGATTCCCGCACGTGTATTGAAATCGCGTGCACGGCTTTTGCTTAGTGGGGCAGGGTGCATTGCGGCTGTGCTTATCATCACAGCGCTGCTTGCCATGCCGCATCAGAATGCAGAGCCCATAGAAGCTGCTGCCTCGCCGGAAGCGGCACTGAGCACCGCTGCGGAAAGCATTTCAGCCAAAGCAAGTGTGCTTTCTAAAACGACCTCCACTCCCGAATCTGCCTTTCAGCAGCTCGGCGATTGGCGGCTTGTGCTTGTGAACAGCGAAGTGCCGCTGCCGGACGATTTCCAAATGACCCCGACGCTGTTCGATACCATCACCGTCAACTCCAAAATGTACCCGGAGCTCACGGCGCTTATCAATGCAGCGTATAACGGCGAGATCAATTTGTGGGTTGCCTCGGGCTATCGCAGCGTGGAGGAGCAGGAAAGCGTGCTGGATCGCGCCGTGCAGCGCCGCATGGCAGACGGCATGACCTATGAAAACGCGTATGAAGACGCGCGGATCACCATTCAGGCGCCGGGGTACAGCGAGCATCACACCGGCCTTGCGGTCGATTTCAACGATGTTGAAGACGATTTCCGCGAGACGAAAGCCTACACATGGCTGCAGGAGCACGCCGCGGAATACGGCTTTGTCGAGCGCTACCCCAAAGGCAAGGAGAGCATCACCGGCATCGATTACGAGCCGTGGCATTACCGTTACGTCGGCAAGGAGCATGCGCAGCGCATGAACGAGCTTAACATGTGCCTTGAAGAGTACGTGGCGTTTCTCAAGGGCGATTAAGAACAGAAAACGGGAAAAAGATGGCGCTTTTTCCCGTTTTTTTATTGCAAAATTTTGCGCACAGATATATAATAGAACATTATATGATGGTGTAGTATTCTTTCATGCCGGCGGCATGGATAGCGACGCACCGAAAAACCAAGGAGGTTGTTTTAATGGTTCGCACACGCTTTGCGCCGAGCCCCACCGGTTTCATGCACGTCGGAAACCTCAGAACGGCGCTGTACGAGTATCTGGTGGCGAAGTCCCAAAACGGCACGTTTGTGCTCAGAATTGAAGACACAGATCAGGAGCGCTATGTAGAAGGCGCAACAGACGTTATATATAATACACTGCAGCAAGTCGGTCTGCAGCATGACGAAGGACCGGACATCGGCGGCGAATACGGCCCGTATGTACAGAGCGAACGCAAGGATATTTATAAACCCTACGCAGAGCAGCTTGTGCGCGAGGGCAAGGCATACTATTGCTTCTGCACCAAAGAGCGCCTCGAGTCCATTCATCAGGACAGCGAGTTCGGCGGCTACGACCGTCATTGCCGCGACCTGCCCGCAGAGGAAATCCGGAAGAACCTCGACGCCGGTATGCCGTATGTCATTCGTCAGCGTGTACCGCTCGAGGGTTCCACGTCCTTTGAAGACGCCGTTTACGGCACCATCACGATTGAAAACAAAGAGATCGAAGATCAGGTGCTTTTAAAGTCCGACGGCTACCCGACCTACAACTTTGCAAACGTCATCGACGACCACCTCATGCACATTACGCATGTCGTGCGCGGCTGCGAGTACCTCACCTCTACACCGAAGTACAACATGCTCTACGACGCGTTCGGCTGGGAAAAGCCGATTTATGTGCACCTGCCGCTCATCATGGGCAAAAACGAAGACGGCTCCGTCTCAAAGCTTTCGAAGCGCCACGGTTCCACAAGCTTTCAGGGCCTCCTCGAAGACGGCTACCTCGCACCGGTCATCACGAACTACATCGCGCTGCTCGGCTGGTGCCCGAAGGATAACCGGGAAATTTTCTCGCTGAAAGAGCTCGAAGAAGCATTCTCCATCGACGGCATCAGCAAATCGCCCGCCGTGTTCGATTACGATAAGCTCCTGTGGTTCAACGGCGAGTACATCCGCAAGATGAGCGGGGAAGAGTTCCGCACCGCGGCGATGCCGTACTACAAAGAGATTTTCGGCGATGCAGAAAAGCCGTACGACGTGCTCGACGCCATTTTGCAGCCGCGTATTTTGAAGTTTAAGGAAATCCCGAGCCTGCTCGGCTTCTTCAAAGAGCTGCCGGAATATTCCGCAGACCTCTTCATAAACAAAAAGAGCAAGGCAACGCTCGAGAACGCGCCCGTCATGCTGCGTGCCGCCATCGAGACGCTGTCCGCCATTGAAAACTGGCAGGTTGATACCATCCACGATGCACTCATTGCCCTCGCACAGAGCCTCGAAGTGAAAAACGGCACGCTGCTGTGGCCGGTACGCATCGCGGCGGCAGGCCAGACCGTTACCCCCGGCGGCGCGATGGAAATTCTCGCCGTGCTCGGCAAAGAGGAGGCGCTGCGCCGTTTACAGCTCGGCCTTCAAAAGATCGAGAACGCATAAAGCAAGAGGAAAAACCTGATATTAGGAAAGGTATGGACAAATTATGAGTGAAGAGATCAAAAACGAAGCGGTCTCCGAGGAGATCAGCAGCAGTTTTATCGATGATTTTATTATAGAAGACCTCGCAGAAGGCGGCCGCTGCGAAGGCATGAAGGTGCACACCCGTTTCCCGCCGGAGCCGAACGGCTACCTGCACATCGGCCACGCCAAGGCGATCTACGTCGATTTCGGCACCGCAGAGCGCTTTAACGGCATCTGCAACCTGCGCATGGACGACACGAACCCCACAAAGGAAGACGTGGAGTACGTCGATGCCATCAAGGAAGATATCCACTGGCTCGGCTACGATTGGGAAGACCGCTTTTACTATGCTTCCGATTATTTTGAAGATATGTACAACGGCGCCGTAGAGCTCATCAAAAAGGGTCTTGCCTATGTTTGCGAGCTCACGCCTGACCAGATGCGTGAAATGCGCGGCGACCTCACCACCCCGGCGCAGAGCCCGTACCGTGACCGTCCGATGGAGGAGAGTCTCGACCTGTTTGCCCGCATGCGCGCCGGCGAGTTTGAAGACGGCAGAATGACGCTCCGTGCAAAGATTGACCTCGCTTCCGGCAACTTCAATATGCGCGACCCGGTCATCTACCGCATCAACCACATGCCGCACCACCGTACCGGTACCAAATGGTGCATCTACCCGATGTACGACTTCGCGCACCCCATCGAGGACGCCATGGAGCACATCACGCACTCGCTGTGTTCGTTGGAATTTGAGGATCACCGTCCGCTGTACGATTGGGTTATCAACAACGTCACGCTGCCCGCAAAGCCGCGTCAGATCGAGTTTGCCCGCCTCGGCATCAACAACACGGTCATGAGCAAACGCAAGCTGCGCGCACTCGTCGAAGGCGGTTATGTCAGCGGCTGGGACGACCCGAGAATGCCCACCATCTGCGGCCTGCGCCGCCGCGGCTACACCCCGGCCTCCATTCGCAATTTCAGCGTGCGCAACGGTGTTTCCAAGGTGAACTCTACCGTGGAATACAGCTTTCTCGAGCATTGCCTGCGCGAAGACCTGAACCTCACGGCAAAGCGCGTCATGGGCGTTTTGAACCCCGTAAAGCTCATTTTGACGAACTATCCCGAAGATAGGACCGAGACGTTCGAGGTCGAGAATAACCCGAATCGTCCCGAAGACGGTACCCGCACGGTTACGTTCGGCCGCGAGCTGTACATTGAAGCCGAAGACTTCATGGAGACCCCTGTAAAGGGCTATTTCCGCCTTTTCCCGGGAAATGAAGTGCGCCTCAAGACCACTTATGTTGTCAAATGTACCGGCTGCAAAAAGGACGAAAACGGCAACGTCGTCGAGGTCTATGCGGAGTATGACCCCGAGTCCCGCGGCGGCAACCCGGCAGACGGCCGCAAGATCAAGAGCACCATCCATTGGGTGGACGCGAAGAACGCCGAAGACGCCGAAATTCGCCTCTACGATAACCTCTTTACTGTGGAAGACCCGGATGCAGGCGATTTCTTAGAGCTTTTAAACCCGGATTCCCTCAAGGTCCTCACGGGCTGCAAGGTGGAAGCGGGCCTCAAAACCGCAAAGCCGGGCGAGAGCTTCCAGTTCATGCGTCAGGGCTATTTCTGCGTGGATAACAAGGATTCCGCAGAAGACCACCTTGTCTTCAACCGCTCCGTTTCGCTGAAGGACGGCTTCAAGAAAAAGAAGTAATGAAATAGTTGTCCGCACAGTGCAAAACCATGCGCTGTGCGGGCTTTTGCTGTTCCATTCAATCGGTGTTTTATTATTCGTCACCTTAATTTTAATTTTAGGTTGACGAAACGCTTTGCGTGTGGTAAACTGGTAGACGAAATTTTCGCTGCCGGTTTTGCCGGAAAGGAAATTTATGCGCATACAAGATGCAGTTTTAGACGCGCTTGAAAAAAATCGCGGAGAATACCTCTCCGGCGAGCAGCTTGCGTCGTCGCTCGGCGTTTCCCGCAATGCCGTGTGGAAAGCCATTCAAAAGCTTGAAGAAGCCGGGCATAAAATTCGCGCCGTGCCAAAGCGCGGCTATACGCTGGCGCCGGAAAGCGATGTGCTCACCGTGCAGAGTGTCTCACGGTTCCTCGATACCGATATGCCGGTTTACTTGCAGGTGCAGACCGAAGTCACCTCTACCAATACGCTTTTAAAGGCACAGGCGGAGCAGGGCGCGCCGGAGGGCACCGTGCTCATTGCGGAATCGCAGACGGCAGGCAAGGGCAGGCTCGGTCGGCACTTCACGTCGCCGCCGGGTACAGGTATTTATTTCAGCCTGCTGCTCCGCCCGCACTGCACCGCTGAAAAATCGCTTTTCATCACGACTACCGCAGCGGTCGCCGTGTGCGAAGCCATTGAACAGATCACGGGGCTAAACCCGCAAATCAAATGGGTGAACGACGTTTACCTCAACGAGAAAAAGGTCTGCGGCATTTTAACGGAAGCTTCCGTTGATTTTGAAAACGGCGGTCTCAACTGGGCCGTGCTCGGCATCGGCATCAACATCGCTGTGCCGGAAGAGGGCTTCCCGGAGGAGATTCGCTCCACCGCCGGTGCTATTTTCGACGGCCCGTGCCCCGTGGAGATGCGCAGCCGCATTTCGGCTGCCGTCATCAGCCGATTTTTCGCGCTGTATAAGAACCTCGGCTCGAACGCGTTCATCGAATCGTACCGCAGCCATTCGTTTCTCACCGGCCGCGCCATCACGTTCTCGCTCGGTGAGGAGACGTACCGCGGTGTCGTCACCGGTATCAGCGACGAAGCGCACCTGCTCGTCCGTCTCGATAGCGGAGAGGAGCGCGCGTTCTCCGCAGGCGAGGTGCAGATCCACAAGGGCTTTGCAAACTCGAAAGCCGAGTAAACTGCTTAGTGTGCCGTATTCTGAAAGGAATAGGGGTAAATAACATGAACAGCAACAGAGAGAAAATCACCAATATCGTCATGGTCGGCGTATTCGCCGCCGTGCTCGCCGTTTTGTCGCAGATTTCGTTCCCGCTGCCGAGCGGCATCCCGGTCACCTTACAGACCTTCGCGGTCGCCCTGTGCGGCTATGCACTCGGCTGTAAGCGCGGCACGCTCGCCGTGCTCGTCTATATCGTGCTCGGCGCTGTCGGTCTGCCGGTGTTTGCAAACTTCTCCGGCGGCTTCGGTTCGCTTGTCGGTCTCGCGGGCGGCTACATCTACGGCTTCCTGCCCATGGCTGCGCTGTGCGGTCTCGGCACAAAAATGCCGCACCGTGTGCTCGCCATTGTACTCGGTGTTGCGGGCCTTGCGGCTTGCCATCTGTGCGGCACGATTCAGTTCGGCATTATCTCCGGCAACGGCCCGTGGGCGGCGTTCCTTGTGGCCTCCGTGCCGTATCTCGTCAAGGACATCGTCTCCGTTGCGGCGGCTTACGGCGTAGCGACCGCCCTCAGTTTCGCGCTGAAGAAGAGCGGCATTCACATCGCAGCGTAAAAGCGTTTTCACAAAGCGTTTGGAATAAAATAGAAACCGAAAAGGCCGTCTGCAAGGGAAAGTCCCGCGCAGGCGGCCTTTTGCTTTGACATCAATACAGCATTGTGCTATACTGAATTTTCAAGGGAGCAATCGCGCCCAATACACGATAAAGGAGGCTGTACCATGGATGTTCGGGTAGGCGACAAATTACAAATGAAAAAGCCGCACCCCTGCGGGACAAACGTGTTTGAAGTGCTGCGCATCGGCGCGGATTTTAAAATCCGCTGCACCGGCTGCGGCAGAGAAGTCATGGTGCCCCGCCACAAGTGTGAAAAGAACATTCGCAAGATCGTGCGCGAAAGTGCCGGCAGCGAGCAGTAGCGCCTCTCAGACCGTTTCATTTTACTATCTGTCTGAAAGGAAGCTTTGCTATGTTTGAAAATCTCTCGGTTTTTGAAAACCGATATGAAGAGCTTAATATGAAGCTCTATGATCCCGCCGTTGCGGCAGACCGCAATCTCTACCGCGACCTCATGAAGGAGCACAAAGAAATCGAACCCATCGTGGAAAAATACCGCGCCTTAAAAAAGGCCGAAGCGTCGCTCGAGGATGCCGAAGCGATTTTAAACGACTCCGAAGCCGATAAAGAGCTGCGCCAAATGGCGAGCGACGAGATGAGCGCCGCCAAAAGCGATATCGAAAGCATCTCGGAAGAGCTCAAAATTTTATTATTGCCTCGCGACCCCAACGATGACCGCAGTGTTATCGTGGAAATTCGCGGCGGCGCAGGCGGCGAGGAAGCGGCGCTGTTCGCCTATAATCTTTACCGCATGTACAACATGTACGCCGAAAAGCGCGGCTGGAAAACGGAGATCGTCAGCCTGAATGAAACGGAGCTTGGCGGCTTTAAGGAAGTCAGCTTCACAATCGACGGTGACGGCGCGTATTCCAGATTAAAATTTGAAAGCGGCGTGCACCGCGTGCAGCGCGTGCCGGAAACGGAAACGCAGGGCCGCATCCACACAAGCACCGCCACGGTCGCCGTTTTGCCGGAAGCCGATGAGGTCGAGCTCGAGATCGACCCGAAAGATTTAAAGATTGACACATTCCGCTCCAGCGGCGCGGGCGGGCAGCACATCAACAAAACGTCGTCTGCCATCCGTGTTACACACCTGCCCACCGGCACGGTCGTCGAGTGTCAGGACGAGCGCAGCCAGTACAAAAACAAAGATAAAGCCCTGCGCGTTCTGCGTGCCCGACTGTTAGACGCTAAGGTGGCGGCGCAAAACGCCGAGATTGCCGCAAACCGCAAAAGTCAGGTCGGCACCGGCGACCGTTCGGAGCGCATCCGCACCTACAACTACCCGCAGCTGCGCGTGACCGATCACCGCATAGGCCTGACAATCTACCGCCTGTTCGACGTCTTAAACGGCGACCTCGATGAAATCATTGACGCACTCATCGCCGCAGACCGCGCCGAAAAATTGAAAGAGAGCATGGAGAACGGATGAAAATGGATACGCGATTATTGGATGAAAAAAACGAACAGGATATAAAAGAAGCGGGGAAGATCCTGCGCCGCGGCGGTCTTGTCGCTATCCCCACGGAGACCGTCTACGGCCTCGCCGGCAATGCGCTGGACCCTACCGTCTCCGCACAGATCTACAAAGTGAAGGGTCGCCCGTCGGATAATCCGCTCATCGTGCATATCGCGGATATCAAAGAATTGCCTGCGCTTGTCGAAGAGATTCCCGAAGCTGCCAAAAAGCTTGCAGATGCCTTTTGGCCGGGCCCGCTTACCATCATCATGAAAAAATCGCCGCTTGTGCCGATGCAGACGACCGGCGGTCTCGATACGGTTGCCGTCCGCATGCCGTCCGATCCCACCGCGCGGGCGATCATTAACGCCGCAGGCGTGCCGCTTGCCGCACCGTCCGCGAATCTCTCCGGTCTGCCCAGTCCCACATCCTTCCCGCATGTGTGCGATGATCTCATGGGCCGCGTAGACGGCATCGTGAACGGCGGCGACTGCGAGGTCGGCGTGGAGTCCACCGTTATCACCGTCGTCACCGAGATACCGCGTGTGCTGCGCCCGGGCGGCATTTCCGTAGAGCAGCTGCGCCGCGTGCTCGGCAGGGTAGACGTGGACCGCGCCGTGCTGGAAAAGCCCGCGGAAAACGCCAAGGTCGCCTCGCCCGGCATGAAATACAAGCACTACGCGCCGAAAGCGGATGTCTACATGGTGGACGCTTCCGCCGAAGACTACGCCGCGTTTTTGCATACGCACCCCGAAGCAGCTGCACTTTGCTTTAACGAAGACGTGCCGTACCTCAAAAACCGGTGCGTGCCCTACGGCAGCGCCGCAGATTCCCTTTCGCAGGCGCACGGGCTTTTCACGTCGCTCCATCACCTCGATGAGATCGGCGCAAAGACCGTTTACGCCCGTATGCCGCGCAAAAGCGGCGTAGGCCTTGCGGTTTATAACCGTCTCATTCGCGCTTGTGCGTTCCGCATCGTAACGCCGAACGAGCAGCTCGTCATCGGCCTTACGGGCCAGACCGGCGCGGGCAAATCGACGGTCGCAAAGCAGCTTAAGGCGCGCGGCTGCGTCATCATCGACTGCGACGCCGTTACGCACGATCCGTCTCTTTATGCAGGAACATGTCTTACGGAGTTGCAAAATGCGTTCGGCCGTGCTATTATAAAGGAAGACGGCAGTTTAGATCGCCGCCGTCTCGCAAACCTCGCGTTTGCAAGCGAAGAGGGCAAAGCGAAGCTGAACGCCATCACGCATCCCGTGATTTTAACACGTCTCAAAAGGGAGATTGCCGCATATAAAGATGCAAAGGTCATCGTGCTCGACGCTCCGACGCTGTTTGAAGCCGGTGCAGATCGCCTTTGCCGCCGCGTGGTCTCCGTTCTTGCGGATGAAACCGTGCGCCTTGCGCGCATCTGCCGCCGCGACGGTCTCGCGGAGCAGGAGGCCCTGACGCGCATGCACGCCCAGCAGAGCGACGATTTTTACATTGACCGCTCCGATTACACACTCGATAACACCGTCGCTGTTTCGGCGGACGATATGGATAATATGCTCGCAGTGCTCGGCTGCGCACACCCCGGTGAATCCGATTGAATAAGAGAAGCAAACATTTAAAAAAGTCCAAAAAGAAGCCCTTGTGGCCATGGATTCTTATCGCCGGCATTGCAGCTGCCGTGCTCGTTGTTTTCGCGGTGCAAAGGCTGCATCCCGATGTAGACCACATGCTTTACCCGCGCAAGTACGAATCCATCGTCAAAAAAGAAGCGAAGGAGTACGACTTGCCGCAAAGCCTTGTCTATGCCGTCATCAAGGCGGAAAGCGATTTCGACCCCGAGGCGGAGTCCCCGGTCGGCGCGCTCGGGCTTATGCAGATGATGCCCGAAACGTTTGACTGGATGCAGACGCACATCGGCGGCGAATACGAGGCCAGCGCGCTTTTTGACCCGGAGATCAGCATCAAATACGGCTGTGCGCTGCTGCGCGTGCTTTTAAACGAGTACGACGACCTCGCCACAGCGATCTGCGCCTACAACGCAGGCATGGGAAACGTTACGTCGTGGCTTTCGGACCCCGTGTATTCCGAAGACGGAGTGACCTTAAAAGAAATTCCGTTTGAAGAAACGCGGCTCTACGTCCAGAAAGTCCTTCAGTATAAAGAAACTTACGAAAAATTGTATGGGGGAATTGGAAATGGCTAAAAAAGCAGCGGAAAAATCCGCAAAAGAGCTGTCCGAAATGCTCCTCAACCCGCGCAAGAACGGCTTTTTCAAGGTCACAGATGAGAAGATCGAAAAAGCAGATAAGTTCTGCGAAGGCTACAAGGCATTTTTAAACAGCGCCAAAACCGAGCGCGAATCCGTTGAGTACGCGGTCGCGGCTGCAGAAAAGCACGGCTTTGTGCCGTTCGACCCGAAGCACAAGTATGCGGCGGGCGACAAAGTGTATTACAACAATCGCGGTAAAGCAATTTGCCTTGCCATCATGGGTAAAGAGGGCTGCAAAAACGGCGTTCGCATTGCCGCAGCACACATCGATAACCCGCGTCTCGACTTAAAGCCCATCCCGCTTTATGAATCCTCCGAGATGGCGTACCTCAAAACGCACTACTACGGCGGCATCAAAAAGTACCAGTGGACGGCGATTCCGCTCGCCATGCACGGCGTTGTCGTGAAGAGCGACGGCACGGTCATCAAGGTCTGCATCGGTGAAGAAGCGGGCGATCCGCAGTTCACCATCACAGACATTTTGCCGCACCTCGGTCAGGATCAGGCTACAAAGCCGCTGGGTACTGCCTTTACAGGCGAAGACCTTAATATTCTCATCGGCAGCCGCCCGGTTCGCGACGAGGAGGCTAAGGATGCATATAAGCTGAACATCATGCGTCTCTTAAACGAGAAGTACGGCATCATAGAAGCCGACCTCATCTCCGCAGAGATCGAGTTCGTCCCGGCGTTCAAGGCGGTGGATATCGGCTTTGACCGCAGCCTTGTCGGCGCTTACGGCCACGATGACCGCGTTTGCGCATACCCGGCACTTGAAGCTATCCTCAACTGCAAGAACCCGGTGCAGACCGTCGTCACTGTGCTCACCGATAAGGAAGAGACCGGCAGCGACGGCAACACGGGCCTCAATTCCGAGTACATGCGTTACTTCATCGCTGACCTCGCGCAGGCAGAGGGTGAAGAGCCGCGCCACGTGCTCTCCAAGTCCACCTGCATTTCCGCCGACGTCACCGCGGCATATGATCCGCATTATGCTTCCGTTTACGAGGCACAGAACTCCACCTACATCAACGGCGGTCTGGGCATAGCCAAGTACACCGGCGCACGCGGCAAGGGCGGTACGTCCGACGCGAACGCAGAGTTCGTCGCCAAAATCCGCCGCACGTTTGACGATGCAGGCGTGCTTTGGCAGATCGGCGAGCTCGGCAAGGTCGATCAGGGCGGCGGCGGCACGGTCGCAAAGTTCATCGCGAACCTCAATGTCGACGTGCTCGATATCGGTGTGCCGGTGCTTTCCATGCACGCACCGTTTGAGGTTGTCTCCAAGCTCGATGTCTACATGGCCTACAAGGGCTTCAAGGCGTTCTTCGACGAGAAGTGAGCTGTAAAGCGAAATAGCATTACATAAAATTCAAAAAACTGTGTGTAAAGCAATAAAACTTTACACACAGTTTTTCTTTATATCCTTCAAGCAAAAAGCCCGCCGCAAAGCGCAGCAGGCCTAATTCTTCGTGTTAAGATATTTCACTTTACAGCGGAAGCTGATCCAATTCGTCCTCGGTAAACACCGGGATGCCGTTCGCGTTCAGAAGCTCCACGGTTACACCGTTGCCGGGAATCTTGTTGCCCGTAAACGTGCCATCGTAAATGAGTCCCTTGCCGCAGGACGGACTTTTCGCCTTCATCACGGCAAAATCCACATGGTTCAGCTTCGCAAAGTACAGCGCCGTCTCTGCGCCTTTTGTGTACTCCTTTGTCACGTCCTTGCCTGCACAGGAGATCACCTTGTCACCCTGCCGCTCCGCCGGGTCGCGGGGCGTGGGCAGGCCGCCCATCTGCTCGGGACATACGCCGATGATCGTGTTGCTTTCTGCAAGCTTAATGAGCGCATCGCACTTGCAACCGTCGCCCTTATAGCGGCATTCGCAGCCCAAAAGGCAGCTGCTTGCCAAAATTACAGCCATGTTTATACCTTCTTTTAATTTGATTTTTGCACTAAAAGCGGGTCATTGCCCGCAGATTTCCGGTTCGTTCTCGTCCTGCTCGTAGATTTCCACGTTCGTCTTGCCGTCCACAGCTTCCAAATGCACGGCGATGATCTCGCGTAGAGAGGTGGGGATATTCTTGCCCACAAAATCGGGGCGAATGGGCAGCTCGCGGTGACCGCGGTCGACCAAAACGACCAGCCGAATGCGCGCCGGCCGCCCGAAACGGAACACCGCGTCGATCGCCGCGCGCACCGTGCGGCCCGTAAACAGCACATCGTCCACCAAAATGACTTCCTTGTCGTTGAGGTCGACCGGAAGCGTCTGCGTGTTCACAGTCGGCAGGTCGTGCCGCTTTGTCAGGTCGTCACGGTAAAATGTAATATCCAGTGTGCAGGTTTGCACCTTTACACCGGTGTGCGTCTCAATGTTCGCCGCGATCTGCTCCGCAAGCGGCACACCGCGCGTTTTGATGCCGATGAGCACCACGTTTTCGAGGTCGCGGCTTTTTTCAATGATTTCATAAGAAAGCCGCGTCAAGGCGCGCTTTACGGTAACGTCGTCCATCAGCTGGGCTTTCAGCTTCATAGGCATGCTTGTCAATCCTTTTCTTAACTCTTCAATTTATTGTAGCATTTCGGCGCTTTTCCGTCAAGACGCGTCTCTTTCGGTTGATTTTTGTCAAAGCGTGTGCTATGATACTCTTTGAAAATAAACGAAACAAGGCGGTGCGCCGTCTTACGGACTAAGGAAGGTCAAACATGGAAGCATATCTTTCCAATCTTACGGTTTTCAACCACCCGCTCATCAAGCACAAGGTCAGCCACCTGTGCGACGTTAATACCGGCACCAAGGAATTCAGCGAACTCGTCAAAGAGCTTGCCATGCTTATGGGCTACGAGACACTCAAGGAGCTCAAAACGAAAGACGTGGAGATCCAGGCGCCGCTGCAGAAGATCATTACCCCGGTGCTTGCAGAGGATTTCACCATCGTTCCGATTCTGCGCGCCGGCCTCGGCATGGTAGACGGCTTGCGTGAGCTTTCGCCCACGGCAAAGGTTGGCCACATCGGCCTTTACCGCGACGAGGAAACCCTAAAGCCGATGACGTATTACTTTAAGCTCCCGGTCGATACTGCAGATGGTCCGGTCGTCGTTGTAGACCCGGCCCTTGCAACGGGCGGCAGCGCAGACGCAGCCATTCAGTTCCTCAAGGACGCAGGCTGCAAGAACATCAAGTTCATGTGCATTTTCGCGTCCGAGGTCGGCATCAAGCTGCTGTATGAGAAGCACCCGGATGTCAAGATCTACGCGGCAAACTACGCACCCGGCCCGCTGAACGAGAACGGCTACATCCCCACCGCAGCCGGCGACGCAGGCGACCGCCTGTGCGGCACGGTCAGCTACAAGCCGAATAAAAACCAGTAATTTAAAAGCTCTCCGGCCTGTTCGGAGAGCTTTTGCTGTATTTCGGGTGCTTTTTCGACCTTTTTTGAGAATAATTCACAAACTATTCATAAATTTGCAAATCAAGTTGACTTTTGTCGGATCATACGCTATAATTTAGCGTTAGAAAAACGAAATACGATCTTTAAACCCGATACTGTGATATTGGCAAGATTGACTCTTAATATTTCTTTACACCGAAGTTATGACAAGGCTCAAGCTCTGCCCAATTACAGGCAGAGCTTTTCTTTATGCCCTGAAAAACGGGGGAGAAGAGAACGTGTTTTGGGGTAAGAAATGAAACCACGGTTCGGAAGAAAGGAAATGATTTCATGAAGTTGATTTACGGCATCGAAGATAAGCCGAAGTTCAGCAAAACACTGGTCTTCGCATTCCAGCAGATGATCGCCATCATGGCGGCTACGCTGCTCGTACCGCTGCTTGTCACCAGCTACGGTCTGCAGGCAGACGCCGCAGCCGCACTGTTCGGCGCGGGCATCGGCACCATCGTATACCTGTTCTGCACCAAGCGCAGAAGCCCGGTATTTCTCGGCTCCTCGTTCACCTTCCTCGGCGCGTATGCGGCTACAATCGGTCAGAATTACGGTTACTGGGGCATGCTCATCGGCGTTGCGTTCGCAGGTCTTGTTTACGTCATCATCGGTCTTGTCATCAAGGTCGTCGGCTCCGGTTGGGTCAATAAGCTGATGCCGGCCGTCATCATCGGGCCGATCGTCGCGCTCATCGGTCTGTCCCTTTCCGGCACGGCAACAAGCTGGATCATGGGCAACGGCGCTGCAGCTGTCGTATACGGCGAGACCTACAACTGGGCTGCCATCATCTGCGGCATCTTCACCTTCTTCATGATTGTCATTGCGTCCGTTAAGGGCTCCAAAACCGTCAAGCTCATTCCGTTTATCGTCGGCATCGGCGCGGGCTATGCGCTTGCACTCGTCTTTACAATCATCGGCATGGCAACGGGCACAGAGAGCCTCAAGCTCCTGTCCTTCCAGCCGTTCATCGATGCATTCGGCAAATTCAGCATCACCAGCATTGTCGATTATCCGAAGTTCTTCTTCCTCAAAGCAATCGAGACGAACGGCCAGTATCCGCTTGATGCGGCTGCCATCGGCAACATCGCCATGATCTACATTCCGATCGGCGTCGTCGAGCTCGCACAGCACATCGCTGACCACAAGAACCTCAGCACGGTTGTCAACCGCGACCTCATCGCAGACCCGGGTCTCGATAAGACCCTCATCGGCGACGGCCTCGGCTCCATTGTGGGCGCATTCTTCGGCGGCTGTGCAAACACCACCTACGGCGAGTCCATCGGCTGCATCGCCATCACCGGCAACGCTTCCGTCGTTTCCATCCTCACCGCGGCACTCGGCTGCATGGTGCTTTCCTTCTTCACTCCGTTCGTCGTGCTCATTAACTCCATTCCGAAGTGCGTCATGGGCGGCGCGTGCATCGCGCTCTACGGCTTCATCGCCGTTTCCGGTCTCCAGATGCTCCACCGTGTTGATCTCGGCAACAGTAAGAACCTGTTCGTCGTCAGCTCCATCCTCGTCTGCGGCATCGGCGGTTTGTACTTCGGCTTCGGCACGAATAGCATCACCGGCGGCGCTCTGCTGAACATCACGTCTTTGGCTGTTGCCCTCATCGTCGGCATTGTCACGAACCTCATCGTCAATAACGGCAAGCTCAGCAGCGGCGAGGACGGTCTTAGCAGTGCAGCTTCCGAAATGGGAAAGGTAGACCCGGAAACCACCGAGATCCCCTCCCGTAAAAGCAAAAAGAAGTAATTCTTCAAAAAATAGCGTTAACTGAAATGCGCAGCGCCCGGGCTTCACGGCTCGGGCGTTTTTCTGTTGTAAAGGAATTCGACTTGCTTTTTTTCCGTCATCCGATATAATAGTAAAAGATACCGAAAGAAAGGGGAGAGCACCGTGCGGAAACGAAAAAAATGCAGTCCCATCCAAAAGCCGCGTCCGCTACATTTGGAGCGCATTATGAACCTAAAGCGTTGGACGGGCATTCTGCTTATCTGCGCCGCCGCTTTCATGGCGCTTGCACTGTTTATCATGTGGGGTTTGCCGGTGCTTTTCCCGCCCGAAGATCCGGAGGATTCCCTGCCGCAGGCCACCGTACTGCCCACCGCATCCCCCGCTGCAAGCACGGAGGAAAACGACTTGCCCGTGCTCGAGGACAGCGTGAATCTGTTCGTCATCAACGAAGACCACCCTGCGGATGCGGATTTCGCCCCCGAGGAGACCGCCGAGTTTGACAGCGTCACGGTCGATGCCCGCATTGTGCCGGCACTCACCGCATTGTGCGATGCCGCAAAGGCAGACGGTGTCACGCTCAAGTTTTCCGGCGGCTATGTGTCCTATGCAGAGCAGGAAGCGCTTTATAACGTCGAAGTCGAGCGCCTTATCGCGGCAGGTTCCACCAAGATTATGGCGCGCGAAGACGCAAAATCCACCGTATCCGCGCCCGGCACAAGCGACCTGCAAAGCGGCCTGTGCGTCACCGTGCAGGACGACCCCGCGACGTTTTCGACAACGGATACCTACGGCTGGCTGCAAAGAAACATGGCGCATTACGGCTTTGTGTTCCGCTATCCCGCCGGAAAAGAGGACGAAACCGGCCTTAAACGCAATGATCTTGTCCTGCGCTATGTCGGCACAGAGCACGCCGCCGCCATCCGCAGACTCTCCTTTTGCCTCGAAGAATACCTTCGCTACATCGGCGCCTAACGAAAAAAACGGATGCTTTCGGGAAGAAAAAGAAAAAAGTTTTCTGTTTTTTTGAAAAAGACCTTGCATTTTAGAATTTTTTGTGCTAACATAATTAGCGCTATGTTTATGTGTTAACTTCGCTGTTAACCGACTAACCGCAGATCAACCGAAAGAGGTGACAGATATGAAGAATATACATCCGGACTATCAGGAAACGACCATTACCTGCGCATGCGGCAATGTGATTCACACGCGTTCCACAAAGAAGGACATCCGCGTTGAAATTTGCTCCAAGTGCCATCCGTTCTTTACGGGTAAGCAGAAGCTGGTTGATACAAGCGGTCGTGTTGATATGTTCAACAAGCGCTACGGTATCACGAAGTAAATTTATATGGATCGTTCAGGGCGGTGCTCTTTCGGGCATCGCCCATTTTTTCTCCAAAGGCAAATCGCGTTCGTTTCAAAACAGAGGGGAGCGGTAAAAATGGCAGAGTACAAAACCGTGCGGAAAAACGCGCAGGACCAGTTTGTGGAAAAGCGATCGCGCTTCATCGGCTATGCCTGCCCGGTGCAGACCGAGCAGGAGGCGCTCGATTTCATCACGTCCAAAAAATCCGAGCACTGGGATGCCAGTCACAACGTCTATGCGTATATCCTGCGCGACGGCACCATGCGCTTTTCGGATGACGGCGAGCCGCAGGGCACGGCCGGTATGCCGGTGCTGGATGTCCTGCGCAAAAGCGGCGTTACGGATGTCGTCACGGTCGCCACGCGCTATTTCGGCGGTATTCTGCTCGGGGGCGGCGGTCTCGTTCGTGCGTATTCGCACACCGCGTCCATCGCCCTGCAGGCGGCACAGATCATTACCATGCGCGAGTGCCTGCTGTTGTCGCTTACCTGCGATTACGGCCGGTACGGCCGCGTTGCATCGCTTGTTCCGGAATGCGGCGGCGTGACGGACGACACGGTCTTTGAGGAAAAAGTCACCGTCAAATTCCATTTGGCGCCCGAGCTGCTCGGTACATTCCGCAAAAAACTTGCGGATGCCACAAATGGGCAGGTCGATGTGACAGAAGACGGAAAAAAATTTTTTGAATTTGAAGAATAAAAGAAGTAATTTCGCCGTTTGCGGCGTATATAATACTATGAGGGTAAAAATCAGGGTGTTTTGCTCCGAGCTTTGCCCGTAATCCCAACGGCATCGCGCCGGCGGTCACGAAAGGGGGCGGTGGAATGCCGTTGCCGGAGTCCTTTATGCAGGACTTAAAATCGCGCTGCGACATTACAGACATCGTTTCCTCGTATGTCAACCTAAAGCGGCGCGGCAAAAACATGGTGGGACTGTGTCCCTTCCACAACGAAAAATCACCGTCCTTCAACGTCTACCCGGAGAATAACTCGTTTTACTGCTTCGGCTGCGGCGCGGGCGGCGATGTCATCACATTCATCCGCAAGATTGAAAATCTCGATTACATCGAGGCCGTGAAAATGCTCGCGGACCGCGTGGGGCTGCAAATGCCGGAGCAGGGCGTGGACGATTCCATGAGCCGCCTGCGTCAGCGCGTGCTGGAAATCAACCGCGAATCCGCCCGCTTTTTCCACAGCGCGCTTTTAAGCCCGGAGGGTAAGCCGGGGCTTGATTATTTCGCGCGCAGACGCCTGCCCATGAAAATGATCCGCCATTTCGGGCTCGGCTGGGCGCCGGAAAGCCGCTTTGCGCTCGTTAATCACCTGCGCTCCAAGGGCTATTCCGAGCGCGAGATGATTGCGGCGAACGTCGCGGTGGAGACACGCTCCGGCCGCGCGATGGATCGTTTCCACGCACGCGTCATGTTTCCTATCATTGATCTGCGCGGCAACGTGGTCGCGTTCGGCGGGCGCATTTTGACAAATGAAAAGCCGAAGTACATAAATACATCGGATACCCCGGTCTACCACAAGAGCAGCGGCCTTTTCGCGATGAATTTTGCAAAAAACGCGCTCGAAAACGACCGCATCATTTTGGCTGAGGGCTATATGGACGTCATCTCGCTGCACAAAGCGGGCATTGAAAATGCCATTGCGTCGCTCGGCACGGCACTCACCGCAGAGCAGGCACGCATCATTGCCCGCTATGCGAAAGAGGTTGTCATTTGCTACGATTCCGACGAAGCCGGTCAAAAGGCCGCACAGCGCGCCATTCCCATTCTGCGCGGCGCAGGGCTTTTGGTGCGCGTCATGGCCGTGCCCGGCAACAAAGACCCGGACGAGTTCATCAACGCATGCGGTGATGAAGGCGCGGCGCGTTTCCGTAGGCTCATTGAGCAAAGCGGCAACGATGTGGAATACCGCCTTGCAAAGCTGAAAAGCGGGTATGATTTAAGCAACGAAAACGGGCGTATTCAATACCTGATGGCCGCCGTAGAGCTGCTGGCGGGCCTTGAAAACGCCATTGAGCGCGACGTGTACGTCAGCCGCCTTTCGCAGGAATTGAATGTTGACAAAAACGCCATTTTGCAGCAGATGTCCGTTTCCGTGCGCAAAAAAGCGCGTGCGGCGCAGCGGCAGCAGCAAAGGGACATGACGGAGCAGCTTTCCGCGCGGCGCGATACCGTAAACCCCGAAAAGCGCCGCTATGTCCGCGTGGCCAACGCCGAAGAGCGGCTCATCGCGTGCCTTTTCCACAATAATGACCTCGCACAGAGCCTGAACCGCCGCGTGCCGCCCGAAAAATTCGTGACGGCGTTCAATCGCCGGTTATATCAGAGCCTCCTGGGCAAGATTATAAACGAAGAAACGGTCACATCGCCGCAGATTACAGACTTTTCGGCGGAATGTACGCCGGACGAAATGGGCCGCCTTGCGAAGATTGTGCAGGAAAACGCCGGCATCACCGCCAAAGACGCGGAAGAATACGTGCAGATCATTTTGAGCGAAGGCGCGTTGACCGATACCGATAAGGTGCGTGGTGCGAACCCCGCCGACCTGCAGGCGCAGCTCGATGCACTGCGCAAACAGAAAAAATAGGAACGTTATGCTTTAAAACAGAATTGAGATAAAAAGGCAGCGTGCAGACGCTGCCGAGGGAATAAGGGAAAACACAGGAAAGGTATGATAAACTATGGCAGCACCCGATAAGAAAACCGTGATCCGCGATCTGATTGAGCTCGGCAAAAGCAAAGGCCAGCTCACCACAAAGGAGATCCTCGACGCCATCGGCGAATTGGATTTCGACCCGGAGCACATTGAAAAATTCTATGATACGCTGGAATCGCACGGCATTGAGATTATCGATGACTTCAGCGATATCCAGATTGATGACATCGACCTTTCCAATGTATCCGGCGCAGATACGGACGATTTTGATGCCGGCATGGGCATGGAAGGCGTCGCCATCGATGACCCGGTCAAAGTTTACCTGAAAGAGATCGGCCGCGTGCCGCTGCTTTCCTCCGAAGAAGAAGTGCGCCTTGCCATCGCCATCAAGGACGGCGACGAAGCCGCAAAGAAGCGTCTTTCCGAAGCGAACCTGCGTCTTGTCGTCAGCATCGCGAAGCGCTATCTCGGCCGTGGCATGCAGTTCCTTGACCTCATTCAGGAGGGCAATCTCGGCCTCATCAAGGCTGTTGAAAAGTTCGATTATACAAAGGGATTCAAGTTCTCCACCTACGCAACGTGGTGGATTCGTCAGGCCATCACGCGCGCCATCGCCGACCAGGCCCGCACCATCCGTATCCCGGTGCACATGGTAGAGACCATCAATAAGGTGAAGAAGGTCTCCAGCCAGCTGCTCCACACGAGCGGCCATGAGCCGACCGCGGAGGAAATCTCCGACGAGCTCGATATGCCGGTTGATAAAGTGCGCGAGATCATGCGCGTCGCACAGGAGCCTGTCTCCCTTGAAACGCCGATCGGCGAGGAAGAGGACAGCCACCTCGGCGACTTTATCCCGGATGACGACGCACCGGCCCCGGCAGATGCCGCTTCCCATACGCTGCTGCGCGAAACGCTCGGCGATGTGCTCGATTCCCTCACCCCGCGTGAGGAAAAGGTGCTGCGCCTGCGCTTCGGCCTTGAAGACGGCAGAAGCCGCACGCTCGAGGAAGTGGGCAAGGAATTCAATGTCACCCGTGAGCGTATCCGCCAGATTGAAGCAAAGGCGCTCAGAAAGCTCCGTCACCCGAGCCGCAGCAAGAAGCTGAAGGATTTTCTGGATTGATCCCGAAAGGATAGGCACATACCATGCACATGACACTGGAAGCGGACTACGCAGTCCGCATCGTGGAATTTTTGGCCGTGAACCCCGGGCGCGCAGATGCCAAAACGATCTCGGAGCGCACAAGCGTCACGCTGCGCTTTACGCTGAAGATTCTGCGCACGCTCGTTTCGGACGGCATCGTGCGCTCGTATAAGGGCGCAAAGGGCGGCTATGAGCTTGCAAAGCCGCCGAAGGAGATCACGCTGCGCAGCGTGATCGAGGCGGTGGAGGGGCCGTATATGATTTCCCGCTGCCAGGGCGATGCGTACAGCTGCCAGCGCACCTCGTGCCGTTTGCATCACATCTACGGTGAGGTCTCGCAGCTTGTGCGCGATAAGCTGGAGTCCTACACGTTCGCATCCATCTGCGCCTGCGAGGATACCGAGGCGAACGAATAAGGCGAGGGGAAAGAGGCAGAAACGTAAGCGAATCCGCGTAAAAGTACACGCAAATACATACTTAAAACGCAATAATTCGTTTTGAAAGTGGCTTTCGCTTTTTAACTTAATTTCTTCGGCATCCAAAATTCAACATAAACAAAACAAAAACCTTCCCGGTTTCGTTTCCGTTTGGAAACCGGGAAGGTTTTGCGTGTTTTTAAGCGGTATGAACGCCGTGAGACTCTGCACGGGCAAGAGCTACGGCTCAGTTTATGCGGCTGCCGCCCCATTCCACCGCTGTGAAGCCGTCGCGGGCGGGAGCGGTGAGCGTTTGCGCGGGAATGTCGACTTTCTCTTCAAGCGGTTTCCACGCCATGAAGACCCGAAGGAGCGTGTCGGGCGCGGGGGAGATATCCAGCTGCGCCACCTGCGTATAGCAGTCGGACTGAAACGCGATGAGATTATAGGGATTTTCCTGCATCTGGGGAAGCCAGTACACGATGAATTCATTCGCTTCTTTGCGGGTGAGTCCGAGGTCGCGCAAGGCATTTTCGAGGAAAGCGGCGGTGTCGCTGCCCGCTACGCAGAAGCCGTGGGAAAGGTCGTATTCCGCGCTGTCCGTGCCTTCCCAGTACAGGTAGTTATACGTTTGGCCGTCCTCGTCCGTCAGAGTACCGTCAGGTTTCGCCGAAACATGCCAGCCGGTTTTGTAATTCGGGTAGGTGCAAGTGAGCGTTCCGTCGTACGCGAGCGTAACCGAGACGTCCGTTTCTTCTTCCGGATAAAGATAAATCACCGGCTTTAACGCGAGTTGCTCTTCTTCACGTTCACGTTCGCGTTCACGGCATGCCGAGAGCCCGCACACGAAGCTGATTGCAAGGGCCGCGGCGAAAATCTGCTTTGCGAAATGCTTTTTCATACAGCGTTCCTCTTCAAATTAAAATGATTAGCAGCGGATAAAAATAAAGCCCGATTGCAGTTTACAAGGTCCATGTGCTATCGGGTATACGGGTCAAAATTCAATTTATTCTGCTTTGGAATTTGAGAAAAGAAAAAGGGAATAAAACTCGAAAAATTTCGGGAAAAGGCTTGACAAATCCACAGATACGGTGTATCATATTACAATGTATCATCATGGATAGATATGCCATTTCTTTCTCTGATCTGCATTATAACACAGTTCCGAAAAATAATCAAGCATAATCTATAAAATTCACATGAACGGATATTCTTTCCGCCGTTTTTAAGTGATTTTGCTTAAAAACACGGGTCAAATACTAAGAATGGAGTGGTTGAGTCAATGGTGAATGTTAAGCCGGTACAGCTTGGCAAGAACACACGCATGAGCTTCTCGCACATCAATGAAGTTCTCGATATGCCGAACCTGATCGAGATTCAGAAAAATTCCTACGACTGGTTCCTGAAGGAAGGTCTGAAGGAAGTTTTTGACGACGTCTCCGGCATTACGGATTTCAACGGAAATCTGGTTCTGGACTTCGTGAACTACAAGCTCGACGAAAAACCCAATTACACGGTAACGGAATGCAAAGAGCGCGATGCTACCTATGCGGCAGCCCTGCGCGTCACTGCACGCCTTCTCAACAAGGAAACGGGCGAGATCAAGGAATCTGAAGTCTTCATGGGCGATTTCCCGCTGATGACACCGTCCGGCACCTTTGTGATCAACGGCGCAGAACGTGTTATCGTTTCCCAGCTTGTTCGTTCTCCGGGCGTCTATTATAAGATGGAGTACGATAAAACAGGCAAACAGCTTTTCTCTTCCACCGTCATTCCGAACCGCGGCGCATGGCTGGAGTACGAAAACGATGTGAACGACGTACTCTACGTGCGTATCGATAAAAACAGAAAGCTCCCGATGACCGCGTTCATCCGCGCACTCGGTCTCGGCACCGACGAAGAGATCAAGGAATACTTCGGCGAAGACGAGCGCATCCTTGCGACCATCGATAAGGATACCACGCACACCATGGAGGAAGGCCTCTTTGAGGTGTACAGAAAGCTCCGTCCGAGCGAGCCGCCCACGGTTGAAAGCGCGCAGTTCCATTTGAACGGCCTGTTCTTCGACCCGAGACGCTACGACCTCTCCAGAGTCGGCCGTTATAAGTACAATAAGAAGCTGAACCTCGCCGGCAGAATCACCGGCCGTCAGCTTTCCCGCCCGATCGTCAACCCGGCGACCGGCGAGGTGATGGCAGAGGCGGGCACCGTTGTGTCCCGCACGCTTGCCGAAGACATCGACAACGCCGGTGTGACCACCGCCTGGGTTGCTCTTGAGGACGACAAGGAGACGAAGGTCATCTCGAACGGTATGGTCGATATCGCAAAATACGTTTCCTTTGATGCAGAGGCAGAGTGCGGCATCAACGAACGTGTGCGCTACGCAGTGCTCTCCGAGATTCTCGAAGCGTGCGGCGACGACGAAGAGAAGCTCAAAGAGCAGCTCACCGCACGTCATGACGAGTTGATCCCGAACCACATCATCATTGATGATATTTTCTCCTCCATCAACTACATGACCTGCCTTGCTGTCGGCCTCGGCTTTACGGACGATATCGACCAGCTCGGCAACCGCCGTATCCGTTCCGTCGGCGAGCTGCTGCAGAACCAGTTCCGCATCGGCTTCTCCCGCTTGGAGCGCGTGATCCGCGAGCGCATGACGCTGCAGGGTCAGGATATGGAATCCCTTACACCGCATTCTCTCATCAATATCCGTCCGGTCGTTGCAGCGATCAAGGAGTTCTTCGGTTCTTCTCCGCTGTCCCAGTTCATGGACCAGACGAACCCGCTGGCCGAGCTGACGCATAAGCGCCGTCTCTCCGCTTTGGGCCCGGGCGGTCTTTCCCGTGACCGTGCGAGCTTTGAGGTTCGAGACGTTCACTACACACACTACGGCCGCATGTGCCCAATCGAATCCCCGGAAGGTCAGAACATCGGTCTGATCTCCTACCTTGCAACGTTCGCAAGAATCAATCACTACGGCTTCATTGAGGCGCCGTACAGAAAGATTGATAAGGCGACGGGCAAGGTCACGGACGAAGTCGTTTACATGACGGCGGACGTGGAAGACGAGTTCATCGTTGCGCAGGCAAACGAAAAGCTGAATGAAGACAACACCTTTGCAAACGACAGCGTTCTCGCGCGTTTCAAGGGCGAGTTCATTCAGGTTGAGCCGACCCGCGTCGATTACATGGATATTTCCCCGCGTATGGTCTTCTCCGTTGCAACGGCGATGATCCCGTTCCTCGAAAACGATGACGCGAACCGTGCTCTGATGGGCGCGAACATGCAGCGTCAGGCAGTTCCGCTGCTCCGCACCGAGTCTCCGATCGTCGGTACCGGCATGGAGTATAAAGCAGGCGTTGACTCCGGCGTCTGCGTCCTGTGCGAACGCGCAGGTGTCGTTAAGAGCGTCAGTGCAGACCTCATTCGCGTGACGACCGATAACGGCGATATCGACGACTATGTCGTCACAAAGTTCATGCGTTCCAACCAGAGCACCTGCATCAACCAGGTCCCGATCGTCAACCGCGGCGACCGCGTTGAAGTGGGCGATGTTCTGGCGGACGGCCCGGCCATTAAGAACGGCGAGATCGCGCTCGGCAAGAACGCGCTCATCGGCTTCATGACCTGGGAAGGCTACAACTACGAGGACGCCGTCCTGCTGAACGAGAAAATCGTACGCGACGACGTTTATACCTCCATCCATATCGAAGAGTATGAGATGGAAGCCAGAGATACAAAGCTCGGCGCGGAAGAGATTACCCGCGATATCCCGAACGTCAACGAAGATCTGCTGCGCGACCTTGATGACCGCGGCATCATTCGTGTGGGTGCGGAGGTTCACGCCGGCGATATTCTGGTCGGTAAGGTCACGCCGAAGGGCGAAACCGAGCTGACCGCCGAAGAGCGCCTGCTGCGCGCCATCTTCGGTGAAAAGGCCCGCGAGGTTCGCGATACGTCCCTCCGTGTTCCGCACGGTGAGTACGGCACCATTGTGGACGTTAAGGTCTTCACGAGAGACAACTGCGATGAGCTGAGCCCCGGCGTCAACAAGGTCGTGCGCTGCTATATCGCACAGAAGAGAAAGATCTCCGTCGGCGATAAGATGGCCGGCCGCCACGGTAACAAGGGTGTTGTTTCCCGCATTTTGCCGATGGAAGAGATGCCGTTCCTGCCGGACGGTACACCGCTTGACATCGTTCTGAACCCGTTGGGCGTTCCGTCCCGTATGAATATCGGACAGGTTCTCGAGGTTCACCTCGGCATGGCGGCAAACGCACTCGGCTGGAAGATTATGACCCCGGTATTCGACGGCGCACACGAAGCGGATATCCGCGAGTGCTTCCGCATGGCGGGCATGAGTGAGGACGGCAAGTTCCGTCTGCGTGACGGTCGTACCGGCGAGTATTTCGATAACCCGGTTACCGTTGGCTACATGTACTACCTCAAGCTCCATCATCTTGTTGACGATAAGATTCACGCCCGTTCCACCGGTCCGTATGCCCTCGTTACCCAGCAGCCTTTGGGCGGCAAGGCGCAGTTCGGCGGCCAGCGCTTCGGCGAAATGGAAGTTTGGGCATTGGAGGCTTACGGTGCGGCTTACACCCTGCAGGAGATTCTGACGGTGAAGTCCGACGACGTTGTGGGCCGTGTAAAGACCTACGAAGCCATCGTTAAGGGCCAGAACGTGCCGAAGCCGGGCATTCCGGAATCCTTCCGCGTTCTTATCAAGGAACTGCAGGCACTCGGCCTCGACATCAAGGTACTGGATAAGGACAACGAGGAGATTGACCTGCGCCAGAGCTTCGACGATGACGATGATGTGGGTCTCACCCCGGGCGATCAGGTCTTTGATGAAGAAAACGTCGCAACGGACGGCGATTTCGACGGCTATTCCATCGAGAACGAAGACGGGGAAGAGGACGACTTCTTCTCTACCGACGACGATGAGTTTGAAGGCTCCGATAACGATTTGTTTGACGGCATCGACGACGAGTTCTAATTTCGGGTGAAAGGAAAGGATCGCATATATGGAGTTTAACGTTTTTGAATCAATAAAGATCGGCCTTGCATCGCCCGAGCAGATTCGCTCCTGGTCGTACGGTGAGGTCACGAAGCCCGAGACCATCAACTACCGTACATTGAAGCCGGAGCGCGACGGCCTTTACTGCGAGCGCATTTTCGGACCGACAAAGGACTGGGAGTGCCATTGCGGCAAGTATAAGCGCATCCGCTTTAAGGGCAAGGTCTGCGAGCGCTGCGGCGTTGAAGTGACGCGCAGCAAGGTTCGCCGTGAGCGCATGGGTCACATTGAGCTTGCAGCGCCGGTTTCGCACATCTGGTACTTTAAGGGCATCCCGTCCCGCATGGGCCTGATTCTTGACCTTTCCCCGCGCGTACTGGAAAAGGTTCTGTATTTCGCACTTTACATCGTTACGGATCCGGGTTCCGTCCGTGAGCTCTCTAAGATGCAGACGCTCACCGAAAAGGAATACCGCGACATGCGTGAAAAATATGAGGACGACTTCGAGGCGTCCATGGGCGCTGAAGCTGTGAAGAAGCTGCTCGAGGATATCGACTGCGAAAAGCTCAGCGAGGAGCTCAAAAAAGATCTCGAAACCGCGCAGGGACAGAAGCGCGTGCACATTCTCAAGCGTCTTGAGGTTGTGGAATCCTTCCGCATCTCCGGCAACCGCCCGGAGTGGATGATCCTCGATGCCGTGCCGGTTATCCCGCCGGATATCCGTCCGCTCGTACAGCTGGACGGCGGCCGCTTTGCAACGAGTGACCTGAACGACCTGTACAGACGCGTTATCAACAGAAACAACCGTCTGAAGAGACTCATCGAGCTCGGCGCGCCGGACATCATCGTGCGCAACGAGAAGCGTATGCTGCAGGAAGCCGTCGATGCCCTCATCGACAATGGCCGCCGCGGCAGACCGGTCACCGGCCCGAACAACCGCCCGCTCAAGTCCCTTTCCGATATGCTGAAGGGCAAGCAGGGCCGCTTCCGTCAGAACCTGCTCGGTAAGCGTGTTGACTATTCCGGTCGTTCCGTTATCGTTGTTGGCCCGGAGCTGAAAATGTACCAGTGCGGCCTGCCGAAGGAAATGGCACTGGAGCTCTTTAAGCCGTTTGTTATGAAGCGCCTTGTCGAGACCGGTGCCGCCGGCAACATCAAGGCTGCAAGAAAGGCCGTAGAGCGCGCGAAGAGCGAGGTTTGGGACGCACTGGAAATTGTCATCAAGAACCACCCGGTCATGCTGAACCGTGCACCTACGCTGCACCGCCTGGGCATTCAGGCGTTTGAGCCGGTCCTCGTTGAGGGCCGCGCCATTAAGCTGCATCCGCTCGTTTGCACCGCGTTCAACGCAGACTTCGACGGCGACCAGATGGCTGTGCATGTGCCGCTTTCCGCAGAAGCACAGGCAGAGGCACGCTTCCTCATGCTGGCTGCAAACAACCTCTTAAAGCCTTCCGACGGCAGCCCTGTTGCGGTCCCGTCGCAGGATATGGTTCTCGGTTCTTATTACCTTACGCTCGATAAGGACGGAGAGACCGGTGAAGGCAAGGTATTCCGCGACATGGACGAAGCGTTCATGGCGTATGACGCAAAATATATCACGCTGCACTCCAAGATCAAGGTCAGAAGAACCGTGGAGTACAACGGCCAGACATATACGGGCCTTGTCGATACAACGATGGGCCGCATGATCTTCAACCGCCCGATCCCGCAGGATCTCGGCTTTGTTGACCGCACCGACCCGGAGAACATCCTCAAGTTTGAGGTCGATTTCCTCGTCGGCAAGAAGCAGCTCGGCAAGATCATCGACAAGTGCATCAAAAAGCACGGCACGGCGGTCACAAGCGAAATGCTCGATGCCATTAAGGCACAGGGCTACAAGTATTCCACCATCGGCGCAATCACCGTTGCTGTCTGCGATGCGACTATTCCGCCGCAGAAGCAGGAGATTCTTGCAAAGGCAGAGGCAGAGATCAGCGAGATTACCGCAGATTTCCGCGACGGCTTCCTCTCCGACGGCGAGCGTTACAGCGCGGTTCTGAAGACCTGGGAAAAGGCGACGAACGACGTTACGAAAGCCCTGCAGGACGGCCTTGACCGTTACAACCCGATCTTCATGATGGCAGACTCCGGCGCCCGTGGTTCTATGAACCAGATCCGTCAGCTGGCCGGCATGCGCGGTCTGATCGCGAATACGTCCGGTAAGACGATCGAAATTCCGATCAAGGCGAACTACCGTGAAGGCCTGAACATTTTGGAATACTTCATTTCCTCCCGTGGTGCTCGTAAGGGTCTTGCCGATACGGCTCTGAGAACGGCTGACTCCGGTTATCTGACCAGACGTCTGGTTGACGTTTCTCAGGATGTTATCGTTCGTCAGGATGACTGCGGTACGACCGAGGGTCTGGAAGTGTTCGAGATCAAATCCGGTAACGAGTCCATTGAGCCGCTTAAGGAGCGTATTGTGGGCCGCTACCTGCTTGACGATTACTGCGACGAGAATGGCAACGTGCTCGTTTCTAAGGATAAGATGATTGGCGACGCCGAAGCTGACCTCATCATCGGCCGCGGCACGACGCACATCAAGATCCGCTCTATTTTGAACTGCCGCACCCGTCACGGCGTGTGCAAGAAGTGCTACGGTTCCTCCCTTGCAAACGGCCAGCCGATCACGGTCGGCGAGGCGGTTGGTATCATCGCCGCACAGTCCATCGGCGAGCCGGGTACCCAGCTGACGATGCGTACGTTCCATACCGGCGGTGTTGCATCCGCAGAAGATATCACGCAGGGTCTTCCGCGTGTCAGTGAGCTGTTTGAAAGCCGCAAGCCGAAGCATCTCGCAATCATCGCAGAGATCGGCGGTACGATCGGTTTTGAAGAGGTCAAGAAGAACCGCCACATTGTCGTTCGCGGCGATGGCGACCAGCGCAGCTACCTCATCCCGTTCGGCGCGCGCCTCAGCGTAAAAGAGGGCGATGTGGTTGAAAAGGGCGCCCGTTTGACCGAAGGCTCCGTCAACCCGCACGACGTGCTCGCCATCAGCGGCCCGGAGGCGGTGCAGGATTACCTCATTGAGGAAGTGCAGCGCACCTACCGTATGCAGGGTGTTGATATCAACGATAAGCACATCGAAGTTATCGTTCGTCAGATGATGCGCAAAGTGCGCATTGAAGACGCGGGCGACACGCCGCTGCTCGTCGGCGCGCTCGTCGATAAGAACGACACGCTTCTTGAAAACGAGAAGATCGCCGCAAGAATTGCAAACGGCGAGACCGGCCTGCGCGAGGCGACATTCACGCCGACGCTGCTCGGTATCACGAAGGCATCTCTGGCGACCGAGTCCTTCCTTTCCGCTGCTTCCTTCCAGGAGACCACACGCGTGCTGACCGACGCCGCCATCAAGGGCAAGGTAGACCCGCTGCTTGGCCTGAAGGAGAACGTCATCATCGGTAAGCTGATTCCGGCCGGCACCGGCATGGACTGCTACACCAATGTTGAAATTGCGCCGACGGCGCCGAGCAGCTCTTTAAGCCAGGAGGCCGTAGCCGCTTTAAGCAGCTTTGAGGAAAAAACTTCCGCACAGAATGCAGAAGAGGGCTTGACAAACGAATAATGAGCGGTGTATAATGTCAAATGGTGTGTTGTGGGCATGAAATCTGAGAATTTCTGCCAGAACCGCCTTTGAAACCGCATAAAGCAGACCTGTCCGCGCGATTTTTGTACGGACAGGATACTGTTTTGTATAGGCGCATGTTCTGCGGGCAATATAAACCCGCATGACATATATAGAAATTGTGTAAGGAGGTGCAATATGCCCACATTTAACCAGTTGATTCACACAGGTCGCGCAGTTTCCGAGAAGAAGGCAAAGGCGCCGGCACTGCTGAAGGGTTGGAACTCCAAGAAGAGAATTGCTATCGATCAGGATTCTCCCCAGAAGCGCGGTGTCTGCACTGCTGTTAAGACTGCTACCCCGAAGAAGCCGAACTCCGCACTTCGTAAGATTGCCAGAGTCCGTCTTTCCAACGGTATCGAAGTCTCCGCTTACATCCCGGGTGTTGGTCACAACCTGCAGGAGCATAGCGTTGTTATGATCCGTGGCGGTCGTGTTAAGGACCTTCCTGGTGTACGTTACCACATCATCCGCGGCACGCTTGACGCGCAGGGTGTTGCAAAGCGTATGCAGGCTCGTTCCAAGTACGGCGCTAAGAGACCGAAGGCCGGCGCTGCAAAGAAGTAATTTCTTTAAAGAGCCAAATTTAATCGTTACACAATGAACTTTTGACCGGAAAAGCGAAATTCGCTTTAAGGGTATTTATAATAGATAAGCTACTGATTATCGTGCGTAAATACCTTTTCTTAGCCGGCGGGAGCTTGTGCTTTCGAGTACCGATGAATTCATACTATTATGTGAAGGAGGGAAGACTATGCCAAGAAGAGGCAATGTAGCAAAACGCGATGTTTTGCCGGATCCTATGTATAATTCCAAACTGGTCACACGCCTGATTAACAACATCATGTATGATGGTAAGAAGGGCGTAGCTCAGAAGATCGTTTACGAAGCATTCGAGATCGTCGAAGAGAAGACGGGCAAGAACGCTCTGGAGGTTTTCGAGCAGGCTATGGAGAACGTAATGCCGAGCCTGGAGGTTAAGGCACGCCGTGTTGGCGGTGCGAACTATCAGGTTCCGATCGAGGTTCGTCCGGAGAGACGTCAGACCCTGGGTCTGCGCTGGATGGCGAGCTATTCCAGACTTCGTTCTGAAAAGACGATGAAGGAGAGACTGGCCGGAGAGATCCTTGACGCTCTGAACGGCGCCGGCGGCGCTGCTAAGAAGCGTGACGATACGCATAAGATGGCAGAAGCCAACAAGGCTTTCGCACATTACAGATGGTAATTTACCTGTAAACGTATTAAGGAGGATTATATGGCCCGTCAGGTACCACTTGAATTTACAAGAAATATCGGCATCATGGCGCACATCGATGCCGGTAAAACAACAACGACCGAGCGTATCCTTTATTACACAGGCGTCAACTACAAGATCGGCGAGACCCACGACGGTTCCGCTACGATGGACTGGATGGCACAGGAGCAGGAGAGAGGTATCACGATCACTTCCGCTGCTACGACGTGCTTCTGGCCGGACAGAAACGGTCACCAGAACCGTATCAACATCATCGACACCCCGGGTCACGTTGACTTCACCGTTGAAGTTGAGCGTTCCCTGCGTGTTCTCGATGGCTCCGTAACGGTTTTCTGCGCAAAGGGCGGCGTTGAGCCGCAGTCTGAGACCGTTTGGCGTCAGGCTGAGGAATACAAGGTTCCGCGTATGGCGTATGTCAACAAGATGGACATTATGGGCGCTGATTTCTACCGCGTTGTCAACATGATGCGCGAGAGACTGAAGTGCAACGCTGTACCGATCCAGCTGCCGATCGGCTCTGAAGATACCTTCAAGGGCCTCATCGACCTCGTGGAAATGAAGGCTTATGTCTACTATGATGATCTTGGCAAGGATATCCGTTGCGAAGAGATCCCGGAAGACATGAAAGAGCTCGCAGAGAAGTATCACACCGAGATGATCGAGCATGTCGCCGAGCAGGACGACGCACTCATGGAGAAGTATCTCATGGGTGAAGAGCTCACGATCGATGAGATCAAGACCTGCATCCGCAAGTCCACCATCAACAACACGATGGTTCCGGTTACCTGCGGTACTTCCTATAAGAACAAGGGTGTTCAGAAGCTTCTGGACGCGATTGTTGATTACATGCCGGCCCCGACGGATGTTCCGGCTATTAAGGGTGTAAACCCGGAAACCGAAGAAGAGGACGTTCGTCACTCTTCCGATACGGAGCCGTTCTCCGCTCTTGCATTTAAGATCGCTACGGACCCGTTCGTCGGTAAGCTGTGCTTCTTCCGTGTGTACTCCGGTACGCTTACGGCTGGTTCCACCGTTTACAACTCCACAAAGGATAACACTGAGCGTGTCGGTCGTATTGTTCAGATGCACGCAAACCACAGACAGGATCTGGAAATGGTTTACGCAGGCGACATCGCTGCTGCAGTCGGTCTGAAGAACACCACCACCGGTGATACCCTTTGCGACGAAAAGCACCCGATCATCCTTGAGTCCATGGAATTCCCGGAGCCGGTTATCCGTGTTGCGATTGAGCCGAAGACCAAGGCCGGTCAGGAAAAGATGGGCATTGCACTTGCAAAGCTCGCAGAAGAAGACCCGACCTTCAAGGCATATACCGATGAAGAAACCGGCCAGACCATCATCGCCGGCATGGGTGAGCTCCATCTGGAGATCATCGTTGACCGTCTGATGCGTGAGTTTAAGGTTGAGGCTAACGTCGGTAAGCCGCAGGTTGCTTACAAAGAGACGATCCGCAAGAATGCGGATTCCGATATGAAGTACGCTCGTCAGTCCGGCGGTAAGGGCCAGTACGGTCACGTTAAGATCCGTATTGAGCCGAACCCGGGTAAGGGCTACGAGTTCGTCAACGCAGTTGTCGGCGGTACGGTTCCGAAGGAATATATCCCGGCTGTTGACCAGGGTATCCAGGGCGCAATGCTCTCCGGCGTACTTGCAGGCTACAACGTTGTTGACGTGAAGGTCACGCTGTATGATGGTTCCTATCATGAAGTTGACTCCTCTGAAATGGCCTTTAAGATCGCCGGCTCCATGGCATTTAAGGATGCTATGCGCAAGGCTGATCCGGTCATCATGGAGCCGATCATGAAGGTTGTTGTTACCGTTCCGGAGGAATACCTCGGCAACGTTATCGGTGACCTCAACTCCCGTCGCGGCATCATGCAGAATCAGGAGGCTACTCCGGGTGCTATGCAGATCACCAGCGAAGTTCCGCTGTCTGAGATGTTCGGCTATGCAACGGATATGCGTTCCAAGACCCAGGGCCGTGGTCAGTACACCATGGAGCCCTCTCACTACGCTGAAGTTCCGAAGTCTGTTTCTGAAACGATCATCGCTTCCAGAAAAAAGGCTGAATAAAGCGAAATACTACTTGATTTTTTTGCGGTTTGTTGCTACAATGGTAATAAACTCAAAAGGTTATTTTACTGAATAAAAGGAGGCAATTCCAATGGCAAAGGCTAAGTTCGAAAGAAATAAGCCCCATGTAAACATCGGTACAATCGGTCACGTTGACCATGGTAAGACTACTCTTACTGCTGCTATCACGAAGGTTCTCGCTCTGAAGGGCCAGGCACAGTTCGAGGATTACTCCATGATCGATAAGGCTCCGGAAGAGAGAGAGCGTGGTATCACGATCAACACAGCTCACGTTGAGTATGAGACGGACAACCGTCACTATGCTCACGTTGACTGCCCGGGCCATGCTGACTATGTTAAGAACATGATCACCGGTGCTGCACAGATGGACGGCGCTATCCTCGTCGTTTCCGCTGCTGACGGCCCGATGCCGCAGACCCGTGAGCACATCCTCCTCTCCCGTCAGGTTGGTGTTCCGTACATTGTTGTATTCATGAACAAGTGCGACCAGGTTGACGACGAAGAGCTCCTCGAGCTCGTTGAGATGGAGATCCGTGACCTGCTGAACGAGTATGAGTTCCCGGGCGACGACACCCCGATCATCAAGGGTTCCGCTTACCTCGCACTCACCAGCGAGTCCAAGGACATCAACGCTCCTGAGTACAAGTGCATCCTCGACCTGATGGATGCTGTCGACTCCTACATCCCGACCCCGGAACGTAAGGCTGACCAGCCGTTCCTGATGCCGGTTGAGGACGTCTTCACCATCACCGGCCGTGGTACTGTTGCTACTGGTAGAGTTGAGCGTGGCGTTCTGAAGATGTCTGATGAAGTCGAGATCATCGGCCTCACCGACGAGAGAAGAAAGTCTGTTGTTACGGGCATCGAAATGTTCCGCAAGCTCCTCGACTTTGCTGAGGCTGGCGACAACATCGGCGTTCTGCTCCGTGGTATCCAGAGAACCGACATCGAGCGCGGCCAGGTTCTGTCCAAGCCGGGCACGATTCACCCGCACACCAAGTTCAAGGGTCAGGTTTACGTTCTGACCAAGGACGAAGGCGGCCGTCATACCCCGTTCTTCAACAACTATCGTCCGCAGTTCTATTTCCGTACCACCGACGTTACGGGCGTTATCTCCCTGCCGGAAGGCACCGAGATGTGCATGCCTGGCGATAACGTTGTCATGGACGTTGAGCTGATCACCCCGATCGCTATCGAAGAGGGTCTTCGCTTCGCTATCCGTGAAGGCGGCAGAACTGTTGGTTCCGGCGTTGTTACCGGCATCAACGAGTAATTTTTACTCAAACTAAAATCTCATCATTTTCTTCGGGGCGAGGTGTGATTCCTCACCGGCGGTAAGTGTCTTTGACATAAGCCCGCGACCGCAGTTTTGCGCTGATCCGGTGTGATTCCGGAGCCGACGGTTATAGTCCGGATGATAGAAGAAACGTGAATCAAAATGGTTTTCGGCACCCCGCGAGTTTTCGTGGGGTGCTTTTTTTGATTCTTACCCCCGTTTCTGTATTGACATAGTATAAAATAGGGCGCGGCATGGTTTGTAGTATGGCTACCAGACCGGTGCGCGTTCGTAAGACGGCACTGCGTCGAATGATTTGCGTTTTCTCTGTAAAGGAAGATGTAAGCAAAAAATCGGCGTTACGGTTAAATCGCTTGAATTTGTGCCGTCTGATATTCATACAGAAAGGTTCTGACATTTATGACCGTAAATACTGCTAAAACTTCCACTGTAAACATTCGTAAGATCGCGATGACCGGCGTGCTGGCGGCGATCGCGACCGTTTTGATGTTCCTGCACTTCCAGCTGCCGTTTATGCCGAGCTTTATTTCGCTCGACTTTTCGGAGCTGCCGGCGCTGATCGCGGCGTTTACGCTTGGCCCGGTGAGCGGCGTTGCCGTTTGCTTTGTGAAAAACCTTGTGCTGCTTTCGCAGACCATCACCGGCGGTGTGGGTGAGCTCTCGAACTTCATTATCGGTTCTGCGTTTGTGGTGCCGGCGGGGCTGATTTACCGCCACCACCGCAATTACGGCGGCGCGATTGTGGGCTCTGTTGTTGGCGCGCTTTTGATGGCAGTGCTGGGATTCTTCTCGAATCTGTTCATCATTTACCCGATCTACACGAATGTGATGCCGATGGAGGCCATTATGGGCATGTATCAGGCAATCAATCCGTCCGTGCAGGAGTTGTGGCAGGCGCTTTTGATCTTTAACTTGCCGTTTACATTCTGCAAGGGGCTCATCAGTGCGGTTATCACGATTCTGGTATATAAAAAGCTGGAGCCGGTCATCAACGGCAAAGTCGTATGATATGCCGGAATTTGTCGGTATAAAACCGGGATTTTCTGCGGTTTTTTCCCTTGCTATTTGCGAAAAAATGTGTTATACTTTTTTACAGTCAAAAATGAATATGCCCTTATCAAGAGTGACGGAGGGAACAGGCCCTTTGATGTCCGGCAACCTGCATTTTGCAAGGTGCTAATTCCTGCGGCATGGCAATGCCGAAAGATGAGGATTTTGAACCGCTCATCTTTTGAGCGGTTCTTTTTTTCCGAAAATTCCTTGTGGGGGCTGTGAGTGAAAAGAGTAAAGGAGCAAAACATGAATAACAAACATCTTTTTACATCTGAATCCGTGACCGAAGGTCACCCGGACAAGGTTTGCGACCAGATTTCCGATGCAATTCTCGACGACATCATGGCGAAAGACCCGACCGCGCATGTAGCTTGCGAAGTGACGGCGACGACCGGTATGGTGCACGTGATGGGCGAGATTTCCACCGAGTGCTATGTGGACATCGATGCGATTGCGCGTAAAGTCATCAAAGAGATCGGTTACGATTCTCCGGATGCGGGCTTCAACGGTGCGACCTGTGCGGTGCTGACCTCCATCGACATGCAGTCCCCGGACATTGCAATGGGCGTGAACGAATCCCTTGAGACGAAAAACGGCGCCGCTGACCAGGACGACCTCATTGGCGCGGGCGACCAGGGCATGATGTTCGGCTATGCCTGCGATGAGACCCCGGAGCTGATGCCGCTGACCATCTCTTTGGCGCATAAGCTTGCAAAGCAGCTGGCAAAAGTCCGCAAGGACGGCACGCTTGACTACCTCCGCCCGGACGGCAAGACGCAGGTGACGGCGGAATACGACGGCGACACGGTGAAGCGCATCGACACCATCGTTATTTCCACGCAGCACAGCGAGGCTGTCTCTCTGGAACAGATTCGCAAGGATATGATCGAATATGTTGTGAAGCCGATCGTTCCGGTGGAGCTCATCGATGAGAACACGAAGTATTATGTAAACCCGACCGGCCGTTTTGTCATCGGCGGCCCGGTAGGTGACAGCGGTCTGACCGGCAGGAAGATCATCGTCGATACGTACGGCGGCGTAGGTCGTCACGGCGGCGGTGCATTCTCCGGCAAGGATCCGACGAAGGTTGACCGTTCCGCTGCATATGCGGCACGTTATATTGCAAAGAACATTGTAGCTGCGGGCTTTGCAAAGAAGTGCGAGGTGCAGCTTGCATACGCCATCGGTGTTGCACACCCGGTTTCCGTTATGGTCGATACATTCGGCACCAGCACGGTGGAGGATTCCAAGCTTGCCGAGGCTGTGCAGAAGGTCTTTGACCTGCGCCCGAACGCGATCATCCGCAACCTCGACCTGCGCCGCCCGATTTACCGTCAGCTCGCCGCTTACGGCCACATGGGCCGCGAGGAGCTCGGCGTGCAGTGGGAGAAGACCGACAAGGTCGAGGCTCTGAAGGCTGCCGTGCTTTAATTTGCGCAAAACAGAATAAGAACCGAATGCACCTTCGCGTCATAGACTGGCGCGGAGGTGTTTTTTATGGAGCCTATCGGGATTGCTTTGGTGTGCGCGTTTACGCTGTGTATCTTTTTATTTGTTGTGCGGAGCATTTGCCTGCGTGTGACACGTTTGAAATTGCTGGAGGATGCGCTGCCGTTTACGGTGTATGCGACGATTCGCCGCGCGGACGACGCAGAGTATATTGTGCGCAGTGTTTTGGAGCGCGTGAAGTGGCTGGATTTATACGGCATGTGCCGTATTGTGTGCCTGAACCCGACAAACGACCCGGAGATCGACGCGATTATCCGCAGACTTGTGCAAAAATACCCGTTTGCGGAGATTGGGGCTTTTCAAACACGAAAGAATGTTCTATAATAGAAGCGTAGAAATTTAAGTAATGAAGGCAGTAATGTTTCAGTGAAATATTCGGCTTTGCCGAATGTGAAATAATACTTACGTATTGTGAAATTTTTCGCTTGCGCGAAAAGTGAAATAAAACAAACCCCAAAGGATTTGTTTTGATGATAAATCAAGGAGGCGCAACCGATGCCGCAGGAAAACGGGCTTCTGGAAATGGAAGGCAGCGTGGAAAATATCGTCTACCACAACGACAGCAACCAGTACACGGTGTTGGAGGTCGATTGCGGCGAAGAGCTCATCACGGTGGTGGGGACGTTCCCGTATGTGAGTGTGGGGGAGCGGCTGCACCTGTATGGCACGTGGACATCGCACGCGACGTTCGGGCAGCAGTTCCGCGCACAGGCGTTTGAGCGCTCCCGTCCAGCGGACACGGCGGCGATGCTGAAATACCTTTCGAGCGGCGCGGTGAAGGGAATCGGCGGCGCGCTGGCGGGGCGAATTATAGAAGCGTTCGGCGATGAATCCATTAAGGTGATTGAGGAAGATCCGGCGCGGCTTGCAACCGTGAAGGGCATCACGCTGAAAAAGGCGAAAGAAATCTCCGAGGAGATGCAGCGCGTGAACGGCATCCGCGATTTGATGGCATTCCTCGGCAGCTTTGGTGTGCGCCCGGAGGACACCGTGAAGGTGTGGAAGGTGTACGGGCAGGACTCTGTGGCGTGCATTCAGGAAGACCCGTACCGGCTGTGCAGCGATAAGATCGGCATTTCGTTTGCGGTGGCGGATCAGCTGGCGGAGTCGCTGGAGTATGACCGCGACAACAAGGAGCGCGTGAAGGCGGGCGTGCTGTATGTGCTGCGGCACAATTTGAATAACGGGCACACGTGCCTGCCGGCGGATAAACTGTGCGCGGCGGCCGCGAAGCTTTTGGGCGTGCCGCCGGAGAGTGCGCAGGAGGCTTTACTTGAGCTGTGCCAGACGTTTGAGGCGGTGAACGAGAATTTCAACGGGCGTGACTTCGTGTTTTTGCCGAAGCAGCACCGCAGCGAGGTATACTGCGCCGACCGCATCCATATGATGCTGCGCTACCCGCCGGAATCCATTACGGGCATCGACCGGGAGATTGCGGAAATCGAGCGCACAGAAGGCATCGAGTACGCCGAATTGCAGAAGGATGCGATCCGCGCGGCGCTGGAAAAGGGCCTTTTGATTTTGACGGGTGGCCCGGGCACAGGCAAAACGACGACGCTGAACGCGATTATCCACATTTTGATGGAAAAAGGCGAGACGGTATTTCTGGCGGCGCCGACGGGGCGCGCGGCGAAGCGCATGTCCGAGCTGACGGGCGTGGAGGCGAAGACCATTCACCGCATGTTACAGGTGGACTGGGACGACAACGATGACCCGGTGTTCCAGAGAAACGAGCGCAATCCGCTGGAGTGTGACGCAGTGGTCATCGATGAGCTTTCCATGGTGGACGCGTATGTGTTTGAAAGCGTTCTGCGCGCGTTGCCCATCGGCTGCCGTTTGATCTTGGTCGGCGACAGCGACCAGCTGCCGAGCGTGGGGCCGGGCAATGTCATCGGAGACCTTATTGCGTCGAAGGTATTCCCAACAGTGCAACTGAAGGAGATTTTCCGTCAGTCGATGGAGAGTCTCATTGTGATGAACGCGCACAAGATTGTAGAGGGCGAGATGCCGGAGCTTTCCGTGCGCAGCAACGATTTCTTTTTTATGCCGCGCGAGGATGCGCACTCCGTTTCGGAGACGGTGCAGTCGCTTGTGGTGACGCGCTTGCCGAAAAGCTACGGGTATTCGCCGGTGACGGACATTCAGGTATTATGCCCGGGACGCAAGGGCGAGCTTGGCACGGTGGAGCTGAACCGTAAGCTGCGCGAGCAGATTAACCCGCCCGCGAAAAACAAGCCGCAGGTGACGGTGAACGGCACGGTTTTCCGCGTGGGCGACAAGGTGATGCAGATCAAGAATGACTACAACCTGCCGTGGAGCCGCGAAGACGGCACGGTGGGCGAAGGCGTATATAACGGCGACATGGGCATCATCATCGATGTGGACAAAGATGCCGGTTGTCTGCGTGTGGAAATCGACGACAAAGAGGTGTTGTATGATTTTGAGCACGCGGCAGCAGAACTGGAGCTCGCCTACGCCGTGACGGTACATAAGAGCCAGGGCAACGAGTTTACGGCGGTGGTGATGCCGATGTTCCCGGGCGCGCCGCAGCTGAGCTACCGAAATTTGCTGTATACGGGCATTACACGTGCGAAAAAGCTGCTGATTTTGGTTGGCAAGCGCAGCGTAGTCGCCGATATGGTGGCGAACGATAAAAAGACGCGGCGGTTTTCCGGCTTGCAGCACTTTTTGCTCGAAAAGCCGGAGGAAGACGGGCCGGAGCAGAATGAGGAAGCGGAAGCATGAGCGTTTTAGAGAAGATTGTCACGTTCTTTTACCCGAAGCGATGTCTTTTGTGCGGGCGTGCGGGAGCGGTAAACGGGGACGAGTTGTGCGCGGACTGCGCGAAGCTGCAGCCGGATGTTCGCGTGCGGTTTTTCGCGTTGCATGCAGGAAGACGGGATTACACACTGGAATGCCGTGCGCCGCAGCGGTACAAGGAACCGTTTCGGTCATCCTTGTGGCGGTTCAAGTTCAAAAACGAGACGAACCTTGCGAAACCGCTTGCAAAGTTAATGCTGCCGGCGATCGATAAAAACCGGGTTTGGGACTGTATTGTGCCGGTGCCCATCAGCCGGGAGAGGCTGAAACAGCGCGGGTACGATCAATCGGTGCTGCTTGCAAAAGAGGTATCGAAGCTGACGGGTATTTCGTGCCGCACGGATATTTTGGAGAAGACGAAGCACAACCGCACGCAGCACAATTTGAGCGCCAAGGAACGTGAAGCGAATGTGCGTGGGGCGTACCGCGCGGAGGGTGCGGCGCGGCTGCGCATTCTGCTTTTGGACGATATCGTGACGACCGGCGCGACGGCCGTGGAATGCACAAAGGTGTTGTACCGAAACGGGGCGGACTATGTGGGCTGTGTTTCGTGCGCGACGGTCGATTAGACCTTGCAAAACGGGAAAAAGTCATGTAAAATAAAGGACAGTATAACGCGAGAGGATGGTACCATGGCCGGTACGGATATTGCGATCGATTTAGGTTCGGCAAATTTCAGATTATATGTAGACGGCAAGGGCGTTGTGGTGGATGAACCGAACGTCATCGCCGTAGATGAAGACTCTAACCGTGTGGTGGCCGTGGGCCGCCGCGCGTATAAAATGCTTGGCAGAACGAGCGATCGCGTGCGCGTGGTCAAGCCCGTGACGGGCGGTGTGATTTCCGATTTGACGCTGATGGACGCGACGCTGCAGCACTACCTGAAAAAGGTGACGAACAGCCGCGTTTTCATGCCGCGCGCCGTTGTGGCGGTACCGAGCGGTATTACGGAAGTGGAGCGCCGTGCAGTGGTGGACGCTGTGGCAGCGAACGGCATTCGCAAGGTGTGCTTGATCGAAGCGCCGGTGGCGGCGGCGATCGGTGCGGGGCTGGATATTTCCCGCCCGCACGGCAGCATGGTCGTCACGCTCGGCGAGGGTGTGAGCGACATCGGCGTGCTTTCGATGAATCGCCTTTCCGTAAGCGGCAGCATTGCCGTGGGCGGCGCGGTGTTCAACGAGGATATTATCAAATACGCGCGCAGAAAGTTTGACCTGATTATCGGCGAGCAGACGGCAGAGGCGGCAAAGTGTGCCGTGGGCTGCGCGTTCCCGCTGAAGGACATTGAAAAATACGAGCTGCGCGGCAGAGACGAGCGCAACGGCCTGCCTGCAAAGGTGGAAGTGACCTCCGACGAGATTGGCGAAGCCATGCTGGAATCCGTTGTGAAGGTTGTGCACAAAATTCAGAGTGTGCTGGAGGAGACGCCGCCGGAGCTGACGGCAGACATCGGCAACGCGGGCATTGTGCTGACAGGCGGCGGCGCGAAGCTGCGTGGGTTGGACACGCTTATCTCGAAGCAGACGAAAATGCGCGTGCGCATTGCGGAAGAGCCGGAGGACTGCGTGATTCTCGGCGCAGGACGCGCAGTGCAGTGGATAGACAGCGTGAAGATGGACGCGGGCAAGGAAAACGGCAATGTGCCGCTGACCGCGTATTATTAAGGAGCGGCGTATGGAAAAACGGGTGCCGAAAGGCCGCAAAATGTGGACGGTGCAGATCGACGAAAACGGCGGTGTGCATATTCCGAAAGAGGCCTTGGCGCTTATCGGGCTGAAGGCCGGGGAAAGCGCCGTGCTGATGGGAGACAAACGCCGCGGGTTGGTGCTTGTGGCCAAAAGCCGCGCGGAAGCGGTGCAGGAAGCCTTTTTGAAAAACGAAGAATAAGCTTGGCGCAGAGGAATTCTCTGCGCTTATTTTTTACGGAAATTTGCGTGCCGGTCTTTGCGGCGCTGCCGTCTCGGGGGAAAGTGAAGCTGCGCAAGAAGAGCGGGCATTGGGGATATAGGTAAAAGCAGAGTAAATGAAGATAAAGCCGGGTTATGGAACGCGGCTTTCGTTCTGCGAAAAACGGCGGGGTGAAAGCTTCCGAATAAAAAATCAAAATAGGGGTTGACAAATGTATACGAGTTTAGTATACTATGAGCAAGTTAGTTTATACTAACTTCAAGGATAACACATAGCGGTGAGAATCCGCTTTATTTAAAGCAAATGAGTTAGCGAAAGCTAGCTTAAATCGAATGCAAAGACCGGTTTTGTGGGCGGCCTGTGAAACGCTTTTGCAGGCGGAAAGGATAGAATATGAGCGTAGTGATCGTTGGCGGCAATGAACGCATGGCATGTCAGTACATGGACATCTGCAAGAACCATGGCTGCAAAGCAAAGGTGTATGTGAAGGAGAACGGCTCTTTGAAAAAGAAGCTCGGCACGCCGGACTACCTTTTGCTTTTCACAAGCACGGTTTCGCACAAAATGATGCTGAGCGCTTCCAAGGAAGCGAAAAGAAATAACATTCCGATCGCGTATGTGCCGAGCAGCAGTGCCTCGGCGCTGCACAGTGTACTGGCAGATTGCTGTGCGGCTGTGCGCGGAGAGTGTGCTTTCAATGCTTGAGAAATACTTGATCGAGCATTGTGCGCCGACGCTGGCATCGCTTAAAACGGCGAGCTTATTTTCCTACCACGCGGCGCAGGACCCGGAGGACGATGTAAAGCATTTGAATCGCATATTCCGCGATAAAGGCGTGGAGCTGCTGATCTTAAAGCGCGAAGAAAATGCGATGCTCATTTATGTGTGCCGCCGCACGCAGCTTGCAAAAGACCTGGAGCGCCCCGGCGCAAAGGAGCTTTTGGGACGCTACGGCTACACCGACACGAGCGTGGACGGCGCGATAGAGCGGCTGCGCATGCGGCTTGCAAGCGGAGACGGGTTCCCGCATGAGATTGGGCTTTTCCTCGGCTACCCGGTGGAGGACGTGCTTGGGTTCATTGAAAACGCCGGGCAAAACTGCAAGTGCTGCGGATGTTGGAAGGTGTACTGCAACGAAGCACCGGACGACGAAGCAGACGCAGCGTGCATTGCACTTGGCAAGAAGCTCGCAGGTGAATAATTCATAGAGTATAACGTGTAATACCACACATTTGCGCATAACAGGATAGAAAAAACCGACGGCATGAGGGAACTTGTGCCGTCGGTTTCCTTATACAAAAGGAGTCGCTCTCGGAAATGGGAGTGACTTCTTTGCTGTTTATGATTACATGGACGTCGGAACGGTGATGTTGAACATGGTGAGGACGTTGCGAATGACCGTTGCGGTGGCGCGGCAGAGGGTGAGACGTGCCTGCATGAGGCTTTCTTCCTCGCCCTTGACGCGGCAGGCGTTGTAGAACTTGTGGAACTTCGTTGCAAGCTCGATGACGTAGCGTGTAATGCGCACCGGGTCGTAATCCTTTGCGGCACCGATGATCTCATCGGTGTAAGACGCGATGTGCTGGATGAGTTCAAGCTCTTCCGGCGCGGTGAGCAGTGCGAGCTCCTCTGCGGTGCAGTCGCGCGGGGTGACGCCCTCGGCTTCCAGTGCGCGCAGGATGCTGCAAATACGTGCGTGCGCGTACTGAACGTAGTACACGGGGTTCTGGGAATCCTGCTGCACGGCGAGGTCAAGGTCGAAATCGAGCAGGGAGTTCGCTTCGCGCATGTTGAAGAGGAATCTTGCGGAATCGACCGGGACTTCGTCGAGCAGGTCGCCGAGCTGAATCGCCTTGCCGGTACGCTTGCTCATGCGCACGGGCTGGCCGTCACGCATCAGGCGCACGAACTGCATGAGGATGATGTCGAGCTTATCGGCGCTCTGGCCGATGGCGTCCATAGCACCCTTCATACGGGCGACGTGGCCGTGGTGATCGCTGCCCCAAATATCGATGAGCAGGTCAAAGCCGCGGTCGAACTTATTCTTGTGGTAGGCGATATCCGCCGTGAAGTAGGTGGGGTTGCCGTTGGCGCGGACGAGCACTTCGTCCTTTTCGCCGCCGAACTTGGTCGCCTTGTACCAGACCGCACCGTCCTTTTCGTAGGTGAGACCGCGGTCACGCAGGTAATCGACAACCGCCATGACTTCGCCGTCCTTGTGCAGGTCGCTTTCGAGGAACCAGCGGTCGTAATGGACGCGGTATTTTTCCATATCGGCCTTCATTTTTGCGATGTTCTTCGGCAGACCGAAGCCGACGAGGGCCTTGCGGCGCTCTTCTTCGGAAACGTTCATCAGCTCGTCGCCGTGGTCTTTCGCGTACTCTTTGGCGAGGTCGAGAATGTCTTCGCCGTGGTAGCTGTCCTCCGGGAGCTCCGGCGGGTTTTCCGCGAAGAGCTGCTGGTAGCGAATGGAGAGGGAGAGACCGAATTTATCGAGCTGATTGCCGGCGTCATTGACGTAAAACTCACGCCAAACGTCGTAGCCTGCGGCATCCAGAACGGAGGCGAGGCAATCGCCGAGCGCGCCGCCGCGGGCGTTGCCCATGTGCATGGGACCCGTGGGGTTGGCGGAAACGAACTCGACCATGACCTTGCGGTGGTTGCCGTAGTCGCTTCTGCCGTATGCGCTGTCTTTTGTGAGCACTTCGGTCAGCACATCGCTGTAAAACGCGGAGCCGAGGAAGAAGTTCATGAAGCCGGGGCCGGCGGTCTCGGCCTTGACGAAGTAAGTGCCGTTGAGGTCGAGATTTTCCATGATAGCCGCGGCGATTTTCGGGGGCGCCATGCGGAATGCACGCGCGGAAGCCATGGCGGCGTTCGTTGCGAAATCGCCGTGAGAACGGTCTGCCGGGCGTTCTACGGTGAAAGCGGGCAGCTCTGCTGCGGGCAGCATGCCCGCAGCCATCGCTTTTTTCATCGCCGCTTCAATGACGGCAGAAACCTGTTCTTTTGCAATGCTTACTGCTTTAGACATAGGAGATGTTCCTTTCGGTTTATTTATTGAATAGATCACGCTTGCGCAGGCGAACGCAGATTTCGTTGCTGGAGGAAAGCTGGGTATCGATGTCGAGCGTATAGCGGATGCACAGCTCACCGCCCGCAGCGGAAAGGTCATGCTTTAACGTCTGTGTATATACGCCGAGGGAGAGCACGCCTGCGCCGGTATCATAAAGGCATTTGTGGCGCTTGCCTTTTTCCAGTACCAGACGGGTGGGCGTGCCGGGGGCCAGCATGGTAACGGTATCCTCATTTTCGATTTTGAGCACTTTGAGCTGACCGTTATACGGCGCTTCATCGGCATATTCCGTGTAGGAGATATACTTTGCGCCGCCGCGCTCGGTGTAATCGCCGAGCGTATCCACCTGAATTTCATCGGTCTGTGCGTCAATCGTTTGGCGACCGATGATGGTGATTTCATAATCTTCGCGCATAATCACTCAGTACCTTTCAATATCTATACATTCCACGCAGCTTTCAACGCTTTGCCCGAGGAAGAGCTCGGCGACTTTATAAAAGCTTTCGGTGTCGTCGCTGACAAAATACTGCTGTGTGCCGTCGGTTTTGCCGTCGCACAGCAGACCGTTTTCCTCCAGCACGGTGCGGCAGCTTTTGGCGGCTTCGCGACCGGAACTGATGAGCGTGACGTTTTCGCCCATGACGCGGCGGATGGTCTCGCTGATGATGGGGTAATGCGTGCAGCCCAGAATGAGTGTATCTACGCCGACTTCACGGATGGGCGTTAAGTAGCGCTCGGCCGTCAGGCGCGGGATAGGGTCATCCGGCGAGACGAACGCGTTTTCTACGAGCGGTACGAATAAGGGGCACGCCTGCTCGAACACTTCGGTTTTCGGCGCGAGGCGCTCGATCTCCTTGCGGTAGGAGCCGGAAGCGATGGTGGCGGCGGTGCCGATAATGCCGATCTTGCCGTTTTTCGTTTGCTCCACCGCGGCGCGCGCCGTGGGGCGCAGCACATCAAAATAGGGAACGGGCAGCGCATCGCCGATGTCACGGGCAACAGAGCTGACCGTACCACAAGCGGCCAACACGGCTTTTACGTCATGCCGGATGAGAAAATTCATATCTTGTTTTGCGTATTTGCGGATGATCTCGCGCCCGCGCGAGCCGTAGGGCACGCGGCCGGTATCGCCGAAGTAGAGGATATTCTCGTTCGGCAGGGTGCGAATCAGCTCCCGCATGGCGGTGAGGCCGCCGAGGCCGGAATCAAATACGCCGATGGGTCTGTTATCCATAAATTGCGCCTCGCGTTAGTCTTCACGCGTGAAAGCGCAGTCGATGAGCTTTTCAAGCAGCTCGCTGTACGGGGTACCGGCGTTTTCCCAGAGCTTCGGGTACATGCTGATGGACGTGAAGCCCGGCAGCGTGTTGATCTCGTTTAAAATGACCTTGTGCTCCTTTTCGGTGACGAAGAAATCCACGCGGGAAAGGCCGTCGCAGCCGAGCAGGTTGTAGGCGCGAACAGCCGTCTTGCGCACTTCCTCCGCAACGTCTTCGGGCAGACGCGCCGGGATGAAGAGCTGTGCGACGCCGTTCTTATATTTGTCGTCATAATCGTAGAATTCTGCACCCGCACCGATCTCGCCGACCGGGGAAGCGACGCTTTTGCCGCGGTTGCCGAGCACGGCGCACTCGACTTCCTGCCCGACGATGCCTTCTTCAACGACGACCTTCGTATCGTTTTCGGCGGCGAGACGGATGGCGGCGTCGAGCTTTTCGGGAGCCGTTACCTTGCTGACACCGACGGAGGAACCTGCATTTGCCGGCTTTACAAACACCGGGAAATTGAGGCGTGCGGCGATTTTGTTGCGGATCTTCTCGCCGTCTGCGAAATAGCGGTCGGCGTAGAACCACAGGTAGTGCGCCTGCTCGATGTTCGCGGCGGAAAGCAGCGTGTGGGTGACGGCTTTATCCATGCACACAGCGGAAGCCAGTGTGCCGCAGCCGACATACGGGATGCCGCTGAGCTTAAAGAGACCCTGAATGGTGCCGTCTTCGCCGTTTTTGCCGTGCAGCACGGGGAAGAGGACATCGACCTTCAAAACGGTATAGCTGCCGTCTGCGTTCAGAACGACAAGGCCGTTCGTCGCTTTATCGGGAGAGATGAACGCGGGGCGCGCGGTTTCGCTGTTCATCCACGTGTTGTTTTCAATGTTTTCCACAGCACCCGTATAGAGCAGCCAGCGACCGTCCTTTGTGATGCCGAGGGTGAGAATGTCAAATTTCTCTGTATCGAGATTTCGGATGATCGAAGCGGAGGACATCAGCGAAACTTCATATTCCGAAGACGCGCCGCCGAAGATCACGCAAACTGTTTTTTTCATGATAAAGGGCTCCTTCCCGCGCAGAAAATCACTGCGCAAACACTTTTTTGAGTGTTCAAAAAGAATTTTCAAAAGAATAAAAGAACAATATACCAGTAGTTTTACTCTTTTGCCGTATAAAATATGCGAATACACGAATCGGATCGCGCACACGCGTCGCCGCTCGGGCGATATCGATTTAGTATACCATATCTTCCGTGTTTTTTCAAGCGCTGTGCGGGTTTTCGGGGCAGGATATAAAAGAAAAGCAGCCCACGGCGCTGCAAACACAGAGCCGTGGACTGCGAAACGGTAAAATTATTCTGTTTTAGAAAAGCGAGTTAGTCCCACATCTTGAGGTATTCGCCGGTGTTGCCTTCAAGGCGAGCCTGCTCGAGCGTGACTTCGATGCTCGGAGCGCCGAGGGTGATGCGTCTGTTCTTATCATTGTAGCACCAATGCACGGCGTTCTGGATGATGCGGCGGACGTACGGATTGTAGAAGGAACCGTTCGTCTCGTGGCCCGGCTGGAAGTAGAAGATCTTGCCGTAGCCGCGGGTGAAGGTGCAGCCGCTGCGGAAGACTTCGCCGATGTCGTACCAGCCCTCGAAGATAACGTCGTCCGGGGTGGCGATGTCGAAGTATTCGCCATAGCACTCTTCAATGCCGAGCTCGAAATGCTCCGGGATGCCGTCTGCGATGGGGTGGGTCGGCTTTACGTTGAAAATACGCTCGTAGGTGCCGTCACGCCACTTCAGAGAACATGTGGTGCCGTTCAGCTTGCGGAAGATCTTGGAATAGTGACCGGAATGGAGCACGATGAGGCCCATGCCGTTCATGATGCGCTTATAGACCTTTTCGACGACCTCATCAGCGACGAACTGATGGCCCATGTGGCCCCACCAGATCATAACATCGGTGTTTTCCAGTACTTCGTCGGTCAGGCCGTTTTCCGGCTGCTTCATCTGTGCGGTGCGCACCTCAACTTCGTCGCCCAGTTCGCGGACGATATCCGCGATGGTCTCGTGCAGACCGTTCGGATGCTGCTTGATGGCCTCTTCGCTGCAATGCTCAAAGGTGGGGTCATCGTGAAGATATTCGTTCCAGACAGTGACTCGGATCATGTAAAATAACTCCTTTGGGTAGTGTTTTGGTAATTTAAGACAATTATAGCGCCGGGTTTGACAAAATGCAGGTGTAAAATGCGCATTTATGAAGTTTTTATTAAAATTTTACGCACAGAATAATCGGTTACTGTGTCGATTTTTGACGGGTATATACAGCACTTTGCTGTGGCTTTTGCATAAAACGCGGTTTTGAAGCCATGCTAAAAAAGTCGCCGTGGGCGGCACGACCTTAGAATTTCAAAAGGAAAGGATCTGGACCGAATATGAATAAGCTGAAATGCAGTGTAACGACCTGCCGACACAACGCGAACGATTTGTGCGAGCTGCGTAAAATTCAGGTGGATGGCCCCGCCGCCATGGAAAGCCGCGAGACCTGCTGCGGCTCTTATGCAGAGCGCACATCATCCTCTGAAAACTCCTGCGGATGTTCCTCTTCGCCGAGCGCCACAGCCGATGTGCATTGCAGCGCCGAGCACTGCACGTATAACGACAATCACAAGTGCAGCGCGGACTGCGTGTGCGTAGGCTGCTGCTGCGCAGACCCGGAGGTCGTCAGCGAGACGGAATGCTGCACATTTGAGCGCAGAGCGTAAAATTTCACACGATTTTGGGAGCGGTGCGGCTTTGGCTGTGCCGCTCTTTTTTGTTGCTTTTTGGTGTGTTTTTCGATATACTGTTTTTATAAACCGGCAGAGAGGGGGAGCACGGTGATCGACACGGAACGTTTTTTACAGGCGCGACAAGAGGCGCTGGGGCGCGTTGGCGGCGCAGGCGGCATCGGTACGCTTTCGGAAAAAGCTTTGCACGCGGCGCTGAAAAGCTACTACGAACCCGATTTTGAGAGCCGCGAAGTGAAGGTGGGCGGCTTTGTGGCGGATATTGTCGGCGAAAACGGAATCATCGAAATTCAAACGCGCGGGTTTGACCGGCTGGGCCGCAAACTCGACGTGTTTTTGGAAGCGGCGCGCGTAACGGTGGTATACCCTGTGGTGCCAAAGCGCGGGCTGTGCTGGGTGGACCCCGAAACGGGCGAGATCTTCGAAAAGCGAAAATCACCGAAAAAGGGCGCAGCGTATGATGTTTTCCCGGAGCTGTATAAGATCAAAAATCAGCTTATGCACCCGAATTTTCGGCTGTGCATCCCGCTTTTGGAGGTGACGGACTACAAGTATCTCGACGGTTACGGTAAGCAAAAGAAGCTGCGCGCGACGCGTGGGGAGCGTATTCCGGAAGCACTGCTCGGCGAAGTGATCTGCGAGAGCCGTTGGGATTATTTGAATTTGCTGCCCGAAGACCTGCCGGAGCCGTTTACGACGAAAACGCTTGCAAAAGCGATGCGCCGCTCGCAGACGCAGGCGCAGTGTGCGGCGAATGTGCTGTATTCCATGGGTGTTTTGGAGCGTGTGGGTAAGGAGAAAAACGCATATTTGTACGTGAAAAAATAGGAAGAATAAAAGCGTATCGCTTGCGGCTTTTGAAGCTCGGAGCGATACGCTTTTTGGTGGGTGTTGTTTTTCTGAAGGCGGCGTTTTTGCCGCCTTGGGCGTTGTCCTAAGAACCCGCAAATTTTCTCGAAGAAAACTTGACGAAAGACTTTTATCCATGGTTACCGGAAGCTTAGGCGTTTAATTTACGAAAGTTCATTTTCAGCGTTCTTGTACTGCGCAGGTGAGGAACGTTGGCGTCGGGGCGATGCATGTATACGCTTTGTATCAGGCCGAAGCCGAGGTACAGACACACGGCACTGCTGCCGCCGGCGGAGAAGAACGGCAATGTGACGCCCATGACGGGCAGAAGCGCCAGGCACATGCCGATATTTGAGACGGACTGTAAAGCGATGAGCCCGAAAAAGCCGAAGCACATGCAGCGCCCGAGGTCGTCCCTCGCCTTTGACGCGATATACAGCACGCGCAGGAGATACAATAACAATAATACGATGATAGCGGTGCAGCCGATGAAGCCGAGCTCCTCGCCGGCAACGGAGAAGATGAAATCACTGTGCTGGAACGTGACGAGGTTTGTTTCGACACGCGGACCGTTAAACAGCCCTTTGCCGGTCAGCTGGCCGCTGCCGATGGAGATACGTCCCTGCACCTGCTGGTAGCCTTCATTGAGCCGAATAGATGGGTCGTCCAGATTATAGACAGATGTGAAGCGCTTGATTTGATATTCGCTGAGAACAAATTTCCACAGCACGGGCACGGACACGGCGACAAGCGCGCCGAGCAAAATGAAATAGCGCAGCTGCACACCGCCGCCGAGGCTCATGCACAGGAACATGAAGAAAAAAACGATCGCGGCGCCGTCATCACCCTGAACATGGCAGAGCAGAACAGGCACCGCCGCGTGGAGCGCGAGCAGAACGACGTGCAGAGGGTGATTGATTTTATTTTGCACACGCAAAACGGAGATGTGCTTTGCATACGTCAGCATAAAGCAGATTTTCACAAGCTCGCTCGTCTGGAACGTGCGGCCCGCAAGGCTGATCCACGCGCGCGCGTTGACGCCCTCGCTGCCCTGCACGCTGATGCCGAAAAGCATGGTGTAGAGCATGATGAAAACAGAAAAACCCGCGATGAGATACCAGAACGACGCAATGCTTTCATAATCGATGAAGGAGAGCACAAGCGCCGCGAGAAGGCCCGCAACGGTCACGACGAGCTGCGTTTTGAAATAATCCGTGTTCATCGCGCGGGAAACGCTTTTCAGAAGAATAAGGCTGAACGTGGATATTGTGAGCATCAAAAGCCAAAGAAGCTTGTCCGTACGGCGGAAAAAGGACGAAACAGCAAGGAAAATGCGGCTGTCTTTCGTAAGATCACCTGCTTTCAAAAAAATCAGAAGAAACCAAAGTAAAACAAAGCGTAAAAGTCTTTGTAAGATGTTAGAAATAAAAAGCGAAATTTCAACAAAATTTCTATTTTAGTATATCACACAGAAAAGGAAGGGGCAATATCCAGATTTTTTTCCGTTAAAAAAGCGCGTTCCTCTTTACGGAAACGCCTTTTTGCGCTATAATCTATAAGGTATAACGATGTCCGCATGCTGCGGCGTGCGGCAAAACGAAAAGAACGGAAATGAAAGGTTGGTTGCAATGCTTACCGATATTGAAATTGCGCAGCAGACAAAATTAAAACCGATTGCGGAGATTGCGGAAGAACTGCATGTATGTCCCGAAGAGCTGGAGCCCTACGGACGCTTTAAAGCAAAGCTGAATGATGACCTGTTCAAAAGACTTGAAAACGAGCCGGACGGCAAGCTGATCCTTGTTACGGCCATCAACCCGACGCCGGCGGGCGAGGGCAAGACCACCACAACGGCTGGCCTCGGTCAGGCTATGGCGAAGATCGGCAAAAAAGCCGTCATCGCACTGCGTGAACCGTCTCTGGGTCCGGTGTTCGGCATTAAGGGCGGCGCTGCGGGCGGCGGCTACGCACAGGTGTTGCCGATGGAGGACATCAACCTGCACTTTACGGGCGATATGCACGCCATCACTTCGGCAAATAACCTGCTGTGCGCCATGCTCGATAACCACATGCAGCAGGGCAACGTGCTGGGCATCGATCAGCGCCGTGTGCTCATCAAGCGCTGCGTCGATATGAACGACCGCGCGCTGCGCAGCATTGTCATCGGCCTTGGCAGTAAGGTGAACGGCATCCCGCGCGAGGACGGCTTTATCATCACCGTCGCAAGCGAGGTCATGGCGATTTTGTGTCTTGCAAAGGATTTGAAAGACCTGAAAGAGCGCCTCGGCAAAATCCTCATTGCATATACGTATGACGGCAAGCCGGTCTATGCGAAGGACATCAAGGCGGATGGCGCTATGACGGCTTTGCTCAAAGATGCCATCAACCCGAACCTTGTGCAGACGATTGAAGGCACACCGGCCATCATGCACGGCGGTCCGTTTGCAAACATTGCCCACGGCTGCAACTCCGTGCGCGCAACGCGCTTGGCGCTGAAGCTCGGCGATTACTGCATTACGGAAGCAGGCTTCGGCTCCGACCTCGGTGCGGAGAAGTTCCTCGACATCAAGTGCCGTTTGGCGGGCCTCAAGCCGAACTGCATCGTCGTTGTCGCGACGGTTCGTGCGCTGAAATACAATGGCGGCGTGCCGAAGGCAGAGCTTGCAAAGGAGAATGTTCCGGCGCTCGAAAAGGGCATTGAGAACCTGCGCGCACACGTGGAGAACATGCATAAATATAACGTGCCGGTCGTCGTTGCCATTAACCGCTTCGGCACCGATACGGACGCGGAGCTGAAAGTCATCGACGATTGCTGCAAGTCCCTCGGTGTAGAGTATGCACTCTCCGAAGTGTTCGCAAAGGGCGGCGAAGGCGGCGTGGAGCTTGCAAAGACCGTCTGCAAGGTCATCGACGAGAATCCTGAAAGCCACTTTGCGCCGATCTATGACCTTGATCTCACAGTGGAGGAGAAGATCCGCACGATCGCGCAGAAAATCTACGGCGCGGATGACGTGACGTTCACGAATCAGGCGATGAAGTCCCTGAAGGACATCAAGGCGCTCGGCGGCGACGCGCTGCCGGTGTGCATCGCAAAGACGCAGTATTCGCTTTCTGACGACCCGACGCTGCTCGGCCGTCCGACCGGCTTCAACATTACGATCCGTGACTTGCGCCTCTCGAACGGCGCGGGCTTCGTGGTTGCGTATGCGGGCGATGTCATGACGATGCCCGGTCTGCCGAAGGTGCCGTCTGCCGAAAAGATCGACGTCGACGGTAACGGCGTGATCCACGGCCTGTTCTGATGCAACGGTTTGTTTCTCACTCGGTGCAGGATACCGAAAAAATCGCGGCGAAGCTGGCGGAAAGGCTCAAGGGCGGCGAGGTCATCGCGTTCACGGGACCGATGGGCATGGGCAAGACGGCGTTTACGCGCGGACTTGTGCTGGCGCTTGGCGGCGGGGACGTGGTCTCCAGTCCGACGTTTGCGCTTGTGAACGAATACGATGCGCGGCTGACGGTGCAGCACTTTGACATGTACCGCGTTTCCGGTTGGGACGATCTCTACTCCACGGGCTTTTTCGATTACCTCGATACGGACAACGTGCTCGTCATTGAGTGGAGCGAAAACATTGACGGCGCTTTGCCGGAAAACACGATTTATGTCCACATGGAAAAGGGCGAGACGGAGACGGAGCGCATCGTTACCATTGAGGGCATAGACCTGTGATAAGTTTCTGATAGAAAGGACGGCTTTTGCGCGGCAAAAAATTGCGTGAAAGCGACAAATATGCTGATTTTAGCACTCGATTCCTCTGCGGCGCCGGCCTCGGCCGCGCTTTTGGAGGACGGAAGAATACTCTCTGAATTTTATATCAACACAAAGCAGACGCACAGCCAGACGCTGATGCCGATGGTGGAATCTGTTTTGAAGCTCACGAATAAAACGCTTGACGATGTGACCTGCATGGCGGTCTCCGCCGGGCCGGGTTCGTTCACGGGGGTGCGCATCGGTGTCTCCTGCGTGAAGGGGCTTTCCATGACGCGGAACATCCCGTGCGCGGGCGTTTCCACGCTGCGCGCCATGGCGGAGAACGCACGGCAGCTGACGGGTATCGTCTGTGCTGTGATGGACGCACGCTGCGGGCAGGTGTATAATGCGCTGTTCCGTGCGGAGGACGGTAAGCTCACACGTCTTTGTGATGACCGCGCACTGCCCATTGCGGAGCTTTTGGAAGAATGCAAAACGTTTACGGAGAAGATTTATCTTGTCGGCGATGGCGCGGAGCTTTGCTATAAGACGTTTGCGGCTATCCGTGCAGAGCTTTTGCTGCCGCAGCTTCGCTTTCAGCGTGCCTCCGGCGTTGCCATGGCGGCGCAGGAGATGGTTGAAAACGGACAGGCGGTCACGCCGGACGCTTTGATGCCAATCTACCTGCGTCTGCCACAGGCGGAGCGCGAACTGAAAGCCAAAAACGCACAGAAAAACAATAAGTAATCCATATACGAAGGAGAATAAAGCATGAAGATCGCAGTTGGTTCGGATCACGGCGGATTCGCTCTGAAAGAAGCCGTCAAGAAGCATTTGGAATCAAAAGGCATCGAAGTCGAAGATTTCGGCTGCTATTCCACGGAGAGCGTGGACTATGCGGTGTACGGCGCAAAGGTCGCGCACTGCGTGGCAGACGGCAAGGCTGATTACGGCGTACTTGTTTGCTCCACGGGCATCGGTATTTCCATGGCCGCAAACAAAGTGAAGGGCATCCGCGCGGCACTGTGCAGCGATACCCACGCAGCGGAAATGACCCGCCGCCACAACAATGCAAACATTCTGTGTCTCGGCGGCCTTGTCACCGAGGAGAAGACCGCGCTGGAGATCGTGGACACGTTCCTCAAGTTTGACTTTGAGGGCGGCCGCCACCAGCGCCGTATCGACCAGATCGCAGATATTGAAAACGGACGCCTGTAAGGCAGAAATCGGAGAAATCAATATGGAAAACAACGAACAGATTTTTATCATGAACCATCCGCTCATTCAGCACAAGCTCTCTTTCCTGCGCGATAAGAACACCGGCACAAAGGAATTTCGCGAGCTTGTCAGCGAGATTGCAACGCTGATGTGCTACGAAGCTACCCGTGACCTGCCGCTGATGGACGTGCAGACGGAGACCCCGATGTGCACCGCAACGACGAAGGTCATCGCCGGCAGAAAGCTGGCATTCGTGCCGATTCTGCGCGCCGGTCTCGGCATGGTAGACGGCATGCTGCAGCTCGTCCCGAGTGCAAAGGTCGGCCATATCGGTCTTTACCGTGACCACGATACCTTGCAGCCGGTCGAATACTACAACAAGCTGCCGTCCGACATTGAAGAGCGTGATGTCATCGTGCTTGACCCGATGCTCGCGACCGGCGGTTCCGCAATGGACGCGATCACCATTGTAAAGCGCAGCCGCCCGCGCAGTATCAAGTTCCTGTGCATCATTGCAGCGCCGGAGGGCCTCAAGGCACTGAGCGAAGCGCACCCGGACGTGCATATTTACTGTGCAGCCGTTGATGAGAAGCTCAACGAACACGGTTACATTCTGCCGGGTCTCGGCGATGCAGGTGACCGTATTTTCGGCACGATGTAAGCTTTCGGAAAAGTTAATTTTATAAGCAAACGCTCATGGAGTGAAAATGAAGAAGGAGCCGTACCCGAAAGCGGGCGCGGCTCCTTCGATTTTTATGCTTTGCGTTTTGCGGGGGGATTACAGCAGACGCGTGTCGTTGATGATAAGCTCGAACGTGAGCCCCAAAAGATCGGCGGCTTTTCTGCACAGCACCATACGGTCGAGGAAAATCTCGAAATACTCCATGACGGGGCAGATGTCCGTATCAATCGTGATGTTGAAAAGGCAAAGCTTCTGCTCTTTGTCAATTTTCAGCGAGGCGTTCACGACGGCGTAATTCACGCGGTCGTGAATATCCGTTGCGATAATCGCGTTTTTGCGCACGCGGGAACGACGCACGTCGCTTTTATCGGAGAGGATCAGCGCGGCAGAGACGGCGTTTACCGGGAAAGCGGTTTTCTCATCGTGGTGACCGATAGCCGAGCAGATGATAGCGATTTCTTCCGGCGGCATGTTCATGCGCGTTAAAAGCGTGAACGCCATAATGGCGCCGCTGTGCGCGTGGTCGACGCGGTTTACCGTGTTGCCGATATCGTGCAGATAACCGGCGATGGCGGCAAGCTCGCAGGTGCGCTTATCGTAATCAAGCGCTTCCAGAATGTTCCGCGCGTAGTTGCTGCACCGCTTGGCGTGCGGGCGGCCGTGCTCCGTGAAGCCCAGTGCGCCAAGGCAGCTGTTGCCCGCCTCCACGTAGACCTTCACTTCGGGATTTTTAAAAATGTCCTCCGGCATGATATGTGCATATTCCATAACGGTGCGCTCCTGAATTCAAAATCAGTCCGCTGTAAACATGCGGTACATGGCCTCAAGGCAGATTTGTGCGTGCAGCTTGAACTGCTCCACGTTGATGCACTCGTTTGCCTGGTGCGCGTTCGATTCCTCTTCGTCGAACGATGCGCCGAACGCAACGCCTGCGCCGCCCATCTGGCGGGCATACGTGCCGCCGCCCATGGAGAAGACGTCGCACTTTTTGCCGGTGACGTCCTCATAAGCGCCGGAAAGCAGGCTGACGAGCGGGCCGTCCTTCGGCAGGTACAGCGGCGGCTCATCGGAAATGAGCGTGTAGGTGAGGCCTGTGCCCTCCACGGACTTTGCAAGGATCTTGTCAATCTCTGCGCCGGACTTTGTTGCCGGATAGCGAATGTCGATATCGAAGCGGCCCTCGCCGTTTTCGATGTTCACGAGGCCGAGGTTGAAGGTCAGCGCACCGCTCGGCTCATCGGACATCTTAACGCCGATGTTGGAGCCGTCATATGCAAGGCCGACTTTCTCATCCATGAACGTGAGGAATTCACCGCAGTCTGCGCCGAAAACGTTCACGAGCAGGTGCGCAAGGTGTGCGGCAGCGTTGATGCCGATCTCCGGGGTAGAAGCGTGCGCGGCCTTGCCGTTTGCGACGATGTGTGCGCCGCTTTCGGTGCGTGTGATGTCGAACTTCACTTCCGCAGCGTTTGCAGCTTCGACAAGCTTTGCAAATTCGTCGTCATCACAGAGCACGTCGGCTTCTGCCTTATACGGCACGGCGTTGACAACAGTACCGGCCTTGAAGGAAACGATCTTCTTGCCGACCTTGCCGGTTACGGCAAAGCGGAACAGGCCTTTTTCGCAGTGGCACACGCCGTAGCAGGCGTCCGGGGTGAAGCCCATGGTGGGCATCTGCTCTTTGGAGAAGTAGTGACCCATATCCTGCATGCCGATCTCCTCTGCGGAGCCGAGCACGACGCGCAGCTTGCGTTTACCGACGACGCCCGCTTCCTTCAGCGCGCGCAGGCAGTGCAGCGCAACAATTGCCGGACCCTTGTTATCGGAAACGCCGCGGCCGAATGCCTTGCCGTCGCGGATGACCATGGTGTACGGGTCGCTGTCCCAGCCTTCGCCGGCCGGCACGACGTCAAGGTGCGCCATAACGACGGCGTTTTCTTCGCCCTCGCCGAGCTCTGCGTGCATTGCGTAATAGTCGCTGTTCTTCGTCTTAATGCCGTATCGTTCCGCAATTTCTATCGCCTTATCCACAGCGGTTGCTGCGTCCTTGCCAAACGGATACGGGCCGTCCTGCGGCTGTGCGACTGAGGGAATGGCGATGATATCGCCGAGGTCTTTCATTATATCGTCCCAGTAATCGAGAATTTTTTCACCGAACATGATACATTTCATCCTTTCCAAATGAATATACCTCTATCATAATCCATATTTGTGTTAAAATCAATCAAAACTCTGTAATTTTCCGCAGAGAAATAAAATGAAAGGGGAGGGTAGGATGCTGAACGGCATCTGGATGGCGATGATCGTGCTGGCGTTCGTCGGTGCGGTGTGCACGGGGAGATGGACGGCACTTTCCGCTGCGGCGGCGGATGGCGCAAGGCAAGCGGTGGAGACGGTGCTTTTGCTGCTCGGCGCGATGTGCCTTTGGACGGGCATCATGCGTATTGCGGGGGAGGCGGGGCTTACAAACGGGCTTTCCAAAATTCTGTCGCCGGTCATCAAGCGACTGTTTCCGAATTACGGAAAAAATGAAACCGTGCGCGAAAAAATATCGATGAATATTGCCGCAAACATGCTCGGCATGGGCAACGCCGCCACACCGTTTGGATTGAGCGCCATGGACGAAATGCAGAAATTACAGACGGGCGACGTGCCGACGCAAGAGATGATCTTATTCGTCGTGATGAATACGGCGTCGTTTCAGCTGATCCCCTCGGCGGCGGTCACCTTAAGGGCTTCCTACGGCAGCGCGGACCCGTATGCTGTTATGCCGCATATTTGGCTTGTTTCATTCGGCAGCCTGCTCGTCTGCGTGCTGATGTGCCGCGTGTTTCAAAAATTGTGGCGGGCATAGGTGCGGCGGCTGTCTGCGGCGTGATCGCGCTCACGGTCATGTGCGGGTACGTAAAAGGACTGCCGGTATTTGAGCTGTTCACAAAAGGCGCGGCGGAGGGCATGCATACGGCGATAAAATTATTGCCGACACTGCTCGGACTTATTGTCGGCATTTCCATGCTGCGCGCGTCCGGCTTTTTAGAGCTGTTTTCCGCGCTGCTGCGGCCCGTGACAGAAGTGCTGAACATCCCCACGGAGCTTATGCCGCTCATCTTACTGCGCCCGCTTTCGGGCAGCGGCTCGGTGTCGTATGTTACGGAGCTTTACAGCGCATACGGTGCGGACAGTGTAATATCCCGATTGGCGGCAATTTTATCGTCTTCGACGGAAACGACGTTTTACGCGGCCGCGGTATATTTTTCGGGTCGGGGGTATAAAACGTTGCGCTACACGATTCCGGCGGCGCTTTGCGGCGACCTTGCCGCCGTGCTGCTCACGCTCCTTTCGGTGCGGCTTTTTGGGTAAAACTTTTTCTGTACGTTTTTGTGTTTTTGTGATATACTGCTCTCAAAGAAATTTGTTTTCGGAGGGGAAAGGTATGCTGCTGGCACTGGACGTCGGAAATACCAACATCACACTGGGCGTTTATGAGGGGGAAAAGCTGCTGTTCGTCACGCGCATGGCGACGAATCCGCCGCGCATGGAGGACGAATACGCTTCTGCAATGCTCAGCATTTTACATTTATACAATATCCACACGTCGCAGGTGAACGGCGCGGTTTTAAGCTCCGTTGTGCCGCGGCTGACCGATGACCTCGCCCGCGCGGTGCGCCGTGTTTGGAAGGTGGAACCGTTCATCGTCAGCGCGCAGTCTGTGCCGGAGCTGAAAGTGAAGCGCGATGTGCCGAACACACTCGGTGCCGACCTCGTTGTCGGTGCTGTGGCGGCAAAAGCCATGTACCACGGCCCGTGTATCGTCATCGATATGGGTACGGCAACGACGCTGACGGGTTTAAACGCCGACGGCGAAGTGTGCGGTGTAGTGATCATTCCGGGCGTCGGCACGTCCCTTGACGCATTGACGAGCCGCGCAGCGCAGCTTTCTTCCGTCAGTCTGACCGCGCCGCCGCAGGTGCTTGGCCGCAACACGATGGAGTGCATCCAGTCCGGCATGGTGTTCGGCACGGCGTGTATGCTGGACGGCCTGTGCGACCGCATTGAAGATGAGCTCGGTGCACCGTGCGAGGTGGTCGCAACGGGCGGCCTCGCAGGTCTTATCGTACCGCATTGCAGCCGCAAGATCACTTTCAGCGATACGCTTCTGCTGGACGGCCTGAAAATTATCTGGGATGCGCACGGGGAAAAGTAAAATAAACGAATAAGGCAGTGCCGAATATTCAGGGCACTGCCTTAACGTTTTCTTTCGGTTGTCAGTCTTGTCTTGCCAATAGAAACGCTATATGGTATACTATAAAATACGATTTTTCTGCAAGGAGACTACATTTTCATGAAAGAAAAGAAAAAGATCCCGTGGGGTCTTATATACGTGGGGCTGACGGTGGTCGTGATGATCGTGTTCGGGCTCGTCAATACCGAATTTGCGGGCATGTTTTCCGTCATCGCAAATCTTTCCCTCGGGTTTGTGGCGCTCGCCGTGCTGATGACCGGCATGTTCCTCGTAACAGAGGGCGGCATCATCCATATGCTGCTGCGCGCGCAGGGCGAGCACGTCGGCTTTTGGACAACGGTGAAGATTGGGCTCATCGGCATTTATTATTCTTACATCACGCCGAGCTCCACGGGCGGGCAGCCTGCGCAGGTCGTCTACCTGCGGCGCGATAAGGTCTCGGTCGGCAACTCCACTGCGGTGCTGTTTGTAAAGTTTTTTGCGTATCAGCTTGCGTTTGTGCTGTGCACGGTGGCATCGCTGATTTATATGTACCCGAGTTTGAAGCGGGACGACCCGCAGCTCATTCCCATTGTGCTGCTCGGCATCGCCATCAACGGGCTGTGGATTATCGCGATACCGCTTCTGTTCAGCCCGAAGATTTTAAAAAAGCTGTGCGGCGGCGTGACAAAGCTGCTCTTGAAATGTACGTTTCTCAAAAAGCGCGAGAATTACATAGAAAAAGTGCACGGCTTTGAGGCGGATTTCTCCTCCTACACAATGAAATTCAGAAGCAAAATGCGCTATGTGCTCCTTGCGATTTTGTGGTCGATCCCGCAGGTCATTTTGCAGATGAGCGTGCTGTACGTGGTGTTCCGCGCGTTTTCACTCGACCTGCCTTACGGCGAACTGCTTTGTATGCAGACGATGCTGCAGGCCTCCGTGTGCTTTATCCCGCTGCCCGGTGCATCCGGCGCACAGGAGCTCGGCTTCTCCATGTTCTTTAAATCGTATTTTGCGTCCGGCGATATTTTGTACACCGCCGTGCTTGTCTGGCGATTCTTCACATATTACATCATCGTGCTGCTCGGCGCGCTCGTCGTCGTTATCGATCAGCTCGTGTTTGGTTGCCGCAGAAAGCAGGAAGCGGCGCTCTCTGCAGGAAAAGAATAATTCGACTTGCTTCGGCGCAGCTCGTAGGAGTTGCGCTGTTTTTATGTTCTTTTATGACATATTCTCATGCGCCGGAAAACATTGACATTTTTCTGCCGTGTGTCTATAATGAGCTCGGCGGCTGAAATTCGGAAAGGCCGCATTTCAGCCGTGAAAAAGAAGGAAAAGGAGAAAAACACATGCTGAACATTCAAAACTACACAAAGCGCTTCGGTGACAAAATCGCCGTAGACGACCTTTCGCTGCACATTGCGGCGGGGGAGATCTGCGCGTTCATCGGACACAACGGCGCGGGAAAAACGACTACGTTGAAAGCCTGCTGCGGCTTATTAAAGCCGGACGGCGGCACCATTACGGTGAACGGCATCGATATTCAAAAAGACCCCATCGCCTGCAAAAAGATCATGGCCTACATACCCGATAATCCTGATCTTTATGAATTCCTGACGGGCTACGAATATTTGAATTTTGTTGCGGATATGTACGGCGTATCGGAAGCGGACCGCAAGGCGCGCATGGAAGCGCTTGCCGAGCGGCTGGATATTAAAAACGCGCTGCCGAACCTTATCTCGGAGTGCTCGCACGGCATGAAGCAGAAAATCGCCGTTATCGGCGCGTTTATCCACGAGCCGAAGCTCATTTTGATGGACGAGCCGTTCGTCGGGCTCGACCCCATTGCGGCGCACGAATTAAAGGAGATTATGGCGGAGCATTGCCGAAACGGCGGCGCTATCTTCTTTTCCACACACGTTTTGGAGGTGGCGGAGAAGCTGTGCGACAATGTGGCCATTATTAAAAACGGCAAGCTCATTGCACACGGCGCCATGGACAGCGTGCGCGGCGACGGTTCTTTGGAGCAGGTCTTCTTAGAGCTGGAAGACCACAAGGACTGAAAGGGGGAGGCTGCATGTTAAGATCCCTCTGGAAGCTGCAATGGAAGCAGTTTGCGGCGCGCATGAAAAAAGGCAACGGCAAAAAGACCTCCGGCGGATGGCTGGTTTTTCTGATGCTGTTCCTTGTGGTGTGCATGGAAATTTTGATGTTTGTGGTGTTCGCAGAGCTTGTTCCGTTGTGCGAAATGGGGCTTACATGGCTGTATTTCGCCATGGCGGGCACAGTGGCGCTGGCGCTTTCCATGCTGGGCAGCGTTTTTATGACGCAGGCGCAGTTGTATGACGCGAAAGACAACGAACGGTTGCTTTCCATGCCGATACCGCCAAAGTACATTCTCTTGACGCGCATTGCAATGCTGTTCACAACGACGGCAGGGTACACGCTGGCGGTTTTGCTGCCCGCGTTCGGTATTTACGCGTTTTCCTACGGTGCATCGGCGACGATGATTATCGGGTGGCTGTTTACGTTTGTGGCTCTGAGCCTGATTTCGCAGTCTGTCTGCTGTGCGCTCGGCTGGGTGCTGCACAAGCTCCTCAGCCGCCTGCGCAACAAGGCGGTTGTTTCGCTTTTGTACATGGTCATCTTCATGGCGGTGTACTGGTATTTTTACGCGAACGTCAACTCGTTTTTGTCCGGGCTCGTCATGCAGGGCACGCAGATCGCGGGTGCGATGAAATATGTTTGGCCGCTTTATGCCATTGGCATGGCGTGCGGCGGAAGCCTTTTGCACACGCTGCTCGTGACTTTATTGAGCGCGGCAATAGCGCTTTTCACGCTTTGGCGGCTTTCCGCATCTTTCATTTCCTCCGTGCGTACATCGGGCGCGAAAGCGGGTGCAAAGCACAAATCGGGCAAAGCTTCCGCAAAGCAGCGCACGCCGGTGCTGTCTGTTGCGCATAAGGAGCAGCGGAAGTTTTTCACAAGCCCCGCGTACCTGATGAATTTCGGCTTCGGCCTGGTGGTCATTCCGGTTCTGCCGATTGCCGCCGCGATTTTCCGCGGGAAGCTGATGCAGATGATAAGCCTGATGAGTTTTCGGCCCGAGTGGATTGCGCTCGGCATTTTTGGCGTGATGGCGTTTTGCATCGCGACGTCCTGCGCGACCGCGCCGTCTATCTCGTTGGAGGGCAAAAATCTGTGGGTACTGCGCACGATTCCCATAAGCGGCAAAACGGTGCTTTTGGGCAAGCTCCTTATGGTGTGCCGCCTGCAAATGCCGCTTGTTGCCGTCAGTGTTTTGGCGCTTTGCCTCATCGCCGGGTGCGGTATCGGGCTCACGGTGCTGACCGTTTGCGTTTGCGTTTTGTTCTGCTGGTTCGTCGGCACGCTCGGCCTTGTGATGAATCTGCTCGCGCCGCGCTTTGACTGGCAGAGCGAAAATCAGCCGTGCAAGCAGTCTCTCAGCGTATGCGTCACAGTGTTCGGCGCGTACTTCTTTGCGGCGGTGATCGTCGGCGTGTTTTTCGCGGTATCTGCACTGCATATTCCGGGCATTGCAGCGTATGCGGTAACGACTGCGTTCCTTTTGCTTGCGTCTGTCTTGATGCACCTGCTTTTGGTGCACTGGGGCGCAAAAAAATTTGAGCGCTTAGAAGCCTAAATCAAAATAAAATCGAGCGTCTGCATACGTCTTTTGGCGGTGCAGACGCTTTTTCTTGCTTTTTTTGCAAAATCATGCTATGCTGAAACCACTTGATTTGGTTGGAGGGGATTTTATGATCTACACGATCACATTTAATCCGGCGGTGGATTACGTTGTCACGGCGGACACGTTCCGTACGGGCAAAACGAACCGCACGAAAACGGAAAACATTGTGTTTGGCGGCAAGGGCGTGAACGTCTCTTTGCTGCTGCACGCGTTGAATACAAAAAGCATCGCGCTTGGGTTTATTGCGGGTTTTACGGGCAAAGCGCTGCGCGAAGGCGTTGAAAAAGAAGGCATCACGACCGATTTCATCGAAGTCGAAAACGGCTTTACGCGCATCAATTTAAAGCTGCATGCCGAGGAAGAAACGGAACTGAACGGCAGCGGTCCGGAGATTTCAGAAAACGAGCTCAAAAATTTTTTTGAAAAGCTCGGTGCCTTGACCCCGCAGGATACCTTGGTGCTTTCCGGCAGTGTGCCGAAGTCACTGCCAAAAGACATTTACGCACAGATTGCAAAGCTTGCGCAAACAAAAGGCGTACGGCTCATTGTGGATGCCGCAGGCGATTTATTATTGTCTACGCTTGAATTTCAGCCATTCCTCGTAAAGCCGAACCGCGAGGAGCTTTCCGAGATGTTCCGTGCCCCGGCGGACACAGAGGAACAGGTGACAGCGCTTGCGGAGGAGCTGAAAAAACGCGGCGCAAAAAACGTGCTCGTTTCCATGGCGGGCGACGGTGCGCTTTTGTATACGGAAACGGGCGAGGTGTATTTTGCCCCGGCGGCAAAGGGCACGCTGATAAACTCCACCGGCGCGGGCGATTCCATGGTCGGCGGCTTTTTGGCGGAATTCACGCGTTCCGGCAGTTTTGCAAAGGCGCTCGCCATGGGCACGGCGGCGGGCGGCGCAACGGCGTTTTCCGTCGGCATCGCGGGCTTCCAGAAAATTATGGCGGTGCATGAAAGTGTGAAAGCTGGGGTGCAGCGTGTTCGATAGTTTTCTGGTCGCGCTGAATGCGATCATGCCAACGTTTTTGCTTTTGGCGTTCGGCTACTTTTTAAAGCACAAAAACTTCGTCTCGTCGGAATTTTTAAAGCAGACGAATACGCTGACATTCAAATTTTTCCTGCCGTTTCTGCTGTTTAATAACATCTATAAAACGGAGATCACCGAGGCCATCGACGGCATGACGTTCACAATCGCGGTAGGGAGCCTGCTGTTATTGTTCGCAGTGCTGTGCATCGTCGTGCCGCGTGTCGTGCGCGAGCCGAAACAGCGCGGCGTCATCATTCAGGGACTTTTTCGCAGCAACTACGTCATATTCGGCGTGAGCCTCGTCACGAACGTGTTCGGCGCGGAGGAGGCTGCCGCGGCTTCCATCTTGAGCGCCGTACTCGTGCCGATGTACAACGTTTTGGCCGTCATTGCGCTGACGGTATTTACGGGCGGAGGTAAGGTCTCGCTGAAAAAAACGCTCAAATCCATCGTGACAAACCCGCTCATTATCGCGGCACTGCTCGGTGTTTTTGCGTCCATCATTAAATTGCGTTTCCCGGCATTTCTGGAAACGAGCCTGCGTGATGTTTCGCGCCTTGCCACACCGCTCGCGCTCATCGTGCTCGGCGGCGATTTCAGCTTCCGTAGGCTAAAAGGCAACATGCGCATTGCGGGCGTGACGGTGTTTATAAAGCTCGTCGTCATTCCGCTTGTTTTTCTGCCGATCGCGGTTCTGGCGGGCAGCAGAGGGCCGAGTCTTCTGGCGCTTGCACTTGCGTGGGAAACGCCGGTCGCGGTATCAAGCTACATCATGGCGAAGCAGGCGGGCGCAGATGGCGAGCTTGCCGGTCAGCTTGTTGTTTTGAGCGCCGTGTGCTGCATCCCGACCGTATTTTTGATGATCTTTATTTTGCAGAGCATGGCGTTGCTGTAAAAGTAAAAACCCGTTTCCGATAAAAGCTTCGGAAACGGGTTTTGTGCTGTTTAAGTTCATTAAAGATGCTCGTTCATTTCGCGGACATGCGCGCGGATCTTTTCAAAGCTCTCCTGGCTGATGACGTGCTCAATGCGGCAGGCGTCCTCTGTTGCAATGTCCTTCGGCACGCCGAGATAGGCGAGCCAATCGGAAAGCAACTTGTGGCGCTCATACATGCAGTTGGCGATGGCAAGGCCGTCCTCCGTCAGGTGAATGTAGCCGTCGCCGTCTACGGTGATCAAATTGTTCTCGCGCAATTTTTTCATGGCTACGCTGACACTGGGTTTTGTAAAATTGAGCTCGTTGGCAATATCAATAGAACGCACATAGGTGCTGCGCTCGGATAAGATCAAAATGGTCTCAAGATAGTTTTCTGCGGATTCCTGAATTTTCACGGCTGTCTCCTCTCACAATCGGGGTGGATAAATTTTTATAAAAGTATAACACGAATCCCAAAAGAGTTCAATTCCCATTTTGTGCAAAACCGAAAATAAGTTGCAGGAGAAAATGACAAAAAAAGTCAAGACCCGCCGGGGGGAACCGGCAGGTCTCGGCTTTTCTTATTTCAGGAGCGTAGTACGCGTCGTACTCAATTTAAATGGGAAGATTTATTATTCCACATCCTGCAGGGCGTCGTAGCCTTCTTCGCCTGTACGGACTTTGATGACATTCTCCACGTCGTAAACGAAGATTTTGCCGTCACCGATGTGACCGGTGTAAAGCGCTTTCTTCGCCGTTTCGATGACCGTGCGGACAGGCACCTTGGAAATGACGACCTCCACCTGTACCTTAGGCAGCAGGTTTGCTTCTACGAGCGTGCCGCGGTAGTATTCCGGCTTGCCCTTCTGAATGCCGCAGCCGAGTACGTTCGTCACCGTCATACCGGTGATACCGACGCTCATCAGTGCGTTCTTCAAGGTATCGAAAGCTGCCTGCTTGCACACAATCTCGACCTTCGTCATCTTCACGCCGGTGCTTTCCTCTTTTACGGTCTTTACGGGGGCGTGATGCACAACGACCGGCACTGCTTCGTCTACCGCAGCCGGGCCGAACGGGGCAGGGGCAACGCTGAGGTCTGCGCTTTCGAGCGAGGTGTTGATGGCCGGAACGAAGTCTGCATACGCATTTGCAAGGCCATGCTCGGGCAGGTCAAGACCCATAATCTCTTCTTCTCTCGTCACACGCAGGCCGACCGTCGCGCGGATGAGCAGGAACACAATGGTAATTGTCACGGCTGTCCAAGCGCAGACCGTAAGCACACCAAGCAATTGTTTTGCAAGCAGTGCAAGGCCGCCGCCGTAGAACAGGCCGGTGAAGCTATCGTTGCCGGGGGCTGCGGTCGTTGCAAAAAGACCGACTGCGATGGTGCCCCAAACGCCGTTACAGAAGTGGACGGCAACCGCGCCGACCGGGTCATCGACATGGAGCTTATAGTCGAGCAGCCAAACGCCGAACGGGCAAAGGAGACCGGCTACAATGCCGATGATTGTCGCGCCGAGGCAGTCCGTTACGTCACAGCCGGCGGTGATGGCGACCAGACCGGCGAGAGAAGCGTTGAGACACATGGAAACATCCGGCTTGCCGTACTTTACCCATGTGAAGATCATGCAGGTGACGGTTGCTATGGCAGGTGCGACGGTGGTGGTGAGGAAGATAGAGCCGAGCTGCTCAACGCTTGTTGCCGCAGCACCGTTGAAGCCGTACCAGCCAAACCAAAGAATGAACACGCCAAGGCAGCCGAGCGGAATGTTGTGGCCCGGGAAAGCATTGACCTTTACGATCTTGCCGCTTGCATCCTTTTCGAACTTGCCGATGCGCGGGCCGAGCAGCTTTGCGCCGATGAGCGCGGAAAGACCGCCTACCATGTGGATGGCGCAGGAGCCTGCAAAATCATGGAAGCCGAGCTGCGAAAGCCAGCCACCGCCCCAGATCCAGTGTGCTTCGATGGGGTATACCAAAGCGGAGATAACACCGGAGTAAATGCAGTAGGAAAGGAACTTTGTGCGTTCTGCCATTGCGCCGGAAACGATGGTCGCGGTCGTGGCGCAGAACACAAGGTTGAATACGAAATTCGACCAGTCAAAGTTTGCGTAGTTTGTGAAAATATCAAATCCCGGCTTACCGATGAAGCCCAGTAAGTCTTCGCCCAGCAAAAAGCTGAAGCCGATGAGAATGAATACGCCGGTGCCGATGCAGAAGTCCATCAGGTTCTTCATCAAAATGTTGCCGGCATTTTTTGCACGGGTGAAACCCGTTTCTACCATGGCGAAGCCGGCCTGCATCCAGAAGACCAGCGCCGCGCCCATCAAAAACCAGACGCTGAAGATCTCGCTTGTCATATGTTCGTCCTCCTAAGTGTTGTTTAAAAATAGAAAAAGGTGTGCACGTTTGGCTCCTGAAACGGAACCCCGTGCACACCCTTGTGCCTATATTGAATTTTTCATCCCTTATCCGTTTGAAACGGTATGTTCAAGCCCCTTATACTCTGAACATCAGATCGCCGTAGCTCGGGTACGGCCAGTAATCGGAAGAGACCAGCGTTTCCATCTCGTCCACAACGGCTCTCAGCTCGGTCATGGCGGTGATGACGGAATCCTTATAATAGGTCGCAACCTCAATCGGATCTTCGCCGACTTCCTTCACGCCGATGATGGCGTTATCGAGCGCAGCAAGCTTCTTATATGCGCAGTCCTGCAGGCCGGAAAGACGCTTGATGATATCAAGCTCCGCTTCGCACGGAATGTCATCGCTGATGGCCTTCTTCGTGGCAACGCCGCTTGCAAGCTCCGCAACGTAAGAGGAAACAGCGGGGAGAATGTCGCGCTTGACCATATCACTTGCGGTGAGCGCTTCGATGTTGATGGTCTTCGCGTACGTCTCGAGGATGATGTCCTGTCTGGACTGCATCTCGACCTCGGTGTAGATCTTATGCTTTGTAAAGAGCTTCACGTTCTTTTCGTCGGTGTAGTGCGGCAGTGCGTCTACCGTGGTCGGCAGGTTCGTCAGGCCGCGTTTTGCAGCTTCCGCCTTCCATGCGTCCGCATAGCCGTCGCCGTTGAAGATGATGCGCTTGTGCTCTTTGATCACGCGCTTGATGAGTGCGTTGAGTGCGCCGTTAAAATCTTCCTTGCCCTCAAGCTCGTCTGCAAACTGCTCGAGCTCATCGGCGATGATCGTGTTCAGCATGATGTTCGGGCAGGCGATGTTGAGCTGCGAGCCGAGGCTTCTGAACTCGAACTTGTTGCCGGTGAAAGCGAACGGGGAGGTTCTGTTTCTGTCCGTTGTATCCTTTGTGAAGGACGGCAGAACGTTTACGCCAATCTCCATGTTGACGCGGAGCGTGCCGCCGTAGACCGTGCCGGTCTCAATGGCGTGCAGAATAGCCGTAAGCTCGTCGCCGAGGAAGATGGAGATGATGGCCGGCGGCGCTTCGTTTGCGCCGAGGCGGTGGTCGTTGCCTGCGGAAGCGACGGAGATACGGAGCAGATCCTGATACTCGTCAACACCCTTGATGACAGCAGCGAGGAAGAGGAGGAACTGTGCGTTTTCCTGCGGCAGCTTGCCCGGCTCCAACAGGTTCTTTCCGGTATCGGTGGAAATAGACCAGTTGTTGTGCTTGCCGGAGCCGTTCACGCCTGCAAACGGCTTTTCATGCAGCAGGCAGACAAGGCCGTGGCGGAGCGCAACGTTCTTCATTGTCTCCATGGTCAGCTGGTTGTGGTCGGTCGCAACGTTCGTGGTGGAGAAGATCGGCGCCAACTCGTGCTGTGCCGGGGCGACCTCGTTGTGCTTTGTCTTAGCAAGCACGCCGAGCTTCCACAGCTCTTCGTCGAGTTCCTGCATGAACGCGGCAATTCTCGGCTTGATTGCGCCGAAGTAATGATCTTCAAGCTCCTGGCCCTTCGGCGCGCGTGCACCGAACAGCGTGCGGCCCGTGTAAATGAGGTCCGGGCGCTCATCGTAGAGCTTTTTATCGACAAGGAAATATTCCTGCTCCGGGCCGACGGTCGTGATGACACGCTTTGTCGTGGAGTCGCCGAAAAGGCGGAGAATACGAACGGCCTGTGCGCTCAACGCTTCCATGGAGCGCAGCAGCGGGGTTTTCTTATCCAGCACCTCGCCGCCGTAGGAACAGAACGCCGTAGGAATGTACAGGGAGTGATCTTTAATGAATGCGTAGGAGGTCGGGTCCCATGCGGTGTAGCCGCGGGCTTCAAACGTTGCGCGCAGACCGCCGGAAGGGAAGGAGGAAGCATCCGGCTCGCCCTTGATGAGCTCTTTGCCGGAGAATTCCATGATGATGCGGCCGTCTGCCGTCGGAGAAATGAAGCTGTCGTGCTTCTCGGCGGTGATGCCGGTCATCGGTTGGAACCAGTGCGTGTAGTGCGTTGCACCTTTTTCAATCGCCCAGTCCTTCATGGCGTTTGCCACAGCATTGGCAACCGTGATGTCGAGGTCCTTGCCGTCGTCGATGGTCTTTCTCAAAGACTTGTAAACGTCCTTCGGCAGTCTCTCACGCATGACGTCGTCGTTAAACACCATGCTGGCGAAAATGTCCGGCACATTGATCTTTGTCGTGCTGCTCATGTAAACCACTCTTTCCTTCAATAAGATTCGCATAATAGGAGGGGCGAACGCTGCGATATAATTTGTATATCTTCCCGTGCGTTTCGTCCTGCGGCTTCGCTTTACGAAACCGCTGCACAGCTGTTCGTAATTCATTCAAACAAAAAAGCGCTGGGGATGGCAATAAACCAACCACAGCGCCTTTGCTATGCTATGTGATGAATTTTACAACGTCTCGGGCCATTTGTCAACACCTTTTTTGAGAAAATTTGAAGATTTGCAGGATATACAATTTAAACCTGCGTTTATAAATTCATTTTATGAAATTTTTAAAGTCAAGCGAACATAAAATGAAATTGCTACAACTCGAAAATTCAAAAATCGCGAAATTTTTCTTGACATATAAGAAGGGCCGCTATATAATGGTAGGCAGACAATGGAGTCTGATCATACATGTTGCATCTAAAAGCTGCCGAATGTGGGGCTTTTAGATTGCGCCGGGGGAACGGCGCGCGTGCATTGCACGCAGCATGTATGGTCAGACTTTCTCTTTTTTTCGGAAAAGCCGGGAAAAAGACGTATATCTTATTTGTTTTCAGAAGGGAGCAGTCTTCATGCTTAGAGAAGGCAAAAGCACAGCGGGCGATTTCCGAATTCCTTCGGGGTGCGCCGTATCCTCCGTTTTTTCCCGCAGCGGAAAGCGGCTGGACGGCTCCGATATCATCCGCTCCATTGAGATCATGCACGACCGTTCAAACGGCCTTGGCGGCGGCTTCGCCGGCTACGGCATTTACCCGGAATATGCGGAACAGTATGCGTTCCACGTTTTCTATAATAATGTAAAAGCAAAAGAGGAATGTGAGAAGTTCATTAACGAGCATTTCGATGTCGTGAACCTTTCCAAAATTCCGATCCGCAAGATTCCGCAGATCACGGACGAGCCGCTTATCTGGCGGTACTTCGTCACACCGCTGCACACAAAGCTTGCGGAAAGCCAGCTCGATGAAGACGAGTTCACCGCCCGCTGCGTCAACCGCGTCAATACCTTTATCGATGGCGCATATATTTTCTCCAGCGGCAAAAACATGGGCGTGTTTAAGGCCGTCGGCTACCCGGAGGATGTCGGCCGGTTCTATCGCCTCGATGAATACGCCGGCTACTGTTGGACGGCGCACGGCCGCTACCCGACGAATACCCCCGGCTGGTGGGGCGGTGCGCACCCGTTTGCGCTGCTCGACCTTTCCGTTGTCCATAACGGCGAAATCTCGTCCTACGATGCGAACCGCCGCTGCATTGAGATGTACGGCTACAACTGCAACCTTTTGACCGATACCGAGGTCATCACCTATATTTTCGATTATCTTGTACGCCGTCAGGGCCTCACCCTGCAAGAGGTCGCAAACGTCATCGCGGCACCGTTCTGGACGACCATTCAGAACAAAGACCCGGAGGAGCGCGAGCGTCTGACGTATTTGCGCAATGTGTATTCCGGTCTGCTCGTCACCGGTCCGTTCTCCATTCTGGTCGGCTTTACGGGTGGCCTTATGGCACTCAACGACCGCTTAAAGCTGCGTTCTATGGTCGTCGGCGAAAAGGGCGATATGGTCTACATCGCCAGTGAAGAATCCGCCATCCGCGTCATTCAGCCCACGCTCGATAAGGTCTGGGCACCCGCAGGCGGCGAGCCTGTCATCTTCACGCTGGACAAAAAGTAAGAGTTTGTGTTCTCTGAGAAATGAGGTTACTATAAATGGCTATCGATTTTTTATATCCGCAGTACGAGGTCGTCCGCAACCCTGCGCGCTGCATTGCCTGCCGTGCCTGTGAACGACAGTGCTCCAACGAAGTACATGCTTACGACGATGAGCTGAAAATGATGATCTCCGACGAAAGCCGCTGTGTGAACTGCCACCGCTGCGTTTCCATCTGTCCCACGCGCGCTTTGAAGATCGTCAAGACCGACCACACCTTTAAGGAAAATGCCAACTGGTCCGGCGAGACCATCATGGAGGTCTACCGTCAGGCGAGCAGCGGCGGCGTGCTGCTGTCTTCCATGGGCAACCCGAAGCCCCTGCCGGTCTACTGGGATAAAATCCTCATCAACGCGTCGCAGGTCACGAACCCGTCCATCGACCCGCTCCGTGAGCCAATGGAAACGAAGACGTTTTTGGGTCAGAAGCCGTCTAAAATCAAGCGCGACGAGAACGGTAAGATTAAGACGAATATTACCCCGCAGCTTGAGCTTTCCGTGCCGATCATGTTCTCTGCCATGTCCTACGGCTCCATCAGCTACAATGCGCACGAAAGCCTTGCCCGCGCCGCAGAAGCGCTCGGCATCTACTACAACACCGGCGAGGGCGGTCTGCATCAGGATTTCTACAAGTACGGCGCAAATACCATCGTGCAGGTCGCGTCCGGCCGCTTCGGCGTGCATAAGGATTACCTCAGCGCCGGCGCCGCCATCGAGATCAAAATGGGGCAGGGCGCAAAGCCGGGCATCGGCGGCCATCTGCCGGGTGCAAAAATTGTCGGCGACGTTTCCCGCACGCGTATGATCCCGGAGGGCTCGGACGCTATTTCGCCCGCACCGCACCACGATATTTACTCCATTGAAGACCTGCGTCAGCTCGTTTTCTCCTTAAAAGAAGCCTCAAACTACAAAAAGCCCGTCATCGTCAAGATTGCGGCGGTGCACAACGTTGCAGCCATTGCGTCCGGCATTGCACGCAGCGGCGCGGACATCATCGCCATCGACGGTTTCCGCGGCGGCACGGGCGCGGCGCCTACGCGCATCCGCGATAACGTCGGCATCCCGATTGAGCTTGCTCTGGCGGCGGTCGATCAGCGCCTGCGCGATGAAGGCATCCGCAACAAGGTTTCGCTCGTCGTCGGCGGCTCCATTCGCTCCAGCGCCGATGTTGTCAAGGCCATCGCGCTCGGTGCAGATGCGTGCTACATCGGCACGGCGGCACTTTTGGCGCTCGGCTGCCATCTGTGCAGAAGCTGCCAGACCGGCAAGTGCAACTGGGGCATCGCAACCCAGCGCCCCGACCTTGTGAAGCGCCTTAACCCGGATATCGGCTATAAGCGCCTTGTGAATCTTGTCACCGCGTGGGAGCACGAGATTAAGGAAATGATGGGCGGCATGGGCATCAATTCCATCGAGGCTCTGCGCGGCAACCGCCTTATGCTGCGCGGCGTGGGTCTGAACGAAAAAGAGCTTCAGATTCTCGGCATCAAGCACGCGGGCGAATAAGCAGAAAAGGGAGCGTAACCATGAAAAGAGTATATGTTGATGAAAAATGGTGCCTCGGCTGCCATCTTTGCGAATATTACTGCGCCTTTGCAAACTCCGGAAAATCCAGCATGATCAAGGCGCTGAAGGACAGGACCATTCACCCCCGCATCCGCATTGAGGGGGACAATCAGGTCAGCTTTGCGGTTTCCTGCCGCCACTGCACAGACCCGCTGTGCGTGAAAAGCTGCATTGCGGGCGCACTTTCCCAAAAGGACGGCGTGGTCTGTATCGACCAGAATAAGTGCGTCGGCTGCCACACCTGCGTGCTGGTATGTCCCTACGGCGCGCTGATGCCCTCGGAATCCGGCGTCATGCAGAAGTGCGAGCTGTGCATCGAAAACGCCGGCGGCAAGCCCGCCTGTGTGCAGGGCTGTCCGAACAAAGCCATCATCTTTGAGGAAAGGGACTGAGCACCATGGCAAAATATGTAATCATCGGCAACTCCACTGCGGCCATCGGCTGTGTGGAAGGCATCCGCAGTAAAGATAAAGACGGAGAGATCGTGCTGATTGCTTCCGAAAACCACCACACCTACGCGCGCCCGCTCATTTCCTATTTATTGCAGGGCAAAACAGATGAGGAGCGCATGAAATACCGCCCGGACAGCTTTTACGAAGAAAATCACGTCACCGCAAAGCTCGGTGAGACCGTCACAAAGCTCGACCCGGAAGAGAAAACCGTAACGTTAAAGAGCGGGGAAGAGATACCCTATGAAAAGCTCCTTGTCGCAACAGGCTCCACGCCGTTCGTACCGCCCATGGAGGGGCTTGATACCGTTTCCGAAAAGTTCACGTTCATGTCGCTCGATGACGCACACGCACTTGAAAGCGTCCTTACAAAAGACAGCCGTGTTTTGATTATCGGCGCGGGCCTCATCGGTTTAAAGTGCGCAGAGGGCATCAAGGAGCGCGTGAAATCTATCACGGTCGTCGACCTTGCCGACCGCGTGCTGCCGAGCATCCTCGATGAGACCGGCTCCGCTATCGTCAAGGATTTTCTTGAAAAGCAGGGCATCGAGTTCCACCTCGGCGATACCGCCGCAAAGTTTGCGGGCACGACCGCCACACTCAAAAGCGGCCTTACGGTCGATTTTGACGTGCTCGTCATTGCGGTCGGCGTGCGCCCGAATACTTCGCTCGTCAAAGATGCAGGCGGCGAGGTGCGCCGCGGCATTGCGGCGGATGATACCGGCAAAACAACACTGCCCGATGTCTATGCTGCAGGCGACTGCGCGGAGAGCTTCGATATTTCCGCCGGCGTCAACCGCGTGTTGGCGCTGTTGCCGAACGCCTATATGCAGGGCAATACCGCCGGCATCAACATGGCGGGCGGCAAAGCGAGCTTTGACCGGGCGATCCCGATGAATGCCATCGGCTTCATGGGGCTGCACATCATCACCGCAGGCACGTATGACGGCGAGACCTACGTCCGCCGTGACGGCGAAAACTACAAGATCCTTTTCTATAAAGATGATGTTTTAAAGGGCTATATCCTGATTGGCGATGTGGCGCGTGCCGGCATCTACACGGCGCTTATCCGTAATCGCACGCCGTTAAGCTCAATCGATTTTAAGCTGATCTGCGAAAAGCCGCAGCTCATGGCATTCACGGCCCGTACGCGCCGCGACCTGCTCTCAAAGCAGCAGTAAGGGGGAGAAACATGGAACAGAAAACATATGCACTCGGCCAGCGCTATATCGGCGCAGGGCAAAGTGAGGGTACGATTATATTGAACGAAGTGCCGGGCAACGCGCTCGGCGCGTATCTGGACGGCGCAAATATTATTGTAAATTGCAGCGCACAGGACGCGACCGGCGACACGATGAACGCGGGCGAGATCACCATTCACGGCAGCACGGGCGACGCGGCAGGTTACGCCATGCGCGGCGGTGCCATTTACGTGCAGGGCGATGCCGGTTACCGCGCAGGTATCCACATGAAGGAGTATAAAGAGAAAGTACCCGTGCTCGTCATCGGCGGCAGAACAGGCAGCTTCCTCGGCGAATATCAGGCGGGCGGCATCATCGTTGTGCTCGGCATCGGCAGTGAAGATCGCCAGCCGGTCGGCAATTTCTGCGGAACGGGCATGCACGGCGGACGCATTTATCTGCGCACCGCGCACCTGCCGAAAGATTTGCCGGAGCAGGTTGTGGCGCATAAGGCGACCGAAGAAGACATGCAGATTGCGGCGCCGCTCGTTCAAAATTACGCAAAAAAGTTCGGTGCAGATGCCGAAAGTCTTCTGCGCGACGAATACTACGTGCTGCGCCCGAACACACAGAATCCGTATAAGCAGCTCTATGTGACGAACTGATTTTGCCCCTGTAATTCTCTGCAAATTAAGGTTTCTTTTCTTGCATAAATCGACGGTGTATTCTGGCGATAAACATTGTGCGTTCTGTCTTATTGCAAAATACACCGATCTTGTGTTATAATATTCAAAAGCGGTCAGCATACGCTGTATTTTGGCAGAATATCTCAAAATGCGGCAGAAAAGAAGAACAGGTACAGCGTGAAAGACGGCAACACCGGATTTCACGCGTATTTGTATGTTTGAAACGCGCTTTTAAACAAAGAAAGGAAGGGTTCGGCATGCAGTATACGGAGTCCGAGGTCACAGAGTTTATCACAGATAACGACGTTAAGTTCATCAAAATGGCGTTCTGCGATATTTTCGGCAGACAGAAGATCATCGCCATTCAGCCGAGCCTTTTGGCTTCTGCGTTCGAGGGCGGCATTCCCATTGATGCTTCGCGCATCATGGGCTTTGAAAAAGAGGCGGACAGCGAGCTCTTTTTGGTGCCGGATACCTCCACCATGTCGCTTCTGCCGTGGCGGCCCGCACACGGGCGCGTCGTGCGCTTTTTCTGCGACATTCGCCGTTCGGACGGCACCGGCTTCGACATCGACTGCCGCGGCATCCTGAAAAAAGCGGTTGACATTGCAAAACTTCATGGTATAATATTTGAATTTGGGGCAAGAAACGAATTCTACCTTTTCAAGAACGATGAAAACGGCAATGCAACGGCTATCCCCTTTGACAACGCGGGCTTTATGGATGCCGCGCCGGAGGATAAGGGCGAGGACGTACGCCGCGAGATCTGCCTGACGCTCGAGGATATGGGTGTCACGCCGGAAAGCTCGCACCACAGCGGCGGCCCGGGGCAGAACATCATCGATTTTCAGCACAGCTCTGCCATTCAGTCCGCAGACGATGTCATTACGTATAAGTCTGTTGTGAAGACCATGGCGTCGAGAAACGGCCTTACGGCGTCGTTTGCGCCGAACCCCATTCCGGGTAAGGACGGCAACGGCTTCCACATCACGCTAACGCCGCGCATGCAGATGGGCGACTGTTCCGAGTATTTCCTTGCAGGTATTCTGGAGCACGCCGCAGAGATTACCGCCATTTTGAACCCCACGGCGGATTCCTATAAACGCCTCGGTGCGTTTGGTGCGCCGGAGTTCATATCTTGGTCGGAGAAGAGCCGCTGGTGCTTTGCGTATAAAAAGGAAGGCAGCAGCACAATAGAGGTGCGCTCACCCGATTCCACTGCGAATCCGTACCTTGCGTACGCTGCGCTTATTTATGCGGGGCTTGACGGCTACCTCAAAAAGACGAAGCTGCCAAAGCCCGATCTTGCGCGCGAGACCTGCGGCAAGCTGCCGAAGTCTGCCGAAGAAGCGCTGCAAATTTTTGCAAAGAGCAGCTTTGTCCGCAACGTGTTCCCGGAGTATTTCGTAAAGACGTATATCCGCACGTTCGGCAACGGGCCCGCAGATGTGTAAAACAAGGGGGCACAGGGCATGAATGCGATCATTCAGCACAGCGTCCTCATCGTGTCCGGCACGCAAAAAGGTGCGGCGTATATCACAGAGCTGCTTTCCCCGCGCGAGTTTGCGCCCATGACAACGGCGCTCAGCGGCGGAGACGCCCGGCGGCTGCTTTTGCGGCGCAGCTACGACCTTGTGGTCATCAACACACCGCTCCCGGATGAATTCGGGCACGAGCTGGCAGAGTATATCACAGAAAAATTCGTTTCCGGTGTCATGGTCATTGCAAAAGCGGAGCTTTTCGATCAGGTGAACGACAAAATGGAGCCGTTTGGCATATTGACGGTGCAAAAGCCGCTTTCGCGCCCGCTGTTTTATCAGGCGCTTCACCTGCTCATCGCCACGCAGAACCGCTGGCAGCGCTTTGACCGGGAAAACCAGAAGCTCAGAACCAAAATGGAAGAAGTGCGCATTGTGGCGCGTGCAAAGTGTATCCTCGTGGAATACCTGCGCATGAGCGAGCAGCAGGCGCACCGCTATATTGAAAAACAGGCGATGGATATGCGCACATCGAAAAAGGATGTTGCGGAAAATATCCTGAAAACCTATACGTAAATGAATGCGTACAGGGCTGCACCGCAGCTTTGACATAGATTGCATACAGCAGAAAAGAGTAATTATTTCAGGGAAAGAGGAACGTACGTTATGGGCAACAAAGCATATTTGGTACTCGAAAACGGAAAGGTCTTCTGCGGCGAATCCTTCGGCGCGGCGGGCGAAGTAACGGCTGAGGTCGTTTTCACGACCGGCATGACAGGTTATCTCGAAACGCTCACCGATAAGAGCTATTTCGGGCAGATTGTCGTCCAGACATTTCCGCTCATCGGCAATTACGGCGTGATCCCCTCCGATTTTGAGGGAAAGATCATCGGTCCCTGTGGTTATATCGTAAAAGAATGGTGTCAGTCGCCCTCCAATTTCCGCTCGGAGGGTGATCTTGACACCTTTTTTAAAGAAAGAGGCGTCATCGGCCTTTGCGGCATCGATACACGTGCCCTCACAAAGGTCATCCGCGAAAGCGGCGTCATGAACGGTATGATCACAACAGAGCTTACGCATGTCGATATGGATAAAATTCACAGCTACCGCGTGACAAATGCGGTGGAAAGCACCTCCGTCACCGAGATGATGCGCCGTGAGAACCCGGAGAAAACATGCACCGTGGCGCTCATGGATTACGGCTACAAGGAGAACATCCGCCGCGAGCTCGAAAAGCGCGGGGCAGAGGTCGTTGTATGCCCGTACAACACGACGGCAGACGAGTTAAAAGCTCTCAACATCGACGGCGTGATGCTCTCGAACGGCCCCGGCGACCCGGCAGATAATGTCGAGGTCATCGAAAACCTCAAGGAGATCATGCACATGGGTAAGCCGCTCTTCGGCATCTGCCTCGGTCATCAGCTGCTGGCACTTGCAAACGGCTTTAAGACCGAAAAGCTCAAGTACGGCCACCGCGGCGCAAACCAGCCGGTGCAGAACCTCGAGACCGGCCGCGTCTATATCTCCAGCCAGAACCACGGTTACGCGGTCGTGTCCTCCACGATCGACCCGGAGATCGCCGACGAATATTTCAACAACGTAAACGACAGAACGTGCGAGGGCGTGCGCTATAAGAAGATCCCCGCTTTCTCCGTGCAGTTCCACCCGGAAGCCTGCGGCGGCCCGCGCGACACCGCGTTCCTCTTTGATAAATTCTTTGAGATGATGGGAAAATAAACAGTACCCAGAGCAGTATAGAAAGGATTGTTTACAGCTATGCCATTGAATAAAGACATTAAAAAGGTTCTCGTCATCGGCTCTGGCCCGATCGTCATCGGTCAGGCGGCGGAATTTGACTACGCCGGCACTCAGGCGTGCCGTGCTCTGAAAGCGGACGGCATCGAGATCGTGCTCGTCAACTCCAACCCGGCGACCATCATGACGGATAACGCCATGGCGGACCACATTTACATCGAGCCGCTTACGCTGCCCACCATCAAGCGCATCATCGAAAAAGAAAAACCGGACAGCATCCTCTCCGGCTTCGGCGGCCAGACCGGCCTCACGCTTTCCATGCAGCTTGCAAAGGAAGGCTTTTTGAAGGAACACAACGTACGCCTGCTCGGCGCTTCCCCGGAGACCATCGATAAGGCGGAAGACCGTCAGATGTTCAAGGATACGATGGAAAGCATCGGTCAGCCGTGCATCCCGTCCAAGGTTGTCACCACGGTAGAGGATGCACTGGAGTTTGCGGAAGAGATCACGTACCCCGTTATCATCCGCCCGGCGTTCACGCTTGGCGGCACCGGCGGCGGTATCGTCGATAACCGCGAAGAGCTCATGGAGGTCGCGGCAAACGGCCTTGCGCTCTCGCCGATCACCCAGATCCTCGTTGAAAAGAGCATTGCGGGCTGGAAGGAGATCGAGTTCGAGGTTATTCGCGACAGCAAGGGCAACGTCATCACGGTCTGCTCCATGGAAAACTTCGACCCGGTCGGCGTCCACACCGGCGACAGCATCGTCATCGCCCCGGCGGTCACGCTTTCCGATAAAGAATATCAGATGCTCCGCACTGCGGCCATCAACATCATCGACGCGCTCGGCGTAGAGGGCGGCTGCAACTGCCAGTTCGCGCTGCACCCGACGTCCTTTGAGTACGCCGTCATTGAGGTTAACCCGCGTGTGTCCCGTTCCTCCGCACTGGCATCTAAGGCGACCGGCTATCCGATTGCAAAGGTCGCAACGAAGATTGCCATCGGCTACACACTCGATGAGATCGTCAATGCCGTCACCGGCAAGACCTATGCAGCATTTGAGCCCGCGCTCGACTATGTGGCGGTCAAGTTCCCGAAGTGGCCGTTCGATAAATTCGTCTACGCAAAGCGCAACCTCGGCACGCAGATGAAGGCAACCGGCGAGGTCATGTCCATCGCCGATACGTTTGAAATGGCCCTCATGAAGGCTGTGCGCGGTGCGGAAATCTCGCTCGATACGCTCAACATGCCGAAGTTCGCAAACTACGAGGACAGTGCCCTGTGGCAGATTTTAAAAGACGCGACGGACGAGCGCCTGTTCGCCATCTACGAGCTCATGAAGCGCGGCGTCACCACTAAAGAGATCCACGACTTCACGATGATCGACATGTGGTTCCTCGAAAAGCTCAATAACCTGCTCGCGTATGAGCGCGAGATTAAGGATCAGCCGCTCACGCACGCACAGTATACGCGCGGCAAGAAACTCGGCTACACGGACGAAGCCCTCGCGCGTATTTGCGGCACAAAGCCGACCTTCCGTCACGAAGCGACCTTCAAAATGGTCGATACCTGCGCAGGCGAATTCGCTGCGACCACACCGTACTTCTACGGCACCTACGATACGCCGGAGCAGGGCGGTGAAAACGAAGCGATGGAGTTCATCGGCAAAAGCGGCAAAGAGACCGTCGTGGTTTTCGGTTCCGGCCCGATCCGTATCGGTCAGGGTATCGAGTTCGACTATGCCAGCGTCCATTGCGTGGAGTCTCTCCAGCGCCTCGGCTATGAAGTCGTCATCGTCAACAACAACCCGGAAACCGTTTCCACAGACTTCGACACTGCAGACCGACTCTACTTTGAGCCGCTGTGCGCCGAAGACGTTATGAATATCATCAACATCGAAAAGCCGAAGGGCGTTGTCGTCGCGTTCGGCGGCCAGACGGCCATCAAGCTTACAAAGACGCTTGCGAAAAACAACGTGCCGATCATCGGCACAAGCGCCGACAGCATCGATGCCGCAGAGGACAGAGAGCGCTTTGAAGAACTGCTCGAGCGCTGCAACATTAAGCGCCCGAAGGGTCACACCGTTATGACGACGGAGGAAGCCCTCGCAGCCGCACACGACCTCGGCTATCCGGTGCTCATGCGTCCGTCCTACGTGCTCGGCGGTCAGAACATGATCATTGCATACGGCGATGAAGACATCAACGAATACATGGCGATTATCCTGCGCCAGAAGCAGGATAACCCGGTGCTCATCGATAAGTACCTCAGTGGCACCGAGATTGAAGTCGACGCCATCTGCGACGGCGAGAACATCCTCATCCCGGGCATCATGGAGCACGTAGAGCGCACCGGCATCCACTCCGGCGACAGCATCGCGGTCTACCCGGCAAAGGACATCGACGACGAGCTCAGCGCAAAGATTGTCAAGACGACCGAAATGCTCTGCACGGAGCTCAAGGCCATCGGCCTCATCAACCTGCAGTACATTATCATGAACCGCGAAATCTACGTCATCGAGGTCAACCCGCGTGCATCGAGAACGGTTCCGTACCTCAGCAAGGTCACGGGCGTGCCTATGTGCGACCTCGCTACAAAGGTCAGCCTCGGCATGAAGCTCACCGACCTCGGCTACGGCACGGGCCTCTATCCGACTTCGCCGTATACGGCCGTCAAGGTGCCGGTCTTCTCCTTCGAGAAGCTCACGGATGTCGATACCCAGCTTGGCCCGGAAATGAAATCCACCGGCGAAGTGCTCGGCATCGGCAACAACCTTGAGGAGGCGCTCTATAAGGGCCTCATCGCCTCCGGCAGCAAGATGAACAAAAAGGGCGGCGTGTTCATCACCGTCCGCGACGGCGATAAGAAAGAGATCGGCGAGATCGCGAAGAAGTTCGACAAAATGGGCTTCCCGCTTTACGCCACGACGGGCACCGCAAGCGTGCTTGCAAAGCTCGGCCTCACCGTGAAGATTGTCGATAAGATTCACGAAAGCCCGGTCAACACCATTACGCTGCTTGAAAGCGGTAAGCTGGCGTATATCATCTCCACCTCCGCAAAGGGCAGAAACCCCGCACGCGACAGCGTTAAGATCCGCAGAAAAGCGGCGCTGCTCGGCATCCCGTGCCTCACGGCCATCGATACCGCAAACGCCCTCGTGGACAGCCTGATGAGCCGCTACACCCCGTACAACACGGAGATTGTGGACATCAACAACCTCAAAAAAGAAAAGGTCAAGCTGCCGTTCACCAAGATGTCGGCGTGCAGCAACGACTACATTTATATCAACTGCTTCGAAAACGAAGTTTCCTCTCCGGAGTTTCTCTCCATCTACCTGTCCGACCGCCACAACGGCGTCGGCGGCGACGGTGTCATCCTCATCTGCCCGTCCGATGTGGCAGACGCTCAGATGCGTATGTTCAACCGCGACGGCAGCGAGGGTCTCATGTGCGGCAACGGCATCCGCTGCGTCGCAAAGTACCTCTTCGACAACGGAATCGTGAAAAAGCCTGTCATCAATATCGAGACAAAGAGCGGCATCAAGTCTTGCAGCATCATGACGATGAACGGCAAGGCGTACAAGATTACGGTCGATATGGGCGCGGCAGCGCTTCGCCCGGAGCAGGTGCCCGTAAAGCTTGAAGGCGACATGGTCGTCAACAAGCCTGTCATCATCGATGGTCACGAGTATTACATCACCTGCGCATCCATGGGCAACCCGCACTGTGCGGTGTTCGCACCGTCCATCGATAAGCTGGATCTCAGTGCCATGGGCCCGAAGTTCGAGTATAACCCGCTCTTCCCGGAGCGCGTCAACGTCGAGTTCATCGAGGTCGTGGACGAGCGCACCCTTAAGGTACGCGTTTGGGAGCGCGGCAGCGGCGAAACGATGGCCTGCGGTACAGGTGCTTGCGCGGCTGTTGTCGCGGCAACGCTCAACGGCAAGTGCGAAAAAGGCGAGGACATCCGCGTCATCTTAAAGGGCGGCGACCTCACCGTGCGCTACACCGATGAGAAAGTGCTCATGACCGGCGGCGCAGAGAAGGTCTTCGACGGTGTCGTAGAAGTCTAATTGATGTTAAATAGTTCGGCGTTCCGCATTTTTGCGGAGCGCCGAAAAACATTTTAAGAATAAAATCAGAATTTTTTTCTAAAAATTTGAAGAAGATAAAAGGTAAAAATTCAAGAGAAAGCGGTGAAATTCCATGAACAAGTACCTGAAAAAAGCGGAAAACGGCTCAGGCATCGACCACTATACGCGCGTGCCGGGCACCGGGGCAAAGCAGAAGATCACGTTTACCAAAATGCACGGCTGTGCAAATGATTACGTGTATATCGACTGCTTCCAAAATGATATTCAAAACTACGCCGAGCTCGCAATCTATCTTTCTGACCGCCACACCGGCATCGGCGGCGACGGCGTCATCTACATTTGTCCGTCCGATATAGCCGACGCGAGAATGCGCATGTATAACCTCGACGGCAGTGAGGGCATGATGTGCGGCAACGGCATCCGCTGCGTTGCAAAGTATGTCTACGACAGCGGCATCGCGAAGAAAGACGTTTTGCATATCGAGACAAAAAGCGGCATCAAAATCTGCCGCGTGCATGTTGAAAACGGCGAAGTTACCACTGTCACGGTCGATATGGGCAAAGCGGAGCTCGTGCCCGCGAAGATCCCGGTCGATTTCCCGGGTGATACTGCCGTCAAAGAGAAGATCACCGTCCTTGACAAAGAATACGAAGTCACCTGCGTTTCCATGGGCAACCCGCACTGCGTCATTTTCGGCAAAGATCCCGATACGATCGACCTCGAGAAGATCGGTCCGCACTTTGAGCACTTCGAGAAGTTCCCGGAGCGCATCAATACGGAGTTTATCGAGGTGCTGGACGACCACACCTTAAAAATGCGCGTGTGGGAGCGCGGCAGCGGCGAGACCATGGCCTGCGGTACCGGAGCGTGTGCATCTGCCGTCGCAGCGTGCCTCAACGGCTACTGCCGCAAAGGAGAAGACATCACCGTCAAGCTGCGCGGCGGCAATCTCGTCATCCGCTATACCGACGACGGCGTGCAGATGACCGGCAACGCCGATACGGTTTTCACCGGCGTTGTAGAAATTTAATTGCAATTAAATAGGGTATTGGAGAAAAATAGGTTTCTCAGTCAAAGAAAAATATAAAAGTTCCACTGTAAAAAAGAAAGGGGTAAGTTCTATGACAAAGTACATTTTCGTAACAGGCGGCGTGGTCTCCGGCCTCGGCAAGGGCATCACGGCGGCATCGCTCGGCCGTCTTCTGAAGGCGAGAGGGTTAAAGGTCGCCGCACAGAAGCTTGACCCGTACATCAACGTTGACCCGGGCACTATGAGCCCGTACCAGCACGGCGAAGTTTACGTGACCGAGGACGGCGCAGAGACCGACCTTGACCTCGGCCACTACGAGCGCTTCATCGACGAAGACCTGAATAAATTCTCCAACCTCACGACCGGCAAGGTCTACTGGAACGTCCTCAACAAGGAACGCCGCGGCGAGTACCTTGGCGAGACCATTCAGGTCATCCCGCACATCACGGATGAGATCAAGAACTTCATTTACAGCGTCGGCCACAAGACGAATGCAGACGTCGTCATCACCGAGATCGGCGGCACGGCAGGCGATATCGAAAGCCAGCCGTTTCTCGAAGCCATTCGTCAGGTTTCGCTCGAGGTCGGTAAGGAAAACTCCCTTTTCATTCACGTCACGCTTGTGCCGTACCTCAAAAGCTCCGGCGAACATAAGTCGAAACCGACCCAGCACTCCGTAAAAGAAATGCAGGGTATGGGCATCTCCCCGGACATCATTGTCCTGCGCTGCGATGAGCCGATCGATCCGAGCATTTTCCACAAGATTGCCCTGTTCTGCAACGTAAAGCCGGACTGTGTTATTGAAAACATGACGATCCCGGTGCTGTACGAAGCGCCGATTATGCTTGAGAAAAACAATTTCTCCAGCGTTGTCTGCCGCGAGCTGAACCTCAAGACAAAAGAGCCGGATATGACCGAGTGGAGCCGCATGGTAGAGAAGATCCGCAGCCGCAAAAAGACCGTCACCATCGGCCTTGTCGGCAAATATATCAAACTGCATGACGCATACCTTTCCGTCGTCGAGGCGCTCAACCACGCCGGCTACGAGCACAGCGCCAAGGTCGAGATCAACTGGATCGACTCCGAGCTCATCACGCAGGAAAACGCAGCGGAAATGCTCAAAGGCTGCGATGGTATCCTTGTGCCGGGCGGCTTCGGCAACCGCGGCATCGAGGGCATGATCTACGCCGCCCAGTACGCAAGAGAGAGCAACGTCCCGTACCTCGGCATTTGCCTCGGTATGCAGATTGCCGTCATCGAGTATGCCCGCCACGTGTGCGGCATCGCAGATGCAAACTCCGGTGAATTCGACGAGTACGGCCTCAATAAGGTTATCGATTTCATGCCGGACCAGTCCAGCACCATCAATATGGGCGGCACACTGCGCCTCGGCAGCTACCCGTGCGAGATCGCGGAGGGCACGCAAATGGCGCGCTGCTATGGCGTTTCCCATATCGATGAACGCCACCGCCACCGCTATGAGTTCAATAACGATTACAGAGAGACACTCACAAAAGCAGGCATGGTCATCAGCGGCACCTCGCCGGACGGCAGGATCGTCGAAACCGTGGAAGTACCGCAGAACGACTTCTGCATCGGCGTGCAGTTCCACCCGGAATTCAAGTCCCGCCCGAATAAGGCGCATCCGTTATTTCTCGGCTTTGTCGGCGCATCACTCAATAAGAGGGAAAAGAACGCATAAGAGACGGTAATGAAAATAAAAAAGGTCCAAGTATAAAAAGAAGGGAAGAAACCGGCATGAAACTCAACCAAAACTACGCAAACCTTCAGGAAAGCTATTTGTTTCTGACCATTGCAAAGAAAGTCGCCGCCTATACGGAGGCGCATCCGGATAACCACATCATCCGCATGGGCATCGGCGATGTCACTCAGCCGCTCGTTCCGGCCGTCATCGAAGCCATGCACAAAGCAACGGATGAAATGGCGCACAAGGAGACATTCCACGGCTATTCGCCGGATCAGGGCTACGATTTCCTGCGTGAAGCCATTCAAGGCTATTACGCAAAGCGCGGCGTGGCATTAAAGCTCAGCGAAATTTTCGTCGGCGATGGCGCAAAGAGCGACGTCGGCAATATCGTCGATATCTTCGCAGACGATAACACCGTCCTCATCCCGGACCCGGTCTATCCCGTGTATGTCGATACGAACGTCATGTCCGGCAGAAAGGTGATCTACCTCGACGCAAACGAGCAGAACGGCTTCCTCGGTATGCCGGATGAAAACGTCAAGGCTGACATTATCTATCTCTGCTCGCCGAATAACCCCACCGGCGCCGTGTACAACAGAGCACAGCTCAAGGCGTGGGTCGATTACGCGCTCAAAAACGATGCCGTCATCCTGTTCGACGCCGCGTATGAGTCGTTCATCACGCACGATGACCTCCCGCACAGCATTTTCGAGATCGAGGGCGCGAAAAAGTGCGCCATCGAGTTCTGCTCGTTCTCGAAGACCGCAGGCTTCACCGGCGTGCGCTGCGGCTATACCGTTATCTGCGATGAGCTCGTCTCGGACGGCACCAAGGTCAATACGCTGTGGGCGCGCCGTCAGGCCACAAAGTTCAACGGCGTCAACTACATCACCCAGCGCGCGGCGGAGGCCGTCTTCACAGACGAGGGCCAGCAGCAGGTGAAGGACGTCATCAACTACTACCGCGCGAACGCCAAGGTCATGGTCGATGCGTTCAAAGAGATGGGCGTGTGGTTCACCGGCGGCGAGAATTCCCCGTACATCTGGCACAAAGTGCCGGACGGCATGACCTCCTGGGAATTCTTCGATTATCTCTTAAACGAAGCTGAGGTCGTCGGCACACCGGGCAGCGGCTTCGGCAAAAACGGCGAGGGCTTCTTCCGCCTTACCGCATTCGGTACGCTGGAAAAGACACAGGAAGCCATGGAGCGCCTCAAAAAGCTGCTCAAAAAGTAAGCGAAAAGATCAAGTCAAAGGGGACTGCGTATACCTGCGCAGTCTCTTTTTCTTTTGCACTTGACTTGTGCAGACAAGTTGCTATAATGAAACTGAGCCTATTTCCTACGGAGGATACACTATGAACTACAAAAAAGATCGCGTCGCTTTAAAGCCGCCGCTCGGGTGGAACAGCTGGGACTGCTACGGCCCCGCCGTCAACGAAGTGCAGCTTTTGGGCAACGCACGCTATATGGCAGAGCACTTAAAAGCGCACGGCTGGCAGTACGTCGTGTGCGACATCCAGTGGTACGAGCCGGAAGCCGGCCAGCGCCACTGGGAGTATAACTGCTTTGCAGACCTGTGCATGGACGGATTCGGCCGCCTCATTCCGGCAGAAAACCGTTTCCCATCCGCCGCAAACGGCGCGGGCTTCAAGCCCATCGCCGACCAGATTCACGCGCTCGGCCTGAAATTCGGCATCCACATCATGCGCGGCGTGCCGCGCCTTGCCGTGCACCGCGCCCTGCCTGTAAAGGGCACAAACACCACCTGCCGCAGCATCGCCCACGCCAACTCCATCTGCGCGTGGAACACCGACATGTACGGCGTTGACCCCGATCGCGACGGCGCGCAGGCGTACTACGACTCCATTTTCGAGCTCTACGCCTCGTGGGGCGTCGATTACGTCAAGGTCGACGACATCTGCAACGTGAAGATCACCCCGCTCGAACCGTATTCCGCCCGCCGCGAGATCGAGATGATCCGCCGCGCCATCGACCACTGTGGGCGCGATATGGTGCTCAGTCTGTCGCCCGGCCCGGCCGTGTTGGACGAAGCCTGGCACCTCGCGAAAAACGCAAATACGTGGCGCATCACGGACGATTTCTGGGACAACTGGGATTCGCTCAAAGAAATGTTCTGGCGCTGCGAGCGCTGGCAGGCGCACGTAAAGCCCGGGCAGTTCCCGGACTGCGACATGCTGCCGCTCGGGCACATCACCATCGCGGCGGACGGCACAGGCCACAACACGAATTTAACGCACGCGGAGCAGATCACCATGATGACGCTGTGGGGCATTTTCCGCTCGCCGCTCATCATGGGCGGCGAAATGCGCGATAACGACGTGTTCACGCTGAGCCTGCTCACAAACGACGAGCTTTTAAACCTCAACCAAAACGGCACCACGCCTTTGCAGCTTTTCCGCGACGAAACAAAAGCCGCGTGGCTCAATTTCGTAGGCAGCACGCCGTATATCGCACTTTTCAACCTCACGGAAAACCGCGCCGTTGTCAGCGCCGAGCTGTCGGAATTCACCGATAAAACGCACGCCGAGGAGATCTGGAGTGGGGAGAAGACCGCATTCACAAAAACGCTTTCCGCTAAAATAGAGCCGCACGGCGCAAAGCTTTATAAACTCATTTGACCGGATATAGGAGGAGAACATCATGCTGGAAAAACTGAAAGAAGAAGTCTACAAGGCGAATATGCTGCTGCCGAAATACAAGCTCATCACGTTCACGTGGGGTAACGTCAGCGGCATCGACCGCGAAAGCGGTATCATGGCCATTAAGCCGAGCGGCGTGGAGTACGACCTCCTGCGCCCCGAGGACATGGTGCTCGTCGATGTGAACACAGGAAAAAAGGTGGAGGGCGACCTCAACCCGTCGTCCGATACGCCCACACATGTCGAGCTCTACAGGGCATTCCCGAACATCGGCGGCGTTGTCCACACGCACAGCCGCTGGGCGACCGTGTTCAGCCAGTCCGGCCGCGGCATCCCGGCGCTCGGCACCACGCACGGCGATTATTTCTACGGCGAAATTCCCTGCACGCGCAAAATGACGCCTGAGGAGATCGGCGGCGCTTATGAAAAGGAGACCGGCACCGTCATCATCGAGACGTTTAAGGATAAGTCCCCGGACGACATCCCCGCCGTGCTCGTCCACAGCCATGGCCCGTTCACATGGGGTACAGACCCCATGAACGCTGTGCATAACGCCGTCGTCCTCGAGGAGCTCGCGTTCATGGCATGGCACAACCTCGTGCTTGACCCCACAATCCCGCCCATGCAGCAGGAGCTTCTCGATAAGCACTACCTGCGCAAGCACGGCGCAAACGCGTATTATGGGCAGGGGAAATAAAAAACGGCTGGGAAAAGGGCACAGTCCCGCTGCAAAACGAAGACCTCACACTGCGCGAATGGTACTTTGACGGCGAACACTATTGGGTCTCGGCTGTAAACAAAGACGGCAGTGACTGCACAGGAGACGGCAGATATGCACAAACTACACGCTATTGCCGCGTGGCAAACGCAGAACTAAACTGGTCGCCGTGCGCCGCACCGAACGAACCATAAAGCAAGACCCGTCGGGGAATATACACCTCGGCGGGTCAAATTATTCGTTATTCTTTTATAAACGTGTCGAGCAGGGCGAGACCCGAAGAGGATTTAAACAGTCGCCGTACGGCTTTTGCGTGGGCAGAAGGATCATCTTCTTCCGTGCAGCCCGCAATGAGGTCGGCTTCAACGAGAAGCTGCAGATCCTTGCCGTCGATCTTGTCGTAGCAGTGGTGCAGAACAATCATCTTGGTGATGCGTGGCAGATCTTCTTCCGCGTAGCCACAAGCCGTCAGAAATTTTCGCGCCAACGCAGGTGCTTCCTTGCGCTGATTCGCGGGGCAGCTGTCATCGTACTTTTCCTTGCAAAATTTGATCGCGATATCGTGCAAAATCGCCGCCGCGCGCAGATTTTCCTGCTCGTGGGTGGGAAGATTTTCCAACTCACCCAGCATTTTCGCAAGGCCGTATACCTTTAAAATGTGCTGTGTGCGGCGCAGGTGCCCGTTCTCATACAGGAGCGCGTCATATAAAAGCTTCGCTTCGTTCGGCATGCAATTCCCTCCGTTTCAAGGTCATCATACCATGGCTTTGACATTTGTGCAAGAGTCCGCTATACTAAATTAAAACGCGACAGATCACGGAGAACCTACATGCTCACCTATTCTTTCTCAAAAATCGGCTCCGAAAGCCTTTATATGTACCTGTATAAGTGCATCCGTGAGGACATTCTGACGGGCAAGATCACGCCCGGCACAAAATTGCCCTCTAAGCGCAGCTTTGCGGAAAACCTCGGCGTCAGCGTCATCACAGTCGAAAACGCCTATGCGCAGCTTGTCTCGGAGGGGTACGTCTACGCCTTGCCGAAAAAAGGCTTCTTCGCCGCCAATCTGGAAAAAAGCACCGCGCCGCAGAAAAAAGAGAATCCCCGCACACAAATGCCCGTACCGCCGAAATATTTTGCGGATTTTTCCAGCAGCCGCACCGACCCGCAGAATTTCCCGTTTGCCACATGGGCGAAGCTCATGCGCGAGATCATCTCGGAAAAAAGCGCCGAGCTTATGGTAAACGCCCCGTGCGGCGGCGTGTTCGAGCTAAGGTGCGCCATCGCCGAGCACCTTAGGGAGTTTCGCGGCATCGATGCCGACCCGAACTGCATCGTCGTCGGCGCCGGAACGGAGTACCTCTACGGGCTTCTCATCCAGCTTTTGGGGTTCGATAAGGTCTACGCGCTTGAAGATCCCGGCTATCGCAAAATTGCGCAGGTGTACGAGAGCTACGGCGTGCAGTACCGTTTCACGCCGATGGATAAAGAGGGGATAGACCCCAAAGCGCTCGAAAAAAGCGGCGCGGATATTCTGCACATTTCGCCGTCGCACCACTTCCCGACGGGCATCGTCACGCCCATCGCACGGCGTTACACGCTTCTTGATTGGGCCGCGCAGAGCGAAAACCGTTACATCATCGAGGACGATTACGATTCCGAGTTCCGCCTCACCGGCAAGCCTATCCCGGCGCTGCAAAGCATCGATTCCGCCGACCGCGTCATTTACATGAATACGTTTTCAAAAAGCCTTGCCAGCACCATCCGCATCAGCTACATGGTGCTGCCCACGGCGCTCGCCGAAGCATTTTACAAAAATCTTGGGTTCTACGCGTGCACGGTCTCGAACCTCGAGCAGTACACACTCGCAAAATTCATTTCCGAGGGCTATTTTGAAAAGCACATCAACCGCATGCGCATCCGTTATAAGCAAAAAAAAGATCTTATCTTAAAAGAGATGAAGCGCTGCGGTTTGTTAAAGCTTGCAAAAATTGATGCCGAAGACGCCGGTCTGCATTTTCTCCTGCGTGTCTGCGGACCTGTGCCCGCCGAAAAGATCACCCGCCGCGCGGCGGAAAACGGCGTGCGCGTCACCGGGCTTTCGGCGTATTACCATACAGCGCCCGTAAACCCGCAGACCGCATTCGTCATCAGCTACTCCGAAATTCCCGACGCCTGCATCCCCGAAGCCGTCAACCGCTTAGCTAAAGCCGTTACGGCTGCGGTGATGGGGGAGAGATGATAAAACCCCGCCGCCCGCAAAGATAAGATTTTGTCTTTATGGGCGGTGGGGTTAGTGATATATTTCGCTTTGCGAAATGTGAAATGAGCGCTGCCGTATTTGTGAAGTTTTCCGCGTATGCAGAAAGTGAAAGGAACTTCGCTCTTAACGCGCGCAGCGCAGCTCACTGCGAAGCGATTTCACGATAACCGAAGGTTGTTAGTTTACTCGCCGTAAGGCGAATTTTGTTGAAAAAAGACCATTGTCATTCGACAATGGTCTTTTTGGTGCAGGTAACAGGACTTGAACCTGCATGAACTTGCATTCATATGGACCTGAACCATACGCGTCTGCCAATTCCGCCATACCTGCATATTCTTTTTGCCGTCTCGTTTGCCGGCTCAATTATTATAGCATGATGCAGCTGAATTGTCAACAGCTATTTTTTGACTTTTAAGAACTTTTTTCGTTTTCGGTCACGCGGTAGCACAGCGTCATCATGCTGTCGTTCAGATGCACGTTTTCCACGATCGTGTCCGGATAGCGCAGGGCAATGTCGTAGTGGCTGAAATTCCAGTAACTCTTGATGCCGATATCATAAAGCAGCTCCACGACCGATTTCACGGCACTGTCCGGCACGCACAAAATCGCCATCAAGGGCGCGTTTTCCGAGCAGAAGCGGCGGATGCCCGCAGCGGGGAGTACGCGCAGGTCGGCAATCTGCTGGCCCACGACCTGTTCGCTGTTGTCAAAAATACCGATGAGATCAAATCCCGCGAAATTATAAGAAATGTGCGTCGCAATGGCCTTGCCCAAATTGCCTGCACCGATTAAAATGCACTTGTGTGCACGGTCCACACCCAAAATAGAGCCAATCTCCTCGCAAAGTTGGTGCACGCCGTAGCCGTAGCCCTGCTGGCCGTAGCCGCCGAAGCAGTTGAAATCCTGACGCACCTGCGAAGCCGTGAAGCCCATTTTTTCGGAAAGCTCCTTGGAGGAAATACGCGTCACCCCGCGCTTGTCCAAGTGCCGCAAAAAGCGGTAGTAGCGCGGCAGACGCCGAATGACCAGCATGGAAATATACGGTTTCTTCTGCATATCATCACCTCGTTTGACAAAATTTTAGCACATCATAAAGACCTGTGCAAGTGTTTTTTATAAATAAGAAAAGAAAAACGGGCGGCCAGACCCTAAAAAGGAGGGAGGCCGCCCACGCTTTTCAAATCCATGTCGGGTTACAGAAGTTGCTCCAAACGATCGCGGATCGCGAGGAGGAAGCCCTCGGTGTCCACTTTCTTTGCATTCGGCAGGGTAGACATCGCCGCAAGGTCGCCGGTCATGATGCCGTCCTCTTCAATCGTCTGCAAGGTTGCCTTTTCAAGCTTGTCCGCAAAGGCGCTCAGCTCCGGCAGGTCGTCCAGCTCGCCGCGCTTACGCAGCGCGCCCGTCCACGCAAACAGTGTTGCGACGGAGTTTGTGGAGGTTGTTTCGCCCTTCAAATATTTGTAGTAGTGGCGCTGTACCGTGCCGTGCGCGGCTTCATACTCGTAAACGCCGTCCGGGGAGACGAGCACGGAGGTCATCATGGCAAGACTGCCGTACGCCGTCGCGATCATGTCGCTCATCACGTCGCCGTCGTAGTTTTTGCAGGCCCAAATGTAGCCGCCTTCACTGCGAATCACGCGCGCAATGGCGTCGTCGATCAGCGTGTAGAAGTATTCAATGCCGACTTTTTCAAACTTCTCTTTATATTCCGCGTCGTAAATTTCCTGGAAAATATCCTTAAAGCGGTGGTCGTAGGTCTTCGAAATCGTGTCTTTTGCCGCAAACCACAAGTCCTGCTTCATGCTCAGTGCGTAATTAAAGCAGGAGCGTGCAAAGCTCTCAATGCTCTTATCAATATTATGTAAACCTTGAATCACGCCCGGCGTTTTGAATTCGTGGATGGTCACGCGCTCCTCAGTGCCGTCCGCTTTTGTCACAACAAGCTCAGCCTTTGCATTTTCCGGCACGCGCATTTCGACGTTCTTATACAGATCGCCGTACGCGTGACGCGCAATGGTAATCGGCTTTGTCCACGTCGGAATGTACGGCGTGATGCCCTTCAGCAAAATCGGCGTGCGGAACACCGTGCCGTCCAAAATGGCACGGATGGTACCGTTCGGCGATTTCCACATCTCTGTGAGGTTGTATTCCTTCACACGCGCGGCGTTTGGCGTAATGGTCGCACACTTTACAGCCACACCGTATTTTTTCGTTGCCTCGGCGGAATCAATCGTAACCTGATCTTTCGTCGCCTCGCGGTGCTCCAGACCAAGGTCATAATACTCCGTTTTCAGGTCAACATAGGGGGTCAGCAAAATATCTTTGATCATTTTCCAGATGACGCGGGTCATCTCGTCGCCGTCCATTTCCACAAGCGGCGTTTTCATGGGGATCTTTGTAAAATCGGACATTTCAAAGCCTTACCTTTCTGCGGCTGCACCGCGAAGCTCCGTGTCACGGGGGGAGAATGTGACGCTGTTTCTATCATTATCGGATATTTCGCGAGAAAAGTCAATCGTAAATTGTGAATAAATTGCATGAAATTGCAGGAAATACAGTTAAACCCTGCAAAACGTGCATACTATGTATTTACAGGACATCGGCGGACATGTTTGCGCTTTGCCCTTGCAGGATGCGTAAAAGCGTGCTATACTGATATACGTGAAAGTTTGTGCCGCGTATGATTCCGCATTTTCTGTGAAAACTAAGCGCATCTTATTCAAAAGGAGCGCTGCGGCATGAAAAGCACAAAGAAACGCTCGTCTTTTTCCATGCAGGAAACGGACGAAGCCGAAGAAGAAAACGAAGACCTTTCCGACCGCCAGAAGCAGATCCGCGAGGGCGGCGCGGTCGTTACCAAAAACCGAAAGCACACCATCCAGTGCCTCACCGTCATCGGACAGATTGAAGGGCATTACGTCGCACCGTCGCAGAACAAAACGACGAAGTACGAGCACGTGATCCCGCAGATCGTCTCCGTGGAGGAGGATCCGAACATCGACGGCCTGCTTATGATTTTAAACACGGTCGGCGGCGACGTGGAGGCCGGTCTTGCCATTGCAGAGCTTGTCGCCGGCATGCGCAAGCCCACGGTGTCACTCGTTCTCGGCGGCGGACATTCCATCGGCGTGCCGCTTGCAGTGGCGGCAAAGCACTCGTTCATCGCGCCCTCGGCATCCATGACCATTCACCCGGTGCGCATGAGCGGCCTGATGCTTGGCGTGCCGCAGACGCTGGAGTATTTCCAGCGCATGCAGGACCGCATTACGAATTTCGTCACGGCAAATTCCGGCATTTCCTATGAGCGCTTTATGCAGCTCGCCATGAATACGCAGGAGCTCGTCATGGACGTGGGGACGGTGCTGGACGGCGATGAAGCCGTGGCAGAGGGGCTTATTGATACGCTCGGCAGCCTGCACGATGCCATGGATTGCCTCGACAAAATGATTGCCGCAGAGAAGAATAAGCAGCGTGCAAAGCCCAGAAAAGGCAAGAAATCACTCTAAAAACGGCATTTGCCGTTTACATAACTTTTTATTTATCGTATAATTATACCGATAAAACCGAACAAAACCAAATTATCCGCAGAAAAGGAGATTACATAATGTCTATTTTTGAAGCGATCATTCAAGGTATTGTACAGGGCGCAACAGAGTTTCTGCCCGTCTCAAGCAGCGGTCACTTGTCGCTTGCACAGCACATCTTGGGTGTAAAGGTAGACAGCTTGCTGTTTGACATTCTTTTGCACCTCGGCACGCTCATCGCCGTATGTGCCGTCTATTATAAGCTCATCTGGCGGCTCATTAAGGCATTTATTTCGCTCGTTGCAGACGTATTCCGCGGCAAATTTAAATGGAAAGATATGGATCATGACCGCAGACTTTTGATGATGCTCATGATCGGCCTTATCCCGCTGTTCCTTTTGTTCCTGCCGGTTCCGGGCACGGGTATGAAGTTAAAAGATATTTCGGAGCTGTGGGCTTCGGATTCGACGATTTGGATCGAGGGCCTTGCGCTCCTCATGACAAGCGCCCTGCTGTTCCTCGGCATCCGTGCTTCCAAGGGTGCAAAGGTACATCACTTTACGCGTAAGGATGGTAAAGTCGGCGAGATTCGCGGCCGCACAAAGTTCCACACGGCAGACGCCATTTGCGTCGGTGTCACGCAGTGCGCGGCGGCGGTGTTCCCGGGCCTTTCCCGTTCCGGCTCCACCATGGCGGCAGGTCTTCTGCGCGGCATCAACCAGCAGGCAGCGCTCGATTATTCCTTCGTGCTCGGCATCCCGTCCATTTTGGCGGCAGCTGTGCTCACTATTAAAGATGCAATCGGCCAGCCGGTCGACATTGGCGTCGGTGCAATGATCGCGGGTGTTGTTACGGCTGCTGTTGTCGGCTTCCTCGCCATCAAGCTGCTCAAGTGGATTGTCACCACGAACAAATTGCAGGTTTTCGCTTATTATACGCTGGTGCTCGGCGTTATAACGCTCATCGTTTCCGTTATCGAAGCGGTCACGGGCACAAATCTTTTCACCGGCATGCCGCTTTGATCCGGTGATCTATAATCCGGAGGTTTATTTTGGCGGGTAAAAAACAAAGTACAGCAAAGGGCAGCGCTTCCAAAGCAAAAAGCGGTGCGAAGTCATCGGCTGCCAAAAACACCCGGAGCTCGGGTTCTAAGTCCAATACAAAATCGCGTGCGTCTTCCGCAAAAGGGAAGAGCACGTCTTCAAAACAGAGCGCACCCAGCGTAGAGCAGCTGCGCCAGCGCAACCAGACAGAAGCTATCCTCTGGTTCGGTGCAGCCATTTTAACGGCGTGCTTTGTACTCATTCCGGGCGGCAGCGTGTGGCTTATGGTGCACAACGTGCTGCGCGGCGTGTTCGGCGGCTGGGCTATCCTGCTTGCGGTGCTGATGGGGTATATCGCCGTCAGCAAAACGATGGAGCAGACCACCATGCTGCGCGGCGGGCGCTTGGCGCTCATGGTCGTGATTGTCGTGCTGTTTTGCACGGCGGGGCATGTGTTTGGCAGCTTTTTCCCGAAGGAAAAGAGCTTTTTTAAGCTGGTCGGCATCTTATATATGCATGGCGTAGAGCAGGGCGGGGCCGGTCTTGTTGGCGGCCTTGTTGGCGAGCTGCTCGTCAAGTGTGCGGAAGTGCTTGGCGCACGCATCATCACGGGCGTGCTGCTGTTCGTTTCTGTGCTCATCTTTACGGGCACGTCGCTCGCGAGCTTTTTTAAAAAAATTGCAAAGCCGGCGGTCGTCATTCGCGACGTCGCGCGGCAGCGCAAGGAAGAGCGCCGCATTCTGGAAGAGGAGCGCGGCAATGCGGAGGAATCGCCGTTTGAAACGGTTTTGCCGCAGCACCCGGTGCGCTCTGTCCCGGAGGATGGTAAAATGGAATCGAAAAACAAAGGAAAGACGCCGCGCGTGTATTTGGAGCAGCTTTTCGGTGTGCGCCGCACGGAGCCGGATAACGACCCCGTAGTGCTGCACGATTACACCGAAAGCTCCGCACAGATCAACGCATTGATCGACGAAAACCGCCGTGTGCCGGATTTCCGCGTGCCCGGCTTAGAGCGTGAAGCACAGCCTGCGCAAAATGTGCAGCCGACCTATACGCCGCCGGTGCAGGCGGAAGTGCGCCCCGCGCCCCAGCCTGCTGAAACGCCGGAGATCCACGTGCCGGTGGAACGCGAAACGGTGGAAGCGCCGGTGCTTATGCCGCCCGTTATGCAGACGGCAAAGCCGGAGCCTGCACCTGTGCAGCAGAGTGCGTATGCACAGCCTGCGCCGCAGCCGGCCGCACCGACAATCCTCGCGCCGGGGGCGTCCCCGGTGACGCCCGCGCACAGCGCGGAAGCCGCCGCGGACGCGCAGAAGGCGACGGAAGAATTCATGAAAAAGAAGCTGGAAGCAGAACGCATGGAGACCCAGCCTGCGCAATCTGCACCGAAGGAGGAAGACAGCTCGTACATCTTCCCGCCGGTTACGATGCTCGCTTCCGGCAAAAAAGTAGATGCCGCCGTGGAGACCGAAGAGCTCCAGACAAACGGCAAGCTGCTTGTGGAAACACTGAAAAGCTTCGGTGTGCAAACCAAAATTCTCGATATTTGCCGCGGCCCGGCTGTTACGCGCTATGAATTGCAGCCTGCTGCCGGTGTGAAAATCAGCAAGATCACGAACCTCGCCGATGACCTTGCAATGAACCTTGCCGCAACGGGCGTGCGCATTGAGGCGCCGATCCCGGGCAAGGCGGCCGTCGGCATTGAGGTGCCGAACAAGGTGAAGACCATCGTACGCATGCGCGAGCTTGTGGAATCGAACAGCTTTGTGACCTCAAAAAGCCACTTGACCGTGGCGCTTGGCCGCGACATTGCCGGTCAGGTAACGGTGGCAGACCTCAGCAAAATGCCGCATATCCTCATTGCCGGTACGACCGGCTCCGGTAAATCCGTGTGCATCAACTCGCTTATCGTGAGCCTGCTGTATAAATCCGGCCCGGACGATGTGCGCTTTTTGATGATTGACCCGAAGGTCGTGGAGCTCGGCATTTATAACGGCATTCCACACCTATTGGTGCCGGTCGTCACCGACCCGCGAAAGGCGGCCGGTGCGCTGAACTGGGCCGTTACGGAAATGCTGAAGCGCTACAAAATTTTTGCCGAAAACAACGTGCGCGACTTAAAGGGCTACAACGCCCTCGCGCAGGCGAACAATTATCAGGACGAAAACGGACAGCCCATGCACAAAATGCCGCAGATCGTCATCATCATCGACGAGCTTTCCGACCTGATGATGGCCGCGCCGAACGAGGTGGAAGACGCGATCTGCCGCTTGGCGCAGATGGCGCGTGCCGCCGGCATGCACCTTGTGGTCGCAACGCAGCGCCCGTCCGTGGACGTTGTGACGGGCCTCATCAAGGCGAACATCCCGAGTCGTATCGCGTTTGCGGTGTCCTCTGCCATTGACTCCCGCACCATTTTGGACAGCGGCGGTGCGGAAAAGCTGCTCGGTCAGGGCGATATGCTGTTCTCGCCGGTCGGCGCGCAGAAGCCGCTGCGTATTCAGGGCTGTTTTGTCAGCGACAGCGAGATCGAATCCGTCGTGGATTTCGTGAAGAATTCGAGAAGCGTTATTTACGACGACTCCATTGCGCAGGAGATTGAGCGCAGCGCTGTGGAGGGCTCAAAATCGAGCGACAGCGGCAGCAATGACGATGAGGACAGCGGTGACCCGATGATGAACGAAGCCATTAAGTGCGTTGTTGAAGCGGGCCAGGCCTCCACGTCGCTTTTGCAGCGCAGACTGCGTCTCGGCTACGCCCGCGCGGGCCGTCTCATCGATGAGATGGAACAGATGGGTATTGTGGGTCCGCACGAGGGCTCGAAGCCGCGCCAAGTACTCATCACCTATGCGCAGTGGCTGGAAATGAACATGCAAAAGCAGGATACCCCCGGTGATGCGTAACACAAAGCGCGGTGCACGGGACGGCAAAAAGCTTGTGCGCACAGGCGCGTTGGTACTTGTTTTGCTTCTTTTGGCGTCCTGTTACACGCCGCCCGGACGGGCGATGTGGACGGAGCTCCGCCGCGCATGCGGCCTGCTGCCGTTTGCACAGAGCTTGCCCGATGCCGATTTGACGGTTTATGTCATCGACGTGGGCAAGGCGGATGCAATCTTAATCGAAACGCCGGAGGGCGCAGTGCTTTCGGACTGCGCGACAGCGGAGCAGGCGAAAACCGTGCTGCGCGTTTTAAAACAGCGAAACATTCAAAAGCTGCGCGCCGTGTGGATCTCGCACGCGGACAGCGACCACGTGGGCGGGCTGACGCAAATTTTGCGGGAGGTGCCCGCAGAGGAGGTGGTCAGCTCCATGTACACGGAGCTGACCGGGCTGCCGGAAGATCAAACCGTGCGAACGGTAAGCGCCGGGGAGACGGTCTCTTACGGCGAGGCGGAATTTCGGGTGCTCGCGCCTTTAGAAGACTTAGAGAGCACGAATGAGAATTCGCTTGTGTATAAGCTTTGCTGCAAGGAATTTTCCATGTTATTTTGCGGTGATATTGAGGAGAAAGCGGAAAGACTGCTGCTGGATATATATGGCGACGCGCTGCGGGCGGATGTTTTGAAGGTGCCGCACCACGGCAGCGCTTCGGCGACAAGCGATGCATTGCTTGAAGCTGTGCAGCCGCAGTATGCGGTAATCTCCTCGGGCGAAGACAGAAATCTGCTTCCGCGAAACGAGACGCTGAAACGGCTCGCCGACCACGGCGTTGAAATTTTCCGCACGGACGAAAACGGCGGTATTGCGATTTTGACGGACGGCGCTGAAACGAAAATTTACACGGAAAACGGGAAATAACCCGCTGCTATATAAAAGGTATTACGGAAAGGAACAGATGATATGAAACAAATCACCATCGACCGATTTGACGGTATTTACGCGATCTGCGAAGACAAGGATAAGGCGTTTTTCGCCATTGAAACGAGCGAGCTGCCGCAGGGTGCAAAGGCCGGCGACGTGCTGAAGATTACCGATGACGGTGCGCTTTCCATCGACGTGGAGGAGACTGAGCGCCGCCGCGCACGCATTTTAGAGAAGCAGAAAAAGCTGATGGGGCTGTAAGAAGGGGCGGCTTATGGGAAGACTGAAATATATTTTTCACTGCATTCTGCACATGGATTATAAATCGCTGTTCGATACGGTGAAAACGGTGCATGAGGTGAGCGGCAAAAACCGTATTTGGCTGTTTTTTGACATCATCAAGTGCGGCTTTAAGTACGGCGCGGGCTACAAGGATTACCTTTTATGCGCGTTTTATGACCTGAGTGACAAGCAGCGTGCGACGTATGTGACGCGCGGCATCAATAACTCCATTGTAAAAAGCCTCAACGACCCCGCGTATTACCATATTTTTGATAATAAAAGCGAGTTTTACACGACGTTTGCGGAATATTTGCACCGCGAGTGGCTGCATTTTTCCAAGTGCACAAAAGAGCAGTTTTTGGACTTTATGCAGAACAAAGACGAGATCATCTGCAAGCCGGACGACGCTTCCTGCGGCGTGGGTGTGGAAAAGCTGAAAAAGGCCGACTACGCAACGCTCGACGCCATGTACGAGGACTTAAAGAAAAAGGGCGCGGACGTGATCGAAGAGGTTGTCATTCAGCACCCGGATATGAACCGCATCAACCCCGGATCCGTCAACACCATCCGCGTGTATACGGTGCTTTCCGACGGTGTGTCGAACGTGGTGTACGCGTGCATCCGCATGGGCAACAGCGACCGACCGGTGGATAACATCAATGCCGGCGGCATGTATTCGCCGATCGACCTCGAGACCGGCAAAATCGCGTGTGCGGCGTGCGACAAGCAGCGCATCGTCTATGAGCGCCACCCGCGTTCGGGGTGCTTGCTCAAGGGCTACCAGATTCCGTACTGGGACAAGGTGATGGACATTTGCCGTGAAGCGGCACATAAGGTGCCGCAGATGGGCTACATCGGCTGGGACGTAGCAATCACAAAAGATGGCCCGCTCTTTATTGAAGCGAACAACATGCCGGGTCATGACGCGTTCCCGCAGATGCCGCTGCAGGCGCCGGATAAGATCGGCATTTTGCCGGTGTTCCAAAAATATATCAAGGGTCTGTGATGACCGAGGCTGATTTTGTCTCTTTCGGGAAGGCGGAAAGGCGGCAGCAGAGCTTGCACAGGGCGATTGCGGGGATCGTTAAAACGAACCAGATGAGCGAAAACGGCAGACAGATCTGGCCCATGATGTTGAGCGGCAGGGCGGAGTAATCCCACACATGCAGATGAAGCACGCGGTTTACGAGCAGGCCGAATAAAAATTCCACAACGGTTATGATGAGGGAGCCTATGGCGCAGCGCGCCGGAAGGCTTCTTCTTTTCATTTTTTCGCAGCATACGGCGTTGATGAGCAGCAGACAAACGCCGCCGGCAAGTGCCATGGAGGCATGGGAATAGCCGCGCCACAGCACTTCCAAAAGGGGATAAAGGCCGCTGCCGGCGAGGAACAACAGACTGTTTTTGCGGACGGTACGGTTCATGGAAAACGACTCCTTTTTCATGACTTTCCTTTTCAGTATGCCCGCTTTTTGTACGCCTATTGCAAAAGAAGCAACAAAATCGAAATAAATAAGCATCAAAAAAGATACGCATGCTACTGTACAAAGCGGCGGAAACTGTGTATAATCAGTACAGACAGAAAGACAGAAAGGTCGGTTTCTTATGAAAAGAATTTTGGTTACGGGCGGCACAGGCTACATTGGCAGCCATACCTGCATTTCTCTTCTTGAAAAGGGCTACGATGTGACGATCGTGGATAACCTTGTAAACAGCAAGGCGCTGGTGGTAGACCGCATTGAAAATTTGAGCGGCAAAAAAGTGAAGTTCTTCGAAGCGGACGTGTGCGACGAAGACGCGCTGCGCAAGATCTTTGCGGAGGACGAGATTTTTGCCGTTATCCATTTTGCAGGCCTGAAGGCAGTCGGCGAATCCGTGCAGATTCCGTTGCGTTACTATGAAAACAACCTCATTTCGACTTTGAGCCTTTTGAAGGTGATGGCGGAGTTTAAGGTGAACAACTTTGTGTTCAGCTCCTCGGCAACGGTGTACGGCAACCCGGCTTCCGTACCGATCCGCGAGGATTTCCCGCTTTCGACGACGAACCCCTACGGCACGACAAAGCTGATGATTGAGCGCATCTTGAAGGACTACGCGCACGCGAACCCGGATTTTAACCCGATCATCCTGCGCTACTTCAACCCGGTGGGCGCGCACAAGAGCGGCACCATCGGCGAAGACCCGAACGGCATCCCGAACAACCTTGTGCCGTACATCACGCAGGTGGCGGTGGGCAAGCTGCGCTGCCTCGGTGTTTTCGGCGACGACTACCCGACGAAGGACGGTACCGGCGTGCGCGATTACATTCATGTCGTCGACCTTGCAGAGGGCCATGTGGCGGCGCTCAAGAAATTCGACGATCCGCACTGCGGCGTGAAGATCTACAACCTCGGCACCGGTGTGGGTTACTCTGTGCTTGACATTGTGCACGCGTTTGAAAAGTGCGTCGGCCACAAGATTCCGTATGAGATCAAGCCGCGCCGCGCGGGCGATATCCCGGAGTGCTACGCAGACTGCACGAAGGCGTATGAGGAGCTCGGCTGGAAGGCACAGAAGACGCTGGACGACATGTGTGCGGACTCCTGGCGCTGGCAGACGCAGAACCCGAACGGCTACAACGGCTGATGGCACGCTTCGTTTTAGCCTCGTCCTCCGTGAACCGCAAGGAGATTCTGGAACGCGCGGGCATCGAGTTTACGGTGATCGTCTCGAATGCCGATGAATCGAACGGGCCGAAGGCGCCGGACGCGCTTGTAAAGGAGCTTTCCCGCCGCAAGCTGGAAGCGGTTTTGCCGAAGTGCGAAAGTGACGATCTTGTAATCGCGGCGGACACGGTGGTGTACATCGACGGCGAAATTCTCGGCAAACCGAAAGACTTAGCGGATGCAAACCGTTTCATGCACCTGCTTTCCGGGCATGTGCACACGGTGTTTACCGGCGTGTGCATGGCGTATCACGGCGAGCGCGTTTCGTTCAGTCAGGAGACGAAGGTAAAGTTCTATCCCCTGACAGAAAGCGAAATCGCGGCTTACGTGCAGAGCGGCGAGCCGATGGGCAAGGCCGGTGGCTACGGCATTCAGGGCCCGGCGGCGTTGTTCGTAGAGAGTATTGAGGGCGACTACAACAACATTTTCGGTCTGCCTGCGGCGCACGTGATGCAGGAAGCGAAAAAGCTTTTAAAGGCAGACAAAATATAAGACAGGCACGATCAGTCCTTTTCGGCGTATACTGGCGTATCGGAAAGGACTGATGATTTATGTACCGGTATCGCCGAAGACGGTATAAACGCGGACGTAAACGGCGCGTGTTGGCGTTTTTGCTGCTCGTTTTCGCTTTTGTGTTTGCCGAGCTGCGACTGCCCGCGATGAAAGCGGAGCTGCGCACGGCAGCACTGACGGCGCACGCGCAAGAGTGCATCGCGAAAACGGTGCCGGAGTATCTGCCGCAGACCGTCTGCGAAAAGGACGGGGCAGAGACGGCGCTTTCTACATATGCGCTCGGCGTACTGGAAGCGGAGCTGACGGATGCTTTGCGGAAAAGCTTGAACGGCACGGCAAAGGCGTTTGTGCCGCTCGGAAATTTAACGGGGCTGATGCTTTTGAACGGGCGCGGGATGAAGATACCCGTGCGGTTTTCGGTGGAAAGTGCCGTTTCGGTGCGGTTTGAAAGCGTCTTGACGGGCGCGGGCATCAACCGTACGGCGTACCGAACGGTGCTGCATATTGAAGCGGTGCTGTTCACGGCGGAGCGAGACGGGGCGGAGCCTGTGACGGTGACGGCAGCATACCCCGTGTATGAAGCGGTGCTTGCGGGCGACGTGCCGCAGTACGGCGTGGTACGCGCAGGATAAAAAATTGTGAATAGCCGTTGGATTTTCGCGCGCTTTGTGGTAAGATACTAACAAGTATCGAAATATCTTGAAATGACACGGAGTTTTAACTTATGACGCACGAACAGGCCCGGCAGCAGATTGACGCGCTGCGGGAACAGATCGAGTATCACAATAAAAAATACTATACCGAGGACGCGCCGGAGATCAGCGACTATGCGTACGACATGCTGTACCGCCGCTTGGAAAATCTGGAAGCGGCGTTCCCGGAGCTGAAAACAGAGGACTCGCCGACGAACCGCGTGGGCGCAACGGGGTACAACACATTTGCGGAAGTGACGCACACCGTGCCGATGGAGAGCCTGCACGACTCGTTTTCCGAAGACGAGCTGCGCGACTTTGACCGCCGCGTGCGCGCCGTTGTGGACGACCCGGTGTATGTGGTAGAGCCGAAATTCGACGGCCTTTCCGTGGCGTTGGAATACGTGAACGGCGTATACACGCGCGGCTCTACGCGCGGCGACGGCATTACGGGCGAAGACGTGACGTTGAATATCGGTACGATCAAATCCGTACCGAAGACGCTCAAAGAGCCGCTGCCGTTTTTGGAGGTGCGCGGCGAGGTATATATGTCGGACGAAAGCTTTTTGCGGCTGTGCGAGCGGCAGGAGCTTTTGGAAGAAAAGCCGTTTAAAAACCCGCGCAACGCGGCGGCAGGGTCGCTTCGACAGAAAGACCCGAAGATTACGGCGCAGCGCACGCTGGATATTTTTGTTTTTAATATTCAGGTCATCGAGGGTGAGACCATCACGACGCACGCGGACGCATTGAAGCGTTTGCACGAGCTTGGCTTTACGGTGTCGCCGCTTTATTGCCGCACGGGCGACATAGAGACGGTAATCGAGAAAATCCGCGAGATCGGCAACGAGCGCGGCACGTTCTCGTACCCGATTGACGGCGCTGTTGTAAAAGTGGACAGCTTCTCTCAGCGCGAGGCACTCGGAAGCACGGCGAAGTTCCCGCGCTGGGCGGAGGCGTACAAGTACCCGCCGGAGGAAAAAGAGACGACGCTCCTTGACATAGAAGTTGCTGTAGGGCGCACGGGTGTTTTGACGCCGACCGGCGTGTTTGAGCCGGTGTTCTTAGCCGGTACGACGGTCAGCCGCGCGACGCTGCACAACCAGGATTTCATCACGGAAAAGGATATCCGCATCGGCTCGCGCGTCATTATCCGAAAGGCGGGCGAGATCATTCCGGAGGTCGTTTCCGTGGTCTCGAACCCGGAGGATACCGTGCCGTACCGTTTGCCGGAAACGTGCCCCTCGTGCGGGGAAATTATCACGCGTGTGGAGGGGGAAGCGGCAGCGCGCTGCACGAATCCGCAGTGCCCGGCACAGCTGATGCGCAATCTCATTCATTTTGCGTCGCGCGACGCGATGGACATTGACGGATTGGGACCGGCGGCGCTGGAGCAGCTGAGCGCAGCGCTTCAGGTACACTCGCCGGCTGATTTATATGACATTACGGCACAGGAGCTTGAAACGCTTGATCGTTTCGGCAAAAAGAGCGCGGAAAACCTCGTTGCGGCGATCCAAAAATCGAAAGAAAACGATTTATCAAAGCTGCTGTTTGCGCTCGGCATTCCGCACATTGGCGCGAAGGCGGCAAAGCTGCTTGCGGGCGCGTTCGGAAATATGGATGCTTTGATTGCGGCGGACGAGGAGCAGATTGCGTCGATAGACGGCTTTGGCGGCATTATGGCGCAGGAGGTCTACGCATTTTTCAGAAGACACTCGGCGATAGAGCTCATTGACCGGCTAAAAGCGGCGGGCGTGAACATGACGGCGGAAGCGGTCACGACGGACACGAAATTCCTTGGCAAGACGTTTGTGCTGACGGGTACGCTGCCGAATTTGAAGCGCACGGAGGCCGCAGCGCTGATTGAAAAGGCGGGCGGCAAGGTAAGCGGCTCGGTCTCGAAAAAGACGAGCTATGTTGTGGCGGGCGAAGAAGCCGGCAGCAAGCTTACGAAGGCGCAGACGCTGGGCATCCCCGTATTGACGGAAGCGGAGCTTTTGACGCTTTTAAACGGTGAGGACAACACGGAAAGGAACGAAGCATAATGGCAGAAGAAAGAAAAACGGACGAAGCGCTTGAAAAAGCCGTGGAGACCGATGAGGACATTGACCGCTATATCCGTGAGCTGACGGGAAAGGAAACGCCGAAGGACAAGGAGAAGAAGGCGGAAGAAAAGAAAGCGCCGGAAAAAGAAGAATTCCGCGTGACGAGCCAGATCGGCGAGGACGACTACAAGGCATTCATTTATTACTCTACGCTTGGGCGCTTTAAGTGGCTCATCCCGGCGTTTATCATCGTGCCGCTCGTGTTCTCGTTCCTCTTTGCGTTCAACGCGGGGCATTTTTACGTGGGCAATTTCATTTTATCGCTGCTTATCATGTATGTGGCGATTACGCTGATTGTTGTCATTCGTTGCACGCGCTGGCTTTCTAAAATTCGCAACAATAATCCTGCCGTGATGCACCTGACGGAGACGACGCTTATTTTCATGACGAACAGCGTCATCAACATGAAAAACGGCAACCGCATCAAGGTCGATTACAAGCACATGATCGACGTGGGCGAGAGCAGACAGCACTACATCATGTATTTTGATAACGGCAAATCCATGGTATTCAGAAAAGAAGACATGGAAAAGGAAACGTTGGAAAGATTCCGCCCGTTTATCGAATCTAAAGTACATAAATTGAAATTTACACAGATGCTCAAAAAATAAACCGGGAGGTTTTTCAACATGGTCATTGATTTAAAAACACTGTACGGCGCGGAAGCGGCCGAGCAGCAGAAGCGTTATGAGGAACTTTCCGCTTACTTTGCGGAGGAATTCGGGGATGCTAATGCACTTTCATATTTCAGTGCGCCGGGCAGAACCGAGGTGGGCGGCAACCACACCGACCACAACAACGGCAAGGTGCTGGCGGCGGCTGTGAATCTGGACGTTATTGCGGCGGTGAAGAAGACCGAGAACGGCGTGATCCGCCTGAAATCCGTCGGGTTCCCGATGGACACGGTCGATACGGCAGACCTTAACGTGCAGGAAGCAGAAAAGGAGCGCTCGGCGTCGCTCATCCGCGGCGTGTGCGCACGCTTAAAGGCGCTCGGCTATGAAGTGGGCGGCTTTGACGCGGTGACGACCTCAAGAGTTTTAAAGGGCTCCGGCCTTTCAAGCTCCGCGGCGTTTGAGGTGCTTGTGGTGACGATTTTAAGCCACCTGTATAATGACGACGCGATCGACCCCGTGGAGGCGGCACAGATCTCAAAATTTGCCGAAAACGTGTACTTCGGCAAGCCCTCCGGCTTACTCGACCAGATGGCGGCGAGTGTGGGCGGCTTTACGACGATGGACTTTAAAGACCTTTCCGCGCCGAAGATTGAGAAGATCGATTTTGACCTCGACCGTTACGGCTATGCGCTGTGCGTCGTCGATACGGGCGGAAACCATGCCGACCTGACCGGCGAATACGCAGCCATTCCGGCGGAGATGAAGCGCGTTGCGAAGGCGCTTGGCGGCGAAGTGCTGCGCGAGGTAAGCGAGGAGGAGTTTTATAAGAAAATTCCCGAGCTCAGAAAAGAAGTCGGCGACCGCGCCATTTTGCGTGCGATTCACTTCTTCGACGACAACCGCGTGGTGGATAAGGAAGTGGCAGCGCTGAAAGCGGGTGATTTTGAGACGTTCAAGCAGTGCGTGATTGCCTCGGGCCATTCCTCGGCGATGAATTTGCAGAATGTGTTCGCAGTTGTGAATCCGCAGGAGCAGGGCTTGTCCCTCGCGTTGGCACTTATTGCGAAGATCATCGGTGGCAAGGGCGCGTATCGCGTGCACGGCGGCGGCTTTGCCGGCACGGTGCAGGCATATGTGCCGCTCGATATGCTGGACGCGTTCAAGGCAGAGATGCAGAGCGTGTTTGGCGAAAAGAGCTGCTATGTGCTCTCCGTGCGCAGCGCGGGCGGCACGAAAGTGACAATCGAATAAGTTTAACGGCGGCTTTGGTTTTTAGAGCCGCCGTTTTTGCGTATTGCGGGAAATACGTGTTGCGAAATTGTAAATATTCTGAAACGGGGGATTTTGCCTTGCGAAACATGCCGATTTGTGGTATAGTATATTCTGTATCATTATGACAGCTTACCGCAGACAGCGTGTCTGCGTGCAATAAAGGAGAATGTTTTTTGAAGGATAAAGAAATCACCGTTACGGCGGACGAGCTGCAGAAGCAGAAGCTATACACGGCGGACGTTGCGGCGATCATGCAGGTGCGCGCGATGCACGGCACGCCGAAGGCGCTTGTGCGCACATACGGCTGCCAGCAGAACGTGGCGGACGGCGAACGCATTAAGGGTATGCTTGCAGAAATGGGCTTTGACTTTACCGAAGACGAAAACGAAGCCGATTTTATTCTGTTCAACACCTGCGCCATTCGCGAGCACGCCGAAGACCGCGTGTTCGGCAACATCGGCGCGCTGAAAAACGTGAAACGCCGCAACCCGTCGCTGCTCATTGCCGTATGCGGCTGCATGATGGAACAGGAGCGCGTGGCGGAGCGCATTAAGGCGTCGTTCCCGTTTGTGAACATCGTGTTCGGCACGCACGTCATCCACCGACTGCCGGAGATGATGTACACCGCCGTGACCGACTCGAAGCGCGTTTTTTTGCGCGGGCATGAATCGAAAGAGATCATTGAAGGCCTGCCGGTGCGCCGCGACGGCAACACACGCGCGTGGGTGACCGTGATGTACGGCTGCGACAATTTCTGCTCGTACTGCATTGTGCCGTATGTGCGCGGCCGGGAAAAGAGCCGCCACCCGGATGCCATCGTCGCCGAGTGCCGCGAGCTCATTGAGCAGGGCTACAAAGAAATTACGCTGCTTGGACAGAACGTGAACTCCTACGGCAAGGGCCTGCCGGAGAAAGTGAATTTTTCGGAGCTTCTGCGCCGCATTGACGCGATTGACGGCGACTACCGTTTGCGCTTTATGACCTCGCACCCGAAGGACGCGACGCACGAGCTGTTCGACACGATTGCGGAGAGCCGGCACATCTGCCACTACATCCACCTGCCGTGCCAGTCCGGCAGCAGCCGCGTGTTAAAGGCGATGAACCGCCACTACGACCGCGAAAAATACCTTGACCTCATCCGCTATGCGAAAGAGAAAATGCCGGATCTGTCGCTGACCTCCGATATTATCGTCGGCTTTCCGGGCGAGACGTATGAGGAGTTCTGCGAGACGCTGAGCCTCATCCGCGAGGTAGAGTTCACGTCGCTCTTTACGTTTATTTTCTCGCCGCGCCCCGGCACGAGAGCCGCCGAAATGGAAGACCCTGTCACGTACAAGGAGAAAACGCAGTGGTTCTCGGAGCTTTTGAAGACGCAGGAGGAGATCGCCGCAAAGCGCTGCGCTTCCATGGTGGGCAGCACGGAGCGTGTGCTCATTGAAGAGCGCAACGAGAAAAACGGTTTGCTCAGCGGTCGCACCGCAAGCAGCATCATTGTGGAATTCCCCGGCGAAGACGAATGGATCGGCGAATTCAAAAATGTAAAAGTGACCGAAGCGCGCAACTGGATTTTGCGCGGCGAATGTGTAGACTAAGCAAAACGGGTTTTGACCCATTGCTTTTTCAAAATACAATAAAATTTATAATTTATTTTAAGGAGCTATTACTATGGATATCATGAAATTGACAAGAGAACTCGGCCGCGCTTTGCAGCAGGACCAGACCTACATCAACATGAGCGTTGCGGAGCAGCAGTGCAACGAGGACGAAGCTTTGCAGAACGCCATCGGCGAATTCAACTTAAAGCGCATGGCCATCAACAACGAGGCGGCAAAGGAAGACCGCAGCGAGGAGCTTATCGAGCAGTACAACAAAGAACTGCGCGAGATTTACGGCAAAGTGATGCAGAACGAGCATATGACGGCGTATCAGGCGGCAAAGAACGAGTTTGATGCGCTGATGCAGCGCGTGACGGGTGTGCTTTCCATGTGCGCGGAGGGCCAGGACCCGGATGGCTGCGATCCCGATGCCTGCGGCTGCACCGGCAGCTGTGCGACCTGCGGCGGTGGCTGTCACTAAGCTGACGTAAACGCAGAAACTATTTAGCTGATATTTTGAGATACGGAGGCCGGGCATGGCTGATTATTCCCCGATGATGAAACAGTACTTTGAGGTGAAGGAAAAGTACCCGAACACGATCCTTTTCTTTCGCCTTGGGGACTTTTACGAGATGTTCTTTAACGATGCGAAGATCGCGTCGCGCGAGCTGGAGCTGACGCTGACGGGCCGTGACTGCGGCCAGGAGGAGCGCGCGCCGATGTGCGGCGTGCCGTTTCACAGCGCGGAGACGTATATCGCGCGGCTTGTGGCGAAGGGCTACAAGGTCGCCATCTGCGAGCAGATGGAAGACCCGGCGCTTGCAAAGGGCATCGTAAAGCGCAGTGTCATCCGCGTCATCACGCCCGGCACCGTTATGGAAAGCAGTATGCTCGACGAGGCGAAGAACAACTACATCGCTTCCGCGTATTATCAGGGCGACAAGGTGGGCATCTGCTTTGCGGATATTTCGACGGGCGAGCTCGAGGCGACGACGCTGACGGCGGAAAAGGGAGAATCGCTCTCCCGCGCGGTCATCGATGCGCTATCGCGTTTTACGCCGCGCGAAATCCTCATTAACTCGGAATTTACCGATTTGACGGACGTGGCAAAGTTCATTTCCGATAAGCTTTCGGCGTCACTCGAGTGCATGGACTTTGCGGTTTACGAGCCTTTGCACGCCGAAGAAGCTGTGAAGGCGCAGTTTCACCCCGAGGTTTTGGAACGCTCTGATATTTTGAATTTCCCGGAGATCACGGCGGCGGTGAGCGCTTTGCTCGATTATTTAAGCCGCACGCAGATCACGGGCCTTGAGCGCATGGAAGAAATCCGTGTATACTCGCAGGCGAAGACGATGCGGCTGGATCTCAACACGCGCAGAAACCTTGAATTACTCGAGACGATGCGCAGCAAGGAACGCCGCGGCTCGCTTTTGTGGGTGCTCGACAAGACGAAAACGGCAATGGGCAAGCGGCTTATCCGCACGTGGCTGGAGCAGCCGCTTTTGAGCCCGGCGGGCATTACGCTGCGCCAAAACGCGGTGGAGGAGCTCTTTGAGAACCGGCCTCTCCTTGACGACGTGACCGAAGCGCTGACGGGTATTTTTGACCTGGAGCGCATTATGACGCGCGTGGTGTACGGTTCCGTAAACGGAAAAGATCTGCGCGCGCTGTGGTCGGCGCTGACGCGCTTGCCGCAGTTAAAAGCGCTTTCTGCGACGTTTACGGCGACGATGCTGCGCGACATTGACAGCCGTATGGATGTGCTTTCGGACATTTGCGCGCTTATCGACCGCGCCATTGTGGAGGAGCCGCCGCACACGATTCGCGAGGGCGGCATCATCCGCGAGGGCTTCAACACGGAGCTTGACGAAGTGAAGAGCGACATGACAAACGGCAAGCAGCTCATCGCGGAGCTGGAAGCGCGCGAGCGCGAGGCGACAGGCATCCCGAAGCTGCGCGTGGGGTATAACCGCGTGTTTGGGTATTACCTTGAGGTCTCGAATGCGTTTAAGGACAAAACGCCGGAGCACTACGTGCGCAAGCAGACGCTTGCAAACGGCGAGCGGTACATCACGCAGGAATTAAAGGAGCTTGAGAATAGAATTCTCGGCGCGCATGACCGTTCCATTGCGCTCGAAGGCAAGCTGTTTGAAGAGGTGCGCAGGACGATCGCGGAGCAGCTGACCCGCGTGCAGGAGACGGCGAAGGCGATTGCGGAGCTGGACGTTTTGGCGTCGTTTGCGGCGGTTTCCGTTCGGAACGACTACACGCGCCCGACCATTACGGCAAACGGCAGGCTGTATTTAAAAGACAGCCGTCACCCGGTGGTGGAGGCGCTGCTGACGGGCAGTGCGCCGTTTGTGCCGAACGACCTTGAGATGGACCCGAATAATAACCGCGTGTCCATCATCACGGGCCCGAACATGGCGGGTAAATCTACATATATGCGGCAGGTGGCGGTCATCGTCATCATGGCACAGATCGGCTGCTTTGTGCCGGCGAGCGCGGCGGAGATCGGCATTGTGGACGGTATTTATACGCGCGTGGGCGCTTCCGACGACCTTGCGGCGGGGCAATCCACGTTCATGGTGGAAATGGCCGAGGTGGCAGAGATCTTAAAAAGCGCCACGAAGGACAGCCTGCTGATTTTGGACGAGATCGGCCGCGGCACCTCGACGTTTGACGGCATGAGCATTGCGCGGGCGGTCATCGAATACGTGCACGACAAAAAGCTGTGCGGCGCGAAGACGCTGTTTGCGACGCACTACCACGAGCTGACGGAGCTGGAAGACCTGCTGCCGGGCGTGCAGAACTTCAGCATTGCGGTGAAAAAGCGCGGGGACGACATCACGTTTTTGCGGCGCATTGTGCGCGGCGGCGCGGACGACAGCTTCGGCATTGAAGTGGCGAAGCTTGCGGGCGTGCCGGACAAGGTGGTGCGGCGCGCGAAAGAGGTTTTAAAGAGCCTTGAAAGCGGCGAGATGGTGAAAAAGCCGAAAAACGCCGTGAAAGCACAGCAGGAGGAGCCGATTCAGCTGACGATGCTGACGAAGGACACGGAGGTTTTGAACCGCCTGAAAGCCCTTGACGTCAACACGCTGACGCCGATCGAATCCATGAACACTCTGTTTGAGCTTGCAAACATGCTGAAATAAATTTGACCTGAAAGGAAGGTGCAGAAAATGCCGAAAATTCACGTTTTGGAAAAGCAGGTCGCGGAGCTGATCGCCGCCGGTGAGGTGGTGGAGCGCCCGTCGTCTGTCATTAAGGAGCTTGTCGAAAACTCCATCGATTCCGGCGCGTCTATTGTCACGGTGGAAATTCGCCGCGGCGGCGTGACGTATATCCGTGTGACGGACAATGGCTGCGGCATTGCGCGCGAGGACGTGGCGACGGCATTTCTGCGCCATGCAACGAGCAAGGTGCGCGAAAAGGACGACTTAGACGCGATTTTGACGCTCGGCTTCCGCGGTGAGGCGCTGGCGTCCATTTCGGCTGTGTCGCGCGTTGACCTCATCACGCGCACGGCGGACAGTTCAATCGGCACGCACTATTCCTCCGAGGGCGGCAGCGACGTGGAGATTGAAGACGCGGGCTGCCCACTTGGCACGACCATTACGGCGCGCGACCTGTTTTTTAACGTGCCGGCGCGTATGAAGTTTCTGAAGAAAGACACCGCAGAGGGCAACTCCGTGGCGGGGCTGATGGACAAAATTGCGCTTTCGCATCCGGAAATCTCGTTCCGCCTCATTCGCGAGGGCAAGGAAGTGCTGCACACGCCGGGCGACGGCAAGCTGAGCTCGGCGATCTATGCGGTGTTCGGCAAGGAGTTTTCCGGCGCTTTGCTGCCGGTGGATTATACCTTGGGCGGCATTCGCGTGCACGGGTATATCTCGTCGCCGATTGCGAGCCGACCGAACCGCAGCATGCAGAATTTCTTCATCAACGGGCGTTTTGTGCGCAGTCGCACGGCGTGTGTGGCGCTGGAGGAAGCGTACAAGGGCGCGATTATGGTGGGTAAATTCCCGGCGTGCGTGCTGCACATCGAGCTGCCGTCGTCGGTCGTCGACGTGAACGTGCATCCGGCAAAGCTGGAGGTGCGCTTTGTGAACGAGCGTCCGGTGTTTGATGCGGTGTACCACGGGGTGAAATCCGCCGTGACAGCGAGCCGCGATATGAAGTCCGTTGACCTTGCGCAGCACGCAAGGCGGCCCGTCGACCCGTATAAGCCGGATGTGGTCGTAAAGCCGCAGCAAATGGTGCTGAATCAGCCGCCGAAAACGGAGACGGTGAAGCCGATGCCTGCGCCGGTCGTGAAGTCTGCGCCCGTTATCAACACGAGCGAAAAAGAGGCGGAAGCGCCGTATGAGCCGCCCGTCGATATGCCGCCGATGCCGCATACGTTCTCGGACAGCGCAGAGCGGGAGGAAAAGCCGCAGCTTGAAAGGATTCGTACGTCGATCGAGCGCGTTTTGGAGGCGGAGCCGCAGCCGGTGACAAAGCCGGAAGTGATAACGGAAGAACCGCCCTTACCGCAGCCGCCCGAGACGGAACCCGTGCCGCCGGCGTGGGAGGAAACACCCGTGCAGACGGAAACGGTGCAGGAAAATCCGGAAAGCAACGCACAGCCGGAAACACGCATTGTGCCGGAGACAGAGCGGGATTTGTCCCGCACGGCGCATAAGGTGATCGGCGAGGTGTTTGACACGTATATCATCCTTGAATACGACGCGCAGACGCTGATGTTTATTGACAAGCACGCGGCGCACGAGCGCTTGCTGTACGAAAAGCTCAAACGGCGCGAAGAAGCTGCTATGGCGCAGACGCTGCTTGTGCCCGTGACGGTGACGATGGACAAAAACGAGTATACGGCGGTTTTGCAGAATTTGAGTGTTTTTGAGCAGGCGGGCTTTGACGTGGAGGATTTCGGCAGCGGTACCGTTTTGGTGCGCAGCGCGCCGCTTAATTTGAACGGTGCGGACATCAAGGACTCCGTGCTCGAAATGGCGGGATACCTTGAAGAAAACAAGACCGACGCGACGACGGAGCACATGGACTGGCTGTACCACAACATTGCGTGCCGCGCAGCCATTAAGGGTGGGAACGCCTCGAAAAAAGAGGAACTCATTGCACTTGCGGAAGAGCTGGAAGCGAACCCCGATGTGCGCTACTGCCCGCACGGCAGGCCGATCTACGTGATGCTGAAAAAGCGGACGCTGGAAAAAGAATTCGGCAGAGTTTAACGGTTTGCTCACAAACACGGGCGAAAGTTGTGTTATTATAAAGTTATGTAAACAAAAGGAGGCGCCGGAATGACGGAAGTACAAGAGAAAATCAAGGTATTCGCGGTGTGCGGGCCGACGGCCTCCGGCAAGACCTTGCTTTCCGTAACGCTTGCGAAAAAGCTCCATGCGGAGGTGGTTTCGTGTGATTCGATGCAGATTTATAGGGGCATGGAGATCGGCACGGCAAAGCCGACCGCGGACGAGATGCAGGGTGTGCCGCACCACCTGATGGGTTTTCAGGATCCTGCGGAGCCGTTCAGCGTGAGCGACTATGTGGCGCTTGCGGGAAAGGTGATCGAAGACATACATGCGCGTGGCAAAAACGTGTTGCTTGTCGGTGGAACGGGCTTATATGCGCGCTCGCTTTTAAAGGCGGTGCCGTTTACGGAAAACAGCCGTGACGATGAAATCCGCGGTAATTTGGAAGTGGAATTTGCGGCAGACGGCATTGAACCGCTTTATGCACGTTTAAAGGCGCTTGACCCCGAGGGGGCGGAGGGTATCCATCCGAATAATACGCGTAGGGTCATCCGCGCGCTTGAATACTGCATGGTGACGGGCGAGCCGTTCTCGAAGCAGGCGAAGGACTCGAAAGCGGTGGAATCGCCGTATGACGGGAAAATGTTGGTGCTGTCTTTCAGAGACCGCGAGACGCTTTACGGGCGTATCAACCTGCGCGTGGAGCAGATGTTTGCAGACGGCCTATTAAAAGAAGCCGAGGATTATTTTAAGCGGTATGGCACGCCGGGGCAGACCTCCGTGCAGGCCATCGGCTACAAGGAGCTGTTCCCATATTTTGAGGGGCAGTGCTCCTTAGACGAAGCAAAGGAAAATATAAAAAGGGAAACACGGCGCTATGCCAAGCGCCAATTGACGTGGTTCCGCCGGGAGGAAGATGCCGTGTGGCTTTTTGCGGATGATTTTGATGCCCCGGCAGACCTGATAAGCGCGGCAGAGGACATAGCCCGCGCGCATTTTGAAGACTGAAAGGAAGCCCCGCTATGGGAAGCAACACATTATTTCGTAAAATCAGTTCAATCGCCGTGGCGATTTTGCTTTTGATATATGTAGGCTACCAGATTTACAGAAGCCAATACACCGGCTTTAAAACGGAAACGGCCATGTACGCCGACCTTTCCGCATCCATCGACACCACGGGCTTTATTATCCGCAATGAGGAGCTTGTATACTCGCGGTACGACGGCGTTTTGAACTACACGCTCGACGACGGAGAGAAAACGGCGTTCGGCGGCACGGTAGCAGAGCTGTACCCCGCGGAAGAGGACGCCGCCGCACACAACCGCATGCTGCGCATCGACGAGGAGCTTACGCGGCTAGCCGTGCTGGAGAACCCCACAGAGGTCGCGTCCTCGAACCCGAAGAACATCGGCAGCCAGATCAATAAAACGGTCACAGGGCTGCTTTCCGATTTGAAATCCGGTGCGTTTTCGTCGATCTCGAACGATAAAAACGACCTGTACCTCTTGATGGGCCAAAAGCAGATCGTGACGGGCGCGGAGGATTCCGCGAGCTATGTGGCGCACATTGAGAATTTGAAATCGGAACGTGCAACGCTGGAGACGACGACCTCTTCAAGCACCGGCACGGTAACGTCGCCGGCTTCCGGTTATTTTATCCATACGGTGGACGGCTACGAAAACGCTGTGGACATCGACGATGTGGAGCAGCTGACCGTAAGCGATGTGCGTGCGCTGGAAGAAGGCGAAGCGGGCAGCAATGCGGACAGCACGGTCATCGGCAAGGTGGCAAAGGAATTCAACTGGTACATTGCGTGCATCATCGATGAAAACGACCTTGTGCGGCTTGACCGCACGACGAATGTGAAGGTGGAGATGCCGTTTGCAACGGCGGAGACAATCCCGGCCGAGGTCGTGAAGATCAATAGGGACGAAGCGAGCGGCGACGCGGTGGTCATTTTGAAGTGCTCGTACATGAACACGGACCTTGCCGCCGCGCGCAAGGAGCCGCTGCGCATCGACTTGCAGTCGTATGCCGGTGTGCTTGTAAACGAAAAGGCCATTCACTTTGCGGACGTGACCGTAACGGATACGGACGCGGACGGCAACGTGACGGAGCATGTGGAGCAGAACGTGAAGGGTGTGTACATCAAGTCCGGCAGCCGCGTGCGCTTTGTGCAGGTGTTCTCCGATGCGACGATCGACGGCTATGCCGTGTGCAAGCTGAACCTTTCTTCTTCGGAAAAGGAACAGCTCGTCACCTCAAGAACGATACAGCTTTACGATGAAGTCATTGTGGAAGGGACGGATCTTTATGACGGAAAAATGCTTTGAGGAGCGTTTTAAGGACGTAGAAGAAAATTATAAGGTCATTACGAACCGCATTGCGGAAGCGGCGGTGCGCTCCGGCAGGAAGCCCGAGGACATCACGTTCCTTGCGGCGACGAAGACCGTGCCGGCGGAGGTCATCAATCACGCCATCGGCTGCGGCCTGCGCTTTATCGGCGAAAACCGCGTGCAGGAGTTCATGGATAAATATGAGAAGATCGATTGGGATAAGGGCGTTTCCGGCCAGATCATCGGGCGCTTGCAGACGAACAAGGTGAAATATATCATCGATAAGGTCGACTGCATCCAGTCGGTGGATTCCGTAAAGCTTGCAAAGGAAATTTCCCGCCTTGCGGAGAAAATAGGCCGCAAAATGCCGGTGCTCATTGAAGTGAATATCGGCGGGGAAGAAAGCAAGGGCGGCATTGAAAAAGCTGCGCTGCCCGCGTTATTGGAAGAAATTGCCGTGCTGCCGGGCATTCAGGTGAACGGATTGATGGCAATTCCACCAATTTGTGCGGAAAAATCCGCGCTATGCAATTATTTTTCCCAAATGCATCAATCTTTTATTGACATCCGCGCCAAAAAAATAGATAATGTATTTATGAATTGCCTTTCGATGGGTATGTCTTCCGATTACGCGGAGGCCATCGAGTGCGGCGCCACTATGGTGCGCATCGGCTCTTCGCTTTTCGGCTCGCGCGACTACACGCGCTGACCGACCCTGTTATGCAGAAAATGGAGGTATAATATATGGCAGGCATTGTAGAGAAGCTTCAGAAAATGTGGAACCCGCCTGATGACGAGTATGATGAATACTACGAGGACGAGGCCACGGAGCCCACGGCAGACAGCCGCGAGGAGCAGCCTTCCGCACGCCGTTCGTTCTCCTCTTCAAGCTCGAACCGCGTTGTGAACATTAACCACGCGCGCGCAGGCGCACAGGTGGTTGTGTTTAAGCCGAACTCTTTCCGTGACGACACAAATAGCATTGCGGATGAGATCAACCAGGGCCATACGGTCGTTGTGAATTTTGAAGAGACGAACGCGAGCGAGGCGCGCTATATTCTGGCGTTCCTCAGCGGCGCTTCTTACGCGAACCACGGCGAGGTGAGACCCATCGCCGCGAAGACGTATATTTTCACGCCTGCGGGCGTGAGCCTGAGCGGTGCGGAGATTCGCGATGATCTTGCACAGAACGGCGTGACGTTCTGATATGGCCGCACAGGAAGACAAGCTTTTTGAAGCGAAAATAGAGGATTGCCTGCGCCTTGGCGAAAAAAGACCGGCGTTCTTGGGCTTTTTGGATCTTTCCGAGCGCGCGTACGCAGAAGAATATTTGCGCCGTGCACATGCGGAAAATTACCGATTTTTCGGTGGCTTTCCCGAAGCGGAGCGAACGGTTTTGGGCGTGTTTCCGGATTATATGGAACCCTTAGATGAGGAGTTCCCGGTGACGGGGCTCACGGTGAAGTTTCGCCGGCAGGATGCGCTTTCACACCGCGATTTTATGGGCTCATTTCTGGCACAGGGCGTGGTGCGTGCATCGCTCGGCGATATTCTGGCCGAAGAGGGGCGCGCCGTGCTGTTTGTGAAAACAGAGCTTGCGCCGCACTTTCTTTCGCAGATCGATAAGATCGGTCGGGTGGGGGTGCAGATTACAAAGGGCTTTACAGATCCGCTGCCGCAGGCGCACAGCTTTCAGCCGATGGGCGGCGTGGTCGCTTCGGAACGCTTAGACTGCTTGGTTGCCTTTTTGGCGGGCACCGGCAGGGAAAAAGCCGCGCAGATGGTGCACGCGGGTCTGGTTTCCGTCAACCATAGGGAGACGGATTCCGTTTCGCACCGTGTAAATGAAGGAGACATCATCTCCATACGCCGCTGCGGGCGATTTATTGTTGATATGCTCGGCCCGGTCACGAAAAAGGGCCGTTTATCTGTGAAATGCAGAAAATACATATAGGAGGCTTACACATATGTTATCGATTAAAGACATCAATGAAGTCAGCTTCAGAAAATCAAATTTTTCCGGTTACAATTCTGATGATGTCGATCAGTTTATTGATGAAGTTTTGGAGACCGTAGCGGCGCTCACAAAGGAAAACGCAGAGATTAAAACGCGCAAGACGGATGATTCCGCCGCTGTGCAGCAGTTACAGGCGAAAAACGCCGAGCTGCAGGAGAAGCTTTCTATTTTGGCTGCAAAAATTGAGTCTTACCGTGCAGAGGAAGACGGTATTAAGGACGCAATCCTCAGCGCACAGCGCCTTGGCAATGCTTCCATCCGTGAGGCAAAGGCGAAGGCCGAGAAGATTGTGAACGACGCAAACGCGAAGGCGGACGCTCTTGTAAAAGATGCGAAGGGCCGCTCCGAAACGCTTGTGAAGTCCTATGAAAAGCAGATCGCCGCAAAAGAGAAAGAGCTGGAGAACATGAAGCGCGAGGTGACAAACTTCCGCGCATCGCTCTACGGCATCTATAAAGAACACCTTGCCGTGATTGAGAAGATTCCGACGTTTGATTTGCCGGAGGAAGAGCAGGAGGAAAAAGCGCCCGCCGAGGAACCGACGCCGGTATACACCGAGCCCGAAGTGATTGAGGAGCCGGAAGAAGAAATCCCGGTGCCTGCAGCACAGCAGGTCAAAGAGGAACCCGCACCGGCCCCCGCAGAGCCGAAGCCCGCTCCCGCACCTGTACCGGAGCCGATCCCCGCACCGGCACCGGTACAGCCGCAGCCTGTTTACGACAAGGACTCTTATATTAAGGAGCAGTTCAGCGGCATCGGTCTTGATTTGAACGCTTACGCCGACATCCCGGAATCTTTGCAGAAAGAAAAGGATGCCCTTTTCAGCACGCTGGAGTTCGGCGTTGAAGACGAAGGCGACAAGAAAAAGGGTAAATTTAAAAGAAGATAAAACCAGCAGAAAGGCACGGATCAATATATGGATTACAAAAGCACATTGAACCTCCCCAAGACCGACTTTGCCATGCAGGCCGGCCTACCGAAGCGCGAGCCGGTAATGCTCGAAAAGTGGTATGAAGACAAGGTTTACGAGACCGTTCTCGAAAAGAACGACGGTAAGCCGCTTTATGTTCTGCACGACGGCCCTCCGTATGCAAACGGCGATATCCACCTCGGCACGGCGCTGAATAAGACGCTGAAGGACTTTATCGTTCGCTACAAGAATATGTCCGGCTTTAAGGCACCGTACGTTCCCGGTTGGGATACCCACGGCTTGCCGACCGAGCTGAAGGCCAGAAAGAAAGCGGGCGTTTCGAATTCCACTGCAATCTCCGACATCGAGCTGCGCAAGCTCTGCCGCGAGTTTGCCCTCGGCTACCTCGATGAGCAGCGCAACTCCTTCAAGCGTCTTGGCGGCATCGGTGAATGGGACAACCCGTATGTCACCCTGCGCAAGGAATTTGAAGCAAAGCAGATCGAGATCTTCTCCGAAATGGCGACGAAGGGCCTCATCTATAAGGGCTTAAAGCCGGTTTACTGGTGCCCGGAGTGCGAGACTGCACTGGCGGAAGCCGAGATTGAATACGCAGAGGATCCCTGCCACTCCATCTATGTGAAGTTCCGCGTGACGGACGACAAGGGTCTTTTGACCCCGATGGGCGCAGACCTGAGCAAGACCTACTTCGTAATCTGGACGACGACGACCTGGACGCTCCCCGCGAACGTCGCAATTTGCGTCGGCCCGGAATTTGAATATGCACTTGTAAAGTCCGGCGACGAATACTATGTGATGGCAACGGCCCTGACCGAATCTGCCATGCAGGCGGCGGGCAAGACCGATTACGAGATTCTTGGCACCTTAAAGGGCAGCGACCTTGAGTATATGAAGACGGCGCATCCGTTCATCGACCGCACATCTCTCGTCATCGTGGGCGACCACGTTACGTTGGAAAGCGGTACCGGCTGCGTTCACACGGCTCCGGGCCACGGCGTCGAAGACTATGACGTCTGCCACAATCACTATCCCGAAATTCCGATCGTTGTGCCGGTGGACAGCCATGGCAAGATGACCGAGGAAGCAGGTCAGTTTGCAGGCCTGACGACCGAGGAAGCGAACAAGGCGATTGCACAGCACCTTGAGGATACAGGCGCACTGTTCGCTTTACAGAAGATCATCCACCAGTATCCGCACTGCTGGCGCTGCAAGAAGCCGGTTCTGTTCCGTGCGACCGAGCAGTGGTTCTGCTCCGTGGACGCTATCAAGGATCAGGCGATTGAAGCCATCAAGGGCGTAAAGTGGATCCCGGGCTGGGGCGAAGACCGCATTTCCTCCATGGTCCGTGACCGCAACGACTGGTGTATCTCCCGTCAGCGTCGCTGGGGTGTGCCGATTCCGATTTTCTACTGCAAGGACTGCGGCGAGCCGCTCATCGAGAAGGATGCGATGCACGCAGTTTCCGAGCTGTTCCGCGCAGAGGGCTCCGATGCTTGGTACATCAAGGAAGCGGAAGAAATTCTGCCCGCAGGCACAAAGTGCAAGAAGTGCGGCTGCACCTCCTTTACAAAAGAGCGCGACATCATGGACGTTTGGTTTGATTCCGGCGTGACCCATGCTGCCGTTTGCGATACACGCGATTATCTCCATTGGCCGGCTGACCTGTACCTTGAGGGTGCAGACCAGTACCGCGGCTGGTTCCAGTCTTCGCTGCTCACGTCCATTGCATGGCGCGGCAAAGCGCCGTACAAGGCTGTCGTCACACACGGCTGGGTCGTGGACGGTCAAGGCAGAAAGATGAGTAAGTCCCTCGGCAACGGCATTCTGCCGCAGGAGATTGTGGATAAGTACGGCGCAGATATCCTGCGTCTGTGGGTCGCTTCTTCCGACTACCATGCCGATATCCGCATCTCCCCGGAAATCCTCAAACAGCTTTCTGACGCATACAGAAAGATCCGCAACACAGCACGCTATATGCTCGGCAACCTTTCCGATTTTAATCCGGATACCGACAGTGTAGAGGTCTCTGAGATGCTTTCCATCGATAAGTGGGCGCTGAACCGTTTGGATCGGCTGATGGTGAAGGTGCGCGAGGGCTATGAGTCCTTCGAGTTCCACCAGGCTTACCACGCCATCCATAACTTCTGCGTTGTGGATATGTCGAACTTCTATCTCGACGTCATCAAGGATCGTCTGTACACCGAGAAGAAGAACTCTGCTGCACGCCGCGCCGCGCAGACTGCGATGTATATCATCCTCGATGCGATGACCCGTCTGGTCGCGCCGATCTTGGCGTTCACCTCCGACGAAATCTGGCAGAGCATGCCGCACGCTTCCGATTGCGATGCACGCCACGTTGTGTACAACGAGATGCCGAAGCCGACGAGCGAAAAGTACGGCATCGACGTGACGGAAGAATTTATCGCACGCTGGGACAGAATCCATGCCATCCGCGATGTTGTGAAGAAGGCGCTTGAAAACGCACGTGCAGAGAAGACGATCGGTGCATCGCTCGATGCAAAGGTCACGCTGTACTGCACCGGCGAGCTGTATGCGTTCCTCAAGTCTGTGGAAGACGAGCTTGCAACCGTGTTCATCGTATCTCAGGTCGAGATCGTGGACGGCGAGGGCGGCACACTTTCCGACGATGCACTTGGCCTCTCCGTGCAGGTCGATAAGGCAGAAGGCTGCAAGTGCATGCGCTGCTGGACATATTCCTCCACGGTCGGCAAAAACCCGGCATACGTGGATCTGTGCGAGCGCTGCGCAAAAGCACTTTCCGAATAATTTCGGACACATTGAATTTGTTTTAAACGGTACGTGCTTAATGACGCCGTGCTGTTGAATAATTGAACCGAACCAAGGTGCAAACCGGTTTTGCCCGGCTTGCGCCTTTTTCGGGTTATAAGGGGATATTTCTTTTGTCCATTCTCATTCTTTTGCTGATCGCCGTGCTGACAGCTGTCGATCAGTTTATAAAAATGACGGTTATCACAAACTTAAAGCCTATCGGCAGCGTGACGTGCATTCCGGGCCTTTTGGAGTTCCGTTACCTTGAAAACAACGGCGCGGCATTCGGCTTTTTTGCCGGGCTTTCGTGGCTTTTGATCATACTGACGATAGGGCTTATGGCAGCGTTGCTCGTGTTTTTGTTCCGCTATAAGCACCACACATGGATGTCGCGCACGTCGTGCGTGCTCATCATCGCGGGCGGCATTGGTAACCTCATTGACCGTTTTATTTTCGGCTATGTGGTCGATTACATCCATGTGCTGTTTTTTCCGTATGTGTTCAACTTTGCAGACTGCTGCGTGGTGGTCGGTGCGATTTTGTTTGCCGTGTGGTACTTATTCTTTAAAGACAAAAAAGAAGCGGCAGATAAAAAAGTGAACGAGCCGACGGAAACGACTGCCGACGGGGTCGGGAAATAAGTATGGCGGAGCTGCATGAGATTGAGGTCACAGCGGCGGGCTGGCGCGCCGATAAGCTGATTGCGGAGGCGCTGCCGGAGCTTTCCCGCTCTGCGGTGCAGAATTTGATCCGCGACGGGCATGTGACCTGCGATAATAAGATTGTGCAGAAAAGCACGAAGCTTGCGCCGGGGAGCGTTTTGTGCGTGGAGATTCCCGAAGCGCGCCCACTCGACGTGAAGGCGGAGAACATTCCGCTTGACATCGTATATGAAGATGACGACCTACTTGTGGTGAACAAGCCGAAGGGTATGGTGGTGCACCCGGCAGCGGGCAATTATGACGGCACACTTGTGAACGCGCTGCTGTACCACTGCGGCGATTCGCTTTCGGGCATCAACGGCGTGATTCGCCCGGGCATTGTGCACCGCATTGACAAGGACACGAGCGGGCTGCTTATCGTCGCGAAGAACGACACCGCGCACCGGCACTTGGCGGAGCAGATCAAGGCGCACAGCTTTACGCGCGAATACCGCGCCGTGGTGTACGGGAAAATTCGCGAGGACGGCACGGTGGATGCGCCCATCGCACGTCATCCGCAGGATAGAAAGCGCATGGCGGTACAAAACACGCCGAACGCGAGAAACGCCGTGACGCACTATTTTGTCACAAAAAATTTTACGGGATTTACGCAGCTGCGCCTGCGCCTTGAGACCGGACGCACGCACCAGATCCGTGTGCACATGGCGTATATCGGGCATCCTGTCGCGGGCGACCCGGTCTACGGACCGAAAAAAGTCATCACGCAGCTGCACGGGCAGTGCCTGCACGCGGGGCTCATCGGGTTCATCCACCCGCGCACGGGCGAATATATGGAGTTTGAAGCGCCGCTGCCGCCATATTTTACGGATTTTGTGAAGACGCTGCACGCGGAGGACGAGTAAGGGGGAGCGCTTGTGCGCGCAGGAAGTCAACGGACAATTTTACTGTTCGCGCTGTTTTTAATGGCGTGTGCGGCGGTGCTGTTCTGCGTTTCCTTTGAGAATACACCGCTTGAACCGTACAGGGTGACATCGACAGGGCAAAGCGAAGCAGCATCGAGCGCGCCGGCTGCATCCGCTTTAAGCGAAGAAAAAGTCAACATCAACACCGCGTCGAAGGAAGAGTTGATTGGCCTGAACGGCATCGGAGAAGTACTCGCTGACAGAATCATCGAATACCGCGAAGCAAACGGTGGATACAAAGATGTGCGCGAGCTCACGAATGTAAAAGGCATCGGCGAAAAGCTGCTCGAGAAACTGCTGCCGTATGTGACGGTGTAAACAAAAAAGGCATACGTTCCTGAAAACGGAGCGTATGCCTTTTGCTATACTTTTTTACTTACTTCAAAACGACCTTATGGAAGACCTTTTTGCCTTTTTTGATGATGACATGGCCTTTTTCAAAGTCGGCTGCGGTGCAGGTCTTGGCGATATCGGTGACCTTTACGTCGTCGACGGAAACGCCGCCCTGCTGCACGAGGCGGCGGCCCTCGCCCTTAGATGCGATGAGTCCGGCTTTCTGCATGAGGTCGAGAATGTTGATTGCGCCGTCGGTGAGGTCGGCTGCGGTGATCTCGGTGGTCGGCATGTTCTCGGAGTTTGCACCGCTGCCGAACAGTGCGCGTGCGGCTTCCTGTGCCTTTTGGGCTTCCTCAGCGCCATGTACCATCTGGGTAAGCTCAAACGCGAGGATCTCCTTTGCGCGGTTCAGCTGGCTGCCTTCCCAGCTTTCCATCTTTTCAATCTCGTCAAGCGGCAGGAACGTCAGCATCTTGATGCACTTCAAAACGTCGCTGTCGTCTACGTTTCTCCAGTACTGGTAGAAATCGAACGGGGAAGTTTTGTTCGGGTCAAGCCACACGGCGTTGCCGGCGGTTTTGCCCATCTTCTTGCCCTGAGAATCGGTGAGCAGGGTGATGGTCATGGCTGCGGCGTCCTTGCCGAGCTTTCTGCGGATGAGCTCCGTGCCGCCGAGCATGTTGCTCCACTGATCGTCGCCGCCGAACTGTAAATTGCAGCCGTACTTCTGGAACAAGGCGTAGAAGTCGTAGCTTTGCATGATCATGTAGTTGAACTCAAGGAAGGAGAGACCCTTTTCCATACGCTGCTTATAACACTCGGCGCGCAGCATGTTGTTGACAGAGAAGCATGCGCCCACTTCCCGCAGGAGCTCGACGTAATTGAGCTTTAAGAGCCAATCGGCATTGTTGACCATGAGGGCCTTGCCATCGGAGAAATCGATGAAGTTTTCCATCTGGCGCTTGAAGCAGGCGGCGTTGTGCTCGATGTCTTCCATCGTGAGCATCTTGCGCATGTCGGTGCGGCCGCTCGGGTCACCGATCATCGTGGTGCCGCCGCCGATGAGGGCAATCGGCTTGTTGCCCGCCATCTGCAGGCGCTTCATTAAGGTCAGCGCCATGAAGTGACCGGCCGTAAGGCTGTCTGCGGTGCAGTCAAAGCCGATGTAGAACGTGGCTTCGCCGTTGTTGATAAGGTTGCGGATGCGCTCTTCGTCCGTGACCTGTGCAATGAGGCCGCGGGCCTGCAATTCTTCGTAAATACCCATGTTGTTTCGTTCCTTTCGATTTTCAGGTTTTGGGCTTTTGGGGCAATAAAAAAGCCCCCTTGATCTTCAAGGAGGGGAATTTTGAATATAAAAAACACCCTCACTTGATCTATGAGGGCGAACACGTTTCGTTTTGTGGTTCGCGGTACCACCTCAGTTTATTTCAGGCTCACACCTGAAACCTCAACGGGTACAAACATACCCTTGCGCTGTAACGTGCGCACACGGACTTTTTTACTGGGAACCCGTTCAAAAAGACAGCTCCGGAATGTATTTCGGCGTTTTTTCGCACCTGCTTACACCACCCGCAGGCTCTCTGTGCCGATGAAAACGCGTACTTCTTTCTTTCACAGCCATTGTGCTTATTATAGTCGGCGCTTTTCGGTTTGTCAAGCACCGTTTTTGATTTTTTCTACGGCGGCTAAAAGCTGCGCCTTTTTTTCTTCGCTCGTCACCCAGCGCAGGAGCATTTTGGTCGTGAGGTTTTCGGGGAGATCAAGTGCTTTCAAAACGCCTTGGCGCAGTGTGGCACTGTTTACGCCGCCGGTGAGACCGAGAGACATGAGGTCTGCCGGGGTCAGGGGTTGAAAATCGGTTGTGCTGCCCTCAACGGAAGCGCCGGCTTCTTTTAAAATTTCCAGTAAAATTTCCGAGGAAATGCCCTCCACGCCGAGTTTGCCCTCTTTGGAAGGCGCCGCTTTGCGCTTTTCTTTGCCGTAAATATCCGGGATATACGCGTGGCGAATTTGATTTGACGGCACGAAAGACGTGATATACGCGCGGATCTGCCGACCGGCGTTGTCACTGTCCGTCAAAATGACGATGCCGCGCTCTTTGGCGAGCTTGCGGATGAAATTGCGCTTTTCAGCATCCTTGTAGATGCCAAAGCCGTTCGTTGTGACGATGATAGCGTCGGTCAGCGCGGAAAGCTTGCTTTTGTCATACCGGCCCTCGACGATGAGGGCTTCGTTCATGTGGATCATAAGAGCTCCTTTAGGCCACGCTGCCGCGGTGCGCGACGTACAAAAGCTGGGCAAAAAGCTTTTCGAGTGCGATTCTGTCCATGTTTTCACCGCCCGAAAGCTTGATGGAAAGATCGCAGTTGAGTAAAAGCGAAAGGCATTCACGCAGCATTTCGATGGAAAGGTCGCGCACGTCGCGCTCGGCATATTTTAATCTAAAATCGCGGCCGCGGTAATCGCTGTATTCCGTCGGCGCCATGGACGTTTTACCCGCTTCGATCGCGGCGCGCACGCGGTACATGTCGATATAAGCGCTGCTTAAAACGGCCAGAATCGTGTACGGTTCTTCGCGCTGGGCCATCAGTAGATCAAGCAGCGCATACGCTTTGCTGTAATCGCCGCGCACGAGGGCATTGCTCAAGAGAAACACGGTTGTTTCCATATTTTTCGTGACCGTTTTTTCCACCTGCTCGGCGGTGATCTCGCCGCCGCCCGCAAAGGCGCAGAGCTTTGTCACTTCGTTTGTGAGGGCGTTTAAGTCGTTGCCGACGTACTGCACGATGCGCTCGGCAAGCTTGCGGGAGAGCAGGCAGTTTGCCTTTTCGGCCTCGCGGCAGACGTATTTTTCGAGCTCGTTGTCTTTCAGGCGCAGCGAGGGCAGGGAAAAGCCGCGTGTGTCGAGCTTCTTTAAAAACGTGCGCCACTTTGCGCTTTTTTTCGGGTCAATCTCGAGCGTGGGCAGATAAAGAATAAGCACGGTCGTTTCAGGAATAGTATCGAGCAATTCGTAGAGCTTATCGAGCTCTGCGGTGTTCATGGCTTCCACGTTGAGGTCGGAGACCGTGACGCACTTGCGCTCTGCCATAAACGGCATGGCGACAACGGCGTCCGCAATGCTGTCTACGGGCGCGTCGTGCGGGAATTCCTGAAAGTTGAATTCCGGGAAGTTGCCGTCCAGTTTTTTTAACAGGCGATTTAAATTGCGGCGCACGAGCAGCTTTTCGTCGCCGTACAAAAAGTAAAGGCTGCCGATTTGCTCTTTTGCAATCTGCTCCTTGAGTTTGGTTTCCGTGATTTCGGGCATAGTGTTTTCCTTTCGTTGCGGCTTAGCCGCCGTATACCGTGTACGTGCCGCGCTCGTCAAAATCGAGCCGGATGCTTTCGTGCTCCGTCATAAAGAGGTATGCGCCGGGCGAAAGCGAAGCTTCGGTATCCTCTATTATACCATTTGTTTTTAAAATCGTAAACGGGGCAGAGACCGCACTTTGCGGTTTTTCTGTCACCAAAATATCTGTGTCGTGGGAAAGCGACGTGCTGCGTTTCGTTTCAAGGTAAATTTCCGTGCCGTTTACGGTGACCGTGACGGTCTCTCCGCCGTCCGTGACCGTGAAGCTGCCGGAGGGAAGCACGCCGACATAACTGAAATCGTAAAACGCAGCGTTTTCCGCAGGATAATATACGGTGTCCGGCACGAGAATCTGCTTGACCTCGAAAAGCTGTGCAAGCTTTTCGGCGCAGCGGATGCTTTTTTCATCAGGCTGCACGAGTAAAAGGTTGATCTGCTCCGCACCGTTCGCGCGCAGCGCGGTCTCAACGGAAGCGGCATTTCCGCTGCACCCGAGCACCGCGGCGGAGGTGTTTGTGATAATCGCCGTGCAGGCGGCGTAATCGGTGCGGAAAACGACAAGGCGTGCGGCGCTTTGGTTCAAAAGCGCGTTTGCACCCATGCCGCAAAGAAGAACGCACACCGTTAAAACGCATGGCAGCGCTTTATTTTTGCGGCGGTAGAGAAGCATGGAAAGCGTGAAGAAAAGGACGCAGATCACAACGGTTACGGGCAGATATTTGCCGGAGATACGCAGCGTACCGGGAATGCGCTCTGCGATAAGCGTGATGATGAAATTCTGCGCTTTCACGCAAATGCCGCTTAAAAACACGAACGGCGCGGCGCACGGGGAGAGGACGGGAACGGCGAGCAGCAAGGCGGCGATGAGCCCGAACCGCAGCAGCCACGCGGAAATCTCCAACGCCAAAAGCGATGTGAGCACCGAAACGAATTGCACCGTGCCGTATAAATAAAGCTGCAGTGGCGCAGTGAAAAGCACCGCCGAAAGCGAGACGGAAAATGCAGAAACAAGCTTTGCAAGGTGCGCTTTCCGCTGCGGCTTGCGAATATTTTTCGTGACTGCTTTTGTGATGCGGGGCGCAAGCAGGATGATGCCGAGCGTCGCCGAAAACGAGAACAACAGGGAGACATCGCCCGCGCAGAACGGGTTTAATAAGCTCATGGTCAAAACGGCGACCGCAAGGGAGTTGAGCGGTTCCGCCTGGCGACCGAGAAGAATGCCGAAAAGCAAAATGAGCTGCATAATGCCGCTGCGCACCACAGAGGCCGAAAGCCCCGAGACGAACATAAAAAGCAGCGTAAACACCGCGGAAACGAGTGCGGCTGGGCGGCGTTTCAGCCCGAGCAGACCCAGAAAACCGAGGGTGAATTGCGTTAAGATCGCCATGTGCACGCCGGATATGGCCAAAATGTGCGAAGCACCGGCCTTTTTGTAGGCGGAGACTAGCTCGGTTTCCATATCGTCCCGCAGGCCGAGCAGCATGGCGGAAAGCACAGAGCCTTCGGTTTTGGGGTAGTTTTCCAAAATCAAATCGTGAAAATGCGTGCGGATTTGGTTTACATAATATGAAAACGGGCGCTTTTCGGCAGGCGTGATCTGCACGGATTCGTAATCCGTGACATAGGCGGATAAGACCATGTTATCCGCAATCCACGAGGTGCGCGGGGAGAGCCCGAGGCTGTCTTCAAACGCGAAGAACTTCGCTTCGCACGTGACCGTGTCGCCAATCTCTGCCGGGAAAGCCTCGCTGTGGGAGAGGCGTACCGAAAAATCGACATCCTGTACAGGCTCGTCGATGTGCGTCACATGCAGCTTGTAATAGAACCGCCCGTTGCTTTTCGTGAGGAACGACTCTACGTTTCCGGTGACGGTATATGTGCCGCCGTCATAGCGCTCCGTGGGCAGCACGAATAGATGCATTGCAGCTGCAAACACCGCGAATGCGGCTGCGGTAGCGATGAGGGAAAGCACGAAATTTGGC